>ERZ773263.2462-NODE-2462-length-10050-cov-2.773787_pt1 | contig 10050 bp, 11 predicted proteins | sample MGYA00511076_ERZ773263 | MGnify/ENA primary metagenome ERZ773263 (study PRJEB29015, sample SAMEA2738155) | human oral metagenome | biome: human oral; feature: human-associated habitat; material: saliva | place: China | collected 2195 ... | reverse complement strand
GCTCGACGCGATCAATGAAGTTTTCCTGTGTGCCGTCTGCGTCTGGCTTAGACAGAAACTCAACGGTGACGTTTGCCGAGTCTCTGGAGTCAAGGTTGATGATGCGCGAGTCTCTCAAGTTCTGCAGCGTCTGTTCATCCAGGCGCGCACCGATAATCTTCAGATATGCATCGGCGTAGTACTCGACATCATTAGCTTTCTCGGAGATTGCTTTGTTGTACGCGTTAATAAGTGACATGACGCCCTCGAACAAACCAAGGCGCTCCTCATTGTCTACATACTCAATCACAGGAACATCATCAAAGCCGTGAATAACGGGCTCACCGAAGATGACCTTCGAGCCGTCCATAACAAATGGCGTCTCGAACATTGAATCGTAGAGTGTCCCGCGCAGTGTGTCTCGGGCGTTGTCGAAAAGGTTATCGTCCAACCAGAAGCGCACCGCGTAGATGATGTAATTCTCTACCGTGTCATCGCGGACAACGAAGCAATTCAGCGGTGTAACGGAGCAAGAGCGCGCGAAGGCTTCCTCGTCGCGCCACATGAGCTCGTAGCCTGCACCATAGATGTCCGCCAGCTTGGAAAGCTCAGCGTCTAGGTCGTCGGAGTCATTGACCGCGCTCCATACGTCCAGATACTCCGCAAACGCTTCATCGTCGGCGGTGGTGCGAATGGGAACGCCCAAGAAGTAGCCGACCATTGAGTCCACGATCTGCTTAGCGAAGTTGGCCACGAGCCTATTGTCTGGCTTGTATTCTGCTTTTTCTTTCTGGTGCAGAATGTCGTGGTCGCCTTCGTATGCTTTGCGAAGGCTGGCCAAGCGGTTAACCTGCTTTGAGCGATAGTCCACCAAAAGCTTCCCAAGAAGCTCTGCAGTCATCTGCGTGTCCTTTGGTAGGCGGTAGCCGCCCCTTTGCTCAAACGTGGAAGCGTTTGCTCCCTTAACGTCAGCACTCACTAAATGCCTCCTCTAAATAGTCGAATGGTCGGCGCGTTATCGTGCAGACGAATAGCGCACGAGAGAGAGTCAGGCGCGTCATCGTGCTCCGCTCCCTCAGTGAAGTCCATGACTTCGTTCCAATAATCAACGCTGGCTTCACGGACACTCTCAAGCCTGGACAGCTTGGACCAAGTGCCGCGGCCATACGTCGCAATCTTGATGAACTTGTTGGCGGTCTCTGAATACGTGTGAACGGGCAATCCGTAGCCGTCGAGCTTGTCGGCCACGTACCCTTTATCCGCGTTCTTCTCCATGTACACCGTGCCAAGTCTTAGCTCGCGGTGAAGCTCCAAGATGCGCACCATGCACCTGTCAACATGCGTCTCGCGATACAGTTCGCCGTGAACGTAAGCTTTATCGTCCATCCACTTAATACACGTGATTGCCGTACCGTCTGAACCACCATAGGCCGCGTCCACGTGCATAATGCCGTCGAAAAGAAGGCTTTCGTCTTTGAAGGTCTTACAGTCGCCCTCGAAGACTACGCCCTCCTCTGCCACATGTCGTAGTTCATAGTTAGCCGCAAAGAGTGAGTGCGTCATCGACGCCTTCAGTTCTGTGGCAGAGTCCACACTCACGAGCCCTGTAGTGTCCCACGGCCACTTCTCAGCGGGCGGCATGATGGTGAACGCGTCGTCTTTGTGCCACGGGGTTCCCGTGTTGATGATGCGTCCGCCGCGGTTCTTGACGTTCTGAAGCTCGCGGTAAATCTGTTTTGTTCGCTCACGCTCGGCGCGGCTCACGCGGTCACGCAGTGTGACGATGTCGTCTGTGAAGATGATGTCCCAGTGCTTACCGGTGAGCGAGCCGCCAATGCCGATGCCTGTCAGTTGTGGTGAGCCTGAGACGTTACACGCCAGGCTTGTCGAGATTGCCGTAGAGCTTGCCGTGGTCAGCTTCAGTGGCTGGCTGTAGATACTCTGCGCAATCTCCTGTGTGAGTGGATGCTCGACCATGCGACGAACCGCCGCGAGTACTTCCGCGACGTCATTTTCGCCTTTGCGTTGGAATCCCACCGTCAAGTCTGGACGGATGATGAGTATCAACCACAGAGCCACCTCGACGCAGGTCGTCTTGTATGAACCACGGTGAGACTGAAGCGTCATGTCACCGTGACCAAAGACCATCGCGTGAATCCATCTATCGTGAAGTCCTTCGCGCAGAAGGTCATAGCCAAGCTCATGCGCCAAGCGTACCGGGTGTTTGGTCATAAGCGTCGCGAGTGCTCTATTGGTCTCCATCGCTCTCTACCTCGTCGAGCAAGCTCTTAAACGCGGCGCTGGCTTCCTTAGCGTTGGCGGATACCTCCATCTGCTGTACAGGCTTCTGTCCGGAAGAATCGCGGACGAACTCAGCCGCGCGCACGTCTCCTTCGAGTGCCTGGGCGAGCATAGCAAGCGCCATGGCTTCGCTGGCGGTTACGTTCTTACCCGTGAGCCCTGCGATAGTGGACGCCTGGGACAGCTTGCCCGGCTTCATCGGCATAGCGAGAAGATCTAGAAGCGTCTCGCGAATCTCGCGCCTGCGCTTCTGAACCGCGTTAGACTTTGCGGCGCCCTTCTTTCCTATCTCGCTCAGCTCAGCCTTGGTGCGCTTGCTGTTAGGCGTTAAGTTCTTCGCCGCGTTCGGATTGTTCAGCTTTGCCATCTAACTCCCTAATAATTGCCAACTCACGCTCTGAGAGGTCAAAACTAAAGCGCTCGCCCTCTTCTCGTCTCGCATAACTTACAAAAGGAGCTTTCATCAATTCTTCTATTTGATTGGCTACACGATTAGAGACAAGGTAGCCAGAACCATAAAGAGCACGCTTCAGTGGCTTCTGCGAATCAAGAACGCGAGTAAATGAAACGTCAGAATATGGAATTTCAATTTCTTGGCCATGATCAACAAGCTTTCCAAGATGTGTGGCCATTAGAACGTTTCTTGGATAGTCATACTTTGCAAGCGGTTTTTTATGCTCTTTCTTTTGCGCTAATGCGATGGAAGCCGCAAGTGTCGGAGCGGTAATCACCGCGTTTACTGTATCGAGATTAGTTACAAAAGACGTCTTAACATTTGCGCCGTTTGCATAAATGACCGTAGCATTGCAACCAACAACGCAATCAATCGGATCACGAATAAACGAAGTCAGCGCAGGCGCAAACAGAAAATACTTGATGCCGTGCTCTGTATACCATCGGCGGATGGATGCCAGGATAGAGAAAGGCGGGTTGTCTACAACGACGCAACCCTCTGGATATTCCTCGCTCTGGTAGTCTCCGCCTGGGCGGAATGGCCTGACGATTGGCGCGTCGCCTAGATCGTACTTATCGCGCACCCACTCAAGCACGACGTCATACACCGCGGGGGGGGTAAAGCAATCGTCGGTGGTCAGCTTCGGCTTGAACTTCTCAACGAATGCTTCATAGTCTTCGAGTTTTTCTTTGCTTGATGACGATACGCCCATTTGTATAAACCTCTCCACTTATGCATAAAAATGAATATTGAGCTAACAAAAAAGCGCCCTCATTGCTGAGAGCGCCCGAGTCGCTTTGTTAACTTTCGTACATTCCTACGGTATCAAGATAGCACGTTTTAATATGAATATAACTGCAAGATTATGCATGATTTATGAATATTCTTCTTGCTTTATACACAGCTTAGCAATACCCACCGCATCTGTAAACTCCAAAGAACGTTCGCGCAGCTTAAACGCTTGACGCATGGAAACATGTGCCTTCTTGGCTGTCTCCGCCCACGTGTAACCTTTGACGAAATACAACTGCATCACGAGGGCCGCGTCTTGGCCAAGTGCTTCGCCGATTGTGTTGCACGCTGAGTAACCGTCAAGAATGACGCTCTCCAATTCGTCCAATAAACCCTCTAGGAATGCCTGTGCGGTCATTTCCGCTATGCTTACGCGTGCCGTCGGGTCAGAAGTCGAATTCTTCGCTCCCGCCCCTCCTGAAGCCTTCAGGGGTTCTCTAACGGCGTTCAGCCTGTTGCGCGCGCTTTCAATGTCTTTCGCGGCCTGCCTAACACTCTCCCACCATTCCAGCCCAGTCATGCCACTACCTCGCCTTTTCCTATAATTCCTCGACCGAGAAATAAATGCCCATGGTCTCAGCGTAGCCTTTGCTGAGACTCTCGCTGCAGATAAAGCGGTCGTCTTCAATTATCCCACACCTGGTCAGACAGTCTTCAAACGTCTTCAGCATGTTCGACATGTCCGGCTTCTCCGTCATGGGGCTGCCATCGGGATGCTTCTCGCTCGCAGGGAAGCACCACTTCACCACGCAACGCAAAGGTCCCGTGAGCGGCTGGAAATTCTCCGACACCTTCGTGACCGACTTCAGCCACACACAAATCAGATCCTCCGCGGTCTTCAGCTCATCGGACTTTCGGATGGAAGCGTGCATGTTCTTCCCTCTACCCACGATGTACGCCTCAAGGTCGTTGTGCGTCTTGCTAGGCGGTCTCATGGGTAGAAACGCCGAGAGTCTCCTTTTCGCGCTTTCTGCGGGCTCTGCGTGGCTCTCACGGCCGCCCGCGTTACTTCTTGGGTCAACCACATCAATCAATCTCCTCATCGTGAATCGTGAATCGTGAAAAATGAACCGCGCCAATTACGCGGGCGCGCGCGGAAATGTTCAAGAGCTTGCGGCAAACGCACCCTAGCACTAGCCTCAGCGTACAAGGGGCGTTTGGCGCGCGCCCTTGGCGCCAAACCCCTGTGCTAGGGGCGTATTGTCCAAGGATTGAATACGAAAAAATCACCATTACCACCAAAATCGGCTTATATACCTATATAAGCGGTGCGCCGTTTTTGGTGGTAACTACTCATTTGGGTCATTCAAAAAGCCGCTTTCTGCTTCTTTAACTGCGTCGATGTACATCGTCATCATGCGAGTACGGCCTCGTGAGCCCTCAACCTCAACTTTGCGCTTTTCGATGGCGCACCAATCGCTGTCCGCCCACCTCTGAATGCTCCGAATGTTCGGCTTCACTTCGTACCCCTCCGGGTCTATGCGCGTGCCAATTCGCTCGAGCAGATCCTCTTGGGTGACGTATCCGTTATCGTCCGCGCAACCATCTGCCACCGCCGCGTCGTAAGCGTCCTGCATCAGCTCCGCCGCTTCTTTCTGGATGCGGTGGTTCTTCGCCAGCTTGCTCTCGCGTCCCTTGGCGAATGGGTCAGCGCCTTCCGTCTCAAACTTAGAAAGCATCCCTGTTGAGTCGTCGTAGAACCTCGGCCACTTGAAGATAACGTCGCGCTCTGGCGGTGTAGGAAAGCTCCTCGTAGTCATGGATACGCGATACGCCGGACAATCATTCAAGCGTGTACGCCTAAACTCCTCCGGAATCTCCAGCGGTGTAAAGTCACACATAGAGTCCGCGTCACGTGCATAGACGCCAGAGCCACTCATGCGGTCCATTGCCTTCTTCTGGCCGGCCGTACCCTTTGGGTGATGGTGCGCGTAGACTACGGCGCATCCGCACTCCTCCGTGATACGGTCGATGGCGTTGGTGAACTCTGCCACCATGCGCGAATCGTTGTCGTCTCCGCCGTTGACCTTATAAACCGGGTCAACGATGACCATAGTGAAAAAACCCTTCTCGCCACGTGCTAAAACACGCCGAATCAAAAGGGGCGTTAAGTCCTTCATGAGGCGAGCCTTGCCGCGCAAATTCCATGAATAAAAATTGGTCTTTAAATCATCGAGCGCACCGGGCTGCTTATCACCATGGCGAGCGTCCCAAACCGTGTGGAGACGCTGTCTAAACTCATTCGCTTCAATCTCAAGATTTACGTATAAAACGCGTCCTTTGATACATGGCATACCGAGCCACGTGCTACCCGTACAGACCGCTTCCGCTAAGTCAATCAGTGCGTAGGATTTGCCCATCTTAGAGTCGCCCGTCAGGATCATCTTCTGACCCTGGCGCAGAAGTCCCGCGCCCTCGATACCAATGAGCGGTGCGTTCAACTCCACCGGCTCGTCCCAGTCTGAACAGTCGGCTTCGTCTGGAAGGTCATCCTCCGACTCGTCCGCCCATTTCTCCCACTCATCCCAGTCCTTGCATCCAATGTTGAGCTTTAAGAGTCTCTGACGGTTTTTGCCGCGGGTGATGCCTGGCATACGTGAGAGACGACTGGGATTCTTGTTGGCCATATCTGGCGAGAATTTACGACGCGCACAGAACTGGTACAGCTTCTCTACGCGCTTTCTATACAGGTTCTCATCGCTTCCCGCGTCAATGTGGACGATAGCGTGAACGCTCTTGTTGCCGCTTGATACCACGGCCACACACGGAAGCTTCATCGCCTGGATCATGCCAAGCTGCTTTTCCACCTCGAGCGTGTCAGACTCAACAAGGGCATATCTGAACTCCGTGATGTTTTGGTTGGAGCGTCCCTTTCCGTCTACTGGGTTAAAGCAGATCCATGCGCCAGCCTCCGGGTTCCAGTCGCCTAGAACCTTGCCAAGGTCTCCGCCGCACTTGGCGAGCTCCTCTCGAAGCTCGCCTGCGTTTCTGCCCCAGTGTCCGCGCTTTGGCATGTATCGGCCGTCTTTTTCGTAGACCTCATTGACGTAGCACACACGGTCGGAATCCTCGAACACTGCCGCTAGGTAGTCCGTTAAGTCCTTAGCCTGGTCCCAGTCTCCGTCCATAACATCAACGTCAACCTCGTCCGCCCAATCTGGCGTAATGCCAGAAACGTCGCCCGGGTCAATGATTTCATCGTCCCAACCAATGGCGTAACCTTTCACACCTGGCGACCAACCACGAGCACGGGCGAACGCGATAATGGTTCCGCTTTTAACGCGTGACGGAGAGTTGCCGAAACTTTTCCACTTACGCTCACACTCGCCCTCGTGGTAGCGGTAGATGTCCATACGACTCCACGCGTCCCAGTCCTGCCATGAAAAGCCGGACTCATGGAGCGCCATGCCGCAGTCCACCCACTGTTGATAATCAAGCTCGGAGGGATCTATCCAATTAAGCGCCTCCAGGAGGTCTTTGTGGTCGTCTTTATTCCCCATAATTTTCCACCACGCTTATAAGCGCACGATAAAAAGGCATGATTTTAATAAATGCCTTATTCGATGCCATATCAACGACCTCAATGCCACAAGCTTCTGCCACGCGGTTTTCAATCTGCGCGCCTTTGCTCTTCGTCCATCCAGGAAGCAAAATCATTACCTCATACATCGGATAATAGGGTTCGTCTTCACCGTCTCGAACTCTAAGCGATAGAGCCTGCAGGCATGTGGCCATGGCGGCCTCGTATGAGGTGTCTGAAGGTATCTCTGTGGCTGGATTAAAAATCATGCCATCGCCTACCCTGCTCAGAACTTTCTCCATGAAGATGAAGGGGTATTTGTACCCCTTCACGCCTGTGATTGGTCCAGACAGATAGACGTTTCTGTCTTTCAAAAAATAGAGGTCATCTTTCGTCAAATTCGCTGCGGCAAGCTCCGCGAGCTTGTCCGTGTATTCATCGAGATTCATCTCAGTCCTTCCCTCCTAAGTTCACCCCTGAAAGTTTCTCGCACGCTGCCTTTGTCTCTTTGTCAGCCAGTGGTCCGTTGAGGAAGTCTTCTACATACTTCATCGCTTCCACTAAGCTTTTGCTTTTCTCTGCAGTCACCAAGACGGAACAAAGTGCGGCAGTAAATCCTTCGTCGAAGCCTTCACTGCGTCCTTTTTCATATGCGTCTTTCGCGAGAGATTTCAAAAGTTCAACGCTAAACGCAGACATTCCTATATTTTCAAGATCCATAATTAGTCCCTCTTTCTGTTTAGATACATGCCACAGAACATGAGCATTCCGCCAATAAGCACTCCAAGACACATATTCAGTGCGCCGTAGTAGTAATCCCAGTCTCCTGTTGCAGGTAGTGCAGCCTTCTTCTTTGCTTTCTTCACTGGCTTTGCTGGTTCCGGTTGTGGCTCTGGGTCTGCGTCCTGTGGAGTAGGCTGTGGCTGTGGTCCTGGTGTTGGCTCTGGTGCTGGCTCTGGAGTAGGTGGAGTCTCCGGCTCTGTTGGCTGTGGTCGGTTATCGCCGTTACCGTTGCCACCAGAATCCGCTGCAACGTAAGTCCACACGCTAGAAGCTTGCTTCTCAGCTGAATAGAGCGTGATGGAGTTCTTAATGCGTGGGTTCTTGGTTGTGCGGTAGATAAGGAAGAACTGCTCACCGTTTGCCATTGCGTTGTGAAGGTTTAGCGTGAAGGTAGAGCCATTGATGGTTGGCTCGTCAATCTGTACTTGATTCCAACCGTAGGAATCGTCGATTGCGCCATACTCGTCCATGTGGACGCGGTAAAGCTTGAAAGAGCCGGGTACATAAGAGCCAGCTTCGATTGAGTCTTCCAGGATGACATTGGTAAGGTTCATCTGGTTGACGTTTAGGCGCACCTTCCATTCAATGGTGTCTGCGTCTGTGTCAGCTACGCCCCACTTTGCAATGATCTCGCCTGTGAGCACGTTAGGACGCTCTGTGTGAATTGTGAAGCTTGCAACTTGACCAGTAGAGGTCTGAACGATTCTTAACTCTTCATGGTCGAGTCCGTTATCCTCACCAATCCATGTTGCCAGCCAGATAGAACCCTTGATGTTGTCTTTACCTTCAACGTAGTTTGTGAAGGTTACGTGGCATGTCTGAGTGAGTGGGTTAATCTCAGCAACTGCGCAGACTTCTCCGTCTGGCGTGTATAAGTTGAAGCTCGAAGCTGCGTCATCTGGGAAGCGCAGGAAGGTTGGAAGCTCGATGTCGAATGAATCGCCGTTGTGGAGTTCCTGTCCTGTGGCATCCCAGTTAATATTCATGTAGAACTTCGAGTGCAAGCCTACTGAGTTGACTGGCTGCTTCTCTAGGTTGGTTACTTGGAAGCTCGTAAGCTGAACTGGCACCGTCTGTGCTTGTGCAAGCGCTGGCACAAATACCAGCACAGCGAATACGCAGATAGCCAGCCATTGAAGAAGTTTCTTCATGGTAAAAGCCTTTCTTTAGTTGTTAAAAATAGGGAATTAAATAAATGCCGATTTATTGCAGTAAATCGTGACTTCCTGCGATCATGGCTGCAAGTGTCTCTAGCGTCATTGTGACGTAGGTATCACCAAATGACTTCTCGCCAACGCCTTTGCGCTTATGGACTACCACGCCAAACTCTGCGACTGCGTTTCCTCGCTCTGTCTCAGCTTCTTTGAGCCACTTTGGCAGCTCCATACGAGCGCAGTTCTTGCACTCCACGACTACGGGAAGACCGCGAAAGAACACCCCTGCGATGTCCCCTCTGTCGTGTATGCCAGCTGTTGTCCTGCGCTCAATGTCAGCTCCTAAGCGTGAGCTAAGATACTCTGCGACTTGACGCTCAAAGGCTGTGCCTTTCTGTTTTTGTTTGCTCACTCTCGCACCACCCTAGACCCACAATGAGGGCAGAAGTCCCATCCATATCCATCGTCTAGATCTTCCGAACATATGCTGCAAACCTGTGTCTCGTCCTCTATCACTTGATGACATGTAGGGTCGATTAAGTCGGCTAGACGAGTGAGCGTTTCATCGTAACTGTAACGCTTAAAGTCTGCGAAAATCCAATACTTCAATACTTCTATGAATTGCCCATCGTTCTCCAATAGTTCACCAGGTAAATCAGCGAGATACCGAAGACTCTTTGCCACCGCGTGGCGTTCTCTAGGTGTAACGCTACTCATCTTTATCACCTAGGCTCTCGAGCTGGTCGGCGATGTCAAAGAGTTTAGCCATCGACCAAGACGACATATGACCTTTATCTAAAACGTGTCTAAGCTGTTCGTTAATTGACGCGATTGTTACTGGTTTTTTGTGGGTGATGTTGTTTGCAGGTTCTTTTGTATACACGGGTTCTGCGCCAGCTGCCAAAATAACCTCTGTGCTATTACCGCGCATCATGTATCCAGTGACTTCATACTTTATACTGTCACCGACATATACTGTGTCTCCAGCATGGATAACTTCACCGTCTTTATCCCATGGCAACTCTAGCATGTTTGACGTGTCGCATAAGTCGTTTAGACGGTCTAGG
>ERZ773263.2459-NODE-2459-length-10059-cov-48.086465_pt1 | contig 10059 bp, 13 predicted proteins | sample MGYA00511076_ERZ773263 | MGnify/ENA primary metagenome ERZ773263 (study PRJEB29015, sample SAMEA2738155) | human oral metagenome | biome: human oral; feature: human-associated habitat; material: saliva | place: China | collected 2195 ... | reverse complement strand
TAATTTGTTTTTCCATTTTATCCTCCGATTTGAACTCGCACTGACATTTATTTATAACAAAACTATATATCTAGAATAGCATAATCATTAGGTATTATAGGTTTTCAAACCAAATACGAGTCATTCGTTTTTGCCCCACTTTTGCCCCATTTTTAAATCCTGACATTGAAAACACCTAAAAGTATTTCCCTAAAATCAGCTATATTTCAACATTTTTGTTTATTTTCAATATGAAAAGTTCTTACAAATCCATGTAGGGGGCATCTAATACAACAGGAAAAAGCCTTGGAGTCAAGGTTTTTTTCGTATCTTCTACAAAAAAAGCAAGAGTTTTAGAGGACTATGACTCTAGATGTACATTTTACTTAAATGACTGAAGGTCTTTTCTTAACAAAAACACCCCAAAAATTAGATTTTTTCTGTCTAACTTTTGAGGTACAGTTCAAAACGCGAAATAGCATTTTTTATTTTAGGTTACTAATCTAATCGAATAAACATCATTGCGTTAAGCAAAGAGATGAGAGCGACTGTATTGACATTATTGGAATAGATCAGTCTCTTATTTTCAATAGGAGGAATAATAAAATTAGAAATAATGATATCGTAAGGTGATTCTTCTAAAGATTCCTTTGATAATTCTAATTCAGTCCAAACTTCAAGTTCAAAATTGTTGCTACAGTAATAAGAAAGTGTCTCTGCAACGGATTTTGCATGATACTGATCAAAATTGCTCATGACTAAAACCTTTAATTTAGGTTGATTTTGTAAAAGATTTAGAACTAAGTGTTTGCTATGGGTGATAAAAGTATAGGATAAATGATTGACTTTCATCGAATTGCAATCCATATCCAAACCCTCTAGATAATGTTCAATTCCTTCCTTCACCTCTGAAACAAATCGAGGAAAAATATTTTGAAAGTTCTTGATTGTATTGCCTTTTTGATCAAACAGGATAAACTCTGTAGATAATTCCTGACGATGCAGATGTGCCGTATTATGCAGATGCCAAATCAGATTATCCTTATTCTCAATCTCAATCTGATACTTGGCTGAAATCTGATCAATAAAATCACTCAATAGATGGTAAGATTTTTCAACATAGCTATCCTTTTTTACGCATTTCATAAAGAGACTTTCATCTATGAAAAACATTTTTTGAAAGTAAGACACAAATAATTGGCAAACAACTTCTTCATCTAAAGAGATATTGTATTCTGATTCAAAACTCTGAGCAACATCTTCTATTCCTTCTGCCTGCATTAAAAAATCCAAACTTTGATCGTTAAAAGAGTCTTTATCTACTTCCATGAAATGACCAAACTTTATTCTATATAGGTTCGTAACTAGGAGCAACTTTAGCATTCTATGAGTTGACAAATTCATTGGAAAGCTTGTTTCCTTATAAACCAATTCTAACAATTGAGATAGGGGCTCTGATGAAAAATTTTCAAATGGCCATTCTAGGAAATAATATTTTTCTGAAAAATATTGTGCAAAAAAGTAACGAATATCTCTCTCATTTCCAATGATTTGAACAGGGGTCAGACTGATTTCAAATTGAAATTGCTTTTTAATCACTTTATTGATTTGGCTAATAATACGATAGAGCGAAGATGAACTGATATAAAATTCTTTACAAATACTCTCAGCTTGACAACCTTCATTAAAGAAGATAAATTCTAAAATCGAAAAATGAGTTGAATGCTTAAAGAAATGATGGTAAACCATTTCAATATCACTATCATCGGTATTAATAATGCGTATACCATTAGTAGAAGAATGAAAAATCAAGTCAGGAAAAGCAGATTTAACATGGGATAGATCATCTTTGACTGCACGTTCTGTACAATTTAGTAACTCTGCTAGTTCCGAACGATGAAACCATCGTTTATGTTCAAATAATAATTCTAATAATTCTAATTGCCTATGACTTTTTTTAGATAATAAATCTCTCATGAATGTCTTTCTCTCTTTATAAATTGTCGGATTTCACCTCTTGCAATTGTACCACAAAGAATAGGTATAGCATACTATAACGACTTCTACTAAGATCCTTTATTTCGTATAATAACACTACGGGGGCAATATATAAACAATTTTCTTATTTTACCGTCTATTGAGGGCGTGAATACAGAATCAAATTCAAGTCGAAAGATTATATTTTTAATTTTAAAAATTATATAATAGCAACAATCAAAGAATTTGATTTTTTGAAATTAAAATAATAAAGGAGGGTAGGCAATGTTGTGGTCAATTATTGCTGGAGGTCTTATTGGTCTCTTGGCAGGTAAAATCACTAAAAAAGGTAGTTCTATGGGAATCATCGCAAATGTATTCGCTGGTTTAGTCGGGTCATCTGTAGGACAATCCCTTTTAGGTAGTTGGGGCCCATCCATAGCTGGAATGGCTTTGATCCCATCTATTGCAGGTGCAGCAATTGTTGTTACTGTAGTATCATTCTTTACAGGTAAAAAATAATTACTTGTAGAATAAACTATTTTTAAATAGATTAGACGGGTAAAAATAGTTTAATGTTAAATTGAAAGGATTGTATATGTCAAAAACAAAGAAAATATTTTTCATTATTTTCTGTATTTTAATCTTGACAATTTTCCTTCCTGTTTTGATAGATTATCATCAAGTTAGTGATCTAGGCATTCAGCTATTTAGCTGGAGACAGAATCATTTCGTTGAATTCTATCTCTCTAGATATGTATTCTGGGGGATAGTGGCTCTATCAACTTTAGTTTTGTTATCGATGTTAGTTGTGTTGTTTTATCCTAAACGTCATTTGGAAATTCAACTTGAAACTAAAAAAGATACATTGAAATTAAAGAATTCAGCAATCGAAGGTTTTGTTAGAAGTTTGGTAAGTGATCATGGATTGATCAAGAACCCAACTGTTCATGTAAATTTACGAAAAAATAAATGTTTCGTTCATGTAGAAGGTAAAATTCTTCCTTCGGACAACATCGCTGACAGATGCCAACTAATTCAATATGAAATAGCTAATGGATTAAAGCAATTCTTTGGTATTGAGCGTCAGGTGAAATTGGACGTCTTGGTAAAAGACTACCAGCCTAAACCAAAACCTCAAAACAAAAAGACTGTTAGTCGTGTGAAGTAAGGAAGTAAAAAATGGAATGGCTTAAACAATATCGATATCCAATAATCGCAGGTCTCATAGGCGTATTTCTCGCTTATTTGATTATCTCCTTTGGCTTCTTCAAAACAATATTTGTATTGATTTTAGGAGCACTGGGAGTTGCAGCTGGATTATATATCGAAAAAAACTATATAGATAAATAAAAATTACTAATTTAATTAAAGGAGTTTCATATGTCAAACGAAAAAAACATTAACACTAACGTAGAAAAGAAAGATGCTACTGCTGTAGCTCACGAAATCAAAGGAGAACTTACTTACGAAGATAAAGTTATCCAAAAAATCATTGGTCTGTCACTAGAAAACGTTTCAGGTCTTTTGGGAATCGACGGTGGTTTCTTCTCAAATCTTAAAGAAAAAATCGTTAACAGCGATGACGTAACAAGTGGTGTTAACGTAGAAGTTGGTAAAACACAAGTTGCAGTTGACTTAAACATTATTGCTGAGTACCAAAAAAATGTTCCAGCTTTATATTCAGAAATCAGAGAAATCGTATCTTCAGAAGTTGCTAAAATGACTGACTTGGAAGTTGTTGAAATCAACGTAAACGTTGTCGACATCAAAACTAAAGAACAACATGAAGCAGACTCAGTAAGCCTTCAAGATCGCGTATCTGACGTTGCTGAATCAACAGGAGAATTTGCTTCAGAACAATTCGAAAAAGCTAAATCTGGTCTTGGATCTGGTTTCTCAACTGTTCAAGAAAAAGTTAGCGAAGGTGTAGAAGCTGTTAAAGGTGCAGCAACTGGTGTAGTATCTCACGAAAAAACTCGTGTAAACTAAGATAAAATAAATATAACAGAAGAAATTATCATGTCAGTAGAAGAAAAATTAAATCAAGCTAAAGGTTCTATTAAAGAAGGTGTTGGAAAAGCCATCGGTGATGAAAAAATGGAAAAAGAAGGAGCAACTGAAAAAGTTGTTTCTAAAGTAAAAGAAGTTGCTGAAGATGCCAAAGACGCTGTAGAAGGTGCTGTAGAGGGTATCAAAAACATGTTGAGTGGCAACGATAAATAAGGCTAAAAGTTACTTTATCTTTTTAGTAACATTAGTCAAAAAAGTCTGAGTCAAGATGATTCTCAGAAAACAAAAAGCTAGAGATTTCCAATTTCGGAACTCTAGCTTTTTAATTTTGCCTCTTTCTCTTATTATATTTCAGCAGGTTGTTGACCATGAGTACGAATCCCATGTCAATTCTCACTTTACGCTTATCTCTCAGATGACATCTCTTATAATCCAAACAAACCTTTATCTGCCCAAAGACAGATTTCATATCAATCTTACGTTTAGCGAAAATTTGTCTACCCTTGAAAGATAAAAGTGCCTGATATTCTTTAGTTTTTAAACACCGGTAACGTTCATTCATATACAGTCCCTTTTGAGGAGCTGATTCAGGTTCATAATCGCAGTCAACATTGATTTCAAGGCTATTTGCTTTCTATCTCCCCTTTTTCATGATGTATTTTCGTATAGGTGTTTCAACCATCTGAACGATTTCAAATCCTTCTTTTCGGTAAAGATTCTGAGCTCTTTGATTTACCTCGTAGACATTTAGAGAAATACTATCTATGTCTTCATTTTCAAAGACCAAACTAACAAATTTCCTTAAAGCCTGGCTACCTAATCCTTGCCCCTGTTTTTTGGGGTTGATAAAAAATCTTCCGATATGAAGATTACTATTTTCCAATCTGATTTTCTGGATAATCCCGACAAACTCTGATCCATCAAAGATTGAAAAGACTCCTTCCAAATCTTGCAAGGCTTGAATAGTCAAGGGAAAAGGAACCATTTGTCCCATCCATTGTTCTTGAAAGGATTTTCCGAGAGAGTTGGACCATTGGCATACGAGCTGAGCGTTTTCTGTGCTCACCTTTTCTTCAAAACGAATTGTCATCTTGACCTCACCATCTTATCTATGTTTCTCTATTATACTACTTCTCCTATTTTTTACGAATAGATAAGTATGATCGATTTTTATTTTTTTCTTGTCGGGAGCATTCTCGCTTCCTTTCTTGGTTTGGTCATTGACCGTTTCCCTGAGCAATCTATTATCAGTCCAGCCAGTCACTGCGATTCTTGTCAGATTCGCTTGCGTCCCTTAGATTTGATTCCGATTCTGTCGCAGGTGCTCAATCGCTTTCGCTGTCGCTACTGCAAGGCACCTTATCCAGTCTGGTATGCCCTTTTTGAACTAAGTTTAGGTCTCCTTTTTCTGGTTTGCTCTTGGGGTTTTCTTTCCTTGGGACAAGTTATCCTAATCACTACTGGTTTGACCTTGGGTATCTACGACTTGCGCCATCAGGAATACCCCTTACTGGTCTGGATTGTCTTTCATCTACTCCTAATGGTCTGCTCTGGCTGGAATCTGGTCATGTTCTTCTTCCTTGTCCTTGGAATTTTGGCTCATTTTATCGATATCCGAATGGGAGCAGGGGATTTTCTCTTTCTAGCTTCTTGTGCTCTCATCTTTAGCGCAACCGAATTACTCATCTTGATTCAGTTTGCTTCTGCGGCGGGAATTCTAGCCTTTCTCCTGCAAAAGAAAAAGGAAAGACTTCCTTTCGTGCCTTTCCTCTTACTTGCTGCTTGTGTGATTATTTTTGGTAAGCTACTGCTTGTCTGATAAAGTCCTCAATCGGCTCTCCTTGGTGGAGAGCTTTTACGATTTTTGAACCGACGATAACGCCATCTGATACCGCATTGAAGCGTTCTACATCGGCTTGACTAGATACGCCAAAACCTGTCAAGACTGGGATATCGGCTACTTGATGCAGTTGTGCCAAGTGCTTGTCCAAGTCTGCACGGTAATTGCCTGATTTCCCTGTCACCCCATTGATGGCAACCGCATAGACGAATCCTTCTGCTCCTTCAATCAACTCTTTTTGACGCTCAAGTCCTGTTGTCAAACTAACTAGGGGAATCAAAGCGATGTCTGTATCTGCCAAATAAGGCTCCACAAAATTGGCATGCTCATGAGGAAGGTCTGGAATGATCAAGCCCTTAACCGCTGTATCTGCCAAATCTTTGACAAAGTTCTCCACACCGTACTGAAAGAGGGGGTTGAAGTAGGTCATGATGACAAGTGGAACCTCTGTTTCAATGGTTTTCAATGTTTCAACCAAAGCCTGGGTAGAGGTCCCGTGGGCTAAACTGCGCAAGCCAGCTTCTTCGATAACAGGTCCATCTGCAACAGGGTCTGAAAAGGGAATACCAACTTCAATAGCCGAAACACCCAAATCTTCTAAAAAGTGAATTGTTTCTCCGAGTCCATCCAAACCTTTCTCATGGTCTCCAGCCATGATATAGGGAACGAAAATTCCTTTTCCAGCTGCTTTTATAGCGTTTAATTTTTCTGTTAGTGTCTTAGACATGAGCTTCTCCCTTCTTTGCTGCATCTGCTTCCAAGCGGTCTTTGACTTGAACCACATCCTTGTCCCCACGACCTGATAGACAGACAATCATAGACTTTTCTGGTCCAAGTTCTTTGGCCAATTTCACTGCAAAGGCGATCGCATGGCTAGATTCCAAGGCTGGGATAATCCCTTCCACACGAGACAAGAGTTGGAATCCTTCCAAGGCTTCTTCGTCTGTCACAGGAACATAGCTGGCACGTTTGATATCGTGGTAGTGAGAATGCTCTGGACCGATACCAGGATAGTCCAAACCTGCTGAGATCGAGAAGGCTTCAAGAATTTGACCATGGGCATCTTGGAGCACATCCATGAGGGAACCGTGAAGGACACCCGGACGACCCTTGGTCAAGGTAGCTGCGTGATGCTCTGTATCCACACCAAGTCCTGCTGCTTCAGCTCCATACATAGCTACTGATTCATCTTCTACAAATGGATGGAAGAGACCGATGGCATTAGAACCACCACCAACACAGGCTACTAAGGCATCTGGTAGATTTTTACCTGTCAAGTCACGGTACTGTTGTTTAGCTTCTCGACCAATAACACTTTGGAAGTCACGAACGATTTCTGGGAATGGATGAGGCCCCAAGGCAGAACCAAGGATATAGTGGGTATCATCAATATTAGCTACCCATGAACGAAGGGCTGCATTGACCGCATCCTTGAGCACGCGCGAACCGTCTGTCACTGCCTCAACCTTAGCTCCCAAAAGCTCCATACGGAACACATTGAGGGCTTGGCGTTTAACATCCTCTTCACCCATATAGATGGTACACTCCATGTTAAAGAGGGCCGCAGCTGTTGCAGTTGCTACACCGTGCTGACCAGCACCTGTTTCAGCGATAATTTTCTTTTTGCCCATGCGTTTAGCCAGAAGAACTTGTCCCAAGGCATTGTTAATCTTGTGGGCCCCTGTATGATTAAGGTCTTCACGTTTAAGATAAATCTTGGCTCCGCCGATATGCTGAGTCAAATTTTTTGCGTAGTAAAGGGGAGTTTCACGCCCCACGTACTGACGCAAGAGTTGGTTTAATTCCTCTTGGAAACTTGGATCTGCCTGACTTTCACGGTAGGCCTTCTCCAACTCCAAAACTGCTGTCATCAATGTTTCTGGGACGAAACGTCCTCCGAATTTTCCGTAAAATCCATCTTTATTTGGTTCCTGATATGCCATTCTTTACCCTCTCTATAAATCTTCTAATCTTTTCATGATCTTTTTGTCCATCTGTCTCCACTCCGCTCGATACATCTACTGCATAGGGAGTAAAGTGTTGAATTGCTTGTACTACATTGTCTTCCTTAAGCCCACCTGCGATAAAGAAGGGCTGATTTAGTCCAGTAGTATCTAGTTGCCCCCAGTCAAAGGTCTGGCCACTTCCTGCCACAGGGGCATCAAAGAGGAGATAATCTGCCTGAGAATGAGGCACATGCCCCTCTCCATCCACCTGCACAGCCTGAATGCTGTCACAGGGCAAATCCTCAAACACATCATCCGCTATCTGACCGTGAACTTGAACCAAGTCTAAACCAACTTTGTCAATCGCTTCTAGCAGTTCTACCCGACTTGGTGAAACAAATACCCCAACCTTTTTTACGTCTGACGGAATAATCTTTGCCAGCTCAGCAGCCTGATCCAAGGTCACCTGTCTTTTGCTAGGTGCGAAGACAAAGCCGATGTAGTCCGCTCCTGCTGAAACGGCTGTTTCCACCGCTTCCTCGGTCGATAATCCGCAAATTTTAACCTTTGTCAATCTGCAACTCCTTGATTCTCTGGGCTACATCTTCTGCCTGCATGAGAGCTGTCCCTACTAAAATGCCGTTAAAGTATGGTGCTACTCGCTCTGCATCCTGCCCTGTGAAAATAGCTGATTCAGAAATATACAAGCAATCATCTTTGAAGTGTTTAGCCAAGTCTACACTGGTCTCCAAATCGACCTCAAAGGTGGTCAAGTTTCGGTTATTAACTCCGATAATCTGAGCACCGAGTCTGTGAGCTACCTCTAGTTCAGCTAGATTGTGGGTTTCCACCAAGACTTCCAGACCAAGCTCTGTCGCGTAGTCGTAGAGTTCCTTAAGGCGTTCTTCTGACAAGGCAGCCACAATGAGTAAGATGACTGTTGCACCTGCATTGCGAGAACGGATGATTTGCTTTTCATCGATGATAAAGTCCTTGTTGAGCGTTGGAATCTGTACCTGACTGGAAATCCCCCGTAGATAATCCAAATGACCTTTAAAGAAAACCTCATCTGTCAAAACCGAAATCATCACTGCTCCGTTCGCTTCATAAGTCTGGGCCTGTTGCACAATATCCACATTGAGATTGATATCTCCCAGACTAGGGCTAGCTTTCTTAACTTCAGCAATTACCTGCAAGCGATCTTGATGATTCTTCAAAAAGTCAGCCAAGCGATAGGTCTGGCGCAAGGGCTGGATTTCCTCCAGCTCCATCTGCTCGACCTCACGCGCCTTCTGCTCCAAGATTCGTGCTAAAAATTCCTGACTCATTTTTGGTACTCCTGTAACAGTCTAAGTTTTTCAAGGGCCTTGCCACTAGCAATCACTTGACGGGCCAAGGCAACTCCATCCTTAATACTAGCCACCTTACCATTAGCATAGAAACCAAGACCAGCATTTAAAACTGTCGTTTCCAAGAATGGACTTGGTTCATTTTTAAGAACTCTGAGCAAAATTTCTGCATTTTCCTGAGCGTTGCCTCCACGAATATCTTCGATAGCGTAGCGTTCCATCCCTAGATCTTCTGGAGTAAAGCTTGACAAGGTGATTTCGCCATTTTCAAGAAGGGCAATCTTGGTTGTTCCATTCAAACCAGCTTCGTCCAATCCTTCTGGACCAGCAACCACTATAGCACGTTTGCGACCCATATTTTTCAAAACCTGAGCTGTACTTTCTAGAAGTTCTGGACGACTAATACCAAGAAGCTGTGTTTCCAAAGTCATTGGGTGAATCAGAGGACCAGTCAAGTTCATGATTGTTGGAATTCCCAATTCCAAACGAGCTGGCATGATGTATTTCATTGCTGGGTGCATATTTTTAGCAAAGAGAAAGACGATACCAGTTTTATCAAAGACCTTACCTAATTCAGCTGGTTTGAGGTCTAGGTTGATGCCTAAGGCTTCGAGGACATCTGCAGAACCAGATTTAGAAGAAATCGAGCGATTACCGTGTTTTGCCATGTGAACACCACCACCAGCCAAGACAAAGGCTGCAGTTGTGGAGATGTTAAAGCTGAAAGACTTGTCCCCACCTGTACCACAGTTGTCCATGGCATCATGAATCTCAGTTGGAATATGTTGGGCATGTCCTCTCATGACTTGGGCAATGGCTGTGCGTTCCTCAGGTGTTTCCCCCTTCATCTTAAGGGCCAAAAGGAGAGAAGCAATCTGCGCCTCCGTTACACGCCCAGTAACGATACGCTCAATGACATCCGTCATTTCCACACCTGATAAATTTTCAAATTTTG
>ERZ773263.2455-NODE-2455-length-10075-cov-13.793413_pt1 | contig 10075 bp, 15 predicted proteins | sample MGYA00511076_ERZ773263 | MGnify/ENA primary metagenome ERZ773263 (study PRJEB29015, sample SAMEA2738155) | human oral metagenome | biome: human oral; feature: human-associated habitat; material: saliva | place: China | collected 2195 ... | reverse complement strand
ACTTTGACCGCGAATACGACTGGAACGACACTATCCAAAAAGACGCCGAATTCACATTGCTGCCCGAGGGTCTATACACTTTCACAGTTAAGAGCTACGATCGTGGACGTCACACACCAAATCCACAGACCCCTGGTAAATTGCCAGCTTGTAACAAGGCGACTGTTCATATTCAAATCGTAGCAAACGAAGGTGAAACAGAATTGCGCCACAACTTATTCTTACATAGCTCAACAGAAGGTATGTTGTCAGCGTTCTTTGGTGCTATTGGTCAAAAACGTAAAGGCGAACCATTGCGTATGGATTGGAATGCAATCGTAGGACGAACTGGTGTATGTAAGGTCGGAGTTCGTGAGTACAATGGCAATAAGTACAACGAAGTGAAAGGCATGATCTACGCTGAAGATGTTGACTATACAAAAGTATTGAACCAACAAGTAGGGCAAACTACACAAGCAAGCTACCAACAACCGCAGCAGAATTTTGGACAACCACAGGGACAAGATGGATACCAAGCTGGTCAATTTTAGGAGGTAAGGGATGCAATTAAGACCTTATCAACAGGAAGCACGGGAAGCTGTTCAGGCTGAATGGGCTAAAGGTCGCAAGCGCACGCTCTTAGTATTACCAACAGGATGCGGAAAGACAATCGTCTTCTCCAAAATCATTGAAGACCAAGTGAAAGAGGGCAAGCGTGTGCTTGTCCTTGCTCATAGGTCAGAGCTTTTAGAGCAGGCTAGCGACAAGCTAAAGACTGCGACAGGTCTTGGTACAGCTCTGGAAAAAGCCGAAAATACTTCTATTGGTTCCTGGTATCGAGTAGTTGTCGGATCAGTTCAGACGATGCAGAGAGAAAAGCGACTTAGTCAATTCCCTCCGGACTGGTTCGATACGATTGTCGTTGATGAAGCCCATCACGCTATTTCGGACGGTTATCAGCGTGTCCTTGGTTATTTTGAACAGTCCGATGTTCTCGGGGTAACAGCGACCCCAGACCGCGGAGATATGAAGAATCTCGGCTCTTACTTTGACAGCTTAGCTTATGAATATTCGCTAGTCCAAGCTATTCAAGAAGGATACTTATCGAAAATCAAAGCTTTGACAATTCCGCTCAGCTTGGATTTAACAAACGTCAGCATGTCAGCTGGTGATTTCAAGGCGAGCGATGTCGGAACAGCACTGGATCCATACCTGGAGCAGATAGCAGACGAAATGGTCAAGCAATGTGCTGACCGCAAAACGGTCGTATTCTTGCCTTTGGTAAAGACTTCGCAGAAGTTTCGTGACATCCTAAACGCAAAGGGTTTTCGTGCTGCTGAAGTAAATGGAGAGTCCAAGGATCGTGCAGAAGTTTTAGAAGACTTTGAGAAAGACCGTTACAACGTGCTTTGTAATTCTATGCTTTTGACCGAGGGCTGGGATTGCCCATCAGTGGACTGTGTAGTTGTGCTAAGACCTACTAAGGTACGTGCCTTGTATAGCCAGATGGTGGGGCGTGGGACTCGCTTGCACCCAGGAAAGGAAGAATTGCTCTTGCTAGACTTCCTCTGGCACACCGAACGCCACGAGTTGTGTCGGCCAGCTCACTTAATCTGTGAGACTCCAGAAGTCGCTCAGAAAATGGTTGAGAACATGGAAGAGCAGACAGGCGTTATGCTTGACCTCGAAGATATGGAAGTCAAGGCAACTGAGGACGTCGTCGCACAGCGTGAAGAAGCTTTGGCAAAACAGCTGGAAGAAATGCGTAAGCGTAAACGCAAGCTAGTGGATCCATTGCAATTTGAAATGTCTATTCATGCTGAAGATTTGTCAAACTACGTACCTAACTTTGGATGGGAAATGGCGCCTGCTAGTGATAAACAAATTAAAGCACTTGAGAAATACGGCATACTTCCTGACGAAATCGGGAACGCTGGAAAGGCTGCTTTATATTTAGACAGATTGCACAAGCGACAATCGGAAGGTTTGACTACACCGAAGCAAATTCGATTCTTAGAAGGTCGAGGTTTCAAAAATGTTGGCATGTGGCAATTTGATCACGCTAGAAATATGATTGATCGCATTGCTGCAAACGGCTGGCGATTACCAGCAGGCGTGCGACCAGCTGAATATGTGCCGGGGTGATGTATGAAATTTTTGGATTTATTCGCAGGCATCGGCGGCTTTCGTCTTGGGATGGAGTCTGCTGGGCATGAATGTATAGGATTTTGCGAAATAGACAAATTCGCTAGAGCTAGTTATAAAGCTATACATAACACGAAAGGAGAAATAGAGCTACATGACATCACAGCAGTATCAGACGAGTTTATTCGAGGAATCGGACGTGTGGACATTATCTGTGGAGGATTTCCGTGCCAAGCTTTCAGTCTTGCAGGAGCAAGACGAGGTTTTGAAGATACACGAGGAACTTTGTTCTTTGAAATTGTCCGGTTCGCATCTATTCTCAGACCTAGATATTTATTCCTTGAAAACGTTAAAGGACTACTCAACCACGAAAACGGAGCTACATTCGAGATCATCATTACAGCCTTGGATGAACTGGGGTACAACGTGGAATGGCAAGTGCTTAACAGCAAGGATTTTGGAGTCCCACAAAACAGAGAGCGTGTGTTTATTATCGGACATCTTAGAGGAGAACGTACCAGAAGAGTTTTTCCTATCAGTGGAGAAAATCAATCAGCTAGTAGTCAAACAGTAAAAAGTAATACTATAAAACAATTTGGGATATTGCAACCTAATTTTAATCAAAGCGGAGTGGTTTACGAAACAGACGGGATAGCGCCAACGTTACGAGCGTATCAAGGAGGAAATCTTGAACCTAAAATTATTCAGCGTGGCCGTGGGTATAATAAAGGCGGAGAACACAGCATCGCCCCTACTTTAACTAGCAATAGCTATCATGAAAACAATATTTTAAAAATAACAGAGGCAACATCTCAAGGGTATGCTAAAGCACAAGTTGGCGATAGCGTGAACTTGTCACGCCTAAACTCTAAAACAAGACGTGGAAGAGTTGGAAAACAGATTGCCAATACTCTTTTGACAGGAGAGAGTCAAGGGGTAGTTGAGCCTGATTTCAGAATTAGAAAGCTGACACCTCGTGAGTGTTGGAGATTACAAGGGTTTCCTGACTGGGCTTTTGATAAGGCGCAAGAAGTTAATAGCAATAGTCAATTATACAAACAATCCGGAAATAGCGTGACAGTCAATGTTATTGCTGTTATCGCAAAGGAATTTAGATAAATAGGAGAAAACAGTGGCAGAGAATGATTTTAACTTATTGCCGTTGCTGGATTATATCAATCCTGCCACGGTAGATTATCAAACTTGGGTCAACATAGGTATGGCTCTTAAACACGAAGGATACACGGCGTCTGACTGGGACAACTGGTCGCAAAATGATAGTCGGTATAAGAAATTTGAATGTTTCAAGAAATGGGATACTTTCAACGAAGAAGCTGGAACTATCGTGACCGGTGCAACGATTACCCAACTAGCAAAAGAAAATGGTTGGGTATCTCAATCTGGATATGACAGTGAGAATGCTCATGAATTAGGTTGGACAGATACAATCGACCGTGACTATCGTGTCATCGACAAGGACTGGATTGAAGGAAAGGAAATCCACGAACCGACAATTTGGAACCCAGTCCAGGAAATTATCAAATACCTCGAAACGCTTTTTGAATCCAGTGAAAATGTTGGGTACGTTACTGAGTGTTATCCAAAGACCGACGACGAAACGGGCGAGATTGTTAAATGGCTGCCAACTAAAGGAGCCTATGACCGTACAGCCGGGCAACTGATTGAGCAATTAAGCAAATGTAATAGCGATATCGGTGCAGTCCTGGGCGATTACCACGAAGAAGCTGGCGCATGGGTTCGATTCAATCCTATGGATGGCAAGGGTGCCAAGAACGAAAACGTGACAGATTTCAGATATGCCTTGGTTGAATCCGACAGCATGCCGATTGACAAGCAGAACGCCATTTATAAAGAACTTGAATTGCCGATTGTTGCTTTGGTCCACAGTGGGAATAAATCACTACACGCTATCGTCAAAGTAGATGCTAAGAACTATGAAGAATACCGCAACCGGGTTGATTATCTTTATAAAATCTGTCAGAAAAACGGAATCATCGTTGATACACAGAACCGAAATCCAAGTAGGCTATCACGCATGCCAGGTTTTATCCGTAATGGCCAGAAACAATTCCTAGTAGATACGAACATCGGTAAGGCTAATTGGGATGAATGGTATCAATACATCGAAGATTTGAACGATGATTTGCCTGAACCTGAATCACTTTCAGATTCGTGGGATAACTTGCCGGAATTGGCGCCTGAATTAATTAAAGGTGTCCTTCGTCAAGGCCATAAAATGCTGATTGCCGGACCTTCAAAAGCTGGTAAGTCATTCGCTTTAATCGAAATGTCAATCGCTATTGCCGAGGGCAAGAAGTGGCTTGGTTGGGATTGTACCCAAGGAAGAGTATTATATGTCAACCTGGAGCTAGACCGTCCGTCTGCCTTGCATCGCTTCCGTGATGTTTATCAAGCTATGGGATTGGCTCCACAAAATATCAACAACATCGATATCTGGAATCTTCGTGGGAAGACCGTACCGATGGACAAGCTAGCGCCTAAGCTCATTCGTAGAGCTTTGAAAAAGAATTACATTGCAGTCATCATTGACCCGATTTACAAGGTTCTTACTGGTGACGAAAACAGCGCAGACCAGATGGCGCACTTTACCAATCAATTCGATAAGGTAGCGACAGAGCTTGGGTGCTCAGTTATCTACTGTCATCACCACTCAAAGGGCTCACAAGGTGGTAAAAAGTCTATGGACCGTGCTAGTGGTTCGGGTGTATTCGCTCGAGATCCGGACGCGATTATCGACTTAGTAGAATTGGAAGTGTCAGAAGAATTATTAACGCAGCGTTTGAACCAAGCAACGTGCGAAGTATACAAACAGGCATTACAAGAACGAAATAACGCTTATTACCAACAGAATGTCGGACTAGATGATTTATTGAGTCCAGCTCAGATGAGAACACACTTTGAAAAATGTATCGATGATGTCATGGTTCGAGCTCCATACGTGGATAAACTCGAAGAAGTGCGCAAACAAATTCAGATAGCGACAGCGTGGCGTGTAGAAGGTACGCTTCGCGAGTTTGCCAAATTCAAACCAGTGAACATGTGGTTCAGCTATCCAGTACACGTGCTTGATAAAACTGGCGTGCTGGCCGATATTCAATTGGACGAGGTGAATGGAAAAAATTCTCCTTGGAAGAAAAACTTCGATAAGAAAGAAACTAAAGAGGATAAAGCTCAGAAAGTTGAGACTGCAATCGGAATTTTGAATGATGGTATCGAGCCAGTAACTCTGGAAAGTTTGGTAGATTATTTCTCTACTGAAGAGAAGCCAGTGAGTGAAAAAACAGTCCGTAGGTGGATAAAAAACAACGGAAAGTTTGAAATTATAAACAAGGAAATTGTGCCGAAAAACTCAAATATAGATGAATAGGGACAAGGACATATCGAAGGACACATCGAAAGACATATCGAAGGACATTATTCGATTTGTCCTTGGGGACACAGGGACATTATTCGATTTGTCCTTATGTCCCTAGAATGTAAAAAATGAGGGACATATCGAATATTTTATCGAAATGTCCGAGGGACAAAACCAGGGACAGAATATCTCCCTCCTTGAGGAGAGATATTTAGGAAAATGTCCCTGAGAGTTCAGAAGAACAGGTACAGGAACAGGGGCGATTGAGCTACGCCCCCTGTAACCCTGTAACCCTGTCCTTCACTCTGAACTTAGGCGCGTATAAAAAAGAAAGGAAAAATAAAAATGATCCGTCGAAAGAAAAAGTATTCAGTGAATTTGGAAATAGGCAAAAAAATGCCACCGCTTTATCACACGTTGCCAGGGCAAGATTTTTGGTATTCCGATTCTGAAGTTTTGAAATGGGTTGCAAATCAGCCAACTCTTTTAAATTGGGTAAAAGACCAACTAAAAACAGCTGGCTACATCGTCTATAATCCTGAAACTGGTCAGTGGAAAGGTGTAGATTATGATGATTGAATTCTTTTTACCGATGCAAAAAATTCCGACTACAACACACCAACAAAAAAAGGTAAACGTACAATTTGGAAAGCCAATCTTTTACGAGCCGGCAGACTTGAAAAATGCCAGGGCGAAATTTGAGAGCTTGCTCGCGCAGCATGTCCCTCCGAATAAAATTAAAGGAGCGATTCGTTTAACAGTCAAGTGGTGTTTCCCCCGTATCAAAAAAAGCTACGATGGCCAGTACAAGACCACGAAGCCAGATACGGATAATTTGCAGAAGTTGCTCAAGGATTGCATGACGAAACTTGGATACTGGAAAGATGATGCTCAAGTGGCCAGTGAGATTGCCGAGAAATTCTGGGCAGACACTGTCGGGATCTATATCAAGATTGAGGAATTGGAATGAAGATTGATTACATTGATTTCTTTAGTAGACGAATTCCAGAATGGATGGCACGCAGCAATCAGAAAAGCCAAGAAGTGGGATTCGGAACAGATGCTTACTGGCAATGGGCTGTGTCGTCTATTGGAGAAATTTGCAAACAATACAATGATGATGAGCTAGTGACAGAACAATTCGGTTTGCTCTTCAACTGGCTGGAAAAACAAGCAGGTTAAACTATGAAATATAGCAAACAAACAGTAATCGAAGGATTAAAACACTCGATTGAGAAAACTAAGGAAGAGATCGAGAAATATTCTACAAAATGCAATGGCAAGTTCGCACAAGGACGGACTGCGCATCGTGAGTTCCTGAAGAAGCAACAAAAGAAAATGGAAGAGCAGTTAAAGGAGTTGGAAGATGAATAAACAGGAATTGATAAAGAAGTACAAAGGACTTGAAGGTGTATGGGATGCTCCAGGAGCAGAAACAGCCCGTCAAATTTTTCTGCAAGATTTAGAACAACTAGACGAACCGCAGAAAGTCGTAGTACCGCAGTTTGTGGCGGATTGGTATGAAGAGAATAAGGATTGTTTTGAAGGGAATTTGTATCGATTTTCCTATAACAGTCCATCGACTTTTGATGGCGCTAAACTTAATGAGTTCGAAAGGTGGTTTCTAACCGCTGGCACAAAACCATTTCAAACCCTCGTCAATATGCACCAATTCGGCTACGAGGTCAAGAAAGAACCGAAGTATCGTATCTCTATGCCAAAAGCAAGAAATCACAAAAACCATGCTCAGTTTTTATGCGAGAAGGACGGTAAAATATTTTGGTGTGGGGAGTGGTATCCGTTTAGAACCAAATTCACCCGCAAAGAGTTAGAAGAAGCTGGATTTGGCTGGGTGTTTGATTGTGAGGGTGTGGAAGTCGAGGAGGTTGAGGAATGAATAAACAAGAATTGATTGAGAAAATTGAAAAATTACCATTCGTATTATTATCTGAACGATACATTAGTCAGAATTATGTACTAGAACTTTTGGAACAACTAGACGAACCGCAGAAAGTCGTAGTACCGCAGTTTGTGGCGGAATACATCGAACAAAAGAAAGATGATGATTATCATTTACTTGGTGCGATGATTGAAATCAGAAGTTATAAAAACAAAGAAATTGACGAATGGTTTGAGTTTGAGGAAGATGACAACATGGAAACATTCGCCAGAGCGTGGCTTGATGGCTACGAGGTAGAGAAAGAACCAAAATACAAAGTTAAGGTAAAAAATACAGATGATTATCTAAATGAAACAGAAGTTGGATTTCATTTTTTTGACAATAGTAAAAAAAATAAAACATTTACACGAAAGGAACTAGAATATTCCGATTTTGCTTGGGTGCTCGATTGCCCAGGAATTGAGCTTGAGGAGGTGGAGTGATGGAAATCAGAGAAAGTTTGAAAAATGAAAAAGAATTGATTATTGCCATTTCAAATCTAAAGATAGAAATTCTAAAGAAATCTGAAGGTTTGAGTAATCAATCGTTAATTAACATAAAGAAGCACGCAAGAGATTTATATGAAACCCTTGTATGGTTGCAGTATGAGGCAGAAGAGGTAGAAAAATGAAACGTTTCTTAATCGGATATTGCCTATTAACTACTTGCTTCCTGTTCATGCAACGTGAAGCACAGAAACCATTGCTAGTTTATCACGCTGATAGTAAATACGCTATCACTGGCAAGGTTACAGAAAAACGAAAAATTGGTAGTTTGTTCACTATCACGGTAAATGGGAATGAGTTTGTGGTGAGTGAGCAGAAATATAATAATGCACAGATAGGAGATGATGTCAAATTATGAACACACTAGAAAACGTAAAACAATGGTTTATTGATCGTGACCTTGAGAATGGTGGACGATTAGACAAGCAGTCACTCAAGTTGAGTGAAGAATTCGGAGAGCTATGCGCTGGGTATCTCAAGAAAAACGAACAGCTTATGAAGGACAGTATTGGAGACTGTGCAGTCGTGATTGTAGGCTTAGCATTACTCATTAAGGAAGATGTGAATCAGATTTTTAAAGAGTCTGATGGTTTACGGAAGAAAGAAATTACAGAAACATTAATCTCAATCAATGCAAATATCAGTGAGTTTCAACTCTCACAAGGGTTTGCAAGTAAAGAGATGTGCAGACACAATCTAATACGCTGCATAGGTTATCTAAAAAACCTCGGATATGATTTCGATGAATGTTTTGAACTTGCTTATCAAGAAATTAAAGACCGCAAAGGTCTATGGATTAATGGTAGTTTTGTAAAATGGGAGGACTTGCCAGATGAACTACGAGCAAAGATTAAATGACAATCAACAAAAACGATTCGCATTCATGCTAAAGCAAAAGCGAAAAGATAATAAGATTACTTTGGAAAAATTAGGAAATAAGCTAGGCTATTCAACTGCAACAATCTCAAATTGGGAGAATTTAAAAGCAGTGCCTGATTTGTACAACGTTGAAGACGTAGCGACTTACTTCAACTTGCCTTTGAATGTGTTTATCGGGGAGGGATGAATTTGATTGATATAAAAAAACGCTTAAAGAAACTGCCTTATGTGAATGTTAAAATCAAGTCCTTGCATCATGAAATTATCAGTCTTAGGTCTGGAACGATTAAAGGGCAGTCATTCGATAGTATGCCTAAGTCGCCATCGAATGATAATCGGACTGAAGATATGAATATCAGAGTGGTCGATAAAATCAATGAAATATACAAGAAGATAGAACAAGAATATCAAGAGCAAGATGATTTAATCAAAGCGATTGAAAATCTTATTGATCCAATTCAAAACATTGTAATGCGATTACTTTATATTGATGGTTTATCTTGGGATGAAGTTCAAAGAAGGCTAAATTGTAGTAATGCGACGATACAACGGGCAAGAGATAAAGCTATTCAAGAAATTACTAACACTTTTGATAATAATGATAGTAAATGATAGTTTTAAAGTGTTATTATGATATTGTCAGCAAGAGGCTGATAGGCTCCTATATATATTTTACAAAGGGCATTGCGCCCTTTATGGCGACGAAAGGTTCTATAATCTCTTTAATTTTAAAATGGTAAGCTCTATCTACAAACTTTTTGCTCCGTCGGTTCGATTCCGACCGTCGCCTTTAAGACTGTAAAAAAATAAATTTAAAAAGACAATATACTATTGGTTCAACGCAAGGTCTTGCAGTCGCCTTGCAATTTTAGGGTTTAGCCTAGATAATCTGTGGTAACCCAGGAAAAGGATGCTTTAAAATCTATCGGGCATCCTGCCAGCAATGGTCAATCTAAACAATTCAATCTTAACTATTTCAGCTTTGGAATAGGTAGACGAAGTTAAAGCAGAAAAATTCCAACGGCAAGGTGCTGAGGAAATGCAAATGTGGCGGTTTGGCTGTGAGACGAGTCTATAAGAGGAATGAGGTATTTTGTTCGAGGTGCAACAAGAGCTTAATATCATATCTTACAAAAATTGGGCGCCTCCCAAAAGTACGTAAGGTGAGTCGATTTTCCGCAAAACAATCGATAACAAGCAGGCGCTGTGCATTTTGTTCTTCAAAAGAGA
>ERZ773263.2454-NODE-2454-length-10079-cov-3.239924_pt1 | contig 10079 bp, 8 predicted proteins | sample MGYA00511076_ERZ773263 | MGnify/ENA primary metagenome ERZ773263 (study PRJEB29015, sample SAMEA2738155) | human oral metagenome | biome: human oral; feature: human-associated habitat; material: saliva | place: China | collected 2195 ... | reverse complement strand
ATGATGAGAAAGTTACTTTAACTTTAACAGACTTACCAGCAATTTGTTTCCAACACGAAATTGATCACTTAAATGGAGTTATGTTCTACGATCATATTAATAAAGAAAATCCATTTGATGTTCCTGCTGAATACGAAAAACTATAATTAGTGACTTGATAGAAATTTTAATTTGTAAGAAATTGGTTTTGTTGAGTTGCCAGCTATTTATAAATAATTTTCTTGAGAAACGAGATATAAGAAATACACCTGAAATTCGTGAGTGATTTTCAGGTGTATTTCATTTATAATACTTCTTTTTCTTTAATATTGTAATGTAGATAAGCATCGATAAAATCAATAATCTCGCCATCCATTACTTTATCTACTGTAGATACTTCATGGTTTGTTCTGTGATCTTTTACCATTGTATATGGAGTAAATACATAAGAACGAATTTGAGAACCCCAACCAATGTCCTTTTGTTCACCACGAATTGCGGCTAATTCTGCACGTCCATTTTGAACCATATTTGAAATTTCATAATATTTAGATCCGTCATTGCGAGTAACTTCTTCGATTAAATCTAGTTGCTCATAAGCCATATTTCAGCATCTACTTTCTTAAAATGATTATTAACTACTATATTAATTATAGAAAAAAGTATACATCCATGCTATTGTTAAAAAGAATAGAGGTGTACACATGAAAACAAGCAGGCATTATTTCCTAGCCCTTTTTTTTAGTTTGATTTTTATTTTTGAATCGGGATTCCTAGTCATTGGTCACCGCGGTAATCCCAGTAAATATCCAGAAGAAACAATTCAAAGTGATAACTCAGCTTTTGCGGATGGCGCGGACTATGTTGAACTTGACCTGCATGTTTCCAAAGATAACGTCTTAGTTGTTTCTCATGACCGTGATTTAAGCCGAGTTGTTGGATCATCGGTTATTGTATCACAAAATAATTTCTCCTATTTAAACACCTTAAAACAAGCTAATGGTGAATCAATTATCTCTTTAGATCAATTATTTGATTACTACAAAGATAAACCTAACACTAAATTCCTACTTGAAACCAAAAAAACTAAACATAATAGTCCTAAAAATATGGAAGAATTACTTGCTGCCAGTATCAAAAAGTACCATATGCAAGATCGGGTAATGATTCACAGCTTTTCTGCACCGAGCTTAAAAACTATGAGTCAACTGCTACCAGATGTTCCAAGAATCTTTATTGTTGGTTCTTTGCAAAGAATTAATTTTGAAGTATTAAGTTACGTAAACGGGATCAATATCTCGTCTGATCTAATTACTCAAAATCCCAAGCTAATTAGCCAGCTTCATGCACTACATCAAAAAGTATTTGTTTGGGCTGAAATGAATGAAACGCCGAAGCTATGGAACTGGTTAATCAACAATGATGTTGATGGAGTTGTCACTAACTTCCCCGCAAGAGGCTATAAATACAAATTAGCTAAAACTGGTACTAAAAAATATGACGTCAATAAAGATGGAATTTACTTTGGTCGGATGCCTACTGCAATTAGTGAAAATCCATATCTAAAAGTGACAACATCAAAAGAACTTAACTTTTTAGACCCAGTTCATGTTTCTTCAGCTGTTATCGCCTCAGGACAAACTTTTTATCAAATTGGCGATAAGGAATTTGTTCCTGCCGACCTGGTTAGTTTAGACTTACAGCCAGAATGGATTCTGCCATATTGGAATTTAAGCATTATTAACCCTACTCAAAATCCAATTTTCACTTATAATAAACCTGATAAGCAATCTGGTAAAAAGAATCGACTTATGCCAAGAAAACACTATAAAATACTAGGTGTAAGTGGCGGAGTTAAAGATTTATGGCTTCTTACTAATGATGGCTGGGTTAAGTCTTCTAAAGTCTTATATTATGGCTTATTTAATAAAAATACATTTGCCTATAAGAATTATCAAAAACTTGATCCTGCTTATCGTCAAACAAACGTTGCCCTATTTCCCTATTTACCAGTTGAAAAAGTCCCAAATAAAAGCTTTTGGTCGACTTATTCAGATGTAAATGCTGTAATATTTAATCAGAGATAAAAATAAAGGAGTATGTTATGGAAGAACTAGATTATAAAAAATTAGCACAAGAAAAGAAGGATGCTATTTTAAATGATTTAAAAGAATTGATTGCAATTGATTCTTCTGAAGATTTAAATAATACTAGCAAAGAATATCCTGTAGGTCCCGGACCAGTTAAGGCTATGAAAAAGTTTTTATCATTTGCTAAACGTGACGGCTTTGATACTGAAAACTTTGATAACTATGCTGGTCGAATCAACATGGGTTCTGGCGACAAGCGTGTCGGTATTATCGGTCACATGGATGTCGTTCCTGCTGGTGAAGGCTGGAAGACCGATCCATTTAAGATGACTATCAAAGATGGCAAAATTTATGGACGTGGTAGTGCCGATGATAAAGGCCCATCATTAGCAGCTTACTATGGGATGCTAATTTTAAAAGAACACGGCTTTAAACCTAAAAAGAAAATTGACTTCGTAGTTGGAACTAATGAAGAAACTAACTGGGTTGGAATTGACTACTACTTAAAGCATCAACCTGCCCCAGATGTTGCTTTCTCACCTGACGCAGAATTTCCAATTATCAATGGTGAACAAGGCATTGTTACCTTAAAACTTGACTTTAAAGATAATCCAAACCAAGGCGACGTTAAACTTTGGACATTCCAATCAGGAATTGCAACTAATGTCATCCCTCAAACCGCTCATGCTCAACTTGAAGGCGATATTGATGGCATCAAAGAAAAATTCAACTTATTCCTTAAAGAACATAAACTTGAAGGAAAAGCAGAAATGCTTAGCGGTCGTCTTTCATTAACTCTAACCGGTCACGGTGCTCATGCTTCAGCTCCTGAAACTGGTAGAAATGCTGCTACTTACCTTGCTCTTTTCCTTGATAGTCTTAATTTTGATGGTCAAGCCAAGAATTTCTTACACTTCCTTGCAACTGTTGAACATAAAGACTTTAACGGTAAGAAGTTAGGTATTTTCCATCATGACGATTTAATGGGCGACTTAACCAGTTCACCAAGTATGTTTAACTTTGAAGGTCAAAATGCATACCTACTAAACAACATTCGCTACCCACAAGGTATTGAACCAGAAGAAATGGTTAAAAACATCAACGAAAAATTTGGCAATATCTTAGATGCCAGAGTTGATGGCTCAGCAGAAGCTCCTCATTATGTTCCTGGAGACGATCCAATCGTTAAAACTCTTCTGTCAGTTTATGAAAAGCAAACTGGCAAGAAAGGTCATGAAGTTATCATTGGTGGCGGTACATATGGTCGTTTATTTAAACATGGTGTAGCCTTTGGTGCTCAACCAGAAGGTGCCCCACTTGTTATGCACCAACCAAATGAATACATGAAGGTTGAAGATTTGATTAATTCAATTGCTATTTACGCTGAAGCAATCTATGAATTAACTAAATAAATCAAAATATTAATAAATTCGTAAAAAAGGACAACGTCAATGCTAGTCCTTTTTTTGCTATAATAGGGAGAAAGTAATTAACAAAGGATCCTGATCTGTGAAAAATTTAAAAGAAAAAATCATAGAGTTCCTAACTGCGGGGCCAGAAGTTAAAACACTTCAAAGCGAATCAGACGAAAGCCAATGGAAATTTTACAGCGGCATCGTTTATTTAACTTTACGTCGTGTTTTTCATTATTTGATCTTAATTGCAGTTTTTGGTTTATTTCTCCTAATTGGTTTTGGTGGTGGCTACGCCCTTGGCATTGTTCGCCAGCAGCCCATTCCAACAATTAGCGAATTAAATCAGCAAATAAACCATGCACAAAATTCAGCCACACTTTACTATGCTGGCAATAAAAAAATTGCTACGGTTCGCTCAGATACAGTCACCAAAAAGGCAAGTGAAAGCGAACTAACCCCTTTAGTTAAGAATGCTGTAACAGCTACTGAAGATGAAAATTTCTATATTCATAAGGGAGTTTTACCTAAATCCCTAGTTAGAGCTGTCCTTTCTGAACTAACTGGTGTTGGTGTACAAACTGGTGGATCAACTTTAACTCAGCAATTGGTTAAGATGCAGTTTTTAACTAGTCAGACCACTTGGAGAAGAAAAGTTACCGAAATGTTTTATGCTCATAAGATCGAAAAGCATTTCTCAAAAGAAGATATTCTCCGTTCATATTTAAATGCTGCTCCTTATGGTAAAAACAACCGTGGAGAAAACATTGTGGGTATTAAAACTGCGGCACAAGGTATATTTGGTAAGTCTATTTCTGAACTTAACTTGCCACAAGCTGCTTTCATTGCTGGTTTACCTCAAAGTCCATCTATTTATACCCCATATCGTTTAAACGGAAAAATAAAAAAAGACCTTGATTTAGCAATGCGCAGAAAAGATATTGTTCTATTTCGGATGTATCGAAATGGCGATATTAGTAAAAAAGACTATCTTGCAGCTAAAAAATATGATTTACGCGCTGATTTTCTTGCTCCTGAAAAAGCATCCAAACAAAAGAAGCAAAGTGGCTACTTATATAATCTAGTAATGAATAAGAGTACCAGTCTCTTAGCAGAAAAATTAATTGAGCAAGATGGTTTAAAGGTATCAGATGTTAAACAAGATACTAACCGTTATAATCAATACCTAACTAGTGCAACTGAATTACTTCATCAAAAGGGCTATCATATTAAGACCACGATTAGACAGCCACTTTATCAAACCATGCAACGTATAGTTAAGCAAAATAAATATGGTCAAGATAAGACATCTCGTGATTTTGACTCATCTACTAACAAGTGGGTTAATACTACTGAGCATGTAGAAAATGGTAGTGTCGTAATTGATAACGCAACTGGTAAGGTATTAGCATTCAGTGGCGGAGTTGACTTTAAGAACTCTCAAATTAACCACGCTTTTGATACTTATCGTTCACCTGGTTCATCTATTAAGCCTTTAATTGACTATGGTCCAGCAATTGAACATAAGCTGATTTCTAGCCAAACAGCACTGGCAGATTTCCCTACTAGATTTGGCAACTATATTCCAACTGACTATAATTCAACTGTAGAAAACCGGTTTATCTCAGCTCAAGAAGCTCTAAGTAAATCTTACAACTTACCTGCCGTAAACTTATACAGTAAGTTAGTCAACGATAAGAACATTAACTTGCGTCAGGATATGAAAAAACTCGGCTTAAACTTGAGTAAAAGCGAATTTGAAAACCTAGGTTTGGCCCTCGGTGGTACAGATTATGGTTTTTCAGTTGCCGATAATGCTAGTGCCTTCTCTAACTTCTATAACAATGGTAAGCGTGCTGATCCTTACTACATTGAAGAAATTCGAGATCCATCAGGTAGAGTAATTTATAAGCATAAGCAAAACCCACAAAAGGTCTTCTCTACTGGTACTTCTTACATTATGCAGAAGATGCTTCACCAAGTAGTAACTAAGGGTACTGCATCAAGTTTAACCGGTACTTTGAAGTTTAATTACAAGAACTTAATTGGTAAGACTGGAACCAGTAACGATTATCGTGATATTTGGTTTAATGGGTCTACTCCTGGAATCACGATTTCTAGTTGGATGGGTTATGATAACTTTTATGGTCACTCATACAACCTAGATTCTAATTCTAGTGAGACCAACTTAAATCTTTGGGCAAATATCGCTAATGCACTTTATGAAGAAGATCCATCGATCTTTAAATTAAATGATGCACCAAGTCGTCCAAGCTCGGTTTATAAAAATAGAGTCTTAGCAAGAACTGGAACATTACCAGGAACTGTAAGCTATGATGGCGATAATATTGAGCTTTCTGGCAAAAAGACTACTGCATTAAGTTTGTCCCCTGCTCCAGCTGCTACTGCTAGATTTGGTATCGGTGGATCAACTAAAGACTACAACCTCTTCTATGATTACTTAGAAGGCAAGAATAATGATTATGGCAAAGTCTTAATCTATACTGGCAAGACAATTTCTAAGAAGAAAAACATCAACAGCCTATTTGCTGTCGCTGATGGTTCAACTTCAGAAGATGCTAAAAATTATTACGGCAAAAACCACGAAGTTTACCGTGAATCAAATAATAATTCCTCGTCTTCGACTAACCGAAATGTCGGAGCTAATGATCAGCAAGCTCGAAGTACTGGTCAAGGAGGAAATAATAATGGTTCTTCATCATCTACTTCTACTAGGCGAAATCGTTCAAGTTCCACAGGTGAATCATCTTCTTCCGCTGAAAGTAGTAATTCCGAGAGCAACAATGCTGCAAATGATGTAAATTCAAATATTAGTTCTAATGAAGGTTCAGCTGCTAACACAAATACTAGCAGCGAGACCACTGAAGGCAGTACAGCCACTAATAATGGTCCAACTGCTCCATAGAAAAATATAAAATTAGATATTAAAAAAAATCCCTTTAGGTAAATTACCTAAAGGGATTTGTTATAATTATATCTACTTAGTAGAACGAGACTTCTTCAAAGTATATGGCAAGATAACATGAGCATCATCTAATTCTTCATCGTCCATCAACTTAGTTAACATTCTCATTGCAACAGCACCGATATCATAAAGTGGTTGTTGAACTGTAGTTAATTGCGGACGAACAATTTTAGCAACATTAGTTGATGCAGCAGAAATAATTTCTAAATCTCCTGGAATTTTTACACCTGCATCAAAAGCAGCATTAACAATACCAGCAGCTACTACATCACGTGTTGCAATAATTCCATCTACTTTGTCAGCTTTTATTTGCTTAAATAACTCGTAGCCTTCTTCATAAGTTTTAGCATCTTCATAGATATGAACATTCTTCAAATTATGTTCTTCCATAAAATCTTTATAAGCAACAAAACGGTTATCTTTGTTAACGTAAGCTTTACCGTCACCAACAACTAAAGCAAGGTTCTTCTTACCATTCTTCAACAATAAACCTAAAGCTTCCTTTTCAGCAGCCTTATAATCAATTGTTACACTTGGAAAGTCTTGGTTAGCATCAGCAGTACCAGCTAAAACAACTGGTGTATTTGTACGCTTGAAGATTTCTTGAGCCTTTTCACTCATTAAGTTTGACATGTAAATTACACCATCAACTTGCTTATTAAGTAAGTTTTGGATTACTTGATCTTTATTCAACAAAGTATTACCAACACTGGAAAGTAAGATATTGTACTTATACATCGTAGCAATATCGTCAATTCCTTTAGATAATTCAGCAAAGTGCATATTTGTCAAATCTGGCATAATTAAGCCAACTGTTGTAGTTCTCTTTGAAGCCAATCCTTGAGCAACTGCATTAGGTTGATAATGCAAGCGATCAATGACAGCTAATACTTTTTCACGTGTTTCTTTACGTACATTATTATTTCCATTTACTACTCTTGAAACAGTAGCCATAGAAACTTTTGCTTCACGAGCAACATCATAAATAGTTACTTCTTGCTTTTGCATAAATTTCTCACACTCCTGTAAAAACACTCTTTTATAACTTATCAGGAATATTCACACATTGCAACCGTTTACGACTAAAAACTCATTATTTTACCATATTATATGGTATACTCCCAGTATATATTAAAAAAGGAGCCAAAATTATGAACTTAGACAAGTTACAAAATTGGTTAATTTCAACCAATAATGACGTTGCTTATATTTCTGATCCAATCAGTATTAATTATTTTACTGGCTATAGCATGGATCCACATGAAAGAATTTTTGCTTTACTTGCTTTTAAAGACAAGCCTGCATTTATCTTTGCGCCTGAATTAAATGTTGAAGAAGCTAAAAATTCTGCCTGGGATGGTGATGTTTATGGCTATCTTGACCATGAAAATCCATGGGCAAAAATTGCTGATCTAGTAAATCAACGTGTCGGTAAACCTAATAATATCGCAATTGAAAAATCACATCTCTCAGTTGATCGTTTAGAACAATTACGCATTGCCTTTCCTGATTCTTCATTTACCAATAACGTTTCTCCATTCGTAGCTGAAGCACGTTTACGTAAAACCCCAGAAGAAGTAAAACAATTAAAAGCTGCCGGTGCAGAAGCTGACTTTGTTTTTCAAATTGGTTTCAATGCTCTTAGAAACGGCGTAACTGAACGTTATGTTGCTGGACAAATTGATTACCAACTAAAACTTCAAAAAGGTGTAATGCATACTAGTTTTGAAACGATCGTCCAAGCAGGTACAAATGCAGCTAACCCTCACCTTGGTCCAACAATGAACAAAATTGAACCAAACGAATTAGTTTTATTCGATCTTGGAACCATGCACAACGGCTATGCTTCTGACTCAAGTAGAACTGTCGCTTACGGCGAACCAACTGCTAAAGAAAAAGAAATTTATGAAGTCGACCGTGAAGCACAACAAGCAGCTATTGAAGCAGCGAAACCAGGTATTACTGCCAGCGAACTTGATGCTGTTGCTAGAGATATTATTACTAAGGCTGGTTATGGAGAATACTTTATTCACCGTCTTGGTCATGGTATTGGGATGAACGTTCATGAATTTCCACAAATCATGGAAGGAAACGACGTAGTTCTTGAAGAAGGTATGTGCTTCTCAATTGAACCTGGTATTTACATTCCTAACGTAGCCGGCGTTAGAATTGAAGATTGTGGTGTAGTCACTAAAAACGGTTTTGAAACCTTCACTAAGACAAGTAAGGAATTAAAATACATTCCAGTTAAAGACTAATCAAAAAACCTGTTGATAAACTTTATCAGCAGGTTTTTGATTGTAAAAAAAAGAATCAAGCAAAACTTGATTCTCTTTATAAATATTTAATTTTAGTTATTTTCAGTATCTTCAGCATTGTTTAAGTCACTAACAGCATCCTTGTCAGATTTTTCATCTTCGCCAAGATCTTTGTTAGTGTCATCAATTACGATATCATCAAAATCTCTTAATTCTGAATCATCTTCAACTGACTTAGGGAAAGAAACTAATTGATTCTTAATTGCTTCAGTTCCTTTATCATACTTTTCTTTCAAATCTTGCAATTTTTCATTTTCAGCAAGTTTTTTCTTTACATCGTCAGTTGCGTCTTCTGGCAACAATAATGAGCCAGCAATTAAGCCAACACCTAAACCAACAACGCTACCTAATAAAAATCCACCAAGTTTACGCATAATTGTTCTCCTTTAATAAATATTAGTCTTCACCGCGACGACGTTTACGTCTTGCAAACATGCGACTAACTAGAGATGAAAAGATGCCAATTCCGGCTCCTCTAATACCCATACCAGAGAAGCGTTCAACCATTCTTCTTGATGAAGAATTGATGTCTGACAAGCTTTCACCTAAATCTGCTGCCGCCTTTACAACTGGTTCTAATTCTGTTACTTTTCCATTTACGTCAGCTAGAAGAGCATTACTTTTTTCTAATAAATCTTCACTTTGCTTCATTAATACAGAAGTTTGTTTCGTTAAATCATCAACAGCTGTATTAACGCTGTCCATAGTTGCGTCAACTTTTTTCATTGTCTTAGTAACTCTAACAATTAAAGGTAAAGTAAATAAGACCAAGATTAAAAAGGCAACTGCTGCAATTAAGCCAGCTAATGCACCATATGAAATTGACATAATCTATCCTCCATTAATTATTCCTCTCATAAAAAAGTCTAGCATTATTCCTCCCCTCAAGCAATGAAATAGTACCCAAGTTTTTGATATACTATTTTTAAAGAAATTAGATAAGGAGGGCATGAGTTGAACTGGTCTACTCTTCTAAAAGGAACTTCTACAACTAAAAAAACTAATAACATTGATTCCTTAATTAATTGGGACAATGTACTTCATACTTTATTAAGTCGTGGTATACAAATTATTATTACCACAATTATTTTCTTTTTAATTTGGCATATAGGGAAACGCTTATTAACGAAATATTTATTAAAGAATCCTAAATTTCAAGAACGTATGACTGGAAGGAAAAGAACTCTAGCTCAATTAGGAATTGCTCTTTTTCAATACACTGTTCTCTTATTTTATTTATATAGCGTTTTAACGTTAATGGGAATCCCAGTCGGAACGTTGTTAGCTAGTGTAG
>ERZ773263.2452-NODE-2452-length-10083-cov-3.832369_pt1 | contig 10083 bp, 14 predicted proteins | sample MGYA00511076_ERZ773263 | MGnify/ENA primary metagenome ERZ773263 (study PRJEB29015, sample SAMEA2738155) | human oral metagenome | biome: human oral; feature: human-associated habitat; material: saliva | place: China | collected 2195 ... | reverse complement strand
AGTCCATCAGGCTTGCCGGCATGGTGCCTACAGGTGGCGTCGCCAAGAAGGTCACCAAGAAGGGCGATCAGATGGCCATCGTCACCTTGGAGGACATGACCGAGGAGCTTGTCGGCGACATCCGCGACGAATACGATCTACCCGAGGAGAAGGGCGGCGAACGCACCGCATTCGTGAACGGTGTGGCCACCATCGAGGGCGGTATGACGATTGAGGATTTCGCCGATCTGACCGGCATCGAACTGGAAGATGGCCCCTATGAGACGGTAGCCGGCTATTTTCTCGCACATACCGGCAAAATGGGCGAGGTCGGCGACGTACTCACCTCCGATGACGGCTACGACATGACCATCCCCAATGTGGACGGCCGACGCATCGAAACCATCGAGGTACGCCGTCATACCGACAACGAGTAGGCCGTCCCTCTGCCTTCGGCTTACAGACTATCCAGTACCTTCCGCCTTTTCTAGACTTGAATTGCGCACACCGTATGCACGCAATCCCATTGAACGGAAGGACAGCGATCATGGCATTGACATTCATTGTTCCGGGGCTCGACGAGGCCGCCTCGGAAAAGATCATCGGCATTCTGCAGAACCGCCTGAGCCAGGAGCAGGAAGCCGCACTGGTGTTGAAGCATGCGCATTGGAACGTGACCGGGGAGAATTTCATCGCCGTACATGAAATGATCGATCCGCAGGTTGAGGCCGTACTCAACATGGCCGACGAGACCGCCGAGCGCATCGCCACTTTGGGAGGCTCACCCGATGGACGCGCGGATGCGATTACCCGCTTCCGCACTTGGCCGAAATTCGAGTTGGAGGGCCGGGTCAACACCCTTGACTATCTCAAGGCCCTTGACTCCTATTACAGCGAGTTCATCAAGGCGAGCCGTACGGCCATCACCGAACTGGACGAGTTGGATATCATCAGCTCCAACATCATGCAGGATCATGTGCAGGAGCTTGAGAAGTTCCAGTGGTTCATGCGTAGCCATTTGGCCTGATTGAGTTTTCACGCCCGTGATGAAGGTGCCGGCGACCGATTTGCGGTCGGCGGCACCTTCGGTTTTTCACGAGGTGTTCCGCATCGTGTTTCACGGCATGCGATGTGCCTACAGCACTACATGCCGGTTGATGTCTCGTCGCAGTTGGCGCCACTGCGGCAGATAGGCATCCATACGTCGCTGGAAGCCGGCTCCGTGCCCGTTCTCCCATAGATGGGTCATCTCATGTACCAGTACGTATTCCAAAAATTTCGGATTCATCAGGCCTAGCTGCAGATTCAGCCGGATACGACCGGTTCGGGGCGTGCATGAGCCCCAGCGGGATGTCATGATACGCAAAGTGATATGTGTAGGCTCGCGACCGATAACCGGCCCCCATATCGCAAGCAGGGCCGGCAGTCGAGCATCGATGTTGTGCCGCGCCTGTGCCTTGTTCTCATCATTCCAGACGAAGGTCAGCGGACCGCCGGGATTGCCGTCCGATAAGCCGCGTTGCTCCGATAACGCCTTCCCACGTCGGATTTCCATCTCCCGCGCCAGCAGCATCTTCTGCCGTGCCCGTTCGATCCAGGATCTTCGTTCGATCACGAATCGTTCGATGGTATCTGCAGATATCCGTTGCGGTGCCGAAATCTCGACGTCGGCATTCGGCGGTTTGATCCGCAGATACATATTCTTGATTGGTTTGCGGATGATATGTACCGTCATTCCCGCTATTTCTGCATTCTTCTCGGAGAGTATCCGATTGCGGTTGCGTACCCTTCCTCTATCACTTCGGGCATGAGGTTGACGGCTATATGACATGCCTGCCATTGTGTCGCATGCCCGGGTCATACATCATCTTTCAGATAGGTTTCTCTTTCGGATCGATTCTTCCAGTTCGCCGATACGCCATCTTGCGACACGCCGAAATACACCCCTGAGTTGACTTTCAAAATGCTTCGGGTAATATTTTAACTCGTTGTGCTTGAGGGTACAGCGAGTTGGGCCCGTAGCTCAGGTGGTTAGAGCGCATCCCTGATAAGGATGAGGTCGGAGGTTCAAGTCCTCCCGGGCCCACGTAGATGGGAATGAAGCGGTATAGTTGCTTTTTTCACCTATGGGGCTATGGCGCAGCTGGTAGCGCATCTGCTTTGCAAGCAGAGGGTCGCCGGTTCGAACCCGGCTAGCTCCACGGGGCTATGGCGCAGCTGGTAGCGCATCTCCATGGCATGGAGAGGGTCAGGGGTTCGAATCCCCTTAGCTCCACCTGAGGGGGAAGTGTCGAACTCTCGCTTTCGAGCGTAGGTTCGCGCTTCCCCCGCTCTGTGTCCGCTGGTGAGCGCTTCTTCTAGGTCCTCGAACTCTATGGGCGCTGCGCTGTCATGGAAATAGGATGCAATGATGATCTGCTCACGCCCGATGAATACCTTGTCCACGAAGTACTCGAAGAGCTGGTCGCGGGTCTCGGGTGTGTCAATGGTCGCCTCGGCGAACCTTTTGTAGAACGTGCCGATGGAAGCCTCGTCCTCGTAGAGCGTGGCCTTCACATGCTCGGCCTGGATCACGGCGTCAAGCTCATGCTTTTGCTCTTCCAGGGAGCGCATGGCTTCGGCGGTGGTCTCGTTGAAGATGCCTTGGGAGATGGCCTTGACGAAGTTGGCGAGCTTCTTTTCCGCGTCTGCGCGCCGAGCTTCCAATGCCTTGAGGATTTCATCTCCACGTCCGTGGGTCTGCCGGTAATGATCGGCTAGATCAACAGCGAGCGAGGCCAGCATCTCAGGGTCTGCGAGGAAAGAGGTGACGACCTCCTCAATCCGTACCTCGATTTCGTCCTTGCGGACGGTCTTGGCTGAGCACTTCTTTTTGCGCTGATTGAGGCAGTAGTAATACCGATACGTCTTGCCGGTCTTCGAGGTGCCACTCACACCCTCCATCGGCCCGCCGCAGGTGAGGCAGTATGCCCTGCCTGTGAGCCAGTAGTCGGGTGCATTCTCGCCTTGAGCAGCGAGCTGGGCTTTGGTCTTTGCCCCGCGACGCTTGTTGATCGCGAACCGGCGTTGGACTTCATTAAACGTGAGGTCATCAACGAGGCGAGGCATCCCGTCCTCATGGATGTGCCCTCCGTAGGCGTACTCGCCAATGTAGGCGCGATTCTTGAGCATCTTATTGAGATTCTTCGGAGTGAACCTGTATCCGCGCGTCGTACGGATTCCCTAGGCGTTCAGCTGGTCACAGATTTTCTGCATGGACACGCCCGAGGCGTAGTCGTGGAAGATCTGCGTGACGATGGGAGCCGTTTCCGTGTCCGGGATGTAGCGCTTGTCCTGGTCCACAGTGAAACCAAAGATCTTGTGGCCGTTGGAGAGGGCTCGCTCGGCGTTGTAGCGCTGACCTCGTCGGATGTTGGCTGAGAGCTGGAGTGAGTAGTACTCGGCGAACGCGTCTGCGACCCCTTCCATGAGCACGGAGTCCGGGGAGTCGGTGGGGGATATCTCTTCGATGTAGTGAACACGTGCCCCGGCAGCTCTGATGGCCTGCTTGACGAGGAGCAGCTCGGCGCGGTCGCGAGCAAGGCGGTCGTTCTTCCAAACCGCGACGTAGGCAGGTTTGATCTTGGGTAGCTCGTGGAGCATCAACTGATAGCCCGGCCTGTCAGCGTTGGTGCCGGTCTTCGCCGCGTCTTCGTACTCATTAACTACGACGAGACCCTGTGACTTTGCCCAACGTTGCACCATCTCGCGCTGCTGCTCGATGCTCGCCTCGTTCTGCGAGGAGGATGAATACCTGTAATAGGCGACGACCATCTGGTTGTCGTTGTAGTCCGAGTAGAGTCTCACCTTCACCCCCGCTTCAATTGATCGTATTTGGTCATTATCGGGCAAGTCTACCAACGGCAGCGCGCGATAGGCAGAAGCTCAAGTCAGGCTAGGGTATGAGGTGGAGCTTTCGACCATACACAAGACCGCGCTCTAATGGGCGCGATAAGAGAAAGCTGCACAGCGCCCCTGCGGGGCGCAAGATCATCTTCAATCGTGCATGACCTCGTGGGGAAGGTGAGGGGGGGGTGGAGAGCCTGCCCTTGGTACCCACCGAGAGCCCCATGCGACTTGTAACGCTTCTGCCCATGTTGTAACGCCTCCGTAACATCTAAATCGCAAAAGCGTGACACCTTTTTGCCTGGTAATTCAGCCGAATCTTCACTTTGTAACGCTGTAACGCTCAAGACCTAAAAACCTCTGAGAGCCTCTCAGTCCCGAGTGTGCTCATCTCCTTGCGGAGCCCCTGAAGATCGCTCCTGAGGCCTTCCACGGGCTCCTGAACGGCGTGATCAAAGTGCTGCGTGACCCGCCGAGACATGACCTCAGCAACCTTCTCAGCGTTCAGCGAGACATGGCTCTTCGCCTTCACCTGGGCGGTGAGCTCACCCAAGGCCGAAGTCGTCTTCGTCAGATCGCTGCTGAGCTGCTTCATCATCGAGTGTGCTTGCAGCTCGGAGGCGCTCACGCTGGAGCCGTCGCATGTTTTCACGACGCGCTTGTCTGAGACTGTCTCGGCGAGCGTGCTCAGCGTCTCGCTCTGCTTGTTGAGCGTCTTCTTGATCTCGTTTACGTCGCTCGTCAGCGAGTCGAGCTCTGAGATCTCCGAGGTCGAAGGTTTTGAGCTCAACGTTCTCGTGAGGTCGCTCTGCGTCTTCTCGATCGCCGTCAGCCGCTCGCTCTGGTTCATCAACGTGTCGATGAGGACGCGGAGCGTCTCGTCGATCTTCCTCAGCTGCTCTGAGCTCGCGGAGGGCGGCATTGAGCTGGTGGTCATCTTTTCCATAGCTCTGGACATCTTCTATCTCCTGTTCTCGCATAATGCGTTCGTTCATGGTGTTGTGGAGAGCGCTCCACTGGTAATCAGCGCCGAGCTTGCGAGCCGTGCACGCGGCCTTCGAGCGACCGAACCTACGCACCTCGTCATTGTCGTCAACGAGGGCGTACGTGACGCTCGGATCACGACCCTCGGACTCGCTTTTTGCACTGGTCTTCTTCTCGATGCTCACGCCGTGCTCGCGTGCGACGGCGCGCAGCGAGTCGAAGTCCACCGAGCGAGGATCGAGCAGCGCCTCACCGACACGATCGGCGAGGAACTCTCTCCACGTGTTCTTCGAGAGCTCGTCTACCGTGAGCTCTTCGGCGTGCTCACCGGAACGCGATCCGTTCACGTCGTGAGCGAGTGCGTGAGGCTCCAAGACCTGCAATCCCATCTCTCACATGATCTTGTCGTTGGCCTTCCTCAAGACCCAGTGAGCAAGACCGTTCTCCCTCGCTGCTTTCCCCGTCACGAGATCCACGTTCGCGATCGTGATATGCGCGTGAGGATTACCACCGTCGCTGTCGAGGTGCACAACGACATCGCACGGCGAGTTCGGCGCAACCTCCTTCGCGAGTGTATAGGCAGCATCAGCGACGATTGTCGGCGTCATCGGATCACGAGGATCAAGCTCGTCCTTCGAAAACGACTGGATCACCATGAGCGCCTGGTTCTTGCGGCCACTCCCTCGGAGCATTGACTCGATAGACGTAATCGCGTCGTACGGGTTACGGAAGTCCGAACGCCATGCAGCCGCACGCGACTGCTTCACGTCAGCAGGTTTCCCGAAGTGTGCATACATGATTGCCGCTGCTGCTCGCACCGTCGTCGTCTGCTTCGTGATACTCATCGTGACAACTCCTTCGCTAGAGCGAGGAACGTCGCAGTCGCACGACGCAAGTCGTCGACGTCCGGCTCGACACCAGCCCACCCTTGCCGGGCGAGCTGGTTGACGTTGACGCCTACGGCGTTAACCGCCGCGACGAGATGAAGCACGTCGCGGTCGATCACGCGGGGCGCGGGCGCGCCGTCGAGGTAATCGACGGCGGCCCTGATCGCTCCCGACTCTGCGAGCCGGTAGCGCTGCGCAACGCGGGCGAGCTGTGCAGCTTCTCCTTGGGAGAACCTGGCAGTCACCCGCGACTCGCGAGGCTCACGTCTCGCGATCCTCCGGTCCCCACCCCGAACTTGGTCTTTGACCTCGTTCGTTGTGGTGACCTCCGGTTGGACAGGCGTACTCTTAACGCTCGTCTCATTCTGAGTCGAGCTAGACCGTGGTACCGCCTGTCGGCCAGCAGACGGTCTGTCTGACGACAGTCCGTGCTGGCCAAAGGGTGGCGTTCCGCCCCCTTTGGAAACCTCCCTCGCGTTCACGACGGAACTCGTCATTGTTCACCACCTCACACGGGCTGAGAACTCGACTCGTTCGACGCTTCGCTGCTCGGCGTTCTCGATCTCATCGAGAATGCTCATGATCGCGTCCGCGAAACGCGCGCGCTCCTTCGCCTCGGCAACGCGCTTCTTCTCCTTCAGACGCTCGACTTTCGCGAGGGCGTCTGCGATTTCCTTGTCGAGATTCGACATGATGATGTTCCTTTCATTTGATCTACTTGCTTGGGCTGATTGAGCGTCGATCAACGCTGCTGCTGCAAAACGGGGGAGTCGTTGTCGTCGTCGGTGAGCGCAACGTTTGCGCGCAGAAGCCCCCGGGTCGAAACTGGCATGTTGTGAGGGAGTCCGATCTTGCGGATAGAACCATTGACCGGTTGAATATCAATCCAGTCACTCAGGTCGTACTCGACGGCCAGGGGTTCATTACCGACGATGCGGTTCATCGTGCGGATGGTCTTCTGCTTGCCGTCCTCACCACGAGGAACAACCCACCCGCACGAGGGCGTGACGTCGACGTATGCCGTAATTCGCCTGTTGAACTCCCGAAGGCCGACTGCCTGACCGGAGGGGACCTCTTTACGCATCCACGCGGCGTAAACCGCGTACAAGAACTTCCACGGAAGCAGGTCCCATCGGAACTTCGGTAGAAACTCTTGGGCGAACTGGAGTACCGGGTCGTTCTCAATGCGAATCTCGCCGAGCAGGTCTCACACACCGAGGGCGTGACGAAGGCGTCGAAGAGTGGCAACATGAGCGCTTTGCGAGCGACGTACTCAAGGACCTCAGTACGCCTCACGTAGTCGTGTTTGATCGCCGTGTTCTCGTTCGCTCCCGTGTACCTTTTGAGGAACGGGATCGCGACGAAACGACGGTAGAACGACTCAGACTTGTCCTTCGAGGACGGCAGCTCGTTGACGCAAAAGACGCACAGGCCACGACCCTTGATGTCCCTCATTTGGCCGTACTTGACGTTGAGCTGGATCCAGTCATGAGTCACCCACGCCTTGAACACTCCAGCTCGCCGCAGGAAGTCGCCGACTTCGTTCTCATCGGAGAGGACGCAGAAAGCACTGCGCAGCGTCTCAGGAAGAAACGGCCCGCCGAAATCGGAGATCGAAAGCGTCGCGGCTCGCCCAGCTCCAACGAGGTTCCGCAGGAGCTCGACGAAGGTGCCCTTGCCGTTCGATCCGGTAGAGGAGTACAAGAGAACAGCCTTATTGAACGCGTGACCAGGACGGAACAAGGCAGCAATAATCCACCAGAACAGTCGTTCGACCTCGGGATCATCGTTCGCAAGCTCCCTGATCCACTCGTCAATGCTCCACCCATCAATCACCGGGCACGTGGTGGCGTCTTCACGGAAGGCAACGGAGGCCTTCGACGTGAGGACAACCTCGGGCGAGAACGGGCGCAGCTCCTTAGAACGTAAGTCGAACAACCCGTTCGCCAATGCCACGACATCGCCGTCCTTGCTCTCGACGAGCAGTGGCACCGAGTCGCGTACATGTTCCACGACGGCGTTGAGATCCTTGGGCGAAATAGTGTAGTGGTACTGACGAGCCAAGCGACGGATGCGCTGCTCGGCAGGCACATACAGGCCCTCGTCAGGCCCCGCATCCTCGTAGGTCATCAGCTCAGCCGTCGCCTCCGACTCACCGATCAGACCCGTATGCCGCAGCTCGCGGTCGAGGATGCACGTCGCGATCACCGAGGGCGGAAGAACCTTGAGCGGACTATGAGCGAGCCTGCCCCTGAGACCGTTCTTCTTGTTCTCACCAAGCAGGCGCTCGTTGATCTGGTGCAGCAGGAGCATTTCCACGTCCTCAGGGCAATCCGTGCTCTGCTTCTTCGTACCGAGGAAGATCGCGACCTCTTTAAGGATGAGCTGATTGACCGTCGGCAGCACCGTACCGCTCACGAGCGACGTGGTAGAATAGCTATTAATAGGACTGATCGCCTCGGTGCTCTCCTCAGTGGGAGTATCGGGGCGGTTTTGTTGTGAGCTCATCGGTGCTCACCCCCGTTGGAGGTGAAGCGCTCGGTTGAAGCGAGCACATAGGCATCCAGCGCTTCAGCGCTGACCTTGACGTTCCCGCCGACGCGGACGGCATCTAGACGTCCCTCGCGAATAGCACGGCGGAGCGTAGCAATTGAGCCGTATCCGGCTTCAGACAGTGTTCTCAGCGAATACAGCTGAGGTAGGGCAGTTTTGGCAATCGCAGCCATTTTGAACCTCACAGAGTGGTGGCATCGTTGCCCACCACTTGCATCAGGTGAGACCTGTCCTGATGTCTCCGGGGTACATCTCCCCGATAAGGTCCCTCACGTCCGGTCCTCATCTCGCTCAGGCGAGATCGGCGGCTGCGCCTCCCCGCGTGGGCTCCATGCGGGGCACTTTTATTTTATCGCGAATCCAGTGATTTAACCACATTTACAAGGGGCTTTCTGGTTCTGCTCGTGTATGAGCGGAAATGAGCGCTCCTCACGCTGCCATGGCCACCAACAAAAGGTGATCGCGAGTCTGGACGAGTTCGACATGTGCCCCCTGAGCTCCACTTTCAGGGTGCTGGACTCTCCACGGAGAGTCCAGCACCCTTCTGTCCTAATGTTGCTAATTCCAGATGTCTTCGCTGACAGTGATTACGTTGACGTTACCTTTTGTTCCATCAACAAGGCATCTGAGTCCTACCTTGTAGTTTTTGTCGAGCGTGACGTTGTAGACGACAAGCAGCTGGTTTTCCTCTAGGCCGCGTTGCACTTTCTGTACACCAGCGATCGTGTGAGATTTGAACTTGCGTCCCGGCCATAGGTCCCGCTGAGCCGCGCGATCACAAGCGGGTGCGGCGTCGGAGAAGCCAATTCCTTCGCTCGTTTGAGCGTCGATACCTTCGGTTGGAGCGGGTGTCGGGCTTGTGGCGTCTCTTGTTTTCTCTGATTTCGGAGTTTCTGCTGATGTAGGAAGCGCTCCTTCGGTACTTGGAGTAGAGATTGTCGGTGTTGTTGGGCTGGTCGAAGCGAGAGTTGAACTTGTGGTGGGGCTAGATTCCGTTTTGCCAGATATGCCATCTGTACAGGCTTTCAGAACGCCTAAAACCAAAGTGATTCCAATGATCCAGATGATGATTTGCTTTATTCGTGCCATGGCGGGGCTACTCTCTTAGAAAGGGAAGATAAGGAAGTTCTCGGCTTCTATGTCGGAAACTTTCAGCAATAGGATAGCAAAACATGAATTGTTGGTGTTTAGTTTTTGGTGAGTTTAAGTTTGTTCCCTCTTGAGGTTGAGAAGAGTGTGAACTTGTTTCTTGAAGCATTTATGAGATGCAAGATCCTTAAATCTAAAACTTTGATGAGCGGCGAGAGTTGCGCGTGAAATTAAGAGGAATGGGTTATTGGATAATGCTCCAAAAGCGCCTCAGAGTTGCATGTAATTTATTTCTCAAGGAGATATTGTCTTTGGTGATCATTATTGGGGGGTACTATTAAGTGTCTTCAGTAGAAATCAGTGGCGATTTATAAGAGGAGAAGCTTCGTGGATGTAGTTATTGCCTCAGCAATAGCAGAAATGGGAACTAAGCTAACGGTTCTTGCAACGACAAATTTAGCCGCAACGGTTACATCTCGCTTTAGTGTAATTCGGCAGCAGAAGAAGACTGAGGAAATCTGCAATGCATACGAAGAGATTGTCAACGAGCTGTTGGCCGACAGGGCTCAGGCAATCTCGATTGCTAGTGCGTATCAAGCTGAATTAAATCGATTCGAAATTACAGATGCGGATATTGAACATCTTCAAAGGACAGTTTCGAGAGTTCTTGGCTTATTGCAGTCGCTTAGTGCTGACAGTACCCAAG
>ERZ773263.2450-NODE-2450-length-10085-cov-29.986939_pt1 | contig 10085 bp, 4 predicted proteins | sample MGYA00511076_ERZ773263 | MGnify/ENA primary metagenome ERZ773263 (study PRJEB29015, sample SAMEA2738155) | human oral metagenome | biome: human oral; feature: human-associated habitat; material: saliva | place: China | collected 2195 ... | reverse complement strand
TTCCAGTTACCAGCGATAAATGGTTTACGTGACATTTCACATACCTCTTTTTTCAATTTATTTTCTATTTATTTTATCACAATTAGACACAGCTTGCAAATCTTACTCGGATTTCAATCCTGCTTGTAACGATTAATCCTTCCATAGATCCATGGCATTTCTGAAATCTGCAGATACCTGTGCCAACTGAGGATTGCTTGCTTCTCTTTCTGCCCGCTTAGCCTCAATTTGAGCCACGCTTTTGATACCTTCATGGCGCCAGTTTCTCAAAATCGCCTGAATGTACTTCCAGTTTGGTTTACCATTCAAAACAGCTTCACGAAGAGCTTCCTTAATCAAGCCAGCACTAGTTCCATCTTCCTTTAGCGTCTTTGTCAAATCCTCAATCTCAAAAGGGGTCAACAGGCGTCCTAATTCCTGCTGGAAGGTTTCCACCAAATCTTTAAGCTGATTTTGAGGTGTCAACTGGTCTGAACTTGAATGAGCAGCTCCAAGCAAGTCATCCAAACGTTCCAGAGCCAAACTTGCATCAAAAAGCAATTCAATTTCACCATTCAATTCGATGGTTCGATACTGAAGCAGACCCCTTTCCGTCAGATTGGAAATGGCCTGATTGACATCCGAAATTTCCTTGCCAATCCTTTCAGCAATCTGACTTGGCGACATTTCTTCTAAGCCTGTCGTATTTTGCAAATAGAAAAATTGCCAGACCAGAAAATCATCGCTAGACGGAAAGAGTTCCTTAAAATGCAAGAGAAGGGCACTCGGTAAAACCAAGTTCCCTGATTTAAAAGCGTCTAAATATGTCATAATTCCTCTTATAAATACCCAAATGCGGATGCATCATCTTCTATTTTTCTCCAGTCAAAAGGAGTCTCCTGATAGACCGCATAGTTCACCCAGTTACTGAAAAAGAGGGCTGCTGATGAAGACCAACAAAGACAAGGTGTCTGATTAACATCATTATCCTTAAAGTAATTTTCTGGAATATGTGGATCTAAACCTGCATCACGATCCCTAAAATACTCTTTTGCCAAGGTATCACGGTCATATTCCAAATGCCCAAAACTATAAATTTCTCGTAAATCCCGACTGGCCAAAATCGAAACCCCAACCTGCGGGCCCTCTGATAAAATCTCAAGATTGGTTTTATTTAAGACCTCTTCCTTAGAAATCTCCGTATGCCGAGAATGAGGTGATACGTAGCTATCGTCAAATCCTCTAAAGAGAAGATGACCTTCCTTTAAAGTGTCCTGAGGATAAATACCCGATAACTTACTGTCCATCTGGTGTTTTTCCACTCCATAGCGAAGATAGAGTCCAGCCTGAGCTCCCCAACAGATATGAAGGGTCGAATAGACATGGGTCTTAGACCACTCAAGCACCTGGCTAAATTCCTCCCAATAGTCCACTTCCTCAAATGGTAAATGCTCAACTGGAGCACCTGTGATAATCATCCCATCAAAATACTCATCCTTGACTTCAGGAAAAGTTTTATAAAAGGTCTCCATGTGTTCTGAACGAGTTGTTTTAGAACGGTGACTCTCCATATAGAGGAAATCAATATCCAGTTGCAGAGGCGTATTAGCCAAATGACGCAACAACTGGGTTTCTGTGACCATTTTCTGTGGCATGAGATTTAAAATTAAAATCTTCAAGGGACGGATATCTTGGTGGGCTGCACGTTGATCATCCATGACAAAGATGTTCTCTGTCCGTAAAATCTCAACAGCTGGTAATTTTTTATCAATTCGAATCGGCATAACCCTCTCCTAACTGTATTCTTTCAGGAATCATTGCATATGTTTGAAACTCTTCGAAAATCTCTTCAAACCGCGTCAACGTTGCCTTGCCGTAGATATGTTACTGACTTCGTCAGTTCTATCCACAACCTCAAAACAGTGTTTTGAGCTGACTTCGTCAGTTTTATCTGCAACCTCAAAACAGTGTTTTGAGCAACCTGCGGCTAGTTTCCTAGTTTGCTCTTTGATTTTCATTGAGTATGAAACTAAATCTCAAACACCTAGTCCTTTTATTATACTGCAAGAAGATATAGTTTTCAATTATAGTTTTTCTCTAACTAGCTATAGTCTATTTTTATATCCTAATGTAGAGAAAACAGCCCTAGGGACTGTTTTTGATTAATAATGCATCAGAACTTTGTAATCGTAGTCACCGATTTTTTCACGGCCGTTCAATTCATCCAATTCAACAAGGAAGGCACAACCTGCTACAACACCACCAAGTTTTTCAATCATCTCGATGGTTGCCTTAACAGTTCCACCTGTTGCCAAGAGGTCATCTACGATAAGAACACGTTGACCTGGCTTAATGGCGTCAGCATGCATAGTCAAGGTATCAACTCCGTACTCTTTTTCATAGTCAGCAGAAATGACTTCACGTGGCAATTTCCCTGGCTTACGAACAGGCGCAAAACCAATTCCCAACTCAAAAGCAACTGGACAGCCCACGATAAAACCACGAGCTTCAGGCCCTACGATCATATCGATTTTCTTGTCAGTAGCATATTGAACGATTTCACGAACAGCGTAGCTATAAGCATTTCCATCAGCCATCAAAGGACTGATATCACGGAAGGTAATTCCTTCCTTTGGATAATTTTCAATTGTTGCAATGTAATCTTTTAAATTCATCTTTTTCTTTCTTTCAAAGTTTCTACTCTCTATTATAGCATATTTTCACCAAAAGAAGAAACTATAACCATTATTTCCTCTCTGAGAGCCTGATTTCTATTACCACTTTGTAACTCTGGTAACAACAGCAAAAAGCTGACGAATCATCGATTCATCAGCTTTAAGGATAATCTGTTCATTCCAAACAAATCATGTCAATTAGAAAGATTAGTCTTCTTTCTTCTTGCGGGCTACAAGACCGAATCCACTCAATACTCCAAGAAGTCCAAGTGCTGCTAGGCTTGCATTGTCTTCTGTACCAGTATTTGGCAATTCGCGTTTACCTTCAGCTTCTTTCACTGCTGTTGGCTGTACTGGAGTTGCTGGTACCTCTGGTTTAGCTGGCTGTTCAGGCATTGCTGGAGTTGCTGGCTCTACCGGTTGCACTGGTTTTTGAGATTGAATCTTACGGTAAACATTGCGAACATTTCCATTTGCATCTGTTTCCGTACGGACTAGTTCATAATTTTCTAATGGTTTACCTGGATGTGAACCATTTTCATCAGGAATAATTAATACTCCGTTTTCATCCACAAATGTAGTGATCACTTTGTATTCAAATGGAGTTGGAGTAGGAGTAGGTGTTGGCGTTGGTGCTACCACTCTTTCGTAGATGTGTTCTGTATCACCATTTGGTAATTTCTTAGTCTCTACAAAGCGGTATTCTGGAATGTCTTTCTTATCGACTGTTCCTGGTTCACTTGGATATTTAGGAATTTCATTTCCTTCTTTATCCTTGAATGATGTCTTAACTTTTTCGTAGATGTGTTTTATATTTCCTTTTTCATCGATTTCAGTTTTAACAACATTATAGCCTGGAATTTTTTCTGAAGGTTTAGCACCATCTTTAGATGGAAGTAAATCTGTTTCTTTGCCATCTTTTTCGATAACTACATATCTAGTATCTGGGCGAACTGTTGGAGTATATTTAGCTGTTACTGGCGTTCCGTTCTTGTCAACACGTTTAACCGTTACTCCTGTAGCTTTTCCTACAAAGTTTGGTTCTGGCGTAAACGTTACTTTTCCATTCTCATCGATTGTGTACGTTCCTTCTCCTGAAACTGTCTTCGTTGTTGTTTCATCATCGAATTTTGGTTTTACAGCTTCATCAATTTCTACTGGTACTTCTTTTCCATTAAGTGTTACTTTTCCACCTGTAAATGTTGGTGTTCCTTCTTGAGATTGTCCTTTTGGACCTTCTGATTCTGCATCTTTAGAAGTTGGTGACACTGGGATTACTACTGGTGTGTATTTAGCTGTTACTGGTGTTCCGTTCGTATCAACACGTTTAACTGTTACTCCTGTAGCTTGTCCTGTGAATTTCGGTTCAGGTTTGAATGTTACTTTTCCAGTTTCGTCGATTGTGTATGTTCCTTCTCCTGAAACTGTCTTCGTTGTTGTTTCATCATCGAATTTTGGTTTTACAGCTTCATCGATTTTAACAGTTTTTTCTTGACCATTGATCGTTACTTTTCCACCTGTAAATGTTGGCGTTCCTTCTTGAGTTACACCTTGTACATTTGTTGTTACGACGTCTGAACTTGTTGGTGTTGCTGGTTTTACAACTGGTGTGTACTTAGCTGTTACTGGTGTTCCATTTGTATCAACACGGCGTACATCAATTCCTGCAGTTTTACCTGTGAATGTTTTTTCTGGTGTGAATGTTACTTTTCCATTCTCATCAATTGTGTACGTGCCTTCATTTGGTACTGTAACAGATTTTTCATCTGTTGGTTGTTTAGTAGCTGGATCTACTAATTTCGCTGGTACCTTGTTATCTAATGGAACTTCTACTTCTGTACCGTTAACAGTTGCTTTTCCTGTTGTGAATACTGGAGTTCCTTCTTGAGTTGCCCCTTGAACATCTTCTGTTACAGCGTCTGTTCCTGTTGGTGTTGCAGGTTTTACAGTTGGTGTGTACTTAGCTGTTGCTGGTGTTCCATTCGCATCTTTTGCTTCAACTGTCGCTGGTACTGGCGTTCCTTTGAAATCTTTATTCGGTGTGAATGTTACTTCTCCAGTTGTTGGTTTGATTGTGTATGTTCCAACTTGTTTTCCAGTTTCATCTTTTGCTGGAATTGTTGTCTCATTAGTTGGATTTCCAGTTGCTGGATCTACTAACTTCGCTGGTTGGTCTGCATCAATCTTCATTGGAACCTTATCACTACCTTGAGTGAATGTCGGTGTTCCGCTTTGCTCAGCACCTTGAATTCCTTCTGTTGTTACAGGTGTACCTGTTGGCTTGATTGGCGTAATAGTTGGTGTGTAAGTAGTTGTAACTGTAGTTCCATTTGTATCTGCTGCTTGAACAGTTACTGGTTTAACAGCACCTGAATATGCTTTGTTCGTTGGTGTTAATACTACAGTTGGCTTACCATCTACAACATTAAGTGTATAAGTACCAATTTCTTCTCCTGCTGGGTTCTTAGCTGGTACTGATGGAGCTGGCTGTCCATTTTCACCTAATAGTTTAAATGATGTTGAATCAATAGCTACTGATTTTTCAGTTCCATTAACGTTTGTCTTACCTGGTACAAATGTTACTTCTTTAGATTGTACAGCACCTTGTACATCTGTTGATGTAGCTGGTTCTGCTGTTGGTGTTACTGGAGTAATTAATGGTGTGTAAGTTGTTTCAACAGCTGTTCCGTTTTTATCCTTAGCTTGGATTCTTACCGGTTGAACTTCTCCAGAGTATGTCTTATCTGTTGGTTCAAACACTGCAACTGCTTTACCATCTACAGTTTTCAGTGTGTATTTACCAATTACATTTCCTTCTGGATCTTTAGCTGGAACTTCTGTAGCTGGTTGACCATCTTCACCTAGAAGAGTGTAAGTAGCTGGATCGATATCTACAGATTTTTCTTCTCCAGCAATTGTAGTCTTACCAGGAGCAAACGAAACTGTATTTTCTTGAGTTGCACCTTGAACATCGACAGATTTTGCCGGTTCTGCTGTTGGTGTTACACCTACGATTGTTGGGGTGTAAGTTGTCTTAACTTTAGTTCCATTTTTATCTTCAGCTTGTACATTTGCTGGTTGCACTGGTCCTACATAAGTTTTATCTGTTGGAGTGAATGTTACTTCTCCTGTTGTTGGATCAACAGTGTAAGTACCAACCTTGTTTCCATTTGGATCCAAAGCATCAACTGGTCCAGTTGCTTCTGAGCCATCTGGATTCAATAGTTTGACAGAACCCTCTTTGATTGGAACTTCAGAATTTCCTTCTGTAAATGTTGGTGTTCCTTTTTGAGTTTCACCTTGTACTCCTGTTGAAGTAGCTGGTTCTGCTGTTGGTGTAACCGGAGTTACAGTTGGTGTATATGTAGTTGTAGCTGTAGCTGTTACAGGATTTCCATCTTTATCTTGACCTACAGGTGCTGTTAGTGATACACCGACTCCAGTCGCTGTTCCTGTAAAGTTTGGAAGTGGTTGGAATGTTACTACTCCAGTTGTCGGATCAATTGTGTAAGTTCCTTGCCCTTCTACGGTTACAGATGTTGCATCAGTTGGTTGTCCAGTAGCTGGATCAACTAATTTAGCTGGATATTGTGCACTTGGTGTTACTGGTGTTGGATTCTCTGTATCTGCACCTGCTGTAAATGTTGGAGTTTTCTTCTGTGCTTTACCTTGTACATCTGTTGATGTTTCTGGATCAGCTGTGATTTCTTTTGGAGTTACCGTTGGAATGTAAACAGCATCCATTGTTTTCTTAGCAGCTGAGTGCGTACCATCATTGATGTTTTCAAGTCCATGTTGATCTGTTAATGCAGTCCATCCAGTTGATTGACCATTTGAGTCTACAGCACGTAATACGATACCATCAGCTTTACCTACGAAGTTAGCTTCTGGAGTGAATATAACCTTGTCATCTGTTACTGTATATGTACCTTGACCTGGAACTTTGAGAGTGTCAACTAGGTTGTCACCATCAACAATTTTTACGCCACCTTGAGCTTTCTTAGTAGTTTCAGCACTGATTACGTTACTTTGTTCGGTGTAGTGAATTTTACCGTATGAGTTGAATGTGGTTTTACCATTGTTTGAACCCAAGTCAGATGCATCGTCACCTAATGGACGTGTTCTGAACTCGATACCAACTGATTGAGTTTCACCTTGTTTACCAGTAGTTTCTTCTTTATCTCCACGAGGAGGTAAAGCAACTTGGATTTGGTTATCCTCAACTTCTCCTGAGAAGGCAATTCCCACTGGTTTTTCAACTTGTTTTCTATCTGTCGCAATACGAGTACGGAAGTTAACTATATCTTTAGTAGTATCAATAACTTGAGTATTACTGAAAACAAGTTCTACTTCTTGGTCTTTTCCTGTTACTTCAACGATATTAGATGCTTCACCTTCATCGAATTTACCGTTGTTGTTAAAGTCGATAAATCCACGCACATAAGCAGGTCCTACTGTACCTCTATAGTTATCATTTCCGTTTGCTGAAGCACGCACTTTAACACGGTATGTGTTATCTGCTCCTTGGACTAATTTAACTTCTGGCTCACCATTATCTACATTAGTGTGAACATTGTCTGGAGCAATAAGTTGAGCCACACCTTCATCTCCTTGCTCTTTTGTATCATCTGAATCGATTCCACGTACTCGTGTACCAGATACTGAATCAATATCCGCTTTGACAGTCCCTAGGTAAGGTTGCTGAATTTGGTTAATTTGACCTGTTTTATAATCTTTAGATTGTGTTCTTATGTAGTGTTCAGCTGCTCCATATGATTCTGGAAGATCTCCAAAGTCAGAGAATTTAATACCAATCATAGATGACTGTTCACCAGAAGACATAATATAGAAGCCAATTTCAGAAACATTTGCAGAGGACACAATTGGAGTTGCTGAACGTGTGTTCATGTATCCTCCAAAAACTTGTGATCCTAAACCTGCAGTTGCTGCATCTTTAGTAGCAAACATTTTGCCATCAAGAGCATTTCGCAACTCTTCTGTAGTCCATTTGTTTAAATTTCCACCCCACTCATTTAATCTATTAAATTTAGGATGTGGTTTATACATGTCAGTATGACCATTAGTAGAACCAACAACTCCTGCTAGGTCCCAAGGTGTCCCGTTAGTTGTATAGATTTCTGTCTCTAAATCACCGATATCTTCACCTGATGTCATAACGATACCAGGTTTCACAGGCTTACCATTATATGTAGCTTCAATATTAAACTTGATACCAACGATTTGTCCTTGGCGACCAACACCCGTATCATCTGTACCTGATATAGTTGTTTTTGAGTTACCTGTATCTAATCCAGCGTTTTTAACGTGTGTATAACCAGTTTGTTTATTACCACTAATACCTGTAGAATATGGATTTTTGGTAACCTGGTTAAAGATATTTTCTTCGTTCGGTTTATATGATGATTCATACTTAGTTCCCGCTACACGGTTTTTATAAATTTCTGTTGCATGGAATGGTTTTAATTCCTTAACAGTCATTTTAACGATATAACCAGGTATCAATTCTTTTTCATAAACTGAACCTACCTGAAGTTGACCATTAGCTTTGCGATTTGTCCATGCCGCAGCATCTCCAAAATCCAACCATTGAATTTGATTGTTTAGGTTTTTAATGGCTTTGTCATCATCTGCATTGCCCTTGATATATTTAGGAGCTTCTTCTAGAGATTTGTAACCATTTTGTTCTAACCACTTGGCACCTGATTCTGCTGTTGCATCTTTAAGCGCTGTTGTTTGAGCATCTTCCAAGTTTACTGCAAACTTACCATCACGGCCGATTCCTGCGTTTTTCAATTCATTGTAAACTGCAAGGATTGATTCGTTAAGACGAGCCAATTGAGCATCTACTTGTTCTTTTGTTACACTCTTATCAGCAAGAAGAGCCTTAGTTTCAGTAAGAACTGCTTGGTTTTTAGCTACTGCTGCTTCAACAGCTGCTTTGTTTTCTTCCTTCACTTCCTTCTTAGAAAGTTCAGATTTTGCAAGTCTGTTTGTTACATCTGCTTCTGATGAAGCTTTGTCAAGCGCTGATTTAGCTTCTGAAAGAGTTTTTTCTGCTGGAGTAGCTTTCTTTTCAGCTTCTGCTTTAGCCACTTCTTTTTCAGCTGCTTGTTTTTTATCGAAACCAGCAGTATTTGATTCAGTAACTGCAGTACTTAATGCTGATACAGTCTCTGCTTGAGCATCTACATCAGCTTGACTAGCATCTGCTTTTGCAAGAGTTGCTTTAGCCGCTGCCAATACTTCCTTAGCTGAGCTTACTACTGTAGCATCTGCATATTTAGCAGTTGAAAGTTTAGACTCCAAAGTAGCAATGCTTGCTTCTAGGACAGCTTTATTTACTTTCTTAGCTTCTTCTGCTTTAACCTCTGGTTTAGCTTCCTCTACTTTAGTTTCTGGCTTCACGGCTTCTTTGTCTTTATTAGAATCCGCTTGATTTGCTGGGGCAGTAGCTGCAGCTACTGATGCTTCAGCACCTTGAACTTCCGTTGCTGATACCGCACCATTTCCAAGGAACATCAAACCAGCTGCAATTGCTACTGATGCTGCTCCAAAGCTATATTTCCGGATACCATAACGGATGTACTTTTCTACTCTAAAATCTTGTTGTTGCTTGCCTTTCATTTAGACCCACAACCTCCTTTTTTATTTTGATGTCGATTTACAAGTTATTGATATCGAAAACTCACAGGTAACCTCAGATGAAACAAAAGATGTTAGAAGTGAAGCTTGATATCATAAAATTGTCTACAACATACAACTTTATGATATCATATTTTCTAGTCTGTAGCAAATAAAATGACTTATTTTTTTATTCTAAATTTAAAATAAATATTTTCCAAAAATACAACAATTTTCAGACTCTTTAAGTTGTAAAATAAGATGCATCAAACTGTCATAGGCCACACACTATATTTTTTCATAATCGGTATATTAAGTTATATTAACTATACATGTATATTTTGTTTTCTTTTATTACAAACTTTCTTCTAATAAAGAGTACAATTTACTTGTTTCATTAATTCACTCTCCAGCTCATTAGCTTTTATTTTAAATCCCAGTCAATTAAAAGCTCTAGCTAGTTCATAACTCTAAAAATAGCTATCTCTATTTTAGACAGAATAAAGTAGATAGCAAGTAACCTTCTATAAAGAAGAACTTTCTGTCTACTTTATTCATCCTAACTGTGCTATACTTAATTTAGTACATTCTTTGAGATTGGAGCTAATATGAAAATCCATAAAACTGTGAATCCTGTTGCCTATGAAAACACCTATTACCTGGAAGGTGAAAAGCACCTCATCGTCATCGATCCTGGTAGCCATTGGGAAGCTATTCGTCAGACAATAGAGAACATCAACAAACCTATCTGCGCTATTCTCCTTACCCACGCCCATTATGACCATATCA
>ERZ773263.2442-NODE-2442-length-10124-cov-7.017976_pt1 | contig 10124 bp, 9 predicted proteins | sample MGYA00511076_ERZ773263 | MGnify/ENA primary metagenome ERZ773263 (study PRJEB29015, sample SAMEA2738155) | human oral metagenome | biome: human oral; feature: human-associated habitat; material: saliva | place: China | collected 2195 ... | reverse complement strand
AATTAACACTTGATATGAAAACTATATTCTCTTTACATATATATGCAAATTTAATAAAATAGAATTAATGTAAATTAGCTAGTTTAAGAAAAAAACATTAAAACAGTAGGAGATGATAAATTTATGAAATTTTTCTTAGATATCTTAAAAATATATTCTAATGTTATCTCTGCTATTATAGGAGCACTTTTAACATATATTTTAGATAAAAGATTAGAAAAAAATAAACTTAAAGAAACTATAGAAATTCAACTTTTTAATCAAAGAAATAAAAATATTGAAGAAATCTATAAACTACTTACACACTTAAAAAAATATTATGAATTATTTATCTATCCAGGACAAGAATTTGAAGAACAAGAAATATATACAAATTTTGCTCCTTTAGATGAAGCAACTAAATTTAGAAATGAGTTTGAAAAAAGAGAAATGTTTCTAAAAAAGGAAATGAGAAGAAAAATAAGAGAATTTACTTTTGCTCTTGGAATGGGCTGTAGTTTAGCTTTATATGTTAATTCTAAAAATGTTCCAGAAACAAATGAAGAAGCAATTTTTTCTTATTGTCAATCTACAGTAAATGAAATTGAAACTTTACAAAATTATTTATGTGAAGAAATTAAAAAAATTTAAAACTAATTGTAAACTCTTAAAAATAGTATTTTCATATTTAGTATATATACTCTTCTTATTTTCCATATCTCTTTAAATCTGCACTTTCCTAACAAATAAAAAAAATGAACTACACCTCATATCTTATTAAAAAATATAGATGTAAGTTCATTATTAAGTAACTTTATTTATCTCTAGTATAACCAAATGATGAAAGTATAGCTTCTTCCCTTTCTCTCATAATTTTTTTATCTTCTTCTTCTATATGATCATAGCCTAAAATATGTAAAATTCCATGTGTCAAAACATAATAAAACTCTCTTTCAAATGAATGATTATATTCACTTGCTTGCTCTTCAACTCTTTCTAAAGAAATAATAATATCTCCAAGAGTATCATAAGGTCCAATATTAAAATCTTCTGTTTCGTGATATGCAAAAGAAATAACATCAGTAGGTGCATCTTTATCCCTATATTCACGATTAATAACTTGGATATTTCTATTATCAGTCAATAAAAGTGAAAGATAAAGAGGTCTATTAGATTCAATTTCTTCTAACTCCAAAACTTTTTTTATATAGTTTTCAAGATGATTATTTTCATAAAGTGTATCTATAAACTCATTATATTTTTCATTTGTCAAATCTGAACTAAAATCAACAATTAACTCCATATATTTTCTTCCTTTTTATTTTTGTCCTGGATATTTTATTCTTTCATGGTAAATAGCTCCAAAAGTCTTTAAGAAAGAATTTACTATAATTTCAATTTCTTTAAATGTAATATTTGCATCAGATAATTGATTATCTCTTATTTTTGAATCTACTATTTTTCTAACCATTTGCTCAATCTTCACAGGGTCTTTTACATCAAGTGATCTAACAGCAGCTTCTATTGAATCTGCAAGCAATATAACAGCAGATTCTTTTGTTTGAGGTTTAGGTCCTGAATATCTAAATTCTTCCTCTGGAATATTTGGATCAATTTCTTTTGCTTTATTATAAAAATAAGCAAGTAATGTAGTCCCTTGATGTTCAAACATAATATCTCTAATTTCCTTAGGTATTTTATATTTTTTACCCATTTCAGCCCCTTCTCTTGTGTGAGCTAAAATTATCATTTTACTCATAAAAGGTGATATGTCATTATGCAGATTTTTACCACCTGTTTGATTTTCTACATAATATTGAGGTCTTTTTGTTTTTCCTATATCATGATAATAACAAGCAACTCTTGTAAATATAGGATCTCCTCCAATTTCAACAACAGCATTTTCAGAAAGAGTAGCAACCATCATTGAATGTTGAAAAGTCCCTGGTGCTTCTATTGATAATTTTCTCAAAAGAGGATGAGATAAATCTGCCAATTCTATAAGTTTAAATACTGTTAATATGTTAAATGTTCTTTCAAAATATGGAAGCAATGCTATTGCTAACATTCCAGAGAATAATCCTGAAATAAATATCTTAATAGTATTTAATGCTACACCATAACTTTCTTCAACTGAGAAGAAACTTAGAATTAAATATAATAATATCTTCAATATTGCAAGTTGTATACCTATTGCAATTACAGAAGAACGAGTACTTATATTTTTACTTAAAAATCCAGTTGCTAAAATTGCTATTGACTGAATTGTAAAATATTTTAAATCATAATCTGTTATTGGCAACATATATGAGATAACCATCATAGTCAAAAATATACTAAACCTTGGTTTTACTATAAATACTAAAAGTAATAACATAGTATCCAAAGGTAACAGATATATCATTGAATTTGGAACAATTCTAAATGCTAGTAAAGTTCCTATTGTCAATAACATCATAGCTCTATACTTATTTTTTTCTAATATTTCTTTGCTATAAAATTTAATTGTTACAACATTAAACACACTTGAAATAACCAATAAAAATATTAAATTTAATGCAATTATAAAAATACTCATTTTATAATTATAAATACCCAATTTATCTAAGATATCTATTTTTCTATCAGTTAAAATTTCACCTGTTTTAGCTATTAAAGTTCCAGCTTTAATTTCAATATATTGATCATGTATTTGAGAAACTTTTTCATTTATAGTATTTTTAGTTTTAGCTTCATCATAGATATAATTTGGTATTAAAAAATTATTTATAATTTCTCTTTCAAAAGGTTCTAGTGCATCTATTTCACTTTTAGCAGGTTCATTTATACGAATAGAATTTTTTTCTTTATAAATACCAGCTTTATAAGCATTTTCAAGTTCACCATCTAATTTTGAAAATATTTCATCTATTTTTTCTTCATCTTCTTCTAATAACTTATTTATTAGACTTTCAGGCATAACCTTTCCAGTTTTTCTTTCAAAACCACTATAATCAAAAGATTTTAAATTACCTTTTTTTATTGCTATAATCTCTTTATGAAAATTTTCAAATTCCTCTTTATATATATCAGCAGCATCACTAGAATAGATATAATCTTTATCTAAACGATCTATCATATCTTGAATTATTTTATCTTTTCCAATCTTATCTCTAAAAACTATTGTTTTAGGAGAATAAATATCGGATTTCACAACATCTCCTACCATATAGTTATTGTTTCTAAAAAGTATAGGTATTTTTGATGAAAGAGTAATTAAAAATAATGCCAATATCAAATAAAATACTTTTTCTTTTAGAAAATAACTATCTGAGTATTTTTCTTCATCTGAACTATCTTTTTTCTTTATATCAAAAAGAAACTTAAATCCAAATATAGTAAATTTTTTCATAAATTTCCCTCTTTTCTCATTCAATTTCTTCTATTATATCATCTTTTTCTAATATTTTAATATTTTTTTGACTAGGTAAGGCATTTATAAAAAGAGAGCCATACCTTTTCTTTAAAATTCTATTATCTAAAATAAAGATATTTCCACTATCTGTCTTTTTTCTTATTAATCTACCAACCCCCTGTTTAAATTTTATTATTGCTTCTGGTAGCTGAAAATCCATAAAAGAATTTCCACCATCTTCTTCAATTTTTTTACTTATAGCAGATACTACTGGATCTGTTGGAACAAGGAAAGGTAATTTAGTTATTATCACATTACTTAAATTTTCTCCTTGTACATCAACTCCCTCCCAAAAAGAAGTTGTTCCAAATAATATAGGGTTTTCTGCTTCTTTAAATTCTTTTATAATTTGACTTCTAGGTTTATCTCCATGTAAAAATACTTCAAAACCTTTATCTTTCAATTTTTTTGAAATTGAATAATAAATTTGATTTAACATAGTATATGATGTAAATAATATAAAGGCTTTTCCATTAGTTTTTAATAAAATATTTAAAATAAATTTACTTGCATCACTAACAAAAGCATTTATATTTTCTGAATCTTGAATATCTGATGGAATATACACAGACATTTGTTCATCATAATCAAAAGGAGATTTTATTATAGCTTCAATACAATCTTCCTCATCTAAACCTAATGACTTTTTAAAATAATCAAAGTTTCCATTTACAACTATTGTTGCAGAAGCAAAAACTAATCTATCTAAATTATCAAAAAGAACTGTACTTAATTTTTGAGCTATATTAAGTGGTGTTGCAGTTAAAATCACATTTGTTCTTTTAGAATTTATATCAAGCCAATAAATATAGTTATCATCTTCAAAACTATTGATAAATTTAAAACTATCTATATAGGCTTTAAACATTTTTAAATGATTATTAAAATTAATAACTTCTGGATTTTTATCCTTTTCTTCATCTATAACATTATTAAATGACATCATCAAATTTAAAAAGTCAGCCAATTTGCTTTGGAATATATCTTTTTTTTCTCTTAAATTCTCTAAAAATCTTGATTTTGTCATTTCAAAATTATTTAAACTCTTTTTAATAGGAGCTTCTGTATTTGTTTCATATATTTTTCTAATTTCATCAAAATACTCATCACCTATATTTTGTAAAATAGAGATTTCTTCTTTCAATGTGTTTAAAAGGTAAATATATTGCTCACTGTCCTCCAAATTCTTTTCATCAACAGTATCTTCAACCCTTATAAGAGCTGATTTTTCTTTTTTCCTTTTATTTTTCTTTTGATAAATTCTATTTAAAAGTCTTGTAAAAGAAATTTTTGAAACTTCCACAGAAAAATAGCTTCTAGCAACTGATTCTACATTATGTGCTTCATCAAAAATTACCATATCATATCTTGGAAGAATTAAATATTCAGAATCAAAATCAGTTTCTGCTCTCACATTCAAATCAGCAAAAAATACATGATGATTTGAAATTAAAATATCTGCTTCCATTTTTTCCATTCTAGTTTTCATATAGAAACATTCTTTTCTATAAGGACATTTCTTTCCAAGACATAACTCAGTTGTACTTTGTACTAATTCCCATACATCAGGATAAACTTCAAAAGGTAATTCTGCTTTATCACCTGTTTTAGTTTTATTTCCCCATTTTAAAATATATTCTATTTGTTCTCTGGCTTCCATAGAAAAAGTTTCTATATCTATGCTTTTCCCTAATGCTAACTCATTAAAAAGTCTTTTACAAACATAGTTATTTCTACCTTTTACTAAAACATAAGAAAATTCATCTTTTATTATTGATTTTGCAAGCGGAATATCTTTTAATAATAACTGTTCTTGTAAATTTATAGTATTAGTTGCAATAATAACTTTTTTCTTATTAGTAACTGCCCATTTAATAGATGGAATTAAATATGCCAATGTTTTTCCAGTACCAGTACCAGCTTCAACTATAATTTTTCTATCTTCATTTATTGCATCTTGAATATACTGAGCCATTTCTTCTTGTTCTTGTCTATATTCAAAACCTTTAATTTCCTTTGCTAAAATTCCATCTTTGGCAAAATAATTTTCTATATCTATTTCTTCTAAAAATATTCTATCAATATCTTGTACAAAATAGAAATCATCTAAATCAGAACTCAAAAGACAATAGGCTATATTCCTTCTAGTATATAATTCTTCCGAAAGTTCTAACTCCATATCACTAGGATATAATTGATTAGGTTTTGTTGTTCTTATAACAACTTCATTTTTACCAACCTTTGTTAAAGTTTCTTCAAAACTTTTCTTTTTATAAAGTGATAAAAAAAATGGTTTTTGAATTTTTTCATCTTCATCAAAAGTTGCTTTAAAAATCATTGACTTATTATTATGTTCCTCTAAATATTTTTTAATTGTTTGCAAACTTTCTTCTGAAAATCTATCTCTAATATCCATAACCATTCCTTAATTTTAAATTTAGTTTCTACAATATTCTATCAAGCCTTTTAAAAAGACTCTAATATATTTATCTCCACATTCCTTATAATTTTTATGATCCTCACTTCTAAAAAGTGCACTTAGCTCACCCTCAGAAATTTCTATTCCACCAAGTTTAAAAATTCTAATCATATCATAACTTTTAAAAGCAAGAGCAATTCTCAACTTTCTAAGTAAAATATTATTCAAATTATTTTTTGTAATTTTTATTTTTGGAGGTGGAGTTCCATCTTCTCTCTTTCCTCTTTTTTGTATAATTAAACCATCTAAGAAAGAAATTAAATCATTATTAGTTAATTTTTTAAAACCTTCATCAATATCTTTTTTTAAATAATCAAGTACATCTTCTTTTGTAACAGTTATATTTCCCTTTTTAAAAATTTGTACCATAATATTATCTTTAATATTAAGAGCATATCTAAGTCTTCTTAAAAAATCATTATTAGTCATTATATTTTCACTATTCCTTATAACTTAAAAATTTTTTCAATCAATATATTTTACACTAATAAGTAAAAAATAGCAATTTTTTAAATATTTCTATAAAATAAAAATATCTACTTGATTTAATTATAACTTTGTTATATCATTATATTAGATGAAAGTTATTTTTAAAATGACTTTAAAAATAAAATATATAAAATTTCTAAGGAGGAAAAAATGGCAAAAATAGTAGAATGTATACCAAATTATAGTGAAGGTAAAGATTTAGCAAAAATTGAAAGAATCGTAGCACCTTATAAAAATAATCCAAAAATTAAACTTTTAAGTGTAGAACCAGATGCAAATTACAATAGAACAGTTGTAACAGTATTAGGTGATCCAGATGAAGTTAAAAAAGCTGTTATTGAATCAATAGGAATTGCAACTAAGGAAATAGATATGAATAAACACAAAGGTGAACACAAAAGAATGGGAGCAACAGATGTTGTACCTTTCTTACCAATTCAAGAAATGACTACTGAAGAATGTAATGAAATTTCAAGAGAAGTGGGTAAAGCTGTTTGGGAAAAATTCAAATTACCAGTTTTCTTATATGAAAGTACTGCAACTGCTCCAAACAGAGTATCTCTACCTGATATAAGAAAAGGTGAATATGAAGGAATGGCAGAAAAATTAAAACAACCTGAATGGGCACCAGATTTTGGAGAAAGAGCACCTCACCCTACTGCTGGTGTTACTGCTATTGGTTGTAGAATGCCTTTAATAGCTTTTAATATTAACTTAGCAACAACTGATATGAGTATTCCAAAAGAAATTGCAAAAGATATAAGATTTTCAAGTGGAGGTTTTAGATTTATTCAAGCTGGACCTGCTGAAATTTTAGATAAAGGTTTTGTTCAAGTTACAATGAACATAAAAGATTATACTAAAAACCCTATTTACAGAATAATGGAAACTGTAAAAATGGAAGCTAAAAGATGGGGAGTAAAAGTTACTGGTTGTGAAATTATAGGAGCAACTCCTTTTGCATCATTAACTGATTCTTTAAAATATTATTTAGCTTGTGATGGAATAAAAGATGATGTAGATGCTATGTCTATGGAAAAAGTTGTTGAATTAATGATTAAATATTTAGGCTTAACTGATTTTGATGTTAAAAAAGTATTAGAAGCTAATATCTAATAAATAGAAATAAAAGGCTGTTACAGAAAAAATTTGCAACAGCCTTTATACTAATAAACTATAAAGGAGGGATTATGCAAGCTGATTTAGTTTTATATAATATTGGACAATTAGTTACATCAAGAGAACTTGATAAAACTAAAAAAATGGATAATATTGAAGTAATAGAAAATAATGGATATATTGTAATAGAAAAAGATAAAATAGTGGCTGTTGGAAGTGGAGAGGTTCCAAAAGAATATTTAACACCTGCAACAGAAATGGTTAATTTAAGTGGAAAATTAGTTACACCAGGGCTTATAGATTCTCACACTCATTTAGTTCATGGTGGTTCAAGAGAAAATGAATTTGCTATGAAAATTGCAGGAGTACCTTATCTTGAAATATTAGAAAAGGGTGGGGGAATTTTAAGTACTTTAAAGTCTACAAGAAATGCTAGTGAAAAAGAACTTATAGAAAAAACTTTAAAAAGTTTAAAACATATGTTAGAACTTGGTGTTACAACTGTTGAAGCTAAAAGTGGATATGGATTAAATTTAAAAGATGAATTGAAACAATTAGAAGTTACTAAAATTTTAGGATATTTACAACCTGTAACTTTGGTTTCTACATTTATGGCTGCTCATGCTACACCACCTGAATATAAAAATAATAAAGAAGGTTATGTACAAGAAGTTATAAAAATGTTACCTATTGTTAAAGAAAGAAATTTAGCAGAATTTTGTGATATTTTCTGTGAAGATAAAGTTTTCTCTGTTGATGAAAGTAGAAGAATTTTAACTGCAGCAAAAGAATTAGGATACAAATTAAAAATTCATGCTGATGAAATTGTTTCGTTAGGTGGGGTTGAACTTGCTGCTGAAATAGGAGCAACTTCTGCTGAACACTTAATGAAAATAACAGATTCTGGAATAAATGCTCTTGCTAATAGTAATGTAATAGCAGATTTACTTCCTGCAACTTCATTTAACTTAATGGAACACTATGCACCTGCAAGAAAAATGATAGAAGCTGGAATACAAATTGCTCTATCTACTGACTATAACCCAGGTTCTTGCCCATCAGAAAACCTACAATTTGTTATGCAAATTGGAGCTGCTCATTTAAAAATGACACCTAAGGAAGTTTTTAAAGCAGTTACTATAAATGCGGCAAAAGCAATAGATAAACAAGATATAATAGGTTCTATTGAAGTTGGTAAGAAAGCAGATATAACAGTTTTTGATGCTCCAAGTATGGCATATTTCTTATATCATTTTGGAATAAATCACACTGACAGTGTTTATAAAAATGGAAAATTGGTTTTCAAAAAATAGAGGATATTATGAAATACAACTTAGAAAATTTAATAAAAGACTTTAATTCTAAGAAAAAATTAAAATTTTTATTCTTTTGGGGACATACTGAAAATGGAGCTGAAACAACAAAAGCTTGTTTCAGTCAATGGTATAGTTGTAAATTTGTTGTAGATAAAATTACATATCATACTGCTGAACAATATATGATGGCTCAAAAAGCATTATTATTTAATGATAATGAAATTTTCCATAAGATTATGAGTTCAAAATCTCCAAAAGAATATAAAGAATTAGGAAGAAAAATAAAAAACTTCTCTGATTCTAAATGGAATGAAAATAAGTATCAAATAGTTCTAAAAGGAAATATTGCTAAGTTTTCACAAAATGAAAAATTAAAAGTTTTTCTTTTGAACACAGGTACTAAAATTTTAGTTGAAGCTAGCCCTTATGATAAAATTTGGGGTATTGGACTTTCAGCTGATCAAGAAAATATTAAAAACCCTTTAACTTGGAATGGTGAAAATTTATTAGGTTTTGCTCTTATGGAAGTTAGAGATTTACTAAATAAAAATTAATAAAATTTTAGGAGGAATAAAATGAAATTAGTAGAATTAGATGTATTGAAATTTTTAGATGTAGTTGATTCAAACTCTCCTGCACCTGGTGGAGGTTCAGTTTCTGCTCTTGCTTCATCATTAGGAGCAAGTCTTGCAAGAATGGTTGCTCATTTAAGTTTTGGAAAGAAAAAATATGAAGCATTGTCTGATGATGTTAAAGCTAAATTTGTTGCAAACTTTGATGAATTATTAAAAATTAAAAATGAATTAAATGATTTAATTGACAGAGACTCTGAAGCATATAACACAGTTATGGCTGCATATAAATTACCAAAAGAAACTGATGAAGAAAAAGCTGCAAGAAGTGCTGAAATTCAAAAATCTTTAAAATATGCTATCCAAACTCCTTATGATATAGTTGTTTTATCTGGAAAAGCAATTTCTTTATTAGGAGAAATCTTAGCAAATGGAAACCAAAATGCAATAACTGATATTGGTGTAGGAACTATGCTTTTAATGGTAGGACTTGAAGGTGGAATCTTAAATGTTAAAGTAAACTTATCTTCAATTAAAGATACAGCCTATGTAGAAAAAATTAATAAAGAAATTTCTGAAATAAAAGCTGTTGCTGAAAAAGAAAAAGAAAGAATTATGGGAATAGTTAATGCTGCATTATAATTAATATCAAAAAAGGAGCTGTTGCAAACTTAATAAATGAAGTAAAAAATAGTTCATTACTAGCCAAATTTCTT
>ERZ773263.2439-NODE-2439-length-10131-cov-8.277392_pt1 | contig 10131 bp, 6 predicted proteins | sample MGYA00511076_ERZ773263 | MGnify/ENA primary metagenome ERZ773263 (study PRJEB29015, sample SAMEA2738155) | human oral metagenome | biome: human oral; feature: human-associated habitat; material: saliva | place: China | collected 2195 ... | reverse complement strand
GCGGGCCACGCCGAAGCTCGAGAGCAGGTCGATGAGATCGAAAGCCTGGCGCACGCCGAATCGGCTGAGCGCCGGGTCGACGGGTTCGCGCGCAGCCTCGGCCTTCTTCGCCGAGGCCTGCTCCACCTGGGCAGCCCTCCTGGCCGCAGCGGACGCAACCATCGCGGGGGTCGGCGCGGGGCGAGGCTTGGAAGGAGCCGACGCCTCAGCAGGTGCCGCGGAGCCGCCGGAAGAAGCGGAAGGAGAGGCGGGCGCGTGGACGTCCCCGGCCTCGTCGAGGCGCGGGGTGAGGCCCTGCCCGGGACGCAGGACGAGGAGCGTTGTGGTCACGAGGCGGCCCTCGCGAGCGCGGGCGAGAAGGTCGGAGAGAAGGCGGCGGTCGCCTCGGCGGGTGAGCATGTCGGCAGCGGCCTCGGGGGTGGCCCACGTGGTTTGGTCGATTTCGGTGCGCGGGGCGCGGGCAACGGGCGCGCGCAGGCGTACGGCCGGGTCGTCGGCGGGCATGGGCGTGCCGACCCAGTAGTGGACTTCCTTGGTTTGCCCGCCGCCCAGGCGGTAGCGCTGGGTGGTCAGGGGTGCGCCCAGGGTGATGACCTGTCCAGTTTCTTCTTCGACTTCGCGCACGGCGGCGGCGACCAGTGGCTCACCGTTTTCGGCTTTACCTTTGGGCCAGGACCAGTCGTGGTAGCGGGGTCGGTGAACCATGAGGACTTCGATGTCCGCGGGGTCGATGGGTTCGCCGGGGACCGCGACGCGCGTGGGGTCGACAAAACGCCAGACGAGCGCGCCCGCGGAGCGAACGAGTCGCTGGGGGCGTGGGGCTGGCATCGGACGCATAGGGACCAGGGTAGTCGCCCCGCGCCGCGCTCGCCCTGATGGGCGCGCCACCTTCACGAGGTCATGGCCGGTATGGGCGCTCCGCTAGGCCCGTCCGCGCACCGAGAAAACACCTCCGTCGGGCAGCCACCTGAGTTGGGCAGCCGCCTCAGTCGAGGGTGCCGACGGCCGCCTCGCGCGCAGCAATGTCAAGCTCGTCGGCCGTCACCAGCAGTGCAGAGTGTCGCATGGTGACGCGGTGGGCGAGCGGGTCAGTGGGGTCTTCGATCCACAGGGCCCCAGCCTCGCCGGCGGCGAGGACACGCATGGCGCGCGAGGCCTCGCGCAGCACGTACTCGAGGTCATCGTCGGTGAGGTCACCGCGCAGCAGCGAGTCGATCTCCTCCATGATCAGGCTCAGGGAGCGCAGCTCGACGGGGGCTTCGAGGCCCTGGATGATGGGCGCATGCGAGCCGTCGGCGTAGCGCTCGGCCACCAGGAGCGGGTCGCGGTGGTACCACTCGTGCAGCAGGTAGACGCGCCACAGCGCCCCGGGGAGCGTGAATTCGGGGCTGCGCGACCACACGTGGGCGATGGTGTCGACGCCGCGAGTGCGCACGGTTTCCCGCAGGCGGGCCACGTCCTCGTCCGTGAATGTCTCGTCGCCGACTCCCATGAGTGCCCACGCGGCGGTGTGCGCAACGGCGGCGAGAGAGGCGGGATCTTCGTCGCCGACGATTGCCTCGGCGCGGGCGGCGTCGAGCATGGCCGGGCGGCGCGGAGTGTTCGATTGGGCCATGAGGACCGCTTCCTTCTACAATGTGGGGTATGGGCCTATAGCTCAATGGTAGAGCAGCGGACTTTTAATCCGTAGGTTGGGGGTTCGAGTCCCCCTGGGCCTACTGGTCGCCTCGGAGTGTTCCGGGGCGTTCACGCTATCTGCGGGCGCGCGCCCGCGTTGGAGGTGCATCATGGATCCTCGTTTTTCTCGCGCGTATGGCGCCCTGGCTGGCCTGGCTCTCGGAGACGCGCTGGGCATGCCGACGCAGGCGATGTCCCCGGAGCAGATCCGCGCGGTGTACGGGCGCATTACCGGCCTCGTGGATGGGGACGCCTCGCAGCCCTACGCGCCGGGGATGCCGGCCGGGTCGGTCACGGATGACACGGAGCAGGCGCTGCTGGTTGCTTCTCTCCTGGTACGAGGCCGGGGTTCCTCCTCGGGTCGCGTGGCGCTGGACGCGGGCGAGTTCGCTCACGCGCTGCTGGCCTGGGAAGATTCGATGATCGAGCGCGGGTCGCTCGACCTGCTGGGCCCTTCCACGAAGGCGGCCCTTGAGCGCGTGCGGGCGGGCGAGGACCCGCTGAGCGTGGGCGGGGCGGGTACCACGAACGGCGCGGCGATGCGCGTCACCCCGATCGGTATCGCGATGGCGACGGAGGATCCTCAGGCTTTCGCGGATGCCGTCTGGTCGTCCTGTCAGGTCACGCACGCGACGCGTCAGGGTTTCCAGTCGGCTGCCCTCGTGGCGGCGGCCGTGTCGATGGGGATCGATACGCCTCGTTCGGCTGCCTCGGACATGACGGCCCTGCTGTGGAAGGCCGTGTCCTACGTCGATTCCCTACCCGAGCGCGGCGCGTGGACCCCCGACCCGGACGTCGTCGCGGCGACGCGCAGGGCCATGCAGCTGGTCGCTAACCCCGCGTCCTCGTCCCTAGAATGTCTCGTCGAGCAGGTGGGCACGTCCGTGGCTTCGGCGCAGGCAATCCCCATGGCTTTCGCACTGCTCGCGCGCGACCCCTCCCCGCAGGCGCTGCTGGACGCCGCCAACCTGGGCGGGGACACCGACACGATCGGCGCGATTGCGGGCGCGATCCTAGGCGCTGCCCTCGGCTTTGAGGTCTTTGTCGGCCGCGGCCTCGCCCAGGTCGAACTCGCCTCCCACCTGGACCTGCCGTCCGTCGCGCTCGAGCTGTTGGAGCTGCGTGCGGCTCACGAGCCTACCGCGAGCGCGTCCACGTCCCCCGAGACTGAGGACTCGAGCGAAGCCGACGTCCCCGAGGTGCCGGCCCCGGCCTCGTCCTCCGCTCCTGGGGCGGGCCGAGTCGTCCTCATGGGGCAGATCCTCGTGGACCGTGTCCTTCAGGGGGCGCGTCCGATTCACGGCGGCGGCTCCGAATGGGCGCGTGACGGGGGCACGCACGTGGGCGGTGGCTTCAACGCGCTCGTGGCGGCGCGCCGGATGGGAGCCGAGGCCATCTCCCTCAGCCCGATCGGCACCGGACCCCACGCGTCGATGATCGAGGCCGCCCTCGCTCGCGAGGGAATCGTCGATGCCGGACCACGCGTGGATGGCGTGGACAACGGATTCTGCGTCGCCATGATTGGTCACGACGCCGAACGCACCTTCATCTCTACGAAGGGCGCTGAGACGATGACACCCAAGACCGCGTGGGCGGACTTCGTGCGGACGATGAGCCCGGGTGACGTGCTGTACATCGACGGATACCTCATGGACCACCCCGCGAACCGCGAGGCCGCGGAGGCTGCGTTACGCGTCTTGCCCGAGGGTGTGCGCGTGCTCCTGGATGTCTCTCCCGTCATCGGGATCCCGGAGAGCTTGCCCACGCACCACGCGATCATCTCGATGAACAGCGTCGAGGCGAGGACAATCGCCAAGCAGTCGCGACTTGACGGCTACCTGCCTTTTGACTCTCTCAGTTGCCGCCTCGCGCAAACACTGGGGCGCGACACGTTGATTCGCCTCGGAGCATCCGGCGCTTATTTTGCTCGCTCTGCCAGCCCCGATAGCGAAACATCAGCCGCGCACATCCCGACCCCGACCATCGACGCCGTCGATACGAATGGGGCCGGCGACGCCCACACCGGCGTCCTGGCGGCATCACTTGCCCTTGGTATCCCACTTGAGCGAGGCCTTGTCCTCGCCAACTGCGCGGGTGCCCTGGCCTCGACCGTGCCCGGTCCGGCCTCGTGCCCGACGCGCGAGGACATCGAGGCCGCGGCGGACGCACTGAGCGAGTCGGGAAACTGACATGGATCCGCGCTTTGATCGTGCCCACGGGGCGATGGCAGGCCTTTTCTACGGTCAGGCACTCGAGGTGGACGCGACGGTCGATAAGGGCAGTCAGTCGATGCCCCTCAGCGAGAGCATTCTCTCTCTGATGGCGGCCACCGAGTCCACGAAGCAGCCGACGTTCCCCTGCTTCACGACACCCGTTGATCACTTGTATGGCCTGATGCTCGGAGCCGTCCAGCTCGGCATCGCCACTTCGATAAGCAATCCCCAAGCCTTCGCGGACGCAGTGTGGGACAACAGCCAGAAACGGGAGCCCACGCGCCAGGACTTCCAGGCGACGGCGCTGGTTGCCGCCGCGGTGTCGATCGGCCTAGACAGTCCGAACTTCCGCGTGGAGGACGCTCTCGTGCGAGCCGTCGACGTCGTATCGTCGGCGGAGCCTCACGGCGAGTGGAGCCCTGAGCCGGACGTCGTGGCCGCGACGCGCAGGGCGTTGAACATCGCAAGCGACGTCAACGACTACATCGGCTTCTCTCTCGAGCGGCTCAGCAAGCAGATCGGGTTCGGAAGTTCTCCCGCCCAGATCGTGCCGGCTGCTTGTGCCCTGGCCGCACGCTACCAGGATCGCCGTCTCCTATCCTCTCCCCTGCGTCTCGGCGCCCAGGCGCACACGATCCTGTCCATCGTCGGCGCGCTGGTCGGAGCGGTTCGAGGCGCGAGCTTCCTGCGCCCCTACGGGTTGTCCCGGGTTGAGGAGGCGTGCCCGCTGAACCTGGCGGATCGCGCACACAATCTGCTCGCCACACGCGCGCCTTACCCCCGCGACGCTCTCACCCCGGGCGCATCCGCGCCGCCGGTCGCCCCCTCAGCCCCGGCCTCGTTCGAGGACAGCTCATCGAGCCTGCACACGCGTCAACGCTACTTTGAGCCTGCCACCCCGCCCACTCCGCTCGGCGCACGCCGAGGCGGACCTCAGACCGGGCGCGTGCTTGTTCTCGGCGAGCTGCTCCACGACCAGGCCATGCATTCCGAGACGTACCCGAGTTTCGGCGCGCACGTGTGGGCCGAAGAACTGGGCCAGTCCACGGGCGGCATGTTCCGCGCACTGGTCGCGGCACGACGCATGGGAGCCGAGGTCGTCTCGCTCTGCCCGATCGGAGAAGGGCCCAATGCCGAGGCCATTTCGCAGGCCTTAGCTCGCGAGGGCATCATCGATGCCGGTCCCCGATTCTCGGGGGCTGACAACGGCTACCAACTGATCTTTACCGGCGACAACGGCTGGCGGCTGACCGTTGCAACGAAGAGCCCACTACCCGAAGACGCCACACGGGTGTGGGCGGAAGCCATCCAATCGATGGACCCCTCCGATATCCTGTGCATCGACGGCGCGCTGCTCGCCCAACAACCGATGACGCGGGCCCTGCGCAAGGCTGTGACAGGCCTGCCCGATCACGCTCGCGTCGTCTTCGATGCATCCTCTCACGAGGGCTTCCTCGAGGGCCTTCCCCTCGACAATGTCATCGTGTCACTGCGCGCCTCCCAACTGCCCGGCTTCAGCGGCTTTTTCCGGCATTTCAACGACGGCTATCCTCCGTTCCCCTTCTACGAGGAAGACGACGAGCCCCGGGATCAGGCAGCGGCCCTCGCCATGCTGACGATGCGCTATATCGTGCTGCGCGCAGACGATGGCCAGGTGTACTACGCCCGCCCCACCCACGACGAAGCCCGCTTCATCCGACCTCGCGTCGTTCAATCACCGGCACCCCCGCTCGCCAAGAACCAGAACCTGGAGACCTCGGGCATTCATTCCGCAACGTTGGCGGCCTGCCTCGCGCTCGGTATACCGGTCAAGCGGGGCATCCTGCTAGCGAATTGCGCGGCCGCACTCACCACGCCAACCTCGCTGCCCACCCGCGATTCACTCGAGGCTGCGGCCGACAAGCTTGCGGCCCGCGATCAGGCCTGACAAGGAGAAACGAGAATGGATCCACGACTCCCCCGCGCAATCGCAGCAATGGCAGCCCTCGTCCGCGCGGATATGGCCAACCCTGTTACCCCGGAAGCGCCGACGAAAACGGTATCGGAGGCGACGAGGCAGGCCATGGCCGTCGCCACGCAGCTGACGCGAGGCCCGGGTGGTGCCCACGCTATTCGTTCAGGCGAGTGGCACGCCCCCGCCGCGAGTGCGCTCGATCGCCTCTTGTGCGCGGTACCCATCGGTATTGCGATGTCGACACTTGACCCCGAGGCCCTCGCAGACACCGTGTGGGCGGCGTGCGGATGCACGACTCGGAACGAATTTCAGGCGGCTGCGCTTCTCGCGACGGCGGTGTCCTTATCCATCGAACCTCGCGACATTCACCTCGTTGAGGCTGTCCAGATCGTCTCAGACATGACACCGCGCGGTGAGCCAGAGGACGGTCCCGATGTCCTGACGGCAACGCGGCTAGCGTTGAACTTCCAGGCCAACTCCGTACGGGTCGATAGCTACGTGCCCATCAACCCGTTGACTCGCAAACTTTCCGGCCATGCACCGTCGTCTCTCCTTATTCCGCTGGCCTTCCTCGTCCCCGGTGATCGCTACGGTTCAATACCCACCACCAAGTTGGGCAAGTTGTGCGGTGAGCCGAGGCTGCTGCGCATCATTTCGGAGCTTCTGTTCAATTTCTCTCCACCCGGTCGTTACTTCTCTTACAGCTCGATGGAATGGGTGGAGCGGTACTCTCAACTCGATCTGCTCGGGGTCACCGGGCAGCTGCTCGAGCTGCGTCCTCCCACCCCCGAGAGCTGGCTACGGCGAGCCGTCGGACACTCGGCTTCAGCCCCTTCGAACGGCGGCTGGTCTTCCTCGAAGCCCCCGGGTCGACGATTCTCACTCGAGCTGCCCCCTTCGAGCCGGAGAGCAAGCCGACTCCGCTCGGCCCGGCCAGGGGCGATGCGCCCGCAGGTCGCGTCGTCTTCATGAACGAGCTAACGCTCAGGTACGACCGACAGTCCGCGGACGAACCTCTGCCCAGCGGGGACGAGTGGGCTACCCGTGAAGGCGTCCAGATTGACATTTGTGTGACGGCCATGCGAGCCGCCCGAGCCATGGGCGTCGAGGTCGTGAGCCTCAGCCCGATCGGTGAGGGGCCGCGCGCATCGATCATCGCCGAGGCACTGGCTCGGGAGGGGATCATCGACGCGGGTCCGCGTGTGAGGGGGTGCGATAACGGATACGTGTCGAACGTTATCGGAGACTTCCACCGCTCGAAGATCTCATTCATCGAGAATGTTCCCAAGCACGCGTGGGACGAGGCGATCCGCACGCTGGGACCCTCCGACGTCCTGTTCGTCGACGGCGCAGTGAGGCGTTCTCGGGAGGTTCTCTCCGCTGCCGAGAACGCACTCGTTCACCTGCCGGAGCACGTGCGCGTCGTCCTGGACGCATCGAGACGTGAGGCCGGGCCTGCACGTCTTCCCAAAGACAACGTGATCATGGTGCTGCATCAGCGGGGAGTGCAGGGCCTGTGCGAGCCTATCGTGTGCGATCGTTCGGCTTTTGATGCCAGCCAGGACCCGGAGCGCGCCGCCGGTTTCGTCGAAGACATGTTTGGCCGCTATACGCTGATCGACACAGAGACAGACGAGTCCTACCTCGCGCGCCCACTGCGCGCCAAGACCTCAGAAGTTTCGTACGTCACCCGGTTCCCAGCGCCGACCGTCGAACCGACGGATCGATTGGGGTCCCAGCACGCACGCTATGGCGTGTTGGCGGCCGCCCTCGCACAGGGGCAAACCCTCGAGCGGTGCATCCTTCTGGCGAATTGCGCGGGCGCCCTGGCCTCGACCATGCCAGGTCCGGCATCGTGCCCGACGCGCGAGGACATCGAGGCCGCGGCGGACGCACTCGCCGCGGACACTGCTGCGGAATAGGAGAATGCAACATGGACACACGCTCTGAGCGCGCCCGCGCGGTGCTGGTGGGCGCTGCGTACGCCGACGCGCTGGCCATGCCGACCTGCGGCATGACCCCCGAGCAGATCACGAGCGTCTACGGCGATTTCAGAGAACTAATTGATGCAGACGCTTCACACACCACAATGCCGGGCGCGCCCGCGGGTACTGTCACGGAGGTGACCCGCGAGATCCTAGCCGAGGCCTCGGCCCTGCTGGGTGGATCGTTCTCCTTCCCAGTCGCCGCTGACAACGCTCACTCTCCAACGGATCACACGCACGCGAGACGTTGCGTGCTGCGCGCGATTCCCGTCGGTATCGCAACTTCGACACAGGATCCCGAGGCCTTTGCGGACGCCGTATGGGAGGCATGCGCGGAGGGGCCCACAACGCGGCAGGAGTTCCAGGCCGCCGCGCTGATCGCCGCCTTCATCTCGATCGGCCTCGACTGGCCAGATTCTCGACCCATGGACATCAGGGGTGTCCTGTGGGAGAACGTTAACTACGTGGCGTCCATGGAACAGCGGGGATCCTGGAGTGCAGAGCCTGACGTGCTGGCGACGACGCGACGCGCGGCGAACGTTGTGTCGTGCCAGCGATCCATGTATTTCTCCGAGTTCACCAAGGCGTTCGGGCACCCCTCGACCCCCACACAGATCGTTCCTTTCGCGCTCGCCTTTACTCTTCATGTCCTACTCGGTTTTTCACCCTACGTCGCTCGCCTGGGAGGCGACACCACCTCGTGCAGTGCACTTGTTGCTGCCCTGATGGGATCCGTCCTCGGGGCCTCTGCGTTTCGAGATGACCCCCTGGATGCCGTGGAAGAGGTCAATAACATCGATCTGTCCGCTGTCGCCCGTGAGCTCGTCGCGCTGCGTCCACCTGCCCCCGGCGATCCGCGCGAACAGGCCGAATACGTCGAGCTGGAGATCGCCCCCTCCGGCCCCTCATCTTTCGAGGAACCCGGTTCTTCCCTGCGCACGCGCCAGTCGTTGTTCGAACAGGTGTCCCCACCGACCCCACTCGGTCCCGTGCGCGCCGATGCTCCAGCTGGGCGTCTCATCTTCATGGGGCAGCTCATGCTCAACCAGTCGCTACGCACAGCTTCCTTCCCCGAGGCGGGAGGGGACGTGTGGGCCGACGATGAGGGGATGCGCTTGACCGGGAACATTGAGGTCCTGCGCGCCGCTCGGCGCATGGGAGTCGAGGCCGTGTCCCTGAGTCCAATCGGCGAAGGTCCCCATGCCTCGCTCATCGAAGAGTGTCTGCGACACGAGGGAATCGTTGACGCGGGACCGCGCGTACCCGGCATGGACAACGGCTACCAAGTGACGATCACCGACAACGCGGGGGCGCACTACACCATCACAACCAACGGTGCCGAATACGCCGCCCCACGGCGCGGCTGGGCTGAGGTCGCCCAGACTCTGGGCCCCTCGGACGTGCTCTACATTGACGGGACACTAGTGGGAACAGGCTACGGTAAAACCCACCCGAACTCCGTGCCAGCGACGGAAGCACTGCTGGCCCTCCCCGAGTATGTGCGCATTGTTGTTGACCCGTCCAGGGCTGCTCGGACGCCATTCGGGCTGCGCTCCGACAATGTTGTCCTCGTGATGACACAGGAGGAGGCCAGCAGCCTCGGCACGAGTGTCGTCGGTGACCGATCCGCCTTCGATGCTTGCCGCACCCCGGACGGGGCGGCGGAGGAAATCTGCAGACTGTTCGATAGCCATTCGATTATCCGTACGGGCACCGCCGGTGCCTACATCGGCAGACCTACGCATGGCAGAGGACGCTTCGTGTGGTCCACATCCACCCACATTCCGGCGCCTTCCACGAACAAGACCGACCTACCCGAGGCGAGGCACGTCTACTCCGGGGTCCTGGCCGCCTCCCTTGCTCTAGGAACGCCGTTCGAGCGTTCTGTCCTGCTGGCTAACTGTGCCGAAGTGCTCGCCGCGTCGGGCAACGCCGTGGCGCCTTCATGCCCGCCACTAGAGGACATCGAGGCCGCGGCGGACGCGTTGGAGGCACGCGCAGACGGGGAGTGAGCTCGGTCGAGGCGTTTGCGCGTCAGGAGCACTGCCCACCAGTGCACATGTACGCACGTCAGCCCCTGCGACGTGCGAGATGCGTCAAATAATCGACCGATTCATCTATTTGGCGTCCCCAAGGGTACACAATCGCACCATGACGACTAACGACACCCGGGACCACGGCGGAATCGTCGGCGGGGCGCTCACGGTTGCCCTGCTGATCACGCTGGCCGTGCAGAACGCCGTGCCGCCGATGGCGACCGACATGTACTCGGCCGCGTTCCCGCAGATCACGGCGGACCTGG
>ERZ773263.2438-NODE-2438-length-10134-cov-23.830043_pt1 | contig 10134 bp, 11 predicted proteins | sample MGYA00511076_ERZ773263 | MGnify/ENA primary metagenome ERZ773263 (study PRJEB29015, sample SAMEA2738155) | human oral metagenome | biome: human oral; feature: human-associated habitat; material: saliva | place: China | collected 2195 ... | reverse complement strand
CGATCATCGAATTAGTATAAAATCATCAATTTTGTTGAGTGTTATGATGATGGAGCCCTGTGCTCTTAGTCTAGCTCTGGTCTACCGCTAGGACTTTTGTCCTAGCGGGAACACTCATCATAAGATGGTAGGGTAGACGCTTGTTTACGAAATTGTTTTTCTTTTAAGAACAATTTCGTAAGCAGGCGTTTTTTAGTTTTTTTGAAGTAAATGTGCTATACTGAGAAAAAAGAAAAATTTAGATATGGTTATTTTTCTATGATTTCAAAGATGGAGGACAAATATGAAAGCTATTATAACTGTTGTTGGAAAAGATAAGGGTGGTATTGTTGCAGGTGTTGCGACTAAAATTGCTGAGTTAGGATTAAATATTGATGATATTTCACAAACTGTCTTGGATGAGTTCTTCACGATGATGGCTGTAGTATCCAGTGATGAAAAACAAGATTTTACTCAACTAAGAAATGAGTTTGAAGCCTTTGGACAGACATTGAATGTCAAAATCAATATTCAGAGTGCTGCGATTTTTGATGCTATGTATAATATCTAGGAGGCGTGTATGGATATTAGACAAGTCACTGAAACAATCTCAATGATTGAAGAGCAGAATTTTGATATCAGAACAATTACCATGGGAATTTCACTTCTAGATTGTATAGATCCAGATATTAATAAGGCTGCAGATAAAATTTATGATAAGATAACTAGCAAGGCCGCAAATTTAGTTGCTGTCGGGGATGAAATTGCAGCTGAACTTGGGATTCCAATCGTTAACAAACGCGTATCGGTAACGCCTATTTCTTTGATTGGAGCAGCAACAGATGCGACAGATTATGTAGTGTTAGCAAAAGCTTTGGATAGAGCTGCTAAAAAAATAGGTGTTGATTTTATTGGGGGATTTTCTGCCTTGGTACAAAAAGGTTACCAAAAAGGTGATGAAATTCTCATAAATTCTATCCCTCGTGCTTTGGCTGAAACGGATAAGGTCTGCTCCTCTGTCAATATCGGTTCAACCAAGTCAGGAATTAACATGACTGCTGTAGCTGATATGGGACGAATTATCAAGGAAACAGCTGAACTTTCAGAAATGGGAGCTGCGAAGCTAGTAGTTTTTGCCAATGCAGTCGAAGATAATCCTTTTATGGCGGGTGCCTTCCATGGTGTTGGTGAAGCAGATGTTATCATCAATGTAGGTGTTTCTGGTCCGGGTGTTGTTAAACGTGCCTTGGAAAAGGTTCGTGGGGAAAGTTTTGATGTAGTTGCTGAAACTGTTAAAAAGACAGCTTTCAAGATTACCCGTATCGGTCAACTAGTTGGACAAATGGCTAGCGAGCGTCTTGGAGTTGACTTCGGAATTGTAGATTTGAGCTTGGCGCCAACTCCAGCAGTAGGTGATTCTGTAGCTCGAGTTCTCGAGGAAATGGGGCTGGAAACTGTTGGGACTCATGGGACGACTGCAGCCTTAGCTCTGTTGAATGATCAGGTTAAAAAAGGTGGCGTTATGGCTTGTAACCAAGTTGGTGGCTTATCCGGTGCCTTTATCCCAGTATCTGAGGACGAGGGTATGATTGCTGCTGTGCAAAATGGTAATCTTAATCTTGAAAAATTAGAAGCCATGACAGCTATTTGTTCGGTTGGTTTAGATATGATTGCTATCCCTGAGGATACTCCTGCTGAAACCATTGCGGCTATGATTGCCGATGAAGCTGCTATCGGGGTTATCAATATGAAAACAACTGCAGTTCGCATTATTCCTAAAGGTAAAGAAGGGGATATGATCGAGTTTGGTGGTCTTTTAGGAACTGCTCCAGTTATGAAAGTAAACAAAGCATCATCTGTTGATTTTATTTCTCGTGGGGGTCAGATTCCTGCTCCAATCCATAGCTTTAAAAATTAGAGAAAAAAGTGAAGCTTTAAGTTCAATTTAAGGAAAACGGTATATACTACAATCATTAAATAAAGACCTCCTAACTTTATTTAATAGAATCCTAAACTTTTTCATAATAATCTCCGACAAAAGTCACTCCTTGGAGTGACTTTTGTTTTTTTACTCAGGAAAAAGCAGTAAATTCTCATTGATTCTGGTCATTCATTTTTTAAATGGCCATTTTTTGTGGCACAAATAGCCCGAAACCTTGCTATGATTGGCTTTTTGAAATTTTATGGTATAATAGTAGTAGTTTTATTAGATGGAGTATGATTTTTGAGAAAAAGCTTTCGTGTAAAAAAAGAGAAAGATTTCGATGCCATATTTAAAGAGGGAGAAAGTGTAGCTAATCGAAAATTTGTTATTTATCGGTTAGAGAATCAGCAACAACATTTTCGAGTAGGGTTATCAGTTAGCAAGAAGTTAGGAAATGCTGTAACAAGAAATCAAATCAAGAGAAGAATTCGTCATGTTTTGATTGAAAATAGTCATCAGATAGTTGATAATGTAGACTTTGTTGTTATTGCTCGAAAAGGCGTTGAAACTTTAGAATATGCAGAAATCGAAAAAAACTTACTTCATGTTTTGAAATTAGCAAAGATATACCAGGAAGGAAATAGGAGTGAAGAAGAAATTACAATTGACTAGTTTGTTAGGTTTGTCCTTGTTGGTAATGACTGCTTGTGCAACTAGTGAAGTCTCTGCTGATTCGTCAGATGTTTGGAGTAAACTTGTTTATTTTTTTGCTGAAACCATTCGTTTTTTGTCCTTTAATGTAAGTATTGGTTTAGGGATCATTATTTTCACAGTCTTGATTCGAACAATCTTATTACCGGTCTTTCAAACACAAATGGTGGCATCCAGAAAAATGCAAGAAGCGCAACCGCTAATAAAGGAATTGCGCGAACGTTATCCTGGTCGCGATATGGAAAGTCGTACTAAACTAGATCAGGAAACACGTAAATTATTTAAAGAATTAGGGATTAAGCAGTCTGCATCATTATGGCCACTTTTGATTCAAATGCCAATTCTATTGGCTCTTTTCCAAGCCTTATCGTACGTTGATTTTTTGAAGACTGGCCATTTTTTGTGGTTCAATCTAGGTGGAGTTGACACGACCTTGGTATTGCCAATTTTAGCTGCCCTGTTCACTTTCTTCAGTAGTTGGCTTTCAAACAAAGCCTTGCCTGAAAAAAATGGTGCAATGACAGCTATGATGTATGGAATGCCTGTCATCATCTTCTTTTTTGCAATGTCTGCACCAAGCGGTGTTGCTCTTTATTGGACGGTTTCAAACGCTTATCAAGTATTGCAAACTTACCTACTGAACAATCCTTTCAAAATCATTGAAGAGCGTGAAGCGGATGTGAAGGCTAAGAGAGATCTAGAAACTAAGAAAAGAAAAGCTCTGAAGAAAGCACAGAAAAAGAAAAAGTAAGGAGAAATCTGATAATGGTATTATTTACAGGTTCAACTGTTGAAGAAGCAATCCAAAAAGGATTGAATGAATTAAATATTCCGAGAATGAAAGCTCATATCAAGGTTGTTTCGAAAGAGAAAAAAGGATTTTTTGGACTTTTCGGAAAGAAACCAGCTCAAGTTGATATCGAAGCAATTAGTGAGACAACTGTTGTAAAAGCAAATCAACAGGCTATCAAAGGTGTTCCAAAAGAAATTAATGATCAAAACGATCCAGTTAAAACAGTCAGTGAAGCAACAGTCGATTTGGGACATGTAGTTGCAGCTATCAAGAAGATTGAAGAAGAAGGCCAAGAAATTTCTGAAGAAGTCAAGGCTGAAATTCTTAAAAACGATAAAGAAGCAAGTACGATTTTAGAGGAAACAGGGCATATTGCTGTTTTAAAAGAATTGGAACCTGAAGAAACTCAAGAAAATGCTGACGAAGAGCAAAGTAGCGATTTAGAAAACCTTGGTTTGAAAGTCGAACCAACTTATGACACTGAAAAGGTTGTTGAAGAAGTAACCAACTATGTTCAAGCAATCATCGATGATATGGATGTTGAGGGAACTATTTCTAGTACCTCTAACCGTCGCTCTATCAATATGCAAATTGACACAAATGAGCCAGGTCGTATTATCGGTTACCACGGTAAGGTTTTGAAATCTCTTCAACTTCTAGCGCAAAATTACCTTTACAATCGTTATTCAAAAACTTTCTACATCACGATTAATGTGAATGACTATGTGGAACATCGTGCAGAAGTTTTGCAGAGTTACGCACAGAAATTGGCTACACGTGTCTTGGAAGAAGGTCGTAGTCAGATGACAGATCCAATGTCAAGTAGCGAGCGTAAAATTATCCATCGTATCATTTCGCGAATGGAAGGTGTAACGAGCTACTCTGAAGGTGACGAACCAAATCGTTATGTTGTCGTAGATACTGAATAAGATAAATGAAAAATCAGGTTTTCCTGATTTTTTTCTAACTAAAGAAGGAATCAAATGAAAGACATCAAAGATTATCTTGCTTATCAAGGAGAACAGTACCGGAACCCTGACAAAGCAGGAGTTGAAAGAGATAAAATGTTATCCATGCGTAGCAAAGGGCAGGGAGCACGAAAGTCATTTACTCACCTAGCTGAATGTTTTCAAGCTAGGCATTCCGATTGGAAATTACACCCAACCAGTCAATGGATGAATCAAGCTCAACGTCTTCGCCCTCATTTTTGGGCTTATTTACAGGCAGAAGGATCAGTTGCGGAACCCATGATGGCTCTTCGTTTGTATGGAATTCAGAATAATTGGGGAATCTCTTTAGAAGTTAGCTTTATAGAGAGAAAGAAGGATGAAGCTACCTTATCAAAACAGGCTAAAGTATTGGATGTGCCAGTGGTTGAGGGGATCTATTATTGGGTTCAGAAAAACGATGAGAGTTATAGAGTGCAGGCTACTGAGGAGAATAGACAACTTTTGAGACAACAGTTATCTAACCAAGAGATTCGCAAAGTATTAATAAAAGCTGATGTTCCAGTGACTGATGAAGAAACTCTGGATACAGTTTTAGATGAACTGGACCAAACTTTTGAAAAATTATTGCCTTTTTATCAAGCGACTAGAAATTAGTTTAATCGGCTGAGTCATTTTATAGTAAATTGTTTTATTGCTATTCTAGGTATTTTTTCATATAATAGTAAAATAGGATGAGTGGTATACTTATCACCTCAAAGAGAAAGGAATTTCTATGTCAAATCTATCTGTTAATGCGATTCGTTTTCTAGGTATTGACGCTATCAATAAAGCAAACTCAGGTCACCCAGGGGTGGTTATGGGAGCTGCACCGATGGCATACAGCCTATTCACTAAAGAACTTCGTATCAATCCAGCTCAACCAAACTGGATCAACCGTGACCGCTTTATTCTTTCAGCCGGTCATGGTTCAATGCTCCTCTACGCCCTTCTTCATCTTTCTGGATTTGAAGATGTGAGCATGGATGAAGTGAAGAGCTTCCGTCAATGGGGCTCTAAAACTCCAGGTCACCCAGAATTTGGTCATACAGCAGGGGTTGATGCAACAACAGGTCCTCTAGGACAAGGGATTGCGACTGCGACAGGTTTTGCACAAGCAGAACGTTTCCTTGCAGCTAAGTACAACCGTGAAGGTTATAACATCTTTGACCACTACACTTACGTTATCTGTGGAGATGGTGACTTGATGGAAGGTGTCTCAAGCGAAGCTGCTTCTTATGCAGGCTTGCAAAAGCTTGACAAGTTGGTTGTTCTTTATGATTCAAATGATATCAACTTGGATGGTGAGACAAAAGATTCATTCACAGAAAGTGTTCGCGATCGTTACAATGCCTACGGTTGGCATACAGCCTTGGTAGAAGATGGAACAGATTTAGAAGCTATTCATGCTGCTATTGAAGAAGCTAAGGCTTCAGGCAAACCATCTTTGATTGAAGTGAAAACTGTTATTGGTTATGGTTCTCCAAACAAACAAGGAACCAATGCCGTACACGGTGCTCCTCTTGGAACAGATGAAACTGCAGCAACTCGCCAAGCACTTGGTTGGAACTACGAACCATTTGAAATTCCAGCAGAAGTTTATGCTGATTTCAAAGAAAATGTTGCAGACCGTGGTGCATCAGCATATGAAGCATGGACAAAACTAGTTGGAGACTATAAAGAAGCTCACCCAGAATTGGCTGCAGAAGTGGAAGCCATCATCGAAGGACGCGATCCAGTTGAATTGACTCCAGAAGACTTCCCAGCTTTAGAAAATGGCTTCTCTCAAGCGACTCGTAACTCAAGTCAAGATGCTTTGAATGTAGTGGCTGCTAAATTGCCAACTTTCCTTGGTGGATCAGCTGACCTTGCACATTCAAATATGACTTACATCAAAACAGATGGACTTCAAGATGATTCAAATCGCTTGAATCGTAATATCCAATTTGGTGTTCGTGAATTTGCTATGGGTACAGTCTTAAACGGAATGGCTCTTCACGGTGGACTTCGTGTTTATGGCGGAACATTCTTCGTCTTCTCAGACTATTTGAAAGCGGCTGTACGTTTGTCAGCCTTGCAAGGTCTTCCTGTAACCTATGTCTTTACCCACGATTCAATCGCTGTTGGTGAAGATGGACCAACTCATGAGCCGATTGAACACTTGGCAGGACTTCGTGCAATTCCAAACCTCAATGTTTTCCGCCCGGCAGATGCGCGTGAAACTCAAGCTGCTTGGTACCTTGCAGTGAAGAGTGAGAAAACACCAACTGCCCTTGTCTTGACTCGTCAAAACTTGACTGTTGAGGAAGGAACAGACTTTGAGAAGGTTGCCAAAGGTGCTTACGTTGTCTATGAAAATGCAGCAGATTTTGACACTATCTTGATTGCAACAGGTTCAGAAGTGAACTTAGCAGTAGCAGCTGCTAAAGAATTGGCAAGCCAAGGTGGAAAAGTTCGCGTAGTCAGCATGCCATCTACAGATGTTTTTGATGCACAAGATGCAGCATACAAAGAAGAAATCTTACCAAATGCAGTTCGTCGCCGTGTAGCAGTCGAAATGGGAGCAACCCAAAACTGGTATAAATACGTCGGTCTTGATGGAGCGGTTCTCGGTATTGATACCTTTGGTGCGTCTGCTCCAGCTTCAAAAGTTTTAGCAGAATATGGATTTACAGTTGAAAACTTAGTTGAAATTGTAAACAACTTGAAGTAAGAAAAATCAGAGCTTTGCTCTGGTTTTTTATTGTCCCAAAACCAGGGTATAATCTTGTAAAAACAAGTGAAATTTGATATAGTAGTTTTATCTGAATTACAAAGGAGTAAAAAATAATGGGTGGGAATTTAACATTCTTGATTATGCTTGTTTTGATGTTCGGCTTGATGTTCTTCATGCAACGTTCTCAAAAGAAACAAGCTGAAAAACGCATGGAGAGTCTCAATAAACTTCAAAAAGGTTATGAAGTCATTACTATCGGTGGTTTATACGGTACAGTAGATGAAGTTGATACCGAACACAGAACGATTGTACTTGATGTAGACGGAGTTTACTTGACTTTTGAATTAGGCGCAATTAGAACAGTTTTGCCAGTCAAAGAAGCTGTCACACCTGAAGGTACAGTTGTTGACGGCGAAAGTGCGATTGAAGAATAAAACGGGGTTGATCTTATACCCCTTTTTCTATGAAGATGAGGAACGATGATGAAAAAGATTGTTTTTGTTTGCCTTGGTAATATTTGTCGAAGCCCGATGGCAGAATTTGTGATGAAATCTTTAACCGATGATTATGAGATTGAAAGTCGAGCAACTTCTTCTTGGGAACACGGCAACCCAATTCACAAAGGAACTCAGAAAATCTTTAAAACTCACGGTATTCCTTATGATTCATCAAAAACATCACAACAAATCTCTAAGGATGATTTTGAATATTTTGATTATATCATTGGTATGGACGAATCGAATCTCCTTGACTTGACTCGAAGGTGTCCTCAAAAACAACAGCACAAGATAGAAGCGTTCGCTTCTGAAAATGTCCCAGATCCATGGTATACAGGTGATTTCAATGAAACTTATGATCGAGTTTTAGCTGGTTGCCAAGCATGGCTATCACGTTTAGAAAATGAGGCAAAAAATGGATAATTTAAAGAAACTCTATGATAAATACAGTGTCTATATAACGCGTCCTCGTTTAGAAATTGCGACGGTAGTAATCATAGTTCTTTGTGCAATTTTTGTATTTGTAGGGAATATGCCCAAGCAAGGAGTCCTAAAGCTAGATGGTGACTCAATTGTATACGATGGGAGCATCGTCCGTGGAAAGATGAATGGTCAAGGCACAATGACCTTCTCAAATGGCGACACTTATACTGGTGAATTTAAAAATGGAGCATTTAACGGTAAAGGTACCTACCAAGCAAAGGATGGCTGGGTTTATGAAGGTGATTTTGTTAACGGCCAAGCTGAAGGAAAAGGAAAACTGACTACAGAGCAAGAAGTTGTCTATGAAGGTGACTTTAAACAAGGGCTCTTCCAACAAGCACAATAACCTCCTGATAAGGAGGTCTTTTATCAGGGCAAAAAGAAAGCGCTTCCTTGATTTTTGTATTAAAAATACCATAAAAAAGTTTGTGAAATAAAATAATTTCAATAATATTTTCACAAAGTTTGATAAAAGAGTGCATAAAAACAATAGTTTGATAAAAAAATCACAATAAAATGAAAATTCTTTGTGAAATATCTATGAAACTGTTTACAAAGTATAAAAAAAGAGTTATAATAAACTTGTGAAAAATTTAACAAAGGATTTTAACCCTTGATGGCTATGGAGGAAAATATGGCTGATAAAAAAACTGTAACACCTGAACAAAGACAACTTGCTGCAGAGAAGCACGTAGATGGTTTGGTACAAAAAGGTTTAGTTGCACTTGAAGAAATGCGTAAGTTGAACCAAGAACAAGTTGATTACATCGTAGCGAAAGCATCTGTTGCAGCACTTGATGCACACGGAATTCTTGCTCAACATGCAATCGAAGAAACAGAACGTGGTGTATTTGAAGATAAAGCTACAAAGAACTTGTTTGCCTGTGAACACGTTGTAAACAACATGCGCGGTGTTAAAACTGTTGGAGTTATCGAAGATGATCCAATTACTGGCTTGACTAAAATTGCAGAACCAGTTGGGGTTATCTGTGGAGTTACACCTACAACAAACCCAACTTCTACAGCAATCTTTAAAGCATTGATCTCATTAAAGACACGTAATCCTATCGTCTTTGCTTTCCACCCATCTGCTCAAGAATCTTCTGCACACGCTGCTCAAATTGTTCGTGATGCTGCGATTGCTGCTGGAGCTCCTGAAAACTGTGTACAATGGATTACAGAACCATCTATGGAAGCAACAGCTGCTCTTATGAATCATGATGGTATTGCAACTATTCTTGCTACTGGTGGTAATGCCATGGTTAAGGCTGCTTACTCATGTGGTAAACCAGCTCTTGGAGTAGGTGCTGGAAACGTTCCTGCCTATATCGAAAAATCAGCTGATCTTCGTCAAGCAGCTCATGACATCGTTATGTCTAAATCATTTGACAATGGTATGGTTTGTGCGTCTGAGCAAGCAGTTATCATTGATAAAGAAGTTTATGATGAATTTGTTGCAGAATTCAAATCTTACCACACTTACTTTGTTAACAAAAAAGAAAAAGCTCTCTTGGAACAATTCTGCTTTGGCGCTAAAGCAAACAGCAAGAACTGTGCTGGAGCAAAATTGAATGCTGACATCGTTGGTAAACCAGCAACATGGATTGCAGAACAAGCAGGTTTCAAAGTGCCAGCAGAAACTAATATCCTTGCTGCAGAATGTGCAGAAGTTGGAGAAAATGAGCCTTTGACTCGTGAAAAACTTTCACCAGTCATTGCAGTATTGAAAGCTGAAGATACTGAAGATGGACTTAAAAAAGCTCGTCAAATGGTTGAGTTCAATGGACTTGGTCACTCAGCAGCTATCCATACAAAAGACGAAGAGCTAGCTAAACGCTTTGGTACAGAAATCAAAGCAATGCGTATTATCTGGAACTCTCCATCTACTTTCGGTGGTATCGGTGACGTATACAATGCCTTCATTCCATCATTGACACTTGGATGTGGTTCATATGGACACAATTCAGTCGGTGATAATGTGAGTGCGATCAACCTTCTAAACATCAAGAAAGTAGGGAAACGTAGAAATAATATGCAATGGTTTA
>ERZ773263.2437-NODE-2437-length-10135-cov-2.510218_pt1 | contig 10135 bp, 9 predicted proteins | sample MGYA00511076_ERZ773263 | MGnify/ENA primary metagenome ERZ773263 (study PRJEB29015, sample SAMEA2738155) | human oral metagenome | biome: human oral; feature: human-associated habitat; material: saliva | place: China | collected 2195 ... | reverse complement strand
GGTAATCAGCAGATAGAGGAAAATACCGGTGACCAGAATCTCCAAAAGCAGCTTCTGCCAGGCGATCAATCCGTCTGAATTCTTCTTGGCGGTCTTTAGAAAATCATCAATAAAGCCGATGATCCCAAATCCCAGAGTCAGTTCCAGAACAGGCAGAATGCGAGGATAGCTTCTCCCGTATACAATGGACACAACAGTCAGAGCAAGTAAAATCATGATTCCTCCCATGGAGGGGGTTCCGTTCTTGCTCTGATGGCTCTTTAACTCCTCTCTCTCCGTGTTTCCGATTTTCAATCGGAGCAGCATGGGAATTGTGAACGGCCCCATCACTGCCACCATGAGAAAAGCCGCCAAAAGAGGTATCAAAATTTGATTCAACATAATTGCTCCTGCTTCTGCTCCGCTAGCGAACGGCATTGCTTCTGCCATAGCCGGTCCCTGAAGAATTGTCAGATCTTCCGCCTGCGGCGCTCTCGTCCGGATTCAGATTCGGCGTATCCGTTGTCGCTGTATTGGTCTTTCCTCCGGAAAGGTCAACCCCCTTCTCCTTGGCCTGCCTGGCCGCCTGATCCGCCGCTGCCTTGGCCTGATCATTGACGGTTGGAACATTCATATAGGGAAGAATCTGTGAGGCGATATTTGAAAAAATCTGTGACGCATAGGAGTTACTGGTCTGATCCTGCGCGTCCGGCTGATCGACAACCACATAGATGACAACCTGCGGATTTTCAATCGGGGCCGCGCCGATGAAGGAGAGCAGGTAATTTCCGTTTCCTCTGGGTACCTTCTCCGCGGTTCCCGTCTTACCTCCCACAGAATAGCCTGTCACAGCAGCCTTTTTGCCGGTCCCCTCTTCTACGACCCCCTTCAGGAAGGTCTTTAGGGTATCACTGGTCTCCCTGGACACCGTCTTCTTCATGATGGTCGGCTCAATCGTCTTAACCGTATTGCCCTGCTCGTCCTTAATGGAGCTGACGACATGGGGCTCATAATAGTTCCCCCCGTTGACGACAGAGGAGAAGGCGGATGCCATCTGCATCATATTGACATTATAGTTCTGTCCAAAGGCGTTGGTCGCCAGAGATACCTTGTTGGAAGCCAGCTGGTTTTCGGTGTAGAGCAGGGAGGCGGTAGAGACCTCCCCCGGCAGATCGATGCCGGTCTTCTGGCCCAGATTAAATCTGGCCTGATATTTGGAGAAATTCTCAGGTCCGATCTTGGCGACCATCTGCATCATGCCGACATTACAGGAATTCTGCAGAACCTGCTGCATGGTCTGATGCCCATGGCCCTCATGGTTCCAGCAGTGAATATAGTAATCTCCCACCTGCATTCCGCCGGAGCAGTCATAGGTGTCTGAAGTGGAGACCGTGCCTGTTTCCAGTCCCGCCGCCATGGTCAGAACCTTGGCTGTGGACCCAGGCTCATAGGCGCTGGAGACAGAGAAGTTATTCCATATGTTGTTGAGTACCTGAAGCTGATCCTGCGCTGACATGGCGGATAACTGCTCCGGCGTGTAATAGGAGGATATATCCCTCGGCTTGTTGAGGTCGAAGCCCGGGTAGTTGGCATTGGCGAGAATCTCTCCCGTATTCGGATTCATGACCAGAACCGACGTGTGTAAAGAGCCCTGGGCGGAACCTCCCATGGCTTCCCTGGTCTTAGCCACGCCGCGGGCCTCAATCATCTGGTCGTTAAAGCTCTTGATGGACGACTCCACAATCGACTGAATATTGACGTCGATGGAAGTGACCAGGGTATTCCCGTCCTTTGCCTCCTCCACCGTGTTCTCCACGTTGTTGTCGGAATTGACATAGCCGTAAGAGCGTCCGTTTGTTCCATTCAGGACATCATTATAGGCCCTCTCCAGACCGATGGTTCCGGAATTGCCATCCGAGGCAAAGCCGATCACCGAGGCCGCCAGAGAACCATAGGGATACTGCCTGGTATACTGCTTCTCAAACCAGATTCCGTTTACCTTGCTGTTCTTGCCAGACGTGTCCTTTTGAAAGGCCGTCATCTTCTCATTGGATACCTTTTTGGCCAGGACAATATAGCGTTTGTTTGGATTCTCCTGCAATTCCCTGCGGACCTGATCCTCCTGTATCTCAGAGAAATGCTCTGTCAGCGCCTTGACTGTCTCGTCGACAATTTCTTTGCCCTTGCCGGATTTCTTCTTCTCCGCCAACGCGGATGCGTCCGTCAGCTCCCGCGCGTCCAGGATGACATTATAGACATCGACGGAAGTCGCCAGCACTGTCCCCTTGGCATCGACAATATTGCCTCTCTGAAAGGGGATCACTGTGGAATTGTAATTCTGCTGGGAGAGGACAATCTTCTCATACTTGGCGCCGGAAACGTAGTTGATATACATGAGTCGTCCAATGAGCGCAACAGCAAGAAGGCAGAAGAGGAGGAAGATTGCTCCCAGCCTCTTCTGCATTCGATACAGGATCTTGCTATATAACTTCTTTCTTCGATTATGTCTCGACGCCACGACTCTATTCCCTTACAAGCGGAAGATCAATACTGATCCATGTAATCGGTATCCTCCATAGTATAGTACACAATCTGACTGCTGTCAGCATATACCATACCCAGGGACTTCTGCGCCTTGTCCTTAACCGTCTCCAGGTTAGCTCCGGCATTCATCCGATTCTCCGTCGCGGAATTCTCCGCCTTCAGAGTCGCAATCTGTGACTGAAGATTCGCCAGTTCCTTCATCGACGTGGTCACAGAGGACTGCAGGGCAACATATGCCAGGAGGAAAGCTGTCACCGCAAGCAGATACACAGCGACACGTATGGTGTTGTATTTGGCCTGACGTCTGGCCCGAACCTGATTGCGATTCCGTAAACGCCGCTGTCTGGCCGCCCGCTCCTTCTCCTGCTGGCGGCGAAGCTGATACTCCTGATCGGAGATCAGTTCCCGCGCCGCGCTTCCGTCCGCGCTTCTTGTCCAATAAAGTCTGGAAACCTTAGCCATTGTTCCTACTTCCTACTCTTCTTCTCTAACAACTCTCCGCTCAAAGACGCGCAGCTTGGCACTTCTGGAGCGATGATTCTCCGCCAGCTCCTCTTTCCCGGGGAGGATTGGCTTTCTTGTGATCACCCTGCCCTTGCTCTTTCGCCCGCAGACGCAGACCGGAAATTCCGGCGGACAGATGCAGGGGTCCTCCGCGGTCTGGAAGGCATTTTTTACAATGCGATCCTCCAGAGAGTGGAAGCTGATGACGGCGAATCGGCCTTCATCAGCCAGCAGATCGATCATCTCATCAATGTGATCTCTCAAAACGTCCAGCTCACGGTTGAGTTCAATACGGATGGCCTGATAGGTTCGTTTGGCCGGATGGCCGCCCGTGACCTGAATCTTCCTGGGGACAGACCTGCGGATTACCTCATTGAGCTCTCCCACCGTTTCAATCGTCTTCTCTTGTCTGGCCAAAACGATGTTCTTGGCAATATTTTTGGCGAAACGATCTTCCCCGTAATTTCGAATCATACGAAAGAGCTCTCTTTCGCTGTATTCATTGACAATATCTCTGGCAGTTCTGGGATTGCGGCAATCCATCCGCATATCCAAAAGCGCCTCCTCGTCCATATAGGAAAAGCCCCGCTCCGGCGTATCCAGCTGATAAGAGGAAACGCCCAGATCCAAAAGGATCCCGTTGACAGAAGCAATTCCCAACTCCTCTAAAATCTGGCGCATCCGCTCGTAATTGCTTCGAACGATCGTAACCCGGTCAGAGAAGTCCTTTAGTTTCTCTTTTCCGGCCGCGATGGCATCCGCATCCTGATCGATACAGATCAGACGTCCCCTCCCGGACAAGCGGGACGCGATCTGGCGGGAGTGTCCCGCGCCGCCCATCGTGCCATCCACATAAATGCCATCGGGCTTGACGGCGAGGGCATCAATTGTCTCCCGGAGCATGACCGAATAGTGTTTGAATTCCATCTTTGCTCCTTAGATCATGATGCCAAGATCCGCCATGTGCTCAGCCACCTCATCCATATCCTCATAGCTGTTGGTCTCGTCCCAGAGCTTCTTGTCCCAGATCTCGATACGGGTTGAAACTCCGGCCAAAACCACATCCTTGCTCAGCCCGGCATAGGCGCGAAGACTGGGAGGGATCAGCGTACGCCCCTGCTTATCGATCTCGCAGGTGGCGGCGCCGGCGAAGAAGAAACGCATAAACTTGCGGGCATCTTTTGTGGTCATCGGGGTCTCATGAATCTTGGTTTCAAGCTTGTGCCACTCCTCGGCCGAGTAAACGAAGAGACAGCCGTCCAGCCCCTTGGTCATCACAAAGCCCTCGCCCAGTTCTTCACGGAACCTGGCGGGAATGATCAGACGTCCCTTGCTGTCCACGCTGTGTTCATACTCTCCCATGAACATATGGCACAAACCTCCTTTCCCTCAGATTTCTTTTGATCCACCGCCTGCAGCAGCGTTTCCTGACCACTGTGGATAACTTTTCATCTCTCTTACTTGTCCACAGAGTTTTCAACTTATCCACCACTTTGTGGCACTTAGTTACCACTTCGTACCACTTGTCCTGTATTTTAACCTGACACGAGAGGCATTTCAATGCGGAAATCCTCTGAAACAGCGGGCTTGTGAGAGCTGGCAGCCTGGTGGAGGCAAATCCCATACAATAAATTGTGTTTTTTATCCCTTTAATCTCTATATCTAGTGCGAGAACATATATTTTGTATAATAGTCACAGGATTTCACATTTTCTACACTGATTTTTCAGTACTATTGACCCGTTCTTTTCCGGTGCCTTCATTTCCGCGCGCTTTAACTCCCCTGCACTCCCCACATCCTTGATCCTCCCCTCCCTGCATGTCTCCAATCTTGCGCTACTGTCCTGCGCCTCACTGTCCCTGCATATCTCTATTCCTGCGCCCCGCCCCTCACTGTCCTTGCGCCTCCCTATCCCCGCGTCTTCTATCCTCATGTCTCCCTGTCCTGCCCTTAGATCTGCACAAAAAAACCTGCTGACAAATGTCAACAGGTAACTTCCTGGAAATTGAAATTCGGTGGAAGCTAAATAGCCGTGAAAAAAATTTGATTCCATTTCATATACGAGAGTAAAATTATTAAATAAGAGGAGGTGCGTCCATTGTTTTTTCGTTTTACCCCATCTTCATATATATAATAAAAGGAGCTTATTTATGAAAAACATAAAAAGAAGCTTTCTATCGATTCTATGATCGGTCTCTTTGGCTTTACTCTTTTTCCTTCCCTCTTATGGCATGTGATGGATGGTATGCAGCAGTGAGATATATAAATCTCGATTACGCATATTGGACTGACTACGAAGGGACATTTTTCCATGAATAAGAAAAAACTCCTTATTCTCTGTATCGTTTTTGGGGTTTTTATATGCGTAATTACCGCTTCAAAAAAGTCCGAACCAGATCACAGCCTTTTAATATCCGGGGGCATAGGATCAGCTCTGTTAAAGCAAGAGGCATATATCATCTCCATAGACAAGGATAATAAAATTCTTCGGGTCTCCTTGGTAAACAAGAGTGCGGATTCTTTATTCCCTCCCGATCAAAATGAGCTTCTATTAAAATATGACGAGCTGGTACCGCATAATTTGCGTTTGGCTCCGGGTGATCGAATCATTTTTTATTTCTTTTATTCAGAAATAGGCAAGTCGCCTATGTGCACGTCTTCTATCAAAGCCGCTCAAAAAGCTGCTCATTAGGGAAATGTTTCAGATGAAAAGCGGTTTTGACCAGTGCCTGTAAGGCCAGCCAAAACCGCTTTTCGTCTCTCTGTCGAAAGTCCTGTAACGTTAATTCTTCGATCGGGGGAGACAATCCCCACATATCAAATGGTATTTCTATTTCTCTTCTTCTGATTTCTGACCTTCTTGTCCGAATCCAGTTTTCCTTTCGGCAGCATCCGACTCATCATTTAAATCCAGCAGCTGAATTTCCCCGGGTCGGTTTGTTCCGGCCGTCTGCAGAGCCTTCTTCTTTTCTGGATCTCTTTCCCCTAAAGGATGTTTTCTGGATCTGATCAGCCCGATCAGCAGGACAAGGAAGCCCAGCAGGGCAAGAATCCCTGCCAGAAGCTGACTGACCGGAATCCAAGTATTCCAGAGATAGAGCTGGTCTGTGCGAACTCCCTCAATCCAAAAGCGTCCGATTCCATATCCCAGCATATAGGTCCAGAACTGCTGTCCTCGGAATCGAATATGCTTTCGCAGCAGCATGAGAATAACAAAAAGGGCAAGGTTCCAAATGGATTCATACAAAAATGTGGGGGCCACCTGGATGAAGGTCTCTCCACCGATGGTCACCATGTGCTGAGCCATAGTCGACGAAATTTCGGAACTGGTTCGTATGGCGGAGACAGGCAGCTGCATGGCCAGGAGATTATTGGTGTACTCCCCGAAGACCTCTCGATTGAAGAAGTTGCCCCAGCGTCCCAGAACCTGACCGATTACCAGACCGAGAACAACCGTATCCGCTACCTGCCAGAAAGAAATCTTCTTAACCAGCTTGGTCAGGATTCCAATCGCAAGAACCGCTCCGATGATTCCCCCGTAGATCGCCAGGCCTCCTGCCCGCAGGTCAAAGATCTCTAAGAGATTGTCCCGGTAGTCATCCCAGCGAAAGGCCACATAATAGATACGGCATCCGACCACAGCGGCAATCAGTCCCCAGATGCACAGATCCAGATAGTCATCTTCCTTCTGTCCGGTCCGCTTGGCCTCCCGCAGGATCAGATTCACTCCAATCAGCATGCCAATGGCAATAATGATCCCGTAGTAGGCAATGGTAAAGCCTCCGATACTAATATTGCGGCCCACATGTAAGGTCAGATGGAGATTTGGAAAAATAATAGTATCTGTCAATTTCAATTCCTTTCACTGCATGCAGGCCCTGTTAGACAAGACCGGGCGGGCACTGAATTGCGCTCCTAGCTTCTCCCCCGCTCGATACTGAAGGGACCGGGTAAGAAAGCCAATATTCCGGCCACAGTCTCTGCAGCTCCGACCGCAACCATCGCTCCCCAAAAGCCACTGATCATCGCCCCAACAATTGCGCTTACCAGGATAATAATCATGGAAAAGCTGTAAATCACCATAGTCATCATGCGTTTTACCATAGCCGCCAGCCGGTCCGGAATCACCAGCTTGGTCAAAACACTCTGTCCCGCGACATAGAGGCCCGTGGTCACAAGTAAAAGCAGCCCTGCCAGGTTCATCGAAAGGTCCGGTCTGACCAGAAGGTTGAAAATGATCCAGCCGGGCAGAATATCCATCAGATCGCAGACCAGATCAGAGAGCACGGTAAAAGCAAGCTTCTTCCAGACCGGTTCCGGCACCAGAAAAATAAAGTCACGCTCCAGTTCCTGATTCAAATGTGTCCCGGCAGACATCATGAAGATGAAGATGATCATTGCCGCGAAGTAAACAGCCAGAAGCCGATTGGGATCTGTCAGACCCAGTCGGTCGTTCACCAGATAGCTGCCGATTCCTATCGCCAGATTGATCAGGGCATTGCGGCTGATGATCCCTCGCACCGCTTCTGACCGCCAGCTGTGCAGCGCCTTAAAGAAGAAAGCATTTGCCCCCAGGCCGCGCCCCATCTGCCCAGCGTCATAGCGAAAATACCCGGCGATTTTAGATCGTTTCTTATTGCTCTCCAGAGGCTTTCCCTTTGCCCTGGAAGCCTCCATCATCTTCTGCCGCTTCTCTGCCTGGGGCAGGGCATCCTCATAGAAGAAGACCGGAATCTTCCAGATAATCAGAGCCAGAACGATCATTCCCAGGACAAAAGCCCCCATCCAAAGGGCAGCGCCTCCCATATCTCCTGCCGTCATGGACCAGGAGAAAGCGGCCAGCCAACCCAGATATGGCACAAAGCGGATCTGATCCGATGTCGCGATCTCAATCAGGGCCATCAGCGGACTGCTGCCGCTGGTCTTGACATAGTAGAGTAAAGCAAATGCCAGCAAACCAAGCATAACATAGACAATATAATGACTGAGGTTTCGATATCTTCCCTCTCTGAGAGAGAGCAGACTGTAAACAACAATGCTCACAAACTGAATGAAGATCAACAGAAGTGCCCAGACTGCCACCAGGGAGATTGCCCCCATCAGTCCCATGCCCATATTGATGAAATTAGGAATTTGAAAGGACATCCAGATCGCCGAGACGAAGAGGAGAATCGTCTGCATCATCGTTCGGAAAGCCAGAATGGATTGGGGCCGCATAGACGAAGTAAAGAGCAGATTGACATCTGCCATCTGAAAGATCGCCGAACCGTTCTTCCCCGCCGAGTAGAGGGCAAAGAGCAGAACCAAAAACCCCACCAAAAAGGGAAGCGCCATACCGATCTGTCTCCCGCTCACCCCCTGAATCCCCAGGGCGGCCGCAAGGGGATACTCCTGACTCTGCGCCTGATTCTTTGCCCGGGAGTCCTTCCCACCATCTCCCCGGTCATAGCTCTCCTCCTGCCTGATCTCCTCTTTCTTCCCGCCTTCGGAGAGGTGGGAGGCAGAATAGCCGATCAGGCCTCCGACAACTGCCATAAGGATTATGAAGACAATATAAATGGCAACCCAGGTTCGAAAGATCTTTCGAATGCTGTTTTTGAAACTGTGCGCGAGATAATAGCCAAAGACTCTCATAATCGCGCCTCCTCTGCCTCAGCTTCTTTTCCCTCAGTCAGCTGAAAGTAGAGATCTTCCAGAGAGGTATTCTGCTCGGCCAGAGATTGCCTGGTCACACTGGCAAGAATTTGCCCCTGTTTTAAGATGAGAGCTTCATCCCAGAGGTCCTCAACCGAATCAATGATATGGGTTGAAATCATAACAGATTTGCCCTCCTCACGCAGTTCAAGAATCATCTTCTTTAATTCACGAATCGCATGCGGATCCAGACCGATCATGGGCTCATCAAAGATAAGCAGTTTCGGTCTTGGCAGGAATCCGCAGCAGATGGATAATTTCTGCTGCATTCCCTTGGAGAGTTCATCTCCAAATTTCTTCCGCTTGTCTGTCAGCTCCATCCGGCTTAAGAGTTCTTCCTTATAGGTTTTATAATCCTTGAGCCGATAGGCCCTGGCAATAAATTCCAGATGTTCGTCTACCGTCAGATTGGGATAGAGAGCCGGCATCTCTGGAACATAACCCAGGTAGCGTCTGGCCTCCGCCTTGCCTGTAGGCATCCCGTCCATATGAACCCATCCCTCGTGGCGCAAAAGACCCATAATCGACTTGATCGCCGTTGATTTCCCGGCCCCGTTTGGACCCATCATAATCAGGATCTCTCCATCTGAAACTCGAAAACTTAAATCATGATTCGCGTAATATTTTCCATATTTCTTGGATAAATGGGAAACTTCCAGCATAGGTCCTCCTTCTTGTGCCGGCAAACACGTCTATTTCAGTATAAGGCTTTTTTGATTGCTTCGACTGGAAATATCCTTTTGTTTTTCTTAATTTCCTTAACCCTATCTTAATTCTCCTGATCCTCTGTCACCGCCTTGAGAAAGGCCAGCAGGTCCTCGCTCTCAATCGAGGCGAACCGGTCCAGTCCCTTATTGAATTTCCCTGCAATATTCTCCTCCTCTGACTGCATCATCATCAGCTCCTGCATTGCCTTTAATTTCTCAGACTCACTTCTCGCCATTTTCCCTCCTCAATAAACAGGAATGCTCTGATCTCATTTTTCTCTCGGTTTGATAAACATCGCGTCCCCAAAGGAGAAAAAGCGATACTTCTCCTCCACTGCCTCGCGGTAGGCATTCAGGATATGGTCTCGTCCGGCCAGAGCCGACACCAGCATCAGCAGAGTGGACTGGGGCAGGTGAAAGTTGGTGATCAATCCGTCGATTGCCTTAAACTGATAGCCCGGATAGATAAAGATCTTCGTCCAGCCGGACTTGACAGGAATCGTCCCATCCGCTTCGGCGACAGATTCCAGGGTCCTGGTCGAGGTGGTCCCAACCGCAATAATCCGGCCTCCATTGGCCCTGGCGCGATTGATCGTGTCCGCCGCCTCCTGACCTACCACATAGTATTCCGAGTGCATGTCATGATCCTCGACCCGGTCTGCCTTGACAGGGCGAAAGGTTCCAAGGCCCACATGCAGAGTCACCTC
>ERZ773263.2436-NODE-2436-length-10138-cov-12.376971_pt1 | contig 10138 bp, 8 predicted proteins | sample MGYA00511076_ERZ773263 | MGnify/ENA primary metagenome ERZ773263 (study PRJEB29015, sample SAMEA2738155) | human oral metagenome | biome: human oral; feature: human-associated habitat; material: saliva | place: China | collected 2195 ... | reverse complement strand
GCACCAAGATCAAGAACGTCCTGTCCGGCAAGACCGTCGACAAGACCTTCAACGCCGGCCTCAAGATCGAGACCGCGACCGTCGACCGCCGCGATATGACGTACCTGTACCAGGACGGCACCGACTATGTCTTCATGGACCAGTCCACCTACGAGCAGATCAACGTTCCCGCCGAGACCGTGGGCGATGCCCGCAACTTCATGGTCGAGAACCAGGACGTCATCGTCTCCCAGCACGACGGCACCGTCCTGTTCGTTGAGCTGCCCGCGACCGTCGTTCTGACGATCACGCACACCGAGCCCGGTCTGCAGGGCGACCGTTCCTCCGCCGGCACCAAGCCCGCGACACTCGAGACCGGCTACGAGATCCAGGTCCCCCTCTTCATGGAGGAAGGCACCCGCGTCAAGGTCGACACCCGCGACGGCTCGTACTCGGGCCGCGTGACCGAGTAATGTCGAAGCAGCACCGCTTCACGTCGCGCACGAAGGCCCGCAAGCGCGCGGCCGACGTCGTGTACGAGGCCGATCAGCGCGGGATGGGGTCTAACCCCGACGTGCTGCGCGACCTTCTGCGCGAGCGCCGCGTCATCACTGCGGCTCAGACTCCGCTCCCGGAGTTTTCGATTCAGATCATCGCCGGTGTGGCGGATAACCTGCGTCGCATCGACTCGTTGATATCAGCGCACGCGCGCGTACCCGGGCTGGATCGTATCGCCGCCGTGGACCTGGCCGTCATGCGCGTGGCCGTGTGGGAGATGCTCGAGAACGACGAGGTGTCGCCGATCATCGTGATCGACGAGGCGATCTCTATCGTTCGCTCGATTTCGACGGATACGTCGCCGTCCTTCGTCAATGCGGTCCTCGACGCGATTCGCAAGGATCTGGCCTCGCCAGCGTGGTCGCGTAGAGAGGGCCGCGAGGAGGAGTCTTCCGCTCTTTCCGAGGCCGAGGCGTCCCAGACGAGTCACGTGGACTCAGGTGAGGATCTGCCCGTTCAGGAGGCGCCCGCCAGGTCGCTTCCCGTCGGCGCGAAGCCGCTTGACGGTGCCAGTGTCGACGACGAGCTCGACGAGCTGCTCGAGGAGTACTGAGCCGACGCCTCGACGACAATAGTGCATGGGTGTGGCCGCCACGATCGTTCGTGGCGGCCACACTTGCATGCGTCAGCGTTTTGATCCCTGGTCGGGCGCCCTCACAGGGAGACGCGCGTGGTGCGCACGTCCCAGTACTGCGGGCCATCGACGAGGACCTCGAAGGTCCATTCGCCGGGCAGCTGCATGATCTGCGCGAGCAGGGGGCGGGGCAGGTGGGGAGCGCGGATGATGAACGACTCACCGGCGTTCATCGACCCGGCTGCGCCGAGCACCGCCGCATGACGGAGCCGGTGGGGGATAGCGGTCGCATCGATCGTGGGCTCGTCGCCGTCGTGTCCTCCACACCCGCAGCCGCCGCCGTGGACCCCGGGCGTAGGCAGTTCTTCAATGGTCATTGCGTGATCGTCCTGTCTGTCGACGTTGAATGGGTGCGCGTAATCGCACGGTACCAATTTTAACGGCTTCATCCCTTTCATTCGCTTCGTAGGTGACGGGCGCGCTATTTACGTGATGCATCGATACCCGGTAGGGGTATGCTTCTATACCCCTACCGGGTATATCCCTCGCAGCTTCGCGCCCCGGCGTCCACCTCGGGGACATGCCCCACGCCGCACCCAGCCCTCATCGCGCCGCCTCATATGCCCTCCCACGTGGCCTTTCACACGCGCCCGCGATCCGCGAGTGTCACACTGGGCGCGTACCATTGATCTGGAACACATCCTTTAATGACCGTCCCGTGAGGCGGGGAAGGAGCTCGCAGTGGGATCACTGCACGCTGATCGCGCATCGCGCGGCAAAGAAGTATTGGGAGCAGGCGACGTCGCCCGCTCTCTGACACGCATCGCCTACGAAATCATCGAACGCAACGGTGGCAGTGACAATCTCGTCATCGCCGGCATTCCGACTCGCGGAGCCACCCTCGCGCGCAGGCTTGTCAACAGGATTCGCGAAGTGTCCGGCACCTACGCGGACCTGGCGATCATCGACGCCACGATGTTCCGCGACGACCTGGCCAGCCAGCCGCTGCGCGCCCCCAAGGAAACGCTGATTCCAGTCACCGGCATCGATGGAAAGACAGTCGTCCTGGTAGACGACGTCCTGTACACGGGCCGCACGATTAAGGCCGCCCTCGATGCGCTCAGCCGCATCGGCCGACCCGCGGCCGTCCAGCTCGCCGTCCTGATCGACCGCGGCCACCGCGAGCTGCCGATCCGACCGGACTACGTCGGCAAGAACTTGCCGACATCGCGGGATGAAACAGTCACCATCCTGCTTGACGAAACCGATGGGCGCGACGGCGTCCTGCTAGGGAAGGGCCTGTAAGCGATGAGCTTGAGCCATCTTATTTCGATCCGCGACGTGACCCGCGAGGAGGCGATCTTGATCCTCGACACGGCGGAGCAGATGGCCGCCACACAGCGCCACGGCGTCAAGAAGCTTCCGACGCTTCAGGGAAAGACCGTCGTCAATCTCTTCTTCGAAGATTCGACGCGCACCCGCATCTCCTTCGAGACGGCTGCCAAGCGCCTGAGCGCCGACGTCATCAACTTCCAAGCGCGAGGCTCGTCCGTATCCAAGGGCGAGTCCCTCAAGGACACGGCACTGACGCTGCAGGCGATGGGCGCGGACGCCGTCATCGTGCGCCACTCCTCCTCCGGCGCCGCCCACCGCCTGGCCCACGCCGGATGGATGGACCTGCCCGTCCTCAACGCCGGTGACGGCACCCATCAGCATCCGACGCAGGCGCTGCTCGACGCGATGACGCTGCGCCGCCACTACGCGCCGTCGCTGGGAGAAGGCGGCACCCCCGCTCCCGGCTCCGGCCTCGACGGGGCGCACGTCGTCATCGTCGGCGACGTCCTCCACTCGCGCGTGGCGCGCTCCAACGTCGACCTACTGACGCTCCTGGGTGCCCGCGTCACCCTGGTCGCGCCCCCGACGCTTCTGCCGATCGGCGTGGACACCTGGAACTGCGACACCTCCTACGACTTTGATGAGGCCCTGGCGAGCCGCCCCGACGCGGTCATGATGCTGCGCGTCCAGCGCGAGCGCATGTCGAGCGCCGGCGGAGGCTTCTTCCCCTCGCCGGGCGCCTACCACGCCGAATACGGCCTGACCCCCGAGCGTTTCGCGAAGCTGCGCTCCGACACGGTCGTCATGCACCCCGGCCCCATGAACCGGGGCCTCGAAATCTGCGCCAAGGCAGCCGACTCAGACCAATCTGTCATCGTCGAGCAGGTGTCCAACGGCGTGTGTATCCGCATGGCTGCCCTCTACCTGCTCCTCGCATCGGAAGGACATAGCAATGACTGAACAGACCCGTGACATCCTGATCACCGGCGCTTCGCTGCTCGGCGGGGAGCCCACCGACATTGCGCTGTCCGGCGGCACGATCGTCGCGATCGGCGCCGACGCTCGCGACGCCGTGCGAGACCCGCGCGTCATCGACGCGGAGGGCCTCATCGCCCTGCCCGGCCTCGTCGATATTCACACCCACCTGCGCCAGCCCGGCGGCGAGGACGCCGAGACCGTCTTCACGGGCACCCGCGCGGCCGCCGTCGGCGGCTACACGGCCGTGCACGCGATGGCGAACACGACGCCCACGCAGGACAGCGCGGCCATCGTCGACCAGGTGCTGCGCCTGGGCGAGGAGGCCGACTGGGTCGAGGTGCGTCCCGTCGGTGCCGTCACCAAGGGCTTGGAAGGCAAGCACCTCGCATCGCTCGGATCGATGGCACGTTCGCGCTCGAAGGTCCGCGTCTTCTCCGACGACGGCAAGTGCGTGTCTGATCCCGTCCTCATGCGCCGCGCGCTTGAATACGTCAAGGGCTTTGGCGGTGTGATCGCCCAGCACAGCCAGGATCCCGCTCTCACCGAGGGCGCACAGATGAACGAGTCGGCGCTGTCCGGCGAGCTTGGCCTGGCCGGTTGGCCCGCCGTCGCCGAGGAGGCAATCATCGCCCGCGACATCCTGCTCGCCAAGCACGTCGGCTCGCGCCTGCACGTGTGTCACCTGTCGACCGCGGGCTCGGTGGACCTCGTGCGCTGGGGCAAGGCACAGGGCGTGGACATTACGGCCGAGGCCACGCCTCACCACCTGCTCCTCACCGAACAGCTCGCCGCCACCTACGACCCGCTCTACAAGGTGAACCCGCCGCTGCGCCGCGCCGAGGACGTCGAGGCGGTGCGCGAGGGCCTGGCCGACGGCACAATCGACTGCATCGGCACGGACCACGCGCCTCATCCCCTCGAGATGAAGGACTGCGAGTGGCAGGCCGGTGCGTTTGGCATGACCGGCCTGGAGACCGCGCTGCCGATCATCATCGAAACGATGGTGAACACGGGCCGCATGGACTGGGCGGACGTCGCCCGCGTCATGTCCACGGCTCCCGCCCAGATTGGTCGCGTCGAATCGCAGGGCCAGGGCCTGGTCGTCGGCGCCCCCGCACACGTCACCCTCGTGGACACCACCGTCCGCGTGACGGTTGATCCCGCTAAGCAGTGGACGCGCTCCACGAACTGCCCCTTCCGCGGCATGGAACTGCCCGGACAGGTGCGCTACACGATCTACAACGGCGTCCCCACGGTCGTCGATGCCACCCCGGTTGCCAAGGAGGACCGATGACCACGTCCGATATCGCTCTGCTCGTCCTGGAGGACGGCACCGTTTTCAAGGGCCGCGCATGGGGCGCGAAGGGCCGCACGCTCGGCGAGATCGTCTTCTCGACCGGCATGACCGGCTACCAGGAGACGCTCACCGACCCGTCGTACCACCGCCAGATCGTCGTCATGACGGCCCCGCACATCGGCAACACCGGCGTCAACGACGAGGATCCCGAATCCTCTCGTATCTGGGTCGCGGGCTTCGTCGTGCGAGACGCCGCCCGCCGTGCCTCTAACTGGCGTTCGCGCCGCGAGCTGGAGGACGAGCTGATCTCTCAGGGCATCGTCGGCATCGCTGACGTCGACACGCGTGCGATCACGCGCCACATCCGCGAGCGCGGGGCCATGCGCGCCGGCATCTTCTCGGGTGACGCGCTGCCCGTGGGTGCGCAGTACCTGGGGGACGAGGCCGTGGCCTCCCTCGTGCGCATCGTCTCCGAGTCGCCCGCGATGAGCGGAGCGGCGCTGGCCGCTGAGGTGTCGACGGACGAGACCTACGTCGTGGAGCCTCTCGGTGACTTCGAGGGCAAGGAGCCCATCGCGCGCGTCGTTGCCGTCGACCTCGGTATCAAGTCGCGCACGCCCTACCACCTGGCCGCTCGTGGCGCGCGCGTCTACGTGGTGCCGTCCACCGCGTCCTTCGCCGACATCGAGGCGCTCAAGCCGGACGGTGTCTTCTTCTCCAACGGTCCCGGAGACCCGTCGACGGCCGACCGAGAGATCGGCGTGCTGCGCGCCGTTTTGGACGCAGGTATCCCGTACTTCGGCATCTGCTTTGGTCACCAGCTCTTCGGCCGCGCTCTCGGCTACGGCACCTACAAGCTGGACTATGGTCACCGCGGCATCAACCAGCCGGTGAAGGACGTGGCCACGGGCCGCGTGGAGATCACTGCTCACAATCATGGCTTTGCGGTGGATGCCCCGGTGGGGGAGCCCTCGGTCGCTCCCTTCGAGTCCGGCCGCTACGGGCGCGTCGAGGTCTCCCACGTCGGCCTCAACGACGGCGTCGTCGAGGGCCTGCGCGCACTGGACATTCCCGCCTTCTCCGTCCAGTACCACCCCGAGGCTGCAGCCGGCCCGCATGACGGCGAGCTGCTCTTTGACCGTTTCATTTCCCTCATGACCGCCGCGAAGGAGACCCACTGATGCCCCGCAGGAACGATCTGTCATCCGTCCTCGTCATCGGATCGGGCCCCATTGTTATCGGCCAGGCGTGCGAGTTCGACTACTCGGGCACGCAGGCATGCCGCGTGCTGAAGGAGGAAGGCCTGCGCGTCATCCTCGTCAACTCCAACCCGGCGACCATCATGACCGACCCGGGCATCGCCGACGCCACCTACGTCGAGCCGATCACCCCGGAGGTCGTGGCCTCGATCATCGAGAAGGAGCGCCCCGACGCGCTGCTGCCCACCCTGGGTGGCCAGACGGCGCTGAATACGGCCGTCGCACTGTCCGAAATGGGCGTTCTCGAGCGTTTCAGCGTCGAGCTAATCGGCGCATCCATCGACGCGATTCGCGCCGGCGAGGACCGCGAGGAGTTCAAGGAGATCGTCGAGCGCTCCGGCGCCGAGGTCGCCCGCTCGTTCATCGCCCACACGATGGAGGAGTGCCACGCGGCCGCCGCCGAGCTGGGCTACCCCCTCGTCGTTCGCCCTTCTTTCACGATGGGCGGCCTGGGCTCCGGTTTTGCTTACACCCCTGAAGACCTCGAGCGTATCGCCGGCCAGGGCCTGGCAGCCTCAATCACGACCGAGGTTCTCCTCGAGGAGTCGATTCTTGGCTGGAAGGAATACGAGCTCGAGCTCATGCGCGACAAGGCGGACAACGTCGTCGTCGTGTGTTCGATCGAGAACGTCGACCCGGTGGGCGTGCACACGGGTGACTCAATCACAGTCGCTCCCGCGCTGACCCTCACCGACCGCGAGATGCAGCGCCTGCGTGACATCGGCATCGCCGTCATCCGCGCCGTGGGCGTGGATACCGGCGGCTGTAACATCCAGTTCGCGATCCACCCGGAGACCGGCCGCATCATCGTTATCGAGATGAACCCGCGCGTGTCGCGTTCGTCCGCGCTGGCCTCGAAGGCGACGGGCTTCCCGATCGCAAAGATCGCGGCGCGCCTTGCCACCGGCTACACGCTCGACGAGATCCCGAACGATATCACGGGCTCGACCCCGGCCTCGTTCGAGCCGACGCTCGACTACGTCGTCGTCAAGGTCCCGCGCTTCACCTTCGAGAAGTTCCCGGCAGCCGACCCGACCCTCACGACCTCGATGAAGGCCGTGGGCGAGGCCATGGCGATCGGCCGCTCCTACACCGAGGCCCTGCAAAAAGCCCTGCGCTCGATCGATAAGGGCGGCGTGCAGTTCCATTGGGACGGGGAGGCACCCACCCCCGAGGAGACCCGCTCGCTCGTCGAGGCTGCGGCAGTTGGCACCGAGGGCCGTCTGGTCCAGGTACAGCAGGCTATTCGTGGCGGCGCGACGCTTGAGGAACTGTTTGAGTCGACGAAGATCGACCCGTGGTTCCTCGACCAGATGTTCCTTCTCGACGAGGTCGCGACCCGCATTCGCGAGGCCGAGGCCCTCACGGGCGACGTTCTTGCCGAGGCGAAGCGCCACGGCTTCTCCGACCGCCAGATCGCTGCCATGCGCGGCCTGTCCGAGGACACGGTGCGCGAGGTGCGCGGAGCGTTTGGTATCCACCCCGTCTTCAAGACGGTCGACACCTGCGCCGCCGAGTTCGCTGCCCGCACGCCCTACCACTACTCGACCTACGACCAGGAGAACGAGGTCCGTCCGCGCGAGCGCGAGGCCGTCATCATCCTGGGCGCCGGTCCCAACCGTATCGGTCAGGGCATCGAGTTCGACTACTCGTGCGTGCACGCGGCCATGTCCTTGCGCGATCACTACGAGACCATCATGGTCAACTGCAACCCCGAAACGGTGTCGACCGACTACGACATCTCTGACCGCCTCTACTTCGAGCCTCTCACGCTCGAAGACGTCCTGGAGATTTACCGTGCTGAGTGCGCGGCAGGCCCTGTCACGGGCATGATCGTCCAGCTCGGTGGCCAGACCCCGCTGTCGCTGGCTGCCGATCTCGAGCGCGCCGGCGTGCCGATCCTAGGCACCAGCCCTCGCGCCATCGATCTGGCCGAGGACCGCGAGGAGTTCGGCAAGGTTCTCGAGGCCGCTCATTGCCCGGCGCCCGCACACGACACTGCGAACACACCCGAGCAGGTTATCGCCGTGGCCGAGCAGGTGGGCTACCCGGTCCTCGTTCGCCCCTCCTTCGTGCTGGGTGGTCGCGGCATGGCGATCATCAACGACGAGCCGGCGCTGCGAGAGTACCTCGCAAGCCATGACTCCGAGCTGCTCTTCTCGCGCGGCCCGCTCCTCATCGACCGCTTCCTGGACGCAGCCATCGAGATCGACGTCGACGCCCTGTACGACGGCGACGAGCTCTTCATGGGCGCGATCATGGAGCACATCGAGGAGGCTGGCATCCACTCGGGCGACTCCTCCTGCGTGCTGCCTCCCATGACGCTGTCCGCGCGCGAGCTCGAGCGCATCACGGCCTCCACCGAGGCGATCGCGCGTGGCGTCGGCGTGCGCGGCCTGATCAACATTCAGTTCGCCCTGCTCTCCGACACCCTCTATGTCATCGAAGCGAACCCGCGTGCCTCGCGTACGGTTCCCTTCGCGTCGAAGGCAACGGGCGTGCAGCTTGCAAAGGCCGCCGCTCTCATCCAGGTCGGTGCCACGATCGCCTCGCTGCGCGAGCAGGGGATGCTGCCTGATAAGGATGCTCGCGAGATCCACGACGGCGGATCGATCGCTGTGAAGGCAGCCGTCCTACCCTTCAAGCGCTTCCGCACGGATAAGGGCGAGATCGTCGACACCGTCCTCGGACCCGAGATGCGCTCGACCGGCGAGGTCATGGGCATCGACCGAGACTTCCCGACGGCATTCGCCAAGTCCCAGCTCGGCGCTTCGACCGACATGCCGACGTCGGGCACCGTCTTCATTTCGATTGCGGACACCGACAAGCGAGCGATCGTCTTGCCGGCCGCTCGCATGCACGAGATGGGCTTTAACATCCTCGCGACTTCCGGAACAGCATCGGTCCTGCGCCGCAACGGCATCGAAGCCCAGGCTATTCGCAAGTCCTCCGAGGGCCGCGGCGACGACGGAGAGCCTACGGTCGTCGACCTCATCAACGACGGCTCGATCGACATGGTCGTCAACACGCCCCAGCGCAGCGCCCCACGTAACGACGGCTACCAGATCCGCGCAGCGGCCGCCTCCCAGGACCGCCCGGCCGTCACCACGCTCCAGGCGTTCAACGCGATGGTGCAGGCCATCGAGGTGCGTATGCGCGGGGCATACTCCGTGCGCTCACTGCAGGAATGGGATTCCATCCGATCGGAGGAAACACGATGACGACTTCCGCAATCAAGGCTGCCACCTCAGCTGGCTTCGGCGACCGTCTGTACAAAGCCATGCGCACCTATGGACCCGTGTGCGTGGGCATCGATCCTCACGCGGGGCTCTTGCAGGAATGGGGACTTGACGACGACGCGAACGGTGTGCGAGAGTTCTCCCTTCGCGTCATCGAGGCGCTCGGCGGTCGCGTTGCCGCCTTTAAGCCCCAGGCCGCGTTCTTCGAACGGCACGGCTCCCGAGGCGTCGCCGTCCTCGAGGAGGTCATCGCTGCCTGCCGCGAAGTCGGAACGCTGTGCATTGTGGATGCTAAGCGCGGTGACATCGGCTCGACGATGGATGGCTATGCGCAGGCGTTCCTATCGAATTCCTCTCCGCTGGCGGGCGACGCAGTCACACTCTCGCCGTACCTGGGCGTTGGCTCATTGACTCCTGCACTCGAACTGGCACGACAGACGGGTAGGGGAGTGTTCGTCTTGGCACTCACTTCCAACCCTGAAGGTGCTTCCGTTCAGCACGCCCGTGGCGAGGACGGAACCAGCGTCGCGGGGCGCGCCGTGTCCCAACTGGCGGACTTTAACAGCCAATGTGACCAACAGCACCTTGGTCCGGCGGGCATCGTCGTGGGAGCCACCGTGGGCGACGCGGTGAAGCGTTTGGGCATCGATCTCGCTTCGCTTAATGGCGCTTTTTTGGCTCCAGGAGTGGGCGCACAGGGCGCCGGTCCGGCGCAGGTCAGGGAGGTTTTCGCCGGAGCCGAAGATGCCGTCCTCGCCTCGTCCTCACGAGCAATCCTGCGTTCTGGCCCCAGCATCGCCGGACTCCGAGACGCCTACCGTGCAACGGTCGATTCGCTGCAATAATCTGCTCTGTTACTAAAAGAGCAGCGTTTTGGTCTGGCACTAGTGGTCTGGAAGGTGACATAGTTTATTTACCG
>ERZ773263.2422-NODE-2422-length-10179-cov-11.146484_pt1 | contig 10179 bp, 11 predicted proteins | sample MGYA00511076_ERZ773263 | MGnify/ENA primary metagenome ERZ773263 (study PRJEB29015, sample SAMEA2738155) | human oral metagenome | biome: human oral; feature: human-associated habitat; material: saliva | place: China | collected 2195 ... | reverse complement strand
AAGCTGTAGAAGCTAAAATCCCTGTAGATCTTAAAGTTGTTACAAAATAATTGTATATAGAAACTGGGTACAGAAAAAGAGTCGCACCGTTTGGAGCGACTCTTTTTTATTGCTAAATTGTAGAACAATAGGATACCGGATTTCAAATAAATCCCTCTCAAAAAAATAGAACAGGCCTGTTCTATTTTTTTGTCCCCCTATATATGCCTACTTCGATAATGTTTTTAGATTTATACAATATAAACTAGCTTTCTTCAGATTCTCGCTCAAGAAACGCTTCAAAAAACGCAATAAACTTGGGTAAATACGTTTGATCTAAGCTTTCAATAGTCATGTTACATTCGTAATTATACTCATATATAGCAACATTGATGTTAAGACCACCTTTAGAGTCTAATGTAAATGTAAGTTTATTACCACCATTACTCAGATACTGACGAAAACTAGCTTTTCCTTTACAAGTTTGATTCATGTCGACAAGCTCATTATAACCTCTATGTATCCCCCACCAATCACCGGTATCAATGATAGCTGAGCAACAATGATTCCCTTGTTTGATATAAATACCAAATGCTCCAAAAGGAGATAGTTGTGTATCCATATCAAATGCTATTGTTAAATTAGATTCATTTACAATTTCATACATTATCATTACTCTCCATAAACAACTTTATATTGTTTATTATAGCATCCAATCTAAAAGCTAATAAACTCAGATAATCTGAGTTGTAACTACATCCATAGAAAGGTTTTTTCTTATGCTATAATGAGCATATATAAGACACAAAGGAAAGGAGGGTTTTCATGGACTATATATTACTCAACAAGGATGTTCCGGTGTTGCAGTTTCGCATTGAGAGGCATGAAGAGATTGTCAATTTAACCGCATTAGTTCACATGAATATTACCGATTTAACAATCATAGATAATGTGGCATTACCATTGAATATGCAACCTACTGTAAAAGGGTTAAAAAACTGGCTATTACAGCGTAAGGTACCAAATAACCGTACATTCGTCGAAAGTTTATTAGATGCTATTTCCGACACAGAAAATCCCTATCGGTATTTAGATATAACCTACGGCCTATCCTTAAATGATACGTTCTGGGTAAAACCAATGAGTTCTTCAGTTTCATGGTCAGATGTTAATTTATACAACAATCCATTTAGCGAAATTGTAGCAAGCATTGCTTTCACCGGCGAAGATAGTCACATAAAAGGAATTGTTACAACACCAGAGTACACTACGAATGGTATGCTCCGTAAGTGTTGGCATCGCGAAAATGACGTCATCTATTTATACAAAGGGTCAACCCCTCGCTACGCTAATGGTGGACTTGAGGCACTCAGTGAAGTATATGCTAGCCAGATTGCGGCCGCTATGGGATTAGCACATGTGGAATATAAACTCACTACATTCCACGACCAACTAGTTAGTGCGTGTCCTCTATTCACGTCAGAACAGATTGGATATATGCCTATATCTGGGCTCTTAGATGAAGCGATATCTCGGGATGAACTCATGTTGTATGATAAACAATGCGATATAGCTAGCCTATACGGTATTATGCCATTTTCCGATATGATGGTGTTTGATGCACTCATACATAATACTGATAGACACCTCAATAATTTTGGTGTTCTCATAGATAATAAAAGCAATCGTATTCTGGGGCCTGCACCTTTATTCGATCATGGCAATTCATTATTCTACAATATAACTGACGATGAATACTCAGATTTAAACGCTATAAAAGATATAAGTTTCTGGGGTCTCTCCTTTGATACACTAGCAAAATTATATCTTCATGACTCACATCGATCTATGTTAACCACATTACTGGATTTTACATTTAATCGCCTTCCATCTGACATATTAACAGATAAAAAATTAGATCTATTAGAATCCTATATCCAACAAAGGGCGGCTTATTTTATAGACCTACTGGATGGAAAATATATTAATTTTACTCACCCTCATATACCAAAACAATAATAATTACATACATAGCAAAAGAGGCCGTCATTTGACAGCCTCTTAGTATATAACAAACTACAATACCTTATTCGTGTGGAGTTGTATATGTGATTTGTTGTGCTTCGTAGCTTTCACCATGAGCCAATACATGAACGATCGTTTCTAGTGTAGCACGTACCGTTTGAACAGCCATGCTCGGTTGATCTGGTTTATTTACTACTTGAGATGGCAAGTACGGAATATGCATAAATCCCGCCTTAACATTGCCTTTTTGAGCTGCATAGTGCAATACACCATACATAATGTGATTACATACGAAGGTACCCGCTGTATTAGATACTTTTGCTGGGATTTCCGCCTGATGTAAAGCATTTACTATATTCTTAATCGGCAACGTTGCAAAATACGCATTAGGGCCATCGGCTACAACAGGTTCATCGGATGGTTGATTGCCTTCATTATCTGCAATACGGAAATCATCGCAGTTAATAGCAACACGTTCAATCGTAATATCTGGGCGACCACCGGCTTGACCTACACAGAGAATACACTCAGGTTTGCATTGTTCAGCTGCTGCTATAGCAGTTTCTACAGATTTATAACGTACGGTTGGCACCATTTGAGTGACCACCTTGTAGTCCCCATCTGTATAGCCTTCCATTGTTTTTACTGCTTCCCACGCAGGATTAATGCTTTCACCACCGAAAGGATCAAAACCTGTAATCAAAATTGTTTTCATTGTAATACCTCATAACAACATACAATGATGTTGTGTACACTTATGGATTAAAGGAAATAGTACATTAATAAAATATTCAATACAAGCATAACTACAGCAACAGGAATTTGTGCTTTAATAACGCCGTACGCATCTTTCATTTCAAGAAGCGCTACAGGAACGATGTTAAAGTTCGCAGCCATAGGTGTCATCAAAGTGCCACAATAACCAGCCAGCATCGCAATAGGTCCAATGATAGCAGGGTTAGCGCCATGAGCTACTACAAGCATAGGAACGCCGATAGCACTTGTGATCATCGCAAATGCTGCAAAGGCATTACCCATAATCATTGTAAATAATGCCATACCGATGCAATAGGCTACAACGATAAGGAATACATTATCCGCAGGCACAACGCTTGCAACAGCACTAGAAATAATCTTGCCTACCCCTGCAAGGTTGAATAAATAGCCAAGAGCGGCTAACAATTGGGACAAAATAGCAGTCCAACCGATGGCATCGATAAGACGACGGCCTTCATGAAAGCCTTGTTTAACATTGGCTCTTGTAATATAAATGGCTGCAAACATTGCGAAAATCGCTGCAATAGCAAGACCTACAAGAGCACCGAGTTTAGTAAAGAAACCAATAATAAAAGTAATGATACCTACCATTAACGCTGGAATGAAAATTACATTACCAATGCGTAACGCTTCAAGTTTCTTAAAGTCAATAGGAGATTCAAAGTAAGCACCTTTACCCAGTTGTTTGATTAAAACAATACCGGCCATAACCATTACGAGCCAGCCATTGATTTCTTTAGACAAGTAGGAGCCAAAAATAAAAGATACACTGTATATAAGCCAGAATAATCCTGTACCAATACGATGTTTGTGCTCTTTATCAAGGAAAGATAGAATCGAGAATATGAATAAAATAATCCCTACGAGAAGGTATACATAATCTAAGGGTTTCATTTGATTTAATAGTTCCATCATTTTATTTCCCCTCCTTCTCTAGTTCTTCTGGTGTTACTAGAATATTTAGCTCATTAGGCACCAGTTTACCAGCTTTCATATCTGCTTCGTCCTGTGCCATATAGCCTTGAATTGTTTTGTCAAAGATAAAGAAACGAATAACGCTAACTACATACGCACAGATTGCTGTTGGCAGTCCATAAAGCACCATATCGGTAAGTTCTACAGTATAACCAAGTTGCTCCATAACGCCTTTAATTAAAAGTAATCCACCGGCAGCCAAAAATAAATTTTGACCAAAGAAATTGCCTATGTTATCAGAGGACGCTGCTACACCACGAATTTTATCAAGTGTACGTTGAGAGATAGGACGACCTTGTGCTACTGCGGCCTCACTCATTGGTGCAATGAGTGGCCGAACCATGGCTACAACACCTGACATACTAATCCCTAATGCCACTGTCACTTGACGGACAAATAGGTAAATCATGAAAATACGACCTGCTGTTGCCGCATGAATCTTGCTGATTAAGATTTCAGCACGTTCGCGCAAGCCATGGCGTTCCATAACACCGATAACAGGTAAAATCAGAATAAATAATGACATATAACGATTTTTAATAAAAGCCTCGCCGATAGCACCAACGATATCGTTTATGCTAAGGCCAGCTGCAAGGCCCGTTGCAAAACCTGCTGCAACAACAACTAACAAGGCATTAAAGCGAAGCATCAAACCGATGACCATCACCAAAATACCAGACAAAACTAACATAGTGTCACATCCTTTCAAAAAATATCTATGATCTGCTTCTGACACATAGATACACTACATAGTATATATTAGATATCTGACAGCCAAACTCCTGCATAAGCAATAAAAAAGAAAGCCTTGCACATTAAACCTATTTAATACTCAACCAAATAGATTGATATATCAAATAAATTTATATGCAAGGTATAGTTGTAATATTAAGGTATCCTGTAGATACTCGTAGAAACCTATACGGTTACTATAACAAATCTTTTTTAAACAATACTGTAGTGTGTTGTTTCCCTCTAAAATGAACTTGATCATAAGCCTTAAAACCAAATGACTCATACATCTTAGGTAACCACGGATGTTCTTTAGCAGTACCAAGTGTAACTGAATGAGTCTTAAATTGATTCTTTAATAGTTCCTCTGCATACCCTAGTGTTTCCCGTGCATAGCCTTTTCCTTTGAAAGCTGGCGCTGTTACAAAATGTGCAATATGTGGATATTTATCAGGTGTAGAGTATTTAACCCAAGGCATACAAAATGTAATGGAACTTACTAATTGCCCATCGATATACAAGCCATATACAGGATAATTTTCTATCCACTCTTTTGACTCTTCTTCCGTAAAGTCTATAGCATCAAAGGTGATTGGAAAGTCTTTGATAGCTGCATAACCGTCGATTAAAACCTTATGATATTCTGCTGTATCTGCTACTGTTAATTGTCTAAATTCTTTCATTGTCTTGCCCTCATATTTATATTTTTATTCATAAATTGCGTATATTTATTTATCGATGAAAATTATTATACACCTATGTGTATCAAAATGCAATATTTTTACATAAATATTAGATGAAGTTTTATATAAAATAAAAACAGGATGTATCAAGGAAGATACATCCTGCTTTCAGAGCTTTCACAAGCTCGAGGGGAAGTTATATTATAAAAGAATTATTTGTAAATACGGGACCCGTATACGTCACGTTGGTTTTCTGGTTCGTTGTTAACGCGAACACGTTCAGTTTTATGACGATCATTGTCAGCACCAGCAATACGATCGATGCGGAAGTGGTTAAGACGGATGTTTTGTAATTCAGGACCGAATTCATCCATTGCACGACGCATGTTGTCATCGATAGGAGCACCATTTTGAAGTGCACGATACAACATAGTTGCGAATTCATAACGAGTCATAGTCGCATCGCCTTTGAATGTGCCATCAGGATAGCCAACAAGGATGCCATTACCAGCCAATTGGCTAATGTATTGGTAAGCCCAATGGTTGCGAGGAACATCTGGGAATTCAGCTGTTTTGCTAGGATCGATTGCATGTGGATTCAAGATTTGTAACAAGTTATTATATTTGTTTTCAATATCTTGAAGACGTGCGTTTAATTCAGCAATTTCACGACCCATAGCTACGCGGGAACGAGATTCAGGAGAGCGTTTACCAAGACGGATGGATACGCCTGCATTTAACTGAGTTTCACCAGTACCGATTGTACCACCAACGGAGAACATTGTATCTTCGTTTGGACGGTAGTAAGCACCTAATGCACCAGCATTTGCATTATGGTAATGACCATAACCAGCTGCTATAGTCCATTTGTCATCTGGGTTGAAATCTAGTGGATGTAATGCAGCTAATGCAGCAGAACCTGCACCTACTTTATTAACACGTTGTTCCACATTGCCTACACGGTTAGTCAAGTTAGTAATATTATTATTAATTGCACCAGGTGTGGAGTTATTAATTTGAGTTTGTAATTCATTGGCTACGGAGTACAATTGGCTACCGTTTACAGCATCTGTAGATGTAGCAGAGATTTGACCTGCCGCTACATTTTTAAGTTGACGTGCACTATTGCTGTCTTTAGCAAAAGATACGGAACCATTAGCAGCAGAACCTACACCAGCAAAGCCAGTATATGTATGGCCTGCTACAGTTGCACTAGTTTCAGCTGTTGCAGCACTTGTAACAGCTTCGTGACCTAAAGCAACGGAGTTAGTATGTGTTGCTTCCGCATGATCACCCATAGCCATGGAGAATTCTGCCTTTGCCATAGAGTCAGAGCCAAATGCATTGGCACGTACTGCAGTTGCTTCTGCACCTGCACCATATGCTTGAGAATGATCTTTTATAGCTTTTGCAGAGGAACCAATTGCTGTGGAGTGGTTATCTAAAGCCCAAGCACTAGAACCGATTGCATTAGATTTATAACCTACAGCACGAGTTTCATAACCTACAGCTACGGCACGGTCTGCACCATCTTGACGAGGTGTATACAAAGCAGTTATCTGTGGATCAGTGATAACGTTTGGATTTGCTACAAATTCACCGGCAATTGCACGGGCACCAATAGCAACTGTACCAACACGTGTCGCTTCAGCACTATGACCAATAGCAGTAGCATCATTTAAGGTGGCTTTAGAATGGTTACCAACAACTAAAGCCGCATCACCGCTTGCAGCATTGCCATTACCAATCGCTACAGAACCAGAAGCGTAAGTATTATTTACGCGAGTTGCAGAGTCTGGTTCATTATCATTAACACGATCACGGAATGTATGATCTGCCGCGGAAATGGTATTGTCCATACCAAAAGCAACAGAATCAAAGGTACCAGTAAGTGTATTATTAGTACCAGCTTGAACAGGTGCAGCCGCACTCGCTGGTACCACACTCATACCAAGGGCCGCAAGAGCTGCCAACGCAGCAATGGCTAATTTTTGGGAACGCTTATTTTCTCTCATTTTAACATCCTCTTTTAAATAAAACCAACTTACAATACAAAAACATGCATTATCTTTCAATCATACCCCTCAAAATACAATTTAAAGATATTTTATATTGTTTTGTTGCAAAAGAGTGTATCAAAAAATATAAACATTCACAAGCAACACCATGTTAGGCCACCACTACATTCGATTTTCTCACCTTACCACAACCAGTATTTTCATCATTTCTTCATGTATATAAAATGAAAGAAATCCAGTATTCTTCATGTTATCTTTATTATTATATTTTACATAAAAGATTACTAGCACTATAAATCATCTTATATTATGCGTATTTTACTACTCAAACTATTCCTGTTTTTATAAACTTTTTAACCTGATTATTTTCTATAGAATATATTTTTAACGCTCTTCATGAAGAATTATGAAGATTTATATATATCTATAATCTAATTCCTATTCGACTGCTTATTTATTCACCCAACTTATTAAACAAATTTGTATATATCTCAACACAAAATAAAAGATGGTGCCATCACAATGAATGGCACCATCTTTTATAATCACGAATTATGTATATAGTAAACTCTATAATTTCTATGGTCAGATGTGGTGAATTTACAATTGTGTGAATACAATATATAATAACTATAAATAAACTTATTTTGGTTCGTACTATACAAGGAGAGAACATTATGGAACAAATGAATCAAAGAGGAAAATACTTGTTATATGCTGGCATTGTGTGTTTAGTGATTGCCATTGTAATCTTATTCATCATTCCAGATCCATCTGCAAATAATGTAGAGGTTATGAAAAAAGCTACTAATGCGATGCAAGCAGCGCAAGAAATTTCCAAAAATAATCAAACTAGCATTCTAATGCATACTATCGGTATGGCCCTATTAGGTTTCGGTATTACTGCATCTGTTGGCGGTTTTATTCTTAAATCTATGAAGAAAAAATAATAACTATTCAATACATAAAAGGTGTTATCACATCCTATATCAAAACAGTACAAACTGTAATTGATTTACGCAGGATATGATAACACCTTTTTAGCATATATGACAAAGAATATCATCGCACCTTATCTAACCCGTTTTGTTATGAGAAGAGCTAAAATAATCCCTAAAGACGATGTCACCAATTGTGGCCAGCTAGATACAAATAGCATTGTGTTTACAATCTTTGGCGGCAATTGGAACAAGGAAAAGAATAGTGAATATCCACCAAAAAGCACCCCTGCTTTCACCAAGGCAGCCACGATTATAAGCAATACCTTCGGTTTATGTTGTAACCAGTGCGCTACGAATACATAGGCTGTCGTGCCAAGACCTGTGATCAAAATAAATGGCGGCAACGGCAACATGCCTTGTAAATGCGCCACCACTGGTGCTATCCAAGCAATAACAAGGCCATTCTTCCAACCATAGCGCCATGTGGCAAGTACAAAGGTAGCGGACGTAATGGAACCGATGAGGAACATGCTCACCTGATTAGGAATAAATGGGAAAATGAGGCGTAAACTTTGCGCCAATAAGGCTACGGCCAACAATAGGCCTGTGCCCGTAATAGACTTTGTAGACATAAGAACCTCCTACTATACGATATAGATTTTACAAGAGGTACCTACCTCATATTTCAAATTAAGCCTCTACAAAATATAGACGCCCTCGATCATACACCCAATTATACACATACGTATAACCTAAGATAACCAATGTCATCGTTATATCCGTCATAAAAGCCATCCAAAAGGTCATATGCATCATGTACATAATAATCGGTACAGTAGCAAGCATAAATAGACCTTCAAACAATACGGCATGGATTGTACGGATAATTGGGCCCCGCGCTAATCGATCACCTGGTACTAGTTTATCAAAAATCCAGTTAAACACAAAATTCCAAACCATAGCTAGTAAGGAAAAAATAACCATCAATACAAAAGGCTGTCCCTCATGTGGAACAAACTGCATTACCAAACAACCAATTAAAATACAACCAAGCTCATATAAAATCGACTGCACAATACGCTCAAAAGTAGACATAATAATAAAAATCTCCAGTAAAAACTCCAGATAAGTAATTTACCATCACATCACTATTATATTTATTTTTTTAGATTTGTCGAGTTTTGTGGAGTATTGCCATTTCAGGATAAAAAGAAGTTGCATTGTATCTACTAAACGACTTGCTCATCCCAAAGTGAGTATTGCCATTTTAAGATAGAAGAAGCCGCCATATGTCTATCTAGCGACTTGTCCTCCGAAGTGAGCATTGCCATTTTAGGATAAAAAGAAGCCGCATTGTATCTACTAAGCGACTTGCCCTCTTGAAGTGAGCTATGCCATTTTCGGATATAAGGAAAGCCCCTCGTAGCGTTCTGTAAACTCGACTTGCCCTCTAAAGTGAGTATTGCCATTTTAAGATAGAAGAAGCCGCCATATGTCTGTCCAGCGACTTGCGTCAGGATGGAGCGCAGAGAGACATATGGCGGCGGAAAGCCTATCCTAAAAGTGGCATTACGAACTGAATCCATGGAATCCCCACCACGATAAAGATAGCGAGGTAGATAATTCCAAAGATAGCACCTAATTTCCAGAATTCGGGGCCTTTATTATAGCCACTAGCAAACCAGATTGGGCTGTGACCAGTACCATATGGTGTGAGGATACCCATAATCCCCATTGGTACTAAAAGAATCAACATAACTTGCGCTGGGTCAACGCCAGGAATTTGAAGAATTAGAGTAGCAAATAAGCCTACCATAGCCGTTACATAAGCAGTACCAGATGCAAAGAAGTAACGAAGCAAGCAGAATGCTAACAACAAACCTAAAACTGCCATTGTAGGATCTAGAGACACTAAAGAACCACCTGCAGATTTAGCAAGCCAGTCCAAGAAACCTACATTTTTAAGGCCGGAAGCCATAGGTACGAGTGTAGCGAACCAAGTCAAAACATTCCATGCTGGTTTGTTAGCAAGGAAGTCTTGCCATGTCA
>ERZ773263.2420-NODE-2420-length-10182-cov-4.288437_pt1 | contig 10182 bp, 6 predicted proteins | sample MGYA00511076_ERZ773263 | MGnify/ENA primary metagenome ERZ773263 (study PRJEB29015, sample SAMEA2738155) | human oral metagenome | biome: human oral; feature: human-associated habitat; material: saliva | place: China | collected 2195 ... | reverse complement strand
GATTACAGGCCATTCAGGTTCGTAAAGAATTAACCGATACTTGGCAAGATCATGGTGTTAAAGCTGGTAATGAATATGCTATCCTAACGAATGAAATCTCTAAAGCTTGGTCTGGAATGACGACTAGAGAATATAAGGACTTTAAGGGGCTAAAAAAAGAAAATCTACGAGATAATATGTCTACTACAGAACTTATCTTAAATATGTTAGCCGAAACGGCTACAAAGGATATTACGGAGGCAACTAATCCTCAAGGATTAGACGAGAATAAACAAGTTGCTCAAGATGGTGGTTCTATTGCTGGTGATGCACGTAAATCGATTGAAGCTAGGACGGGTAAGCCTGTTATTACCTCTAAAAATGCCATAGACTTGGGGCGACTAATTAGTGATGTGGTGAAACATGATAGATGAACGACTTGAACGAATGAAACGAAAACATAATTGTAGAGTGCATTTTGATGCAGATTCTTTTCAGATATCTGATTGTACTGTAGCACCAGTACACGACATACCTGATGTAATACATGAAAATCAGGAGTTTGATTTTTATGTTGAGTCTACCTATGATGTATATCTGCTTCGCATTATACATAGTCATGATTGTGTCGTAAGCATTTATCCTGCAAAAGCTGATGGAATCATATATATCGTAAGTTCTATACCTGTGTTTAAAGATAATATCAAAGAGACTATTCAAAAGATTTTACATGCTTTAGAGCCATATGGTTTTCCGAAATTGAAGAATCCGAAAAGTAGTATTACATTTAATATATAGTGATGAAATAGGTCGTAAAGAAAATAATACCACATTATATAGGAGTTTTTTGCCCCGTATGATGTGGTATTTTATTTATATATGATTTATGGGAGGTCTTATGTTATGTCATATTACACAGGATTAGTATTACTGTATTTTATATTCTGGCTAGTAGTTCGGTTATACCGTGGTTCTGTTGATTTTACATGGTGGCCAATTAAAAGTGATGATGAAGATGCTATTAATGAGGATATGGAAGATTATGTTGAGTCCAATCGATTTATAGTTTTTGCTAATGCCACACCTGAAATTAAAAGAGTTATTATATCGCTTGTTAGTTTAGGCATCTTTATATTTAACCTTATTAACGCAGTAGGTTTTTATTTAATCACTCAAACAATAAGTATGCCAGTTTTTATGTATTATTTACTTATTGTCATTATGATTCTAGCCTTTATAGATGCAGCAGAAAGTACTTGTGAGTTTTATCTTTATTTTGTATCTATGTTTACAAAGAATATTCCTGTAAAAGTTATATATAGATATCTTGATGTATATCGTATTAAGTTATTGCCGGAATATATGGATGAAGTACTATGTGCATTATCTATATTGGGGTCAATTTATGGGATATATTGTTACGTTGTTATTTAGTAAAAAGAATATGTTGATTTCTTATTTATGAAGAGGCTTAATTTTTGCCACATATTTCACTGTTACTTTGGTAAAGTGTTTATATGTGGTATTTTTTGTAGTAGAATAAAATTAATTACTATGAATAAATCATGAAAAGTTAGGAGATATTATGGGTGCCGAATTAAATCAAAAATTATTTAGTGCTGCTGATAGTTTACGCGGTAAGATGAGTGCTGATCAATATAAAGACTATCTATTGGGGTTAATATTCTATAAATATTTATCCGATAAATTATTGGAATCGACAGTTGTAAAAGCTTATAAATCTCTTGATGAATACAATACTGTAGCAAAGCAAACAGAATTATATAAATCATATATTTTGGATGATAAAAGTAAAGATTTCTTTATTGCTACCATGTCTGATACATTGGGATATCATATAGAGCCTCAATATTTATTTAGTGAGCTTGCTAATGCTGTTAAAGATAATTCTTTTGAATTAGTTCATTTAAGAAATGCTTTTGTACGTTTAGAAACAGCATATAAACAATTTGAAGGTTTATTTGATGATATTGATCTAGATTCAAAACAATTAGGTGTTGATGCTAACCAACGTAATATTACCATTAGCGAAGTGATAAAAAAACTTGATGAAGTTGATGTACTAGGTCATGATGGCGATGTTATTGGTGATGCTTACGAATATTTAATTGGTGAGTTTGCCGCTGGATCCGGTAAAAAAGCTGGTGAGTTTTATACACCTCAACAAGTATCAGATATGATGGCTCAAATAGTAACTATCGGTCAAGAGGATACACCATCATTTACAGTATATGACCCTACAATGGGTTCTGGTTCTTTGATGTTAAATGTACGTAAATATTTAAATAATCCAGATCGTGTTCAATATCATGGGCAGGAATTAAATGTAACCACATATAATCTTGCACGTATGAATCTTATTCTTCATGAGGTAAGTGCCGAAGATCAACGATTACATAATGGGGATACATTGAATAAAGATTGGCCTACAGATGAGCCATATATGTTTGATTCTGTTGTTATGAATCCTCCGTACTCTGCTAATTGGTCAGCAGATCCTACATTTATGGATGATGCACGTTTTAATCGGTACGGAAAACTTGCACCTAAGTCTAAGGCTGACTTTGCTTTCCTTTTACATGGTTTTTATCACTTAAAAACATCTGGTACAATGGCAATTGTTTTGCCACATGGTGTTCTATTTAGAGGTGCAGCAGAAGGCACAATTCGCAAAAAATTATTAGAAGATGGAAGCATTTATGCTGTTATAGGTATGCCTGCAAACCTTTTCTTTGGCACATCTATTCCTACAACTGTTATTATTCTTAAAAAGAACCGTAAAGGTCGCGATGTATTATTCATTGATGCAAGTAATGATTTTACTAAGTTTAAAAATCAAAATAAATTAGAACTTGAGCATATTAAACGTATTGTTGATACATATAAAAACCATGAAAGTATCGAAAAATATGCTTATTTAGCTTCTTTTGAAGAGATTAAAGAAAATGACTTTAATCTTAACATTCCGCGCTATGTTGATACATTCGAAGAAGAAGCACCAATAGACATGATTGCTCTAGGTGCGGGAATGAAAGTCATCAATGAAGAAGAATCAAAATTAGAACAAGACATTTATGATATGCTTCTTCAATTAGAATGTGCTGAGGAAGATAAAGAATGGTTAAATGGCGTACTAGAGGTGTTTAATCATGAGAAATAAACCGAGAATACGATTTAAAGGATTTACGGAAAATTGGGAACAGCGTAAGTTATCAGAGTTATCCACTATGAATGCCCGAATTGGATGGCAAAATTTACGAACTAGTGAATTTTTAGATAGCGGTGATTACTTACTAATTACAGGAACAGATTTTGATAATGGTCGTATTAAATATAATACTTGTCATTATGTAGAAAAAAAGCGATTTGATCAAGATACAAAAATACAATTAAGTACTGGTAGTATACTTATTACCAAAGACGGTACTTTAGGTAAGGTAGCATTAGTAGAGGAATTACCAAAGCCTGCAACGCTTAATGCTGGTGTATTTAATGTACGAGTTAAAGATGATGCCGTATTATCGTATAAATATTTATATCACTATCTTAAAGCTCCTTTTCTAATGAAATATGTTACTGCAAACGCAACTGGCGGTACTATTAAGCATTTAAATCAGAGTATATTAGTTGATTTTCCTATCCCAATTACAGAAAAACAGGAACAAGATAGAATTGCTAAATTACTTGATTCGTTAGAATCGATTATTACCCTTCATCAGCGTAAGCTTGAAAAACTTAAATTAGCTAAAAAAGCGTTATTGCAAAAATTATTCCCTAAAAATGGAGGTCAATTTCCTGAAATTAGATTTAAAGGTTTTACTGATGCTTGGGAACAGCGTAAGTTAGGGGATACTAATACTTTTTTCACAGATGGTAATTATGGCAATGATTATCCCACAGCAAATGAGATGAGTGATTCGATTAATGGTGTTCCATTTTTGCGTGGCTCTAATTTAGATAATGGAGCGATTAATTTAATGGATGTACATTATATTACAAAACAAAAGCATAATTTATTAACATCTGGCCATACAAAGTTTGATGATATTATTATTGCAGTACGGGGCTCCCTAGGTAATTGCGGTTATGTAGCAAAGCAATTTATTGATATTAATATCAATTCCCAGTTAGCTATTATTAGGACAGATAAAAATGAATTAAGTGGATTGTTTTTGATTGAATATTTATTATCTTATTTAGGTAAAAAAGAAATTAATCGTAATATTACTGGAACCGCATTAAAACAACTCCCAATAAATAGTCTTAAAATGATTAATATTAAGTACCCATCAATCAATGAACAAGAAAAAATTTCTATATTATTAAGTAAATTGAATACTAGTATTACCCTTCATCAGTGTAAGCTAGATAAGTTACAAGATGTGAAAAAAGGGTTGCTTCAAAAGATGTTTGTTTAGTTTTATAGGGTTGTGTTATATGGTTAAATTAAAAATTACAAAAGAAGCTCAGCTTGAACAAAATTTAATTGAGTTGCTTTGTGAGGGGCATGGGCAATGGACCTATCGTCCAGATTTAAAATCTGAAGCTGACTTATGGCAGAATTTACGTGATAAAATTGAAAATCGAAATAAGAGTGAACTAGATGGTCATGATTTAACGGATAGTGAATTTGAACGAATTAAATCTGAAATCTTAGCTAGTACCAAAACGCCATTTGATGCGGCTAAATGGTTGCGTGGGGAAAAGGGAAAATGTTCTATTGTTCTTGAACGTGATAATGGTTTAGGACGTATAGAGTTAGTAGTTTATTCAAATCTTGAGAAAAATGGCGGTTTTTCTTCCTATGAGATTGTAAATCAAATTGCAAAAGGTAGCTCTAAATTAGAAGAGAGGGAACGTCGTTTCGATGTTACCTTATTGATTAGTGGATTACCAATTATTCAAATTGAGTTGAAAACTGCAATAGCTAAGGATGGAGTTAAACAAGCTTATTATCAGATTGAAAAATATGTAGATGAGGGGACTTTTTCTAATACCATTTTTCAAACATTACAACTATTTGTGATGTCTAATGAGCAAACAACACGTTATATGGCTGCAGCCCCAAAAGGTGAGCTGCAGGAAAAGTTTATGTTCTCATGGCGCACAAGAGATAATACAAAGGTTGAGAATATCAATGAATTTGCTAAACAGGTATTAAATATACCAAGGGCCCATGAGTTGGTATCTGAATATATGATAGTCAGTGAAGAACCCAGTAATAAAGTTCTTATGGTATTACATCCATATCAAATCCATGCCATTGAAGCTATATTTAAAGCTGCTGGTAAACATGAGTCTGGCTATATCTGGCACGCTACAGGATCAGGTAAAACATTAACAAGTTTTGTATCTACTAAGTTATTAGCCCAAAAAGCTGGTGTAGATAGAACGATTATGTTGTTAGATCGAAAGGACTTAGATAATCAAACAACATCTGAGTTTACTAAATTTGCATCTGCTTATTCTACAGGAGTTAATACTAACAATAATACATTGATTGTTGGTACTGGCAGTACAAGAGAACTTTCAAAAGCACTTATATCGGATACAAGTACGAATGTAGTTATAGTTACTACACGCCAAAAGTTAAATAAGGCTGTTGCAGATCTGCAAGAATATAAGCCCGATAAATTAGCTACGTTACGTGGAAAACATATTGTGTTTATTGTGGATGAATGTCATCGTGCTATTAGTGCTGAAAATATGGATGATATTAAAAAAGTATTCCTTAAATCAACGTGGTTTGGATTTACTGGAACACCTATTTTTGAAGAAAATAAAAAAAGTGCAGATGGACAATACGCACGAACTACACATGACCAATATGGAGAAGTGCTACATCGGTACACTATAAAAAATGCATTAGAAGATGGTGCTGTATTAGGCTTTCAAGTGGAGCATGAGTCTACTATTCATGAAGATGAGATTGCTAATGTAGTATATCGTGCTATGCGTGCAGATCAGAAAAATATTAGTTTTACTGATGAGGAGCTGGTATCTGCAGTTGAATCAATGAAAGATGTTGATAAAGAAGGATACCTTCAAAATGCTCACTATGAATCTGATGATCATATTTTATCGGTAATTCGTAAGATTTTAAGCCCTAATAACACGTATCGTAAGTTTGTATTTAAAGATGGTAAACCAACAATGTCGGCCATTTTAACGACCAGCTCTATCAATATGGCGAAGCGTTATTATAAGGCTATTAAAGAGTTTACAGGTGATAAAAACTGGATAGAAACACAATTTCCTAATCAGCCTTTACGACAAGGTACCGTTATGAATGATCCTGATTTTCCTCGTGTGGCTATAACGTACTCTTTAGAGGAAAATACAAAGGATTCAGCAGAAAAAGAAGCTGAAATGGCAGAGATAATTGCTGAGTATAATAAGATGTTTGGAACGTCTTGGTCTGTTGAAAGTATCAATCGTTATAATGGGGATATTAATAATCGCTTAGCTCGTAAAAAAGGTGAGTTTAAAGAGTTCGGCAAACATCTAGATTTAGTTATTGTTGTCGATCGATTACTTACTGGATTTGATGCACCAAGATGTCAGACCCTTTTTGTAGATAGAAATTTGCAATATGCTGGACTTATACAAGCTTTTTCTAGAACAAATAGGACGTATAAAGGGAAAGATAAAGGTCTTATTACGACCTTTAGAAAACCTGCTACTATGAAAGAACATGTATATGCGGCAACACGTTTGTATTCTCAAACAAATAATAACAGTAGTTTAATATACCCAACATATGAAGAATCTAAAAAGAAATTTAATGCTGCTTATACGGCTTTAGTTAAATTAGATGCAGTAAATTCTAATAACCCTATTACAGAACATGCTCCCATATCAGATAGAATTAATTTTGTGAAGTGTTTCCAAGATTTAAATAAAGCATATCGTGCTATAGCCTCATATGATGAATTCAATATAGAGCTTGATGGGGACAAACATGGAACTTTCACTAAAAAAATTGCACTTATAGAAGATAATATAGGTTTATATAATACAATAAAATCATCTTTAAAGCCTGATGACAAGACCGAACCAGGTATTGAACTTATTGACTTCTTTGACTCTAATACAGTTCAAACTTATACAGTTGATAAAAGTTATATAGATGCCTTATTAAGTGAATATGAGCCGAATAGCCAAGACACTCGTGCAAAGATTGAAGATGCCTTAACTAAATTAAATAAGAGTGAATCCGTTAGAGCTATTTACAAAAATATTCTTGATGATATTGATACACATGTAATAGATAAAGATAGTAATTTATTGAAAATTAAACGAGAATACTTTACTAAGGCCTATGATTCTATTGTTGAAGACTTTGCTTCAATGTGGTGTGTTGATGTAGATGAACTTATGGTATCTGTAAATCAATCTACAGTTGGTGAGGATATATATAACAAAAATCGTATAGTAGGTAGTGCTGACTATCCCGTATATGTACAACAATACCCTGATTCTGATCCATTTTCATACCCTCAACATATGATAGAAGCATGGGAAAAGTGTTTGTTTGATGAAGTTATTCCGTTGAGAGATGAACTAAAATAGTGTAGTTTAATTGACATTAGTTAAATGATGAAATAGTTAAATATTTGTAGTTTTCTCCATATGAGGTCAGGAAAGTTAAAAAGTAGTATTAGAAAAGTTGTAGATAGGAGAGACTAATGGGTATTGAAGCTTTTTTAAAAAAACATAAATATAAAAAGTCTTGTGAACTAGGAAGGGGAGGAAATGGAGTTGTTTATGAGGTTTATAAAAACAATAAAGCATTTGCACTTAAATTTTTAAAAAAAGGATCAGGTTATTCAAAAAAGAGATTTAAGAGAGAAATAGAGGTACTAAAAAAACTAAAAGGTATAGATGGAATTTTGGAAATTATAGATTATGATATGACAGTACCTTGTTATACTATGCCAAAAGCAAAACCATTATTTAAATGGATTCTTGAAAAAGAACCTTCCACATTTGATATTATTAAAAAGTTTTTAGATTTAGCAAAAACATTGAAGGCTGCGGCTGACTTACATTGCTTCCATAGAGATATTAAGCCTGATAATTTATTTATATTTAAAGACAGAATTTTTATTGGTGATTTTGGTTTAGGTAAGGATTTAGATCGTAGTGAACTTGATATCACACAAGATGGACATGCACTAGGACCATATTTTTTTATTGCACCTGAAATGCGACGAACTCCTAGTACTGCTGATGCTGCAAAAGCAGATATATACTCTTTAGCAAAAACATTATGGGCTGTACTTACTAAAAATAAGAAATCTTTCGATGGACAATATGATTTTTGGGATAATTCTATTGGATTAAATTTTTTCAGTGATTTGAAAGAGGAGTATCTTGTTAATATTGAAATATTATTATACTTATCAACATCAAATACTCCAAGAAAGAGACCTAATTTAGAGGAATTTATCAATTGTATTGAGACTTATTGTGAAGAATATACTGATGTATACAAGCGGCAAAATCGTGTATGGACCTTTATTGAATATGAACTTTTTAAAGATTTGAAATTAACTACAATTAAGTGGACTGATAAAGAAGAAATTGTACGGGTACTTAATGTTATAAATTCTAGAAATGCATATAATCATATGTTCTTACCAATAGGCGGTGGTATGGATTTTGTTCGTGCTGAACTTGCTGCTGAAAAAGATTGTATAGCCTTGATTGATGAGGCTAAGGTTTATCATATAGTTAAACCTAAATATTTGCTATTTGAGAAGGTTGATAATAGTACAACCTTGTATGATTATTTTCTTTTAGTTTGTGAAAATATAGACAGAGTATCAGATGAATGTTTCACAGATACATATGAAGAGTTGCTTGATATTGGAAATGGTACTTATATTAGTTCTAAAGATGAGGTTTATGGTGTAGTTGACTATGAAACTGGTGAGTTATTACCAGTTGATTATAAAGTTATACTGCGTTACTTTAAGGGAAACATTTTAATTGTACCTAAGCAAGGTGTATATAATAAAATATTTGATGCTTATGATGCTAGACATAGTTATGCGACTACAGATGAATTTAATCAGTATATGTTAAATATACGAGATGCTGTAAGTGCTGGTAAAGAAGCATCCTCTGTTAATGCAAATTTTATTCCAGATTATAGTGATTTATTTCCTTATGATAAAAAAGATAAAGGTGAAAAAATAAAGGCTTTTATTAAAGAAAAATGGGAATACTGGGATGTAGGTAGCCTAGATTTGCAACATAATACCTCCTCTATAGCTTATTATATAGGTATAAAAGCCTATATTAACCCTCTAAAACCATTAAAAATTTATTTATTATGTACTGGAAGATTTGAAAGTATTCAAGAAAAACTACACGAAGAGATTCTACCAACTAATCTTGCTTTAATGAATATAGATGATGTAGTGAAAGTAAAGAGTCAACTAATTAAATATCTTTGTGAATATTCTAGTGATATAAATATGGATGAATGGGAAAAGACAATTTATATTGAATCTAAGATTATTTCAAAAATTTCATTAAAAACAACTAGAAAAGAATTTTATGAACTGATATTTAATGCAGACGATAGATTTAGACAACACTTGGTTTTGGATATAGATGGGAAAATAAAACTTATTAAAGATTATGCTACTTTGTGGAGATATCCAATAGAATTTTTTTATTTTTCAGGTAGAACAAATGAAATTGGAAAATATAGTAATAAGGAAATGTACTATTTGTACTGGGCTAGAGTTTTATCAAAATATAGAAGTTATTTTGATTCAACATATAAGTATGATTATATAAATTTAGAGTATAAATCTGATAAGGTAATCACAGATTGTGAATCTTGGTTAAAAGAATTTATAGCTGAATCATGATATTATTATGTCTATGTTAAAGGAGGTTACAATATATTTTGATATATTAGATTCAGAAGCAAAAATATTCTATTTGATTAAGCTTATTCTATTAGTTTTACAGAGGCTGGTGGTCGGTTAGATTGTTCTGAAATACGTGAGCGTATTTGTAATATGGATGAACATATTGCTAAGTTTGAACAATATCGATATTAATTCAATAGATAAAATTATTTTAGTTCAACAAGTGTTAAATATGGGTGTATTAGCTATAATTCCTCAATATAAGTTAGCTATTATCATAGAAGATAAAACA
>ERZ773263.2419-NODE-2419-length-10185-cov-15.460612_pt1 | contig 10185 bp, 5 predicted proteins | sample MGYA00511076_ERZ773263 | MGnify/ENA primary metagenome ERZ773263 (study PRJEB29015, sample SAMEA2738155) | human oral metagenome | biome: human oral; feature: human-associated habitat; material: saliva | place: China | collected 2195 ... | reverse complement strand
GGCGTGCGAAGGGACCGCTGCATATCCCCATGGGTATCGTCGACCTTCCGCACGAACAGCGCCGCGAGACCCTGGAATACGACTTCTCCGGGGCCGGCGGTCACATGTCGATCCTCGGTGGTCCGCTTTCAGGTAAGTCGACCGCTTTGCGTTCTGTGGTCATGGCGCTGTCCTTGACACACACGCCGAAGGAAGTTCAATTCTTCGTCATCGATTTCTCGGGCACTTTTGCCGCTTTCGAGGGTGCCGCTCACGTCGCGGGCGTTGCGTCGCGAGATGACGAGGACATCTTGAACCGTATGGTCTCTGAAATTGAGGGCATCATCGAGGACCGCGCCGCCTACTTCCGAGCGAACCGCATCGACTCCATGGCGACCTATCGCCGAGGCCGTGCACAGGGACGCTTTGACGATGGTTACGGTGATATCTTCCTGATCGTCGACGGCTGGGGAACCCTGCGAAGCGACTTCCCTGATGCGGAAGATCGCATTCGCCTCATGGCTGAGCGCGCGCTGTCTTTCGGCGTTCACTTCATTGCCACGGCACTGCGCAAGATGGACTTCCGCCTTCAGATGCAGGACATTTTCGGCTCCCGCATGGAGCTGCGTATGGGTGATCCTTCGGATTCGGAGTTCCGCCGTGAAAAGGGAAGCAAGGTTCCCGAGGGGCGCCCGGGCCGCGGCCTGTCGATGACGGGTCACCACATGCTTGTTGCCTTGCCGCGTGCCGATGCGATCCATGATCCTCAAACGATCGGTGAAGGTGTCGAGGCGACCCTTGTTCGCATCGCTTCTGCGACCGAACCTGGCCCGCGTCTGCGTTTGCTCCCCGAGAAGATCACCGTTTCTCAGATCGAGGCCATTCATGGTCCGCAGAAGAGGATCGTGCTGGGTCTGGAAGAACGCCGCTTGAGTCCGTGGACTTTCGATCCGGAAAACGAATCGCACATGTACGTTTTTGGCGATGCGAAGTGCGGAAAGAGCTCTTTCTTGCGCAACTTGGGCAACCAGGTCTTGGCCAAGCCGGGAAGCCGGCGCGCCATGCTAGTCGTTGTCGATGTGCGACGCTCCCTTTTGGGTGAGTGGGATGAATCGGATATGCCGATGTATATCTCGAACCGTGATGAGATCTTGGGCAGCATGGAGGCGGTTGCCGAGCAGCTGCGCATGCGTCTTCCTGGACCGGACATCACTCCCGAGCAGTTGCGTAAGCGCAACTGGTGGAAGGGATCAGAGGCGTGGGTCTTGGTCGATGACTACGACTTGATCTCTACGGGTGGTTTGAGTGGTTCGCCGCTTGCGCCGCTGATTCCGTTGCTATCCCAGGCGCAAGACATTGGCTTCCACTTGGTGATTACTCGCCGTATGGGTGGCGCTTCGCGTGCAGCCTACGAGTCGGTTCTGCAGGCCCTGTCTGAACTGTCAGCAACGGGCATCATGATGTCGGGTAACCCCTCGGAGGGCATGGTCATTGGCCGCGAACGTCCGCGTATGCTTCCCAAGGGCCGAGGCCTGGTCGTCTCACGCGATCAAGGAACCTTCTTGGCGCAGATGGCGTGGGATGAGTCGCGAGTGAAATAGCCAAAATTCTCTGATACTTTCGCGGTCTTAAAACACGGGACTCCCAGCGAGTTTGATGTTTCAGTTGGTAACTTGTCGCCTGGTAAGTTCCCTGACCGGGCGGGGTTTGCACGTCTCACGTGCTGGTGTGGCCGTTGCTCTTCCCGGTCCTGGCGGCTCGGGCCCGCAGGAACTCACGTCTGCTGTCGATGGCCCCGAGGTTGCATCCCGTTGGACTGCTATTAGTTCAGCTTTAACGCAGACTCAGGCTGTCCAGAATGCGTCGATTCCCCCTGAGTCGTGGACCGGCGCAGCAGAGGCGGCTTCTTCTGAGATTCAGGCACTGGGTGGGAAGCTTTCGGATCTTGCCGGAGCTTTCCCCGGTCCCGCAAATTCGCTGAAAACCTGGGAAGACCGGAATAACCAGGGTATTCAGACGGTCGAGGGCCTCCAGCAGCAGTGGGATGATGCAATTACAACCTACAAGCAGAGGATGGCCGAGATTAAGGCGCAAGCTGACTCGGACAAGGAATACAATCCTGCTCCAGATCGCAAGGCAGCACGTGAGACTCTGTCTTCTGCCCAAGCTCCGCTGAAGAAGTCGTATAACGACGAAATTCACCAGCTTGATGAGGCTGCAAAGACGGCTGCAACCGCGATTCAGAAAGCTTCGGATGACAAGATCTCGCCCGATGCAGTAAAGGCTGGGCGCGCCGCGGTCGGTGCTGCACTCTTCGGCTCAGATATGCCTATTTGTGATGGTGCCGCTGAGTGGGATTATGCTCGTGAAGTTGGCCCCCAGATGCTGGACGATCTTGATAAAGCCGCCAATTCGAAAGAACAGCTCACTGAAGAACAGGTGAAGGCGCTTCAGGATAAGTGGGGGAAGGACCTTCAAAACCCATTCTGTGTTCAGGCAATGGCGGATGCCTATCGCGCGAAACATGGGAAAGATGCAAACTTTTCTGACATGCTGAACAGGCTTGCTGTAAATACAGCCGGACCCGCGTATATCCCCGTTGAATCGGAACGCGCCACAAGGGCTTCTTTTACCGAGCGTATTGGTACCGCTATGGTGCTTTCGACTGGGGGAATCAATGCTTCCGGCGCTGAAGGGCTGGGGCGGAGCGAAACTTACGCGTTGATGAAGGATCGTCTGTTTGGTCAAGATGGCTCGACGAAGATCTCTCAAATTGAGACATCAAACATTGCGGACATCAAGGCATCTTTCGACACTATCTACAACCGAGAGCCGGGGACTGCCTGGCAAATTCGGGGCTATGACATTTACTCTCAGGCGACTGGTTATGCTGCTGGGAAGAATCCCGACTTGGCCTACAGCGGTACCGCCTACGAGGGGGGAGATAACTCCCTCGCCGCAAAACTTGTTACCTATGATCACGACCATGAACGAGGTCTTGAGACAAAGCGTGCATCGGATGACGCAGTCTCGTGGCCTATCGTCAATCACACAACGAAGGATCAAGACCTGTTCAATCAGGTGAAAGATCCCCTGCAATCGCTTTACCTGCTCTCAGATACTCCTGACAGCATGCAGGGGGCGGACTTTACCACTTCGCATCCAGGGCTCGAGAAGCTTGAGCAAGAGCGTCTGAAGAGCGTCCGTGGGTTCCTCGACCAGCCAACCTCATTTGAGGTTGAGAATGACTGGGATCGCGATGGCAAGAAATCTAGTGAGAAGATTTCGATGGTTCGTTATCTGACGGGCAATCGCAATTACGGTGGTACGGAATTTAGAGGCTTCTCTGATAGCGGCGATGCTTTCGGAACAATGATCGAGGATGCGACTCGGCCGTTTGATGAGGATCAGAAGTCTTTGCTTGGCGATGATGAATGGAAGAAGGCTTCGAATGTGCAGGCGCGGATCGTTGGTAACTACACCGCGGGATATCAGGATGGGCTGGATCATGATGGCGCTAAGAAGGGGGCAGAGGATGCGTTTGGCGCCGAGAATTCCAAGCTACGTTCGCACACCGGCATGATCCTTGGAAACTGGGTAGAGAGTCTTGCCTTGATGGATGGGGATAGTGCAGGCGGTTCATCGCACAACGCAAGTGATACCGTCGGGGAAGGTCACATGGGTTCAAATGACCCTCAGGCGCGGTTTACCCTCTCGCCAAAGCTGCGTGATGCGCTTTATCACACGAATGGACTGTTTGCGGACCTAGGTTTTGATAATCCGGAGCACGAGAAGGATGACCCGGGTAAAGACACTGATAACCCCTTCGATGATAAGTTCGTAGGTGGTCGTCCCCCTGCACTCAGTGTCATTCAGGCGGCAGCATATGCAGGCTATAAGCATGATCTCACTCAAGCTATGGCTGGGGACTCTCACGTTGATACGACTGATACGACACCCGGTCCGTCGTGGAGTCAGAAGGTCACTGATCGCGTGAATAAGTGGGGCGGGCTCTTTGCGAATCTTGAAAAAGCAACAGCGGATGTTAAAGGGCTTGATTATGATCGGATTGTTGAGCGCAATAAGTTGATCCGGCAGGGGATCGATGCGGTGTCATCGGCGGTTCCGTATGGCGCGCTTCCTGGTGGCAAGATCGTTCAGGCATTGGCTTCGTCGGCAGTTGCTCACGGGAAGAATAGTGTCCTTGATGCGATTCTTCCTACGGACTTTAAATCTGAGAAACTTAATGATGCTGTTAATAGTCATTACGCAGCGAATGAGCAGGTCGCCGATACCCTTGCTGAAACTTATGCTTCGGGCGATCAATGGGCGAATTCCGAAGATAAGTCGAAGCAAGAACTTGTTTCACAGTTCCTGAAGGAAGAAGCTGTCCATAGTGACGGTGTTAAAGCACAAGGTGATGGGGATTTGCCGTCCTACAATTCGATGTCGGAAACGCAGCAAGGGCGCTTCCGGGCGTTTTTGAAGGAGCATACCTATTTGAAGGCGCCGCTTGAGGCTGCTGATGATACGACCTTGAAATCTTTCACAAAACTGAGGTTGACGCAGGGAAACTAAAGAAGCCGATGGTAAGTGTCTAGTCGATCGTCTTGGGTTTGGGGGTGGTGCCTGTAGATTATTTCTGTAGGCACCACCTGTATTCGGTGTATGAGATCTTGAGTTTTCAGGATATTTAATGGTTCGCGGAGTACTCTGTAAAGAAAATTAACAAGGCAAGTGTATTTGCCGGGTATGGAGTTTCTCCTGATCACGTGCGGAAGGAACAGTGCGGTGGCCAGTGATATTACCTATAGCAGCGACGGCGTCGGTGTTGTCGCAAAGGCGCAGTGGGAAGACGCATCGAAGCTTCGATCAATACGTGCTTCGCTCAACGGGCTTTCCGAAAGCAGCGTTGCTTTTGATTTACCTCTGTGGGATCAAGGTGGGGCTCAGAGTTTGAGGAGCGCTGTCGAGTATTTTGACAGCACGATGAAAATGGTAATCGACGAATATGCGGATGCTGCGGAAAATCTAGGGTCAACTGCTCAGAGTACGGGTGCAAACCTCAGCGCAACTGAGCACCATAATCAAGCAAGTGCAACTAGGGCGGGAGCGATGCTGAAATGAGTGTGACAGTTAGCGCGTCTGATATTGGTAGCGAAGGCATTAGTCTTCTTCCTGGTGCAACAGTTTTAAAACTTCCCAAGAATGTTTCCGAAGCATCGGTAATCGGTGATATGTGGAAGAAAGTCGGTTCGGGAATTTCTGCGACGCAGTCCGTGCTAAATCAAGGTCTTCCCACCGAGCAATGGACGGGTGCAGCTGCAGACGCTGCCGCTTCAGAAATTCAGACTTTGGGTGGAAAGCTGTCAACTCTCGCAACTGCTTTCCCCAAGCCTGCGGGAGAGCTCAAAACATGGGAGACACAGGTTCAGTCCGTCATTAGGAGAGTTCAGGGATATCAGCAAGAATGGGATGGTGCGGTTGCTAAGTACAACCAAGAAATAAGACGTATCTCAGACGCAAAAGCTGCTAGTTCGGACTATGACCCAGAACCAGAACACAACGCTGCAATTGCAAATCTAAGGCGTACTCAGCAATCCCTTAGAGCTATGTATAAGTGTGATCTTCAGTATCTAGATCAAGAAGCTCATCGGGCAGCTGGAAACATTCGCGGCGCTGTTGGTTTGATCATCCCGCCGGATGTGGTTAAGGGAGGTCGAGATGCGATTGGCGTGGCGCTGTGCACGTCTATGCCTATCGCCAGTGGTGCAGCGCAGTGGGCTGCCGCGCAGCATGAAGCGCCACAGATGACTGCGGATCTAGCTGCGGCCGCAAATTCTAAAGTACCTTTGACGCAAGCCCAGATAAATGCACTTCAGGCGAAGTATGGAGACAAACTTCAAAATCCTTTCTATGTCCAGGCAATGGCTGCTTATTACCGAATGACCCACGGTGGGAAAGACGGCAATTTTACGGACATGATCAATAGGCTGCTTATCAATACCTCTGGTGCGTATCCGCCTATTCGCGGAGAGGTTGCGACTAGGAATGCTTTCGTTGGTACATTGGGAACCGCGTTAGTTCTCTCGACGGGAGGAACTAACGTTTCGGGTAAGTACATAGCAATTAGCGAGGTCTATGAAAAGAGTAAGGGCATGCTTCGGGGGCCTGACGGCAAGACCACTATTGCAGAAATCGTAAAGACGAATGTTCATGAAATTGGTGAAGTCGGGCGAAAGGGTTACTATCGATTCGATTCGGTGGCTGGGCGACCGAAGGTAAATGGTTTCGATATTTTTACCCAAGCTACCGCTTACGCCGGTTTGAATAATCCCGACTTAGCTTTTGGCCAGCAGGTCTTTGACGGGGGGAAGGATTCCCTTGCTACTCAGCTGGTGAAATACCATGACGATGAAAATTGCGGAGAGCACTCCGACTACACGAATTCACGTGTTGAGAGTGCCTATGCGTCTCGCCACCCTCTTTATAGGGGGTCGGCTCAGGCGTCAGCGACGGCGTATTGCTATCCGTTGATTGATGAATCATCCTCGACGGACCTGACGGTAGTTAAACAGTGTACAGATCCCCTTCAGTCGTTGTTTATTCTTTCTGATACTCCGGATTCGATGCAGGTTGAGGGCTTTGCTGCGAAGCATCCTGAACTTGTAAATGCTGAACAGAGCAGATTGGTCTCAGTTCGCTCTTTTTTGAATCAAGAGACGCCGTTTAAAGTAACTGGTGATTGGGATCAACATGGCGGGGCCACGAACGAAAATATTTCGATGACGCGCTATCTAACGGGTAGTTGTGATTATGCCGGAAGTGGATACAGAAGCTTCGTTGATAGAGGAGATGCCTTTGGGAAGTTGATCGAAGATGCTACTCAGCCTCTTGATGAAGCTACGAAGACGAGAATTGGAGTGACCGCGGCGAATAAAGTAGCTAATTCTCAGGCGCTAATCGTTGGAAATTTTGCTGCTGGATACCAAGACGGGTTGGTCGGTTGCGGTGGTGAAGTAGGCGATCAAGGATTTGGAGCGACTAATTCATCTCTTCGGTCCCATGCTGGGACAATCTTAAAGAACTGGGTCGAAAGCTTTGCGACCTTGGATGCCAACAATGGTCTTGATGGTGCTCAGACGGCCCATAATACCGTTTCTACGCGCGGTGGAGTTTCTACAGTCGATAGTGCTCGTTTCGGTCTTTCTAAAAATCTCTGCGATGCAATATTTGGAGAGAAAAAGGGAATGGAGGGTAAAGGACTTTTCGATGATCTTGCTTTTGATAAACCTAAACAGATTGCTGGAATGAATACGCCGGATAATCCTTTTGATGATCAATTCGAAGGAGGGCGTCCTCCAGCTTTGCAAGCGATCCAGACGGCTGCGTATGTTGGGTATAAGTATGACCTGAGCCAAGCGATGCACGATACAGGAGGAGCCGCTTGGGAAAAGGCAGTTACCGATAGCGTGAAGAAGTGGACTCCGATATTCGCGCACCTTGATTTTACCGACAGCGATCTTCAGGGACTCGATAAGGACTCAATTTCAAGTCGAAACGCGATGATTCGAAAGGGGGTCGACGCGGCATGGTCGCTAGTGCCGTTTAGTAAAATGCCCGGGGGGCAAGTTGTTCAAGTTTTTACCTCGACTATTGCTGGCGAAGGGAAATCTTCTCTGCTGGATCAGTATCTCCCTACGGATTTTTCTTCTCAAAAATATTTGTCAATGGAAGAGGCAGCCGACAAGGCTTCAAGACAGGTTTCAGATACTTTAACTTCGACATTTCAATCGCAGGAAGAATGGCCTAATCCAGAACATAAAACAAAGCAGCAATTAACTGCGCAGTTTTTGGCGGATGAACAGGGACAAGATCCGTCGGAGAACCCTGTAAAACCCACGGCGGATGGAGGGCTTCCTCAATATAGTGCAATGACGCCCAAACAACAGCAGAGGTTTCAAGACTTTTTGACCGCTCATACCTATTTGAAGGGACCTCTCGAAAGTGTGCGGGAGAGTACTTGGACATCCTTATTTCTTAAAGATAAAAAATAGTTAGAGGTCTATGGGTTTCAGTTCCTTTCGCGAGTTTGTTCGCTTTGTTGCAGCTACCCTGAATGGGAAATCCACTGGTTAGTGTGGTTGGTCGCAGGGGATTGATGCGGTGTCGTCGGTGGTTCCGTATGACGGGCTTCCCGGTGGCAAGATCGTTGAGTCATTGGCTTCATCGGCAGTTGATGGCGCGAAGAATAAGGTCCTTGATGAGTTTCTTCCGACGGACTTTAAATCTGAGAAGCTCAATGATGCTGTTAATAGTCATTACGCGGCGAATGAGCAGGTTACAGATACTCTTGCTGAAACTTATGCTTCGGGCGATCAATGGGCGAATTCCGAAGATAAGTCGAAGCAAGAACTTGTTTCACAGTTCCTGAAGGAAGAAGCTGTCCATAGTGACGGTGTTAAAGCACAAGGTGATGGGGATTTGCCGTCCTACAATTCGATGTCGGAAACGCAGCAAGGGCGCTTCCGGGCGTTTTTGAAGGAGCATACCTACTTGAAGGCGCCGCTTGAGGCTGCCGACAAGACAACCTGGGATTCTTTCACGAAGCTGAGGCTGACACAGCAAGACTAAAGAAGCTGGCGACAAGTACGTAGTCGGCTGCTTTGTCAGCGTTGAGGGTGCTAAACGCGCATCACACGGTGTGTGCTTGAGTTTTCCCTGTTTTGAAGAAGAGGTCGTTGAACTGGTAATTTAATGATCGATCTATTCGCGCGCCAAATGGGAATACGAAGGTATTGCTCAGGCAAGTGGTTTTACCACGTTGGAAAGAGAAGAGTACTTCCAATGACCGGAGCTGAAAAATCGACCGCCGACCAGATTTATTTCGACAGTGCTGGAGTCGGCGTTGTTGCGAATGACCAGTGGACTGACGCTGACACTCTTGCGGGGATCGGTGCCTCGGCTAAACGTATTTCAACTAGCTCTGTTGCTTTTTCTCTTCCCGGTCCGGGGGGTGAAGGCCCGAGTGAGTTGCTCCAGGCGGCGAAACATTTTACTGACGCAATGTCGATGGTCGTCTTAGAATATTCGGATGCTTTTGCGACCTTGGGTTCTGGAGTTGATAGTGCTCGCAAGAACTTTGACAGCACTGAGCAGTACAACCGTGAGCGTGCGGCTCGCTTGGGAGTTGAGTGGAACAAATGAGTGACGTTGATTTTCGTTCCGGTAGTTCGGCTCTAGAGGCTCCGAAGGCTGTTTCTTCAGCTTCTGAAGTCGCTTCGCATTGGAGGGCAACGGGTTCGGCGTTGGCCAACAATGTTCAAGCTGTTCAGAATGCCTCGATTCCCACTGAACAGTGGTCGGGCCAAACAGCTCAGGCCGTTGTTACCGAGATCCAGACAATGGGCACGAAAGTCTCATCCTTGTCAGGGAAATTCCCTGAGCCAGCGGGTGTGCTGGAAACGTGGAGGGGCGAGGTTGATACTGCTATTTCTGAGGTCAAGACACTTCAGGAAGAGTGGGATTCTGAGCTGAGCAACTATTACGACAGGGTCGCGCAAATTGAAGCTGATGCTGCAAGCGACCCAGATTATGATCGTGAAGCTGCTTTGGCAAGAGCTCGTCAGGAGATCATCAGCAAGCAGAGTGATCTTAAAAGTTCGTATGACAAGAAGATTACGGCGCTCAGCACAGCTGCAAGTGAAGCGGCTAAGACAATCAATGGAATCGCGGATAGCGTAGTCCCTCGCGACGCCGTAAAGGCTGGACGCAACGCCGTTGGAGCGGCGATCTTCGGATCGGATACTCCCATTGTTGATAGTGCAGCTGAGTGGCAATACGCCCAAGAGCTTGCTCCGAAGATTGCGGATGCTTTGAAAAAGGAGCCGATGACAGCTTCGGATGTCCGCTTGTTTAACGAAAAGTACGGCGAACATCTCTCGAATCCCTATGTTGCTGCTGCTGTAGCGGAGCGTGTGAGTATTGACGATATCAACAAGGCGTCGATTGCTGCTTATGCGACTGGATTTGATGACTACGGACAGAGAACAAACAGCTCCTTTGAAGATTTTAACAAGAATCTTGGAGCCTTGATGGTGATGGCAACGGGAGGGAGTAATCTCTCTGAAAAGACGGTCGGCGCCCAGGCATCTTTCGATCTCATGTCCGAGCACCTGATTGGTAAAGATGGTGCAACGGTCTCTC
>ERZ773263.2416-NODE-2416-length-10187-cov-10.850770_pt1 | contig 10187 bp, 8 predicted proteins | sample MGYA00511076_ERZ773263 | MGnify/ENA primary metagenome ERZ773263 (study PRJEB29015, sample SAMEA2738155) | human oral metagenome | biome: human oral; feature: human-associated habitat; material: saliva | place: China | collected 2195 ... | reverse complement strand
GTCCACAATACCGGCGGGCGCATCCCGTTTTTATGAAACAACAAAACGCCTTATTTTACGGCTCACCTTCACAGACTAGTAGCGTTTACCGTGCAACTTTCCGCGGCGATCATCCCGACCGCCACGGTGATCATCACGACGGGGCCGGAATCCGCCGTCACGGCGATCATTGCGGCGGAAACCGCGACCGCCGCCTCCCTGAGGTCCCCGATCCTTACGGATGTTGATAAACTCACCGGCAATCTTGGTATCACGCAGACGATCGAAGAAGCCCTTGGGCAGATCCCCGGGAAGACCCACGATCGTGAAGTGCTGGCGAATATCGATTGAACCGATCTGCGAGCCCTTAATACCGCCCTCGTTTGCGAGCGCGCCCACAATGGCAGAGGCTTTGACCCGAGCGGCGCGGCCCACGTTGAGTTTGTAGTTCACCATGCCTTCGTCGCTGTGGTTTCGCCCCTTCTTGGGCCCGCGTTTGCCGCGGTCCTTGGTGTCGTCGGCGAAAGCGCGGGATTTACGGGCAATATCGTCGTTTTCATCGAGGAAGAAGGCGCGACCTTGCTGTGCAATAACGGCGAGCGCGGCGGCGATATCTTCTGCCGTGGTGTCGTGCTCGTTTTCGTAGTCTTCGATGATCTTGCGGAAGAAGTTTAGGTCTTCCGTTTCGATCGTTTCGGTGATCTGTTCGGCGAAGCGCTGTTTACGGCTGCTGTTCACGTCTTGCGCGGTGGGCATGTGCATTGGCTCAACCTTTTGACGGGTTGCCTTTTCGATCTGCCGCAGCATGTATTTTTCGCGCGGAGTTACGAAGAGTATCGCTTCGCCGTCGCGCCCGGCTCGACCGGTACGCCCGATGCGGTGCACATAGGATTCGGTGTCGTGCGGAATATCGTAGTTCACCACGAGGGAGATGCGTTCAACATCCAGTCCGCGGGCGGCTACGTCGGTTGCTACGAGAATGTCGATGCGTCCGTCGCGCAGCGCATCCACGGTGCGTTCGCGCAGCTGTTGGGGAATGTCGCCGTTAATAGCTGCCGCTTGGAAACCGCGTGCCTTGAGTTTATCGGCTACTTCTTCGGTTTCTTTTTTGGTGCGCACGAAGACGATAATGCCGTCGTAGTTTTCGACTTCGAGCACGCGGGTCATGGCGTCAAGTTTGTGGGAGTGCATGACCTGCATGTAGCGCTGGCGGATGTTCGCCCCGGTGGTGGTCTTGGTTTTGACGCGCACCTCGGTGGGGTCGTTGAGGTATTGCTGGGCGATTTTGCGGATCGAGTTGGGCATGGTGGCTGAGAAGAGTGCCACCTGTTTGGCGTCCGGGGTGCCTTCGAGAATGGTTTCTACGTCTTCGGCGAAGCCCATACGCAGCATTTCGTCGGCCTCATCGAGTACCAGGTACTGCAGGTTTGAGAGGTCGAGCGAGCCCTTTTCGAGGTGGTCGATCACGCGCCCGGGGGTGCCGACGACTACCTGTGCGCCGCGGCGCAGTCCGGCAAGCTGGGGTCCGTAGGGTGAGCCGCCGTAGATGGGAAGCACGGTGAAGTCTTCCATATGAGTTGCGTAGGAGGAGAAGGCCTCGGCAACCTGCAGGGCGAGCTCACGGGTGGGGGCAAGTACAAGCACCTGGGTGTCTCGGGAAACGCCGTTGATATCGGCAAGTTCTGCCATGCGGGAAAGCGCGGGCAGCGCGAAGGCTGCGGTTTTGCCGGTACCGGTCTGCGCCAGACCCACCACATCGTTGCCGTCGAGCAGCAGCGGGATGGTCTGTTCTTGGATGGGGGAAGGTTTCTCGTAGCCGACTTCTTCGAGTGCGGAGAGTACTCGGGGGTCTAGTCCCAGGTCGGTGAATCGGGGGCTTTCTTCTTCGTGGCTTTCGTGAGTATTGTCTTCAGTATTCTTCTTAGTGGCCGCGTTGTCTTCTCTAGGCTCTGCTGTCATGCTTTCTGCAGCGTCTGCTTTATTGTTCGCGGGTTTTTCACCGGTTTCTAGGGAAGATTCTTCAACGGTTTTTTCTACAGATAAGGTCTCTTCGGTATTGCCGAGCGTAGCGCCTTGTTCAGCGTTTTCGGCAGGAATATTTTCAGTCACTTTTTCCTCATTTTGCTGGGGTGTTCGGGCGCACGCTTTTCGGCGCCGTTCGGATTCCCCTACACATTCCAGCCACATTCTGCGCGCCTTAATATCAGGCGGGCGAGCAAGACAACGCAACCCGGGCATCCGGTAAGGCGGAGGCACTCAGGGATAGGATTTCTCTACGCTGGGGGTTGGTCTTGAATTTCTCGGTGACACGCAAGTCTCGGCACATCTGGAATGAGGTGCGATGTGTATTGACGCCACGAGGCGGCATAGCATACTGAGTTCGGTGATTTTGAGTTCGGCGCCAAGAATGAGGTCAGTAACCGATTCGACCGGTTGGGGCGCACAAGACCTGTATCGGGGGTACCCGTCTTTATAAGTGTACCCTACTTTGGTGCGGCAACGCGCCGGATGCGCGCAAACCCCGGTTTTTCACCCGGGTTCTAAGGAAAATAGCCCCTTCAGGTCATAGAAACATGGATATGCTCAAGGCTACTTCCCCATACTACTGCGCGCTTGCGGAATGCAGCGCGCAGGGCGGTGGGATGGGTACGCCTAAGATATTTTACGCACGACCTCAAGGGAACCGTAAGTACCCACCTGCGCATAGGGGTGCCCATAACGGTCAGCAGCATACTGTGCGGTGTTTTGCGGCGGGTTACCTCCCCACGCTGAGCCGCGCTTATCGATCACCACGTAGTCGGGCGCCGGTTCTCCCGCATGCCCAATCCAGTAGACGGTTCGCCCCGGGATAAGTTGGGTGAGGGTCGAGAGGTCTGCCGCAACGCTTACATCCTGCGGTACCGCCTCAACCGCCTGCATACGGCTAGTTTCGGAGGCCGTCAGCCGGTTGCTGGTGAACGAAGACTTGGTCAAATCGGCAAGCGGCTGGTCGGACGTGGGCGTAACGGTCGGAATCACCGAGACCAGCAGCGCAACCGCCGGGAAGAACCAGAGCGGAACACGGCGGACGGACTGGCGCAGATTCTCGACCCATCCGATGGGTTTATCCCCGGTTTCTGCCGGTTCATCCTCTGATTCTTCGTCTTCCGCAAGCGGCTTCGGATGCGCCAGCACCTTCCCGTACCGCAGGTTGAGGATAACCTCTAGAAGAGCGAGGAACGCCACGGGCATCAGCACGAGCGAGTAGTGCCAGGTGCTCAGCCAGTACGCCTCCGTATTTGAGAGCAGACGCCACAGGAGCGTGGGCAGAATGACAATAGCGAACGGGCTTGCAACCCAGATAATTGCGCCGCAAAAGAGCAGCAGCAGAATCGTCCAGACCTTCTGGTCATAGTTAAAGATGGTGATCGCAGAACCGAGCGGATCTGCGAAAGCGCCGTATACATCAACCTTATCGCCGTAATCAAACTGCCCGTTGGCGTTAAAGAGCGGAAGAATAAGCGCAACCGCTGCATAAGACCAGAAGAGACCCCAGAGTATCAGCATGGTTGATTCAGCGGCACCCCGCGTCTTAACCCAGGAATTAAAGGTATTGCGGATGCGCTCACCCCGCGGCAGCGGTTTACCCTCAGGGTTCTGGGGGAAGAGTTCGTCGAGCCCTTTGCGTATCCACCCAGTGCGGATGAATGCAACAATACCGATCATCGCGGCAGTAACGCCCATATCTTCTTTAACGAAGGCAAGCGGGGCAGCCCATAGGCAGGCGCGAATAATATAGCGGGAGCGTTCATCAGAATTGATGCGACCGGCAAGCACCAGATTACCCAGCGCCCCACACAAGAACGGCAGAGCGAAGGCAACCTCATGGAACTGCGCAGCCACCGCCTGCTGCACCCCGTAGCTGAAGGCGAAGGCAGCACCCAGAAGAACACCCACAAAAGTTCCTGCGGATTCGGGTTTGGTGTTTGAGAGGGCACATGCCCGCTGTGTAAACCGCACCATCATATAGACGCTGGCGGCAATCATAAAATTCTGAACCACTAGAAGCGTCAGCGGCGAGGGGGAAACCGCATACACAGGCCCTAAAAGCACCAGAATAGGATGAAAATGATCACCCCACAGATTAAAATCGGTCCCCTTAATCTGCACAATTGGCATATCAAAATGCGAATATGCCTGCGCCATCTGCGTGAAAATCGCAAGATCCCATGAAGGGGTAATCCAGTGCTTAAGCTGCTGAACGGAGTAATAGCAATAGAGAGCAAAAACCGCTAGGGCAAGCATAATCGCCACCAGTACTCTGCCCGCGGTCACCGAACGATGTGCCCCGGTATGTTGTGATGCAGAAGTTTTCGCCGATTTCTCGGTAGGTTCCGAGTCGGGTGCACTCACCTCAGCCGCCATGCGTTTTCCTCGTGTTTGTTGTGTTTGGTGCCCGGTGGCAAGCACACACGTTCTTAAGTCACGCTACGTCGCCGGTGCGCCCGCTCACCTGTGAAATATATAGTTACTACTCAGGGTATCCTATTATTAAACGTTATCCCGAGATCTGCGCCTTTTTTACGCAGTTAACTCAAGATATATCTCACGCGTATATTTTCTAGCCGACACACTAAGGATGCTGTGCCCACCGAATCCGTACCTGATGCCGCATACCGCATCGAGCTTTCCCGCTTACCGATGCGCACCTCGGCGCTGACGGCGCGCATCACGGTAGGGATACAGGCGCTTATTTACCCGCACGTTCCGGTGCATGTAGGGCAGACACTCGGTCGTTTACAGCGCGGCCCGACCGATCCGACTTTTCACCGTCTGCGTGCCCCGCGTTCTGAGCGCTCACACGCGGCGGACGATACCCTGTGGACCGGGGCGCACACGCCGTCCCTGCAGCTGCCCGCAACCCTGTACTTTACCCGTCGTTTCGAGGGCGCAACCTCTGCGCTGAATGCTCCGGTTCAGGTTTGCCTATGGGCGGAGTCCTCCCCCGCTATATCCGACGATGCATTCCCCACTGAACAGGTCTACAGCGAGCTTGAAGACTTTGCCTCCCTTATGCCCGCGTGGCTGGGCCTGCACGATCCCCGAGAAGAGTTTGCGAAGCTCCCCGCTTTTGAGCATCTGCCACTGAAAATTCGGCGTGCTTATCGTGAGAATCCGGGGCTGCGGCTAAGCGCATCCGGACAGCTCACCCGGCATATGTTGGTAGCAATCTTAGAACAGCGGGTGACCCAGCCGGAGGCTTTTGACGCACTGCGCTGGATTGTCAGGCGATACGGCGAGTCCGCACCCCTCAGCGGCAATCCGGCACAGCCTCCTTACCTGCGGATATACCCTACCGCTCAGGTTCTAGCCACAATTCCCTCATGGGATTGGCATCGTGCGCGAGTAGATTCCGCGCGATACAGCACGGTTTACCGTTTTACCCAACGTGCCGATGCGCTCGAACGCCTTGGGGCAACCGGTCGTATCGCGCACCTTGCGGCGGCTCTCGATGATATTCCGGGAGTTGGCCCCTGGTCGGTGGCGGAAACTCTTCAAGGTTTCTGCGGGCATCCGGACGCTGTCAGCGTGGGCGACTACCACTTAGCGCATACGGTGGGGTTTGCTTTTACGGGAGAACGCACCGACGATGCCGGAATGCTCCGCCTGCTTGCCCCTTACGCCGGTCACCGGCAGCGGGTTGTGCGCCTTATTCAGGAGGCGGGCATTCGCAAACCCAGGTATGGTGCGCGTATCAGTATTCCGGATTACCGGGATTTTTAATATGCGTGTGGAGCCGGTACCGTAAAAAGTACCGACTCCACACGCATAAACCGCCCTTCACCGGGCGGGTTTATCACCTAACTATCTCTATGATGAAATGGCTAGTTCTGCTCTGCAGTTGCCATTTCTTCACGAACCTTATCCATATCGAGTTCGCGGATCGAAGTAATCACCTGCTCGAACTGGGACTCATTGAGCGCACCGGGCTGGGAGAAGACGAGAATACCGCCGCGGAAACCCATAATGGTGGGAATGGAGGTAATGCCTGCGGCCTGTGCCAGCTGACTCTGATCCTCGGTATCCACCTTGCCGAAGACGATATCGCTGTACTTCTCGGAGGCTGCCTCGTAGACGGGAGCGAACTGCTTGCAGGGACCGCACCAGTCTGCCCAGAAATCGAGGAATACGATATCGTTGCCCTCGACAGTCGAGGTAAGGTTCTGCTGGGTGATTTCAATAGTAGCCATGGAGATAACGCTACACCCTGCACGTGTATTGCGCTAATTTTTCACTCACAGACTAACAAATAGTTTAAAGGGCGTCATAAACCCTGTCTTTTTGCCGTGAGCGGGCATTTTTGCCGGGTGTGTGAGGGTGCCAGATGCAAAGAACCCGGCTACCGAAGTAACCGGGTTCTTTTTAGGGTGGCAGATGAGGGATTCGAACCCCCGTAGGCTGTGCCAGCTGATTTACAGTCAGCCCCCTTTGGCCGCTCGGGTAATCTGCCGAACTAGCTAGGCTAGAAGTTCGCTCAAGCGAACAGAGACTACTGTACAGGTTTTTAATGAACTTGTGAAGCCAGAGCCTAGCTTTGTGACGAATACAACTTTTTGGGCTGTTTTTCGTTTTCGGAGGCTGTTTTTCAGGCGAGTTTACAGGTCGCCATCCTGCTCCATCAGAAGCGTAATTTCCAAATGCTCAAGATAGCGTAGCGCCTGTTCAACTGTGCACATCTCGCTTCGAATCTCACGAGCAAGATCGCGCCGCACTCCCTCGAAGCGGGCAACGAGTTTGGGATCTGTCAGCGTTGAGCCGATTCCCTCGAAGGCAGGAGGCTCAACAACATCCGAAGAATCTTCGCTCTGAACCGCATCCACTCGCTCTGCCTCGGGGATGTTCTCAGGTTCAGAACCAATCGAACTGTAGAGGTCAAGGAACAGCAGGGTTTCAGCATCGCGAGCTTCTTCGCGATTCACGCTGCCGGTCGTTGACGAGTATTGTGTAGCCATGTTTCCATTCTGAAGACCCAAGGTTAACAACAGCTGAGAAACGCATCAAAGAACCTGAAAATTATCTGTGAGCGCAACAGAAAACAGGTATTCTATGAGGGACAGATACCGTCGTATTCCGCACAAACACAACGAAAGGACATAGGTTTATGGCAAGCGAATCTTCTTTCGATATTGTCTCAAAAGTTGATAAACAAGAGGTCTCCAACGCCCTGCACCAAGCACAAAAAGAGGTTTCGCAGCGCTACGATTTCCGCGGTGTCGGTGCTGAGATCGACTTCTCGGGCGAGAAGATTCTCATTAAGGCAAACGCCCAGGAACGAGCTCTCGCGGTGCTCGACGTTTTTCAGTCAAAGCTCGTCAAGCGCGGTATTTCGCTAAAGTCTCTGGACGCAGGTGACCCCTACGCTTCGGGCAAAGAGACCCGCATCGAATGCTCCATCAAGGAAGGCATCGCACAGGATCAGGCTAAGAAGATTTCCAAACTGATCCGCGATGAAGGGCCTAAGGGCGTGAAGGCTACGATTCAGGGCGATGAGCTGCGTGTGTCCTCGAAGTCTCGTGACGATCTGCAGAGCGTGATTTCACTGCTTAAAGGCGCAGATCTTGACGTTGATCTGCAGTTCGTGAATTATCGCTAGATACCTCTGCTGTGCACGTAGCATCAGTGCACCATTAAGGCGGGGCGGTTACCAGTTTTGGTAACAACCCCGCCTTTCGCCTATAAGACAAACACGTATGCAGGTTTTATAGCTGACCGTTATCGCGCGCCATCTGCTGCAGGCGGGCGATGCGATTGTCCATCGGTGGGTGAGTAGACATGAGGTTCTTCAGGCCACCGAAGGGGTTCGCAATCATAGAGGCCGAGGTATTCACAACCTGCTGATTCTTGGGATCCATTGGGTAGAGCGAGACACCCTTCTCCAACTTATTCAGGGCGGAGGCAAGCGCAATCGGATCGCCCGTGAGTTTTGCACCGTCTTCATCGGCATCGTATTCGCGGGTACGGCTAATAGCCATCTGAATAACCGCCGTAGCAATGGGAGCCAGAAGCGACATCAGGATTATGCTCAAGAAGTTTCCGCCGCCGCGCTCACGGTTCCCGCCCATCATGGAGCCAAAACCAACAATCTGTGCCGCCGCCGTAATCAGGGTTGCGATACCGGCTGCCACCGAGCTTGTAAGAATATCGCGGTTGTAGACGTGCATGAGCTCGTGCCCAAGCACGCCGCGCATTTCGCGTTCGTCAAGAAGCTGCAAGATACCCTCGGTGCAGCAGACGGCGGCATTGCGCGGGTTGCGCCCGGTCGCGAAGGCGTTTGGAGTCTGGGTGGGTGCCACATATAGGCGCGGCATAGGCTGCCCGGCGCGCGAGGAAAGTTCCTCGACAATGTCATACAGAACCGGAACCTCCTCGCGGGTAACGGCGTAGGCGTTCATGGAACGCAGCGCGAGTTTATCGGAGTTCCAGTATGAATATGCAACGGTACCCAAGCTCACAAGGGCGAAACCCCAGATAAAAATTGAGCTGCGGAAGTATGTTGAAAGGCCGCCGCCGATAAGCATCAGCAGACCGACCATGCCGCCCAGCAGAAGGGCAGTCTTAAGCCCGTTATAGTGTTTGTGCATTGCGTGTACCTTTAGAAATCGTGTTGCCGTGAACGTATTAGATTACAGCATACGGGATATATATGAGGCAGACATCCAGATTCGCCACCAGCGTGTATTTCGTATTCTCGCATCCACAGGTTCCTCGAATGCGAGCAAGGTCACGTGAAGTCTCAGGCGTTCTGCTGTACCCCAGAAATTCGCAGTTTTAGCGACATAGTGTCATGGTGAAAGTACCCCGAACACGACTCTTATTATGAATTTATCGTAATTGTAATTGTGAAAAAGTCAGATTAAGGGTAGAGTATTGTTCATGACCGAACCCCTAGATACGAACGCACACCCGGAACCCGAGCACCCTCTTCACGGATGCTCCCACACCGGCGTGCTACCGTTGGCAGCAGAATCCGCGACCGGACTTCTCACGGAATCTTGGTCGCAAAACTTGCGCGCTAAGGGGCGCAGGGTCACGAAACAGCGGCTTGCTGTTCTACGTGCGGTTCAGGCTCATCCCCATGCCAATGCCGAGGAAATAGTTACCGTTGTGCGGCAAGAGATTCCTACCATTACCGTGCAGTCGGTGTATGTGATCCTCACGGATCTGACGAATATCGACATGCTGCGTAAGTTTGAGCCGCCGGGAACCCCGGGGCTCTACGAGACTCGCACGGGCGATAACCATCACCACGCATTCTGCATTCGTTGCGGAAAAGTTCAGGATGTAGACTGCGCTGTCGGCTCAGCGCCCTGCCTAACTCCCAGCGACTTCCACGGCATGGCGATTATCAGCGCAGATGTACTGTATCGAGGCGTCTGCGCAGACTGTCAAACTGAGGCAGAAGCAGAACTGGCGAAGAGCCAGGTGCAAGCCGCAGCGAGCGTTCAGCACTAACGAACCACATTCCCACACCTTACTCCGGGCGTGAAACAGCGCCTTGGTGTTCGTTAGCTGCACCCTAAAACAGGAAGAATGCTCGTCGAAAACCACATAGCATCACCAAAAACACAGGGAGAAGCAAATATGTATCAGACCCCGCAGAACCCCATTCATCCCGGTTCTTACACCACCACGAGCACTGGCACGCCGGTAGCTTCAGATGATCATTCGCTCACCGTGGGCGCCGATGGTCCCATCGTTCTGCACGATGCTTACGCTGTTGAAAAGCTCGCTCAGTTCAACCGTGAGCGTGTGCCCGAGCGTGTGGTGCACGCAAAGGGAACCGGCGCATACGGCTACTTTGAAACTACCGAAGACGTTTCGCAGTACACCCGTGCGGCGCTCTTTCAGCCGGGCGTTAAAACCGAGCTGCTGATTCGTTTCTCAACCGTGGCGGGCGAATCCGGCTCCCCCGATACTTGGCGTGACCCCCGCGGTTTCGCGGTAAAATTTTACACCACCGAAGGCAACTACGACTTGGTAGGTAATAACACTCCTATCTTCTTCATTCGCGATGCCATCAAGTTCCCCGACTTTATCCACTCTCAGAAGCGTATGCCCGCTTCGGGTCTGCGCGATAACGACATGCAGTGGGATTTCTGGAGCCTAAACCCCGCATCGGCGCATCAGGTCACCTGGCTGATGGGCGACAGCGGCCTGCCCCGAACCCT
>ERZ773263.2408-NODE-2408-length-10203-cov-13.827257_pt1 | contig 10203 bp, 9 predicted proteins | sample MGYA00511076_ERZ773263 | MGnify/ENA primary metagenome ERZ773263 (study PRJEB29015, sample SAMEA2738155) | human oral metagenome | biome: human oral; feature: human-associated habitat; material: saliva | place: China | collected 2195 ... | reverse complement strand
CCAGCTTTCCAAATGAAGATTTGCTGCCCAAGAGAGAGACGGCTCACGCAGCTGGATATGATTTAAAAGTAGCAGAACGCACCATTATTGCACCAGGGGAGATTAAGCTGGTTCCGACTGGTGTCAAGGCCTATATGCAGCCGGGCGAGGTGCTTTATCTTTACGACCGTTCGTCCAATCCTCGCAAAAAAGGGCTGGTTTTGATTAACTCCGTTGGGGTCATTGATGGCGACTACTATGGTAATCCTGGAAACGAAGGCCATATCTTTGCCCAAATGAAGAATATCACGGATCAGGAAGTCGTCCTCGAAGTTGGAGAACGTGTGGTTCAGGCTGTCTTTGCACCCTTTTTAATTGCGGATGGAGATGAAGCAGATGGCGTGCGGACTGGCGGGTTTGGATCAACAGGGAAATAGAGTGAGAAAATGGGAGACTATTTATTAGTTGTAGACATGCAGTCAGATTATGTTGCTGCAGGAAAAGCATATGATAATGAAGCACTGACTGGGGCTGTCAATGACAAAATAGCCAGCTATCCCAGCGACCAGGTTATCTATATTCTCAACCGTTTTTTCTGGGAGAGAAAAGATAGGAAGAAGAAATTTGCGACTGGTTTGCAGGTTGTATCTTCTCGCATCTTTGAGAAGCGTCGGGCTTCTTGCTTTACTAATCCGGATTTAAAAGAGTTTTTAGAGGGAAATGGTGCTAAAAGCTTAGAGTTTATAGGGGTAGATGGCAATGGCTGTGTCAAAGCTTCCGTTTTAGCAGCTGTCAAGGAGAATTATCAGGTTTCCATCGATTTGTCCGCTGTCGGAGTTGCCAATCAGAAGAAATTCTCTAAAACACTGAAGCAATGGCAAGATTACGGAATCAAGATTGGATAGTTTTATGAGGACATTAGCATGAAAATCATCTTTATCCGTCACGGAGAGCCAGATTATTCTCTTTTGGAAGAGGCTGGCTATACTGGCTTTGGACTAGATTTGGCGCCCTTGTTAGCTACTGGTCGTCGTTTGGCAACCGAGGTCGCTGCTAATCCTTTGCTGGAACAGGCGGAAATTATGATCTCCTCTTCTTTGACGCGGGCTTTGGAGACGGCCTTCTATCTGATTCGAAACCGTCAACTACCGCTTTTTGTGGAGCCTTTTTTGCATGAATGGCAGGTATATAAGAGTGGGACAGAAAAGTTTGAGCAGGCACGGAAGTTGTTTTTTGAAAATAATGATTTTCTTCCTGCAGAAAGTCCTGTTCGATATGAAACGGCTGAGCAGATGAAAGTTCGCTTTTCCGTGCTTTAAGCAAATATAGAGACTACGAGACGGTAGCTCTTGTAGCCCATCACATGCTCATCCGCCAGTTTGTAGCTAATCAGCAGATTGCTTTTTGCCAGTTTGTTGAATGTGAATTAGAAATATAAAGGAGACATCTCATCGCTAAGAAAAAAACGACCTTTGTCTGTCAAAATTGTGAATATCACTCGCCCAAATATCTAGGTCGCTGTCCTAATTGTGGAGCTTGGTCTTCTTTTGTTGAGGAAGTAGAAGCTGCAGAAGTCAAGCATGCCCGTGTTTCCTTGACAGGTGAAAAGACTCGGCCAATGAAGCTGGCTGAGGTCACTTCGATTGATGTCAATCGGACCAAGACGGAAATGGACGAGTTCAATCGTGTGCTGGGTGGTGGAGTAGTGCCTGGCAGTCTGGTCTTGATTGGCGGGGATCCCGGCATCGGGAAGTCTACGCTGCTTCTGCAGGTATCCACCCAGCTTTCTCATCAGGGCACCGTCCTTTATGTCAGCGGAGAGGAATCAGCTGAGCAGATTAAGCTGCGGGCGGAACGGCTCGGTGATATTGACAGTGAATTTTATCTCTATGCCGAGACCAATATGCAAAATATCCGCACGGAGATTGAAAAAATCAAGCCAGATTTTCTGATTATCGACTCCATTCAGACGGTTATGTCGCCGGAAATTTCCAGTGTTCAAGGTTCTGTTTCTCAGGTTCGCGAGGTGACAGCTGAGCTCATGCAGCTGGCTAAGACCAATAATATCGCGACCTTTATCGTTGGTCACATGACCAAGGAAGGAACCTTAGCTGGCCCCCGAACGCTAGAGCACATGGTGGACACCGTTCTTTATTTTGAGGGCGAACGCCAGCACACTTTCCGTATTTTACGTGCGGTCAAGAATCGCTTTGGCTCTACTAATGAGATTGGTATCTTCGAAATGCAATCTGGTGGGCTAGTTGAGGTGCTCAATCCAAGCCAAGTCTTTCTGGAAGAGCGGCTGGACGGAGCGACAGGCTCATCCATCGTCGTGACCATGGAAGGAACGCGGCCGATTTTGGCAGAGGTGCAGGCTTTGGTGACACCGACCATGTTTGGCAATGCCAAGCGGACTACGACTGGTCTGGACTTTAACCGAGCCAGTCTTATCATGGCGGTTCTGGAAAAGAGGGCAGGACTCCTTCTGCAAAATCAAGATGCCTACCTCAAGTCAGCTGGCGGGGTCAAGCTAGATGAGCCCGCGATTGATTTGGCAGTGGCGGTAGCCATTGCTTCCAGTTACAAGGATCTGCCGACCAACCCCCAAGAGTGCTTTATCGGTGAAATTGGCCTGACAGGTGAAATCCGTCGGGTCAACCGCATCGAGCAACGCATCAACGAAGCAGCGAAACTGGGCTTCACCAAGATTTATGCTCCCAAAAACTCTCTGAACGGCCTCAAAGTACCAGATAATATCCAAGTCATCGGTGTGACAACAATTGGGGAAGTCTTGAGAAAAGTCTTTGCTTGATGATTTCTTTGTTTTAGATTGCAAAAATATTTTATTATTGCTATAATTTTCTTAAAAAACAAGGAGGGAACTCTTATGCAATTTTCCATGGATAGCAACATGCAATTTCCACTCGTTGACCTCTACCTCAATCAAGGAGAAACAGTCTTTATCCAGCGTGGCAGTATGGTCTATCATACCCCTAATGTGACCTTGAACACTCAGCTCAATGCTAACGGTTCAGGTTTGGGCCGCTTTGTCAAGGCAGTCGGTCGTTCCATGGTGTCGGGTGAAAGTACCTTCATCACCCAGGCTGTCGCCCAGTCCGATAACGGTTTTCTAGCTTTAGCACCAGAAGTTCCCGGCCAAGTTATTCCCCTTTATCTGGGAGAAAAGCAGTACCGGCTCAATGACGGTGCCTTTCTGGCTCTGGATGGTACAGCTTACTATACCATGGAGCGCCAGTCTGTTGGCAAGGCGATATTTGGTGGTCAAGGAGGCCTCTTTGTCATGACAACTCAGGGGCAAGGTACTCTTTTGGCCAATGCATACGGATCGATTAGGAAAATTGAACTAAATAACCAAGAAGTAACCATTGACAATGCCCATGTCGTAGCTTGGAGCCAGTCCTTGGATTATAATATCCATCTAGAAAATGGTTTCTGGCAGTCTATCGGAACGGGAGAGGGAGTTGTGAACACCTTCCGAGGAACTGGGGAAATCTATGTTCAAAGTCTCAATCTTCAAAGCTTTGCAGGCTCACTCAGTCGCTATATCGCAAAAGGATCATAAAAAGGTGCGGATGAATTTCCGCACCTTTTTTAAATTTTTCTTTCATTTTTTCATAAAAAACGGACATTTTTGTTTTATAGGGAGTTAAAAACTGACAAAATACCTAAAAGATGATAAGATGGTAGGAAATAATTTGCCTATCAAATAAATTCTAGTAAGGGGAAAGAATGTCCTATTTTGAAAATTTTATGAAGGCCAACCAAGCCTATGTGGACCTGCATGGAACCTCCCATCTGCCGATTAAGCCCAAGACCAAGGTAGCGATCGTGACCTGCATGGACTCCAGACTCCATGTGGCTCAGGCTCTGGGCTTGGCGCTGGGAGATGCTCATATCTTGCGCAATGCTGGCGGTCGAGTCACAGAGGACATGATTCGCTCGTTGGTTATTTCGCAGCAGCAGATGGGTACGCGGGAAATCGTAGTCCTGCACCATACGGATTGTGGAGCGCAGACTTTCAAAAATGAAGAATTTGCTGCTTTTCTCAATCAAGAACTGGGCGTTGATGTCAGCGGTCAGGATTTTCTTCCATTTACAGATGTGGAGGAAAGTGTGCGGGAAGACGTGGCGCTTCTCCGCCAATCACCCCTGATCCCAGCCGATGTAGAAATCTCAGGAGCAGTATATGATGTTGCTACAGGGCGAATGACCGTCGTTCAGTAATTACCTAGGAAAGCCAATTTGTCTGTCGGTATTTCGGCATTGAAATTGGCTGCTTTTTTATGTTAAAATAGAATACGATTTTAATTTAGTTAGGACAATAAGATGATTCTTTCCATTATTTCACAAGGTCTGGTCTGGGCCATTTTAGGTCTGGGGATTTTCATGACTTTTCGGATTTTGAATTTTCCGGATATGACGACTGAAGGTTCCTTCCCTCTAGGTGGGGCGGTAGCTGTCACCTTGATTACCAAAGGGGTGAACCCTTTCTTAGCAACGGCAGCTGCGGTGTTGGCGGGCTGTCTGGCAGGTTTGGCGACAGGCCTTCTCTATACCAAGGGTAAAATTCCGACCCTGCTGTCAGGAATTTTGGTCATGACCTCTTGCCATTCCATCATGCTCATGATCATGGGGCGGGCTAATCTAGGTCTGCTGGGAACTCGGCAGATTCAGGACTTTCTACCCTTCTCTGGGGAAATCAATAATCTCCTGACAGGCTTGATTTTTGTCAGTCTGGTCATTGTAGCTCTGCTCTTTTTCCTAGATACCAAGCTGGGGCAGGCTTACATCGCAACCGGGGACAATCCTGATATGGCGCGTAGTTTCGGTATCAATACTGGCCGCATGGAATTGATGGGCATGATCTTGTCTAATGGCGTCATTGCCTTGTCTGGTGCTCTGATTGCCCAGCAGGAAGGCTATGCAGATGTGTCCCGTGGGATTGGGGTTATCGTCGTCGGCTTGGCGAGTCTGATTATCGGGGAAGTTCTCTTTAAGAGCCTGACCTTGGCAGAACGTCTGATTACCATTGTAGTTGGTGCGATTGCCTATCAGTTTCTGATTTGGGGTGTCATTGCTCTTGGTTTCAACACGAGCTATCTCCGCCTTTACAGTGCGGTTATCTTGGCGGTCTGCCTCATGATTCCAACCTTGAAAAATAAATTCTTTAAAGGAGCTAAGTTAAGCAAATGACAGCGATTGTAGAATTAAAAAATGCCAGCAAGCGGGTCAATAACGGCTTTGATGAAGAAAAGGTCATCCTAAACGATGTGTCGCTGGAGATTCATGAGCATGATTTTATCACGATTTTGGGTGGCAATGGAGCAGGGAAATCAACTCTTTTTAATGTCATTGCCGGGACGCTCTCTCTGAGCGGCGGCAGCATTTACATCTTGGGCGAAAATGTGACCAACTTTTCTCCTGAAAAGAGAGCTAAATATTTGTCGCGGGTCTTTCAAGATCCCAAGATGGGAACGGCTCCTCGGATGACAGTGGCAGAAAATCTGCTGATTGCCAAGTTTCGTGGCGAATCGCGCGGTCTAGTCCCTCGTCGGCTGAATAGCCACCGGCAGGAGTTTCAGGAGACTATTGATAAAATTGGCAATGGTCTGGAAAAACATCTGAATACGCCGATTGAGTTTCTCTCAGGTGGTCAGAGACAGGCCTTGAGTTTGCTCATGGCGACGCTTAAACGTCCGGAACTGCTTCTTTTGGACGAGCATACAGCAGCGCTGGATCCCAAGACCAGTGTAGCTCTTATGGAGCTAACTGATGACTTTGTCCGCAGAGACCAGCTGACGGCCCTCATGATTACCCACCAAATGGAGGATGCCCTCAAATACGGGAACCGACTGATTGTCATGAAGGAAGGTCAGATCATCCAAGACCTCAAGCAGGAAGAAAAAGCCAAGATGACCATAGCGGACTATTATGGCTTGTTTGAGTAAAGTTGACCAGTTTTTTGTAAGGCTGACAAAGGGAATAAGCAGTGAATAGTTATTAAACGGATATAGTTCTGTTTTCCACAGGACTGTATCTTTTTAACATTTTCTCAAACAAATCAAGAAAAACCGCTAGATTGCGGTTTTTTATCTTGTGAAAATCTTACTCACTCATCTATTTGAATAAACATCATGGCGTTAAGTAAGGATATTAACTCAACCGTATTAACGTTGTTGGAATAAATCAGCTTCTTGTTTTCAATCGGTGGGATAATGAAATTAGAAATGATGATGTCATAGGGTGATTCTTTTAAAGAATCGATGGATAATTCTAATTCGTTCCAAACTTCCAGTTCAAAATTGTTGCTACAATAATATGAAAGGGTTTCTGCTATGGATTTTGCATGATGTTGATCAAAACTACTCATCACTAGCACCTTTAATTTAGGTTGATTTTGCAACAGATTCAAAACCAAATGCTTACTGTGAGTTATAAAGGTATAGGATAAATGATTGACATGCATTTGGTTACTATGGATACCCAAGGTTTCAAGGTAATTTAAGATTCCCTCTTTTACTTCTGAAACAAATTGAGGGAAAATATTTTGAAAGTTTCGGATTGTATTGCCCTTTTGATCAAACAAAATATACTCTGTTGATAATTCCCGCCGATGCAGTTGTGCGGTATTATGTAGATGCCAAATCAGATTGTCCTTGTTATCTATTTTAAAATTGTATGTGGATGATATCTGGTCAATGAAATCACTTAATAAATGATAGGACTTTTCCACATACCTATCAGACTTTACGTGGTCCATAAATAGTGTTTCATCAATGAAAAACATTTTTTGGAAGTAGGAAACAAATAATTGACCGATTACTTCTTTAGTCAAAGAAATACCGTAATCTGTAGCAAATCTATCTACTACTTCGTCTATCCCTTCAGCCTGCATAAAAGATTCCATCAATTGTTCATTGAAAGAATCATTCTCAACTTCCAAGAAATGTCCAAACTGTATTCTATAGAGATTCGTAACGAGCAGCAACTTTAACATCCTATGAGTAGATACATTCATAGGGAAGCTAGTCTCTTTATAAACAATCTCTAACAACTGACACAAAGGCTCTTTGGGAAAATCTGTAAAGGGCCATTCCAGGAAATAATATTTTTCCGAAAAATATTGTGCAAAAAAGTAACGGATATCAATCTCATTCCCAATGATCTGAACAGGGGTCAGACTAACTTCAAAATCATATTGTTTTTTTATCGTTTTATTGATGTGACTGATGATACGATAGAGCGAGGAAGAACTGATATAGAACTCGTTATAAATATCCTTAGCTTGACACCCTTCGTTAAAGAATATGAACTCTAAAATGGAAAAATGACTTGAGTGCTTGAAAAAATAATGATAGACCATCTCAATATCACTGTCATCCGTATTCATGATACGAATACCACTAGTAGAAGAGTGAAAAATCAGGTCAGGAAAAGAGGACTTGACATAGGATAGGTCTTCTTTTACCAACCGTTCTGAGCAGTTCAATCGTTCGGCTAGTTCAGAAATATAAAACCTACGTTTAGTTTTAAAGAGTAATTCTAACAATTCTAATTGCCTGAGGCTTTTTTTAGATAATAATTCTCTCATAATATTTTTTCTTTCTTATTATAGTTCCTATATTGTTTTTTTATTATACAATTATATCATGTTATGAGTGATTATGCTTATTCAATAGTATTTTTAAAAAAAGAAAAGGGAACTATATACTAGTTTACACCAACCACAAGATGTAGTACTTCAACAATATCGAAAAAAGACGATTTCCGTTTGGAAATCGTCTTTTCACTATTTCAATAGTTCATACTCAAATAGTTTACTTTCAAGCTCATTTTCGTAGTAATCAGATAACCTTGTTTTAAGCTCTTTTAGTTTAGTGTTAACTTTTTCATTATTGAAAATCTTTTTACCGTTACCATCTTTGTATGATGTATTTATATCCAATTCAATTTGATAAGTGCCATAATTGTATTTTGGATTATATTCTTGAGTATTTTTAGCTAGTTCAAGTAATTCATCGAAGACACCTAGCAACATTAAGTCAGCTCTATCAAGTTTTCCATATTTTTCTTGTTCGACCAATTCTTTACGGACTAGAGAGTTCTCATCTAGGCACATTTCGTTATTGTAAAACCTCCCATCAGAACCATCAAAGCTCAAACAATGATTTTTTTGAGAGATACAAGTCCATAATGTAGCTTTTCTAAGAAAATCTGTATCCTCTTTATACAAATCCCCTTTATCAGCAGTTGTATAGTAAACATCTCTCTCATACCAGTTTTTCTGCGGATATTGTTTAGCGACAAATAAAGCTGTCTGCTCCGCGTAATTATTGACTCTGACTTGACTACCTCGACCATGGTATATTGCAATTCTAGTCATTCGTATATCCTGTGGGGTAATGCCAAAACCACTGGCTTCTATCACTGCCAAAATATTATCGTTATAAATAGGCTTTCCATAACTTTTCAACGGAACTTCTTTACCATCATAACCAGTAGCTATTTTGGATAATACGTCTGATTTAAGCTTCTTTGAGTAATACTCTCCAAGCGTTTTGTAAACTTTTTTTATGCTTACCCTTTCAACCTCTTTGAGAACGGCATCTTCTGGGACATCAATGACTGCAACCCCTTTTCCAGTCCCCCATTTTTTATCATCTTTCCATATTTCTTTAGCAGATACAGTAATACTTTCAGTTTCTGTATCTTGATTGTTTTTCCAAAGTGCAACTAAGACGGAGCTTTCTTGTGCTTTGAAGTTCCCTCTGTTTGCTAGAAAACCATCAACAAAGACTTTTTTCATCAGACCAACTGATTTCCAATACTTAACAGGAGCAAACAAAATATAATAGTCATTTTCATCTCTCATAAAATATTTTTCAAATGACCAAACGAATTGATTGAGTAAGTCTTTAGCATGATTACTATCACCAGTAAATTCATCAGACATCAATTTTCTTATGTAGCTGAATTTGTCTTTTGATTTAATATTTCCTTCTTGAGCACGAGCTAATTCGCTAGAATAAGGGGGATTTTCATAACCAATAATCGCAACATTTTTGTCATCTATGATTTCTTGTAAGGTATTATGTTTTCCATCTGTTTCCATTGGAATTGTCAAAAAATCTTTTGCCAAGGCATCTCCACCTGTTACTAAGTTTCCCATGCCTGCTTGTACCATTGTAAGCGGTGGGATAATGGCTCTCACCTTTCCAATGTATTTGTTATATAAAACAAGCCATTCTTTGATTTCATAAGTATTCAAGACAACATGGCTTAACTCTTCTTCAGTTAAATAATGCTCTAATGCCCCTGTACCAGCACATCTATCCAAAATAACATAGTCCATACCTTTAGGAAGACTACCAATAGCTTGGCGAACAAGTTTTGTAGCTTCTTTAACATAAGGTAACGGTGTATAAAACGCTCCTAGGTCTTTTCTGTTTGCAGGGTCATTCAAGGCGTCCATCACGGCATCAAAATCTGTTTCGTCTCCATTCCAAGGTAAGATATAGTTCTCAACTATGGAATTAGATGGATTTTTAAGCATTTCAAACATTTGGGATTTAGTTGCGGATTTATCGTAATGATAAATATAATTTGCCCAACCTAAGACATTTGGAAAATTTATATCAAATTTTTGATAGACTTCCACATTGAACAGGTCTTTTAGTGCTTTATTTTTAGGATTGTTTGGTTGAAATACTGTAAAATCAAACTCATTTTCAGGCTTTGTAGCATTTTTAAGCGTTACTTGTTTAACATCTTTAGAAGCACTATTTGTATAATCTTGCTCAATTTCAGAACGATATTGGGTGGCATCATAAACGTAAGCATGGTCTTTACTAATATCAATTAAGACAATTTTACTAGGTATTGGAATACCACCTTTGTTTCTCAACTTAGAAAGATAATGAACAGCTTGTACGAGAACAATATTAAGGTCTGCAATATTATTCTTAAACTCAAATAAAGTACCTTTTACAATACCGTCTGTATTCTCTGTTAGTACTTCCTTTTCTTCAAAGCCAAATGTTCTCCAAAAAAACAGGTTGTCAGCCCTTTCGTTTCCAGATTGCCAACTTCTATCAATAGCTAGAGGAGTCATTTTACACCTCCAACAATCAACTCATTGAGTTGAGGAACAACAGAAAAGACTTCTCCACAAAAACGTGAAAAAGCCTGTTTTAGTGCTTGACA
>ERZ773263.2406-NODE-2406-length-10212-cov-16.132913_pt1 | contig 10212 bp, 10 predicted proteins | sample MGYA00511076_ERZ773263 | MGnify/ENA primary metagenome ERZ773263 (study PRJEB29015, sample SAMEA2738155) | human oral metagenome | biome: human oral; feature: human-associated habitat; material: saliva | place: China | collected 2195 ... | reverse complement strand
TCATCCACACGGACTTCGAGAAGGGCTTCATCAAGGCCGAGGTCGTCTCCTACGATGACCTGGTCGAGGCCGGCTCCATGGCCGCCGCGAAGGCCGCCGGCAAGGTCCGCATGGAAGGCAAGGACTATGTGATGGCGGACGGAGACGTCGTTGAGTTCAGGTTTAATGTTTAATCATTTCTGAACGAGGCAGTGGCCGGGTCGCGCGAGGGCGTGGCTCGGTCGCTTGCCTGTGGTGAGAGCCGCTGGCTGGTCTGTGGTGCTGGAACGTGGAGTGCTCCTGGAATACCAAGGGGCCCTGACCGTTGCGGTCAGGGCCCCCGTGGTAGACTGCGCCGGTCCAAGCCCGACGCGATTAATAGAATGCTAGCATTAAGGCGTGGGAGAGCAAAATGTGATTTTAAGCCTAGCGGGGGCGGCCAGGTTCGCGCCTTACCTCCGTGAAGCTCATGGGGATATCGATCGTGCTCGTGAACTCTACTTGTGGGCTGCAGATCTTGCGGGAGCATTGTTCTCAACGATTGCGTTTGTTGAGGTTGGTCTACGTAATTCAATGGATCGGAAGCTTCGGGCGTGGAATGATCAACAGGGGCCTGAATATAGGATGGATTGGGCGCTAGGCAAGGGGGCGGCACCCTTGCTGTACGACCTTGTCACCCACAAGAGCCTTGCGGTCGCCCAGAATTTTGCACGTGAGCAATCACGCTTGCGTCCAAAGACTCATCCGCGTCGTTTGGCAGCCGTCACGCACGATGATGTTGTGTCGCATTTTATGTTCGGAACCTGGGTCTATCTCATTAAGCCGAGGGTTTGGAATCAGTCTCAGCAGTGTCAACAGTTGTGGCAAGAATGTTTGTCGGATGCGTTTCCCTATGCGGACCCTTCCGATTCGGGCCGTGAGAGGCTGGCTAGTCAGCTTGATCGAGTGAGGAAGCTGAGGAATCGTGTGGCTCATCATGAGAATTTGCTGTCCGTCGACGTCCGCTGGCGGCTGCGGGACATGCTCGGCATTCTTGCATTGCTAGATCCGAAGCTGCCTGATCTTGCGATGCAGGGCAATCGAGTGCGCTCGCTTGTTCGGACAGACCCTCGCCGCTCGTGGTGAACGCAGTCCTGATGCGTGACGGCCTGGATGATACTGGTACAGAAGGGGTTGAGATCGTTGACTACCACTAAGATTGCTCCGATTCACCCGGGTGAAGTCCTCATGGAAGACTTCATTGAGGGCTTCGAAATTACGCAGCACAAGCTTGCCGTCGCTATCGATGTTCCGCCCCGTCGTATCAATGAAATCGTCCACGGGAAGCGCGGGATTACGGCTGATACGGCGATGCAGCTGTCCCGCTACTTCGGTACAACCCCGGGGTTCTGGATGAACCTGCAGATGCGCTACGAGCTCGATCGTGCCGAAGACGCGCTGGGGGATGCGCTGAGCGGAATCGTTCCGCTTGCGACGGTGGAAGTCGCCTGAGGCGTGGGTGTTCCTGACGAGGCCGTGGCCGGGTCGCGCGAGGCTGTGGCCCGGCTTCGCTGTGGCCGGTGCTCGAGTAGAGGGATGCATCATTTGCTGAATCAAATGATGCTGCTTGCGGTGCTATCCTGAATGTGGAGGTGGCCATGAGAACCACTGTGACACTCGATGATGATCTGCTTGCGCGCGCTGAGGAACTGACTGGGATCAGCGAACGATCCGCTTTGATTAGGGACGCGGTTGAGCTCCTCGTCCGCATTGAGACTGGACGGCAGCTCGCTGCGCTCGGCGGCAGTGATCCGGCGGCGGAGGTCGTGCCTCGGAGCCGAGAGCACGCATGAGAGTCCTCGTTGACACGAACATCTGGATCGCTCACCTGCGGAGAACTGAGCCGGTTCTGGTTGATCTGCTCGAGAGAGACCAAGTCTGCGTGCATCAGAGTGTCATCACTGAACTTGCGTTGGGGAACCTCAAGAATCGGTCGTTCTTTCTGAAAGCGCTTGAGCGCTTGATGATCGTGCGCAACGTCGACGACCAAGGCATGCGGCACCTCGTCGAGGAACGGAGGCTGTGGGGTAGAGGACTCAGCGCGGTCGACGTGGCACTCCTGGCAAGTGCTGTCGTAACCCCCGGTGTCTCGCTGTGGACACGCGATAAGCGCCTGCGTCAGGCAGCGCGCGACGTGGGCGTGTTGGCAGACTTCGAGTGAGATAGGGGAACTCTGACGAGGATGTGGCCGGGTCGCGCGAGGCTGGGCCCGGCTCTGCTGTTGATCGCGTACGAGCGTGAATCGTGTCGCCAATCACCCGGGTGATAGTGTGTGGCCATGACGACGGATAGCCGGTACTTATGGCCGCGCTTCTCAAGGAGTTGATGATGCAGACGACGGCTCTCGGCGATGATGGTGTGCAGACCGTGCGCTATTGGCTCTATGCCCCCGGCCGGGGCGCCTGCATGTGGGACGAGTTCTACAAGCGTGGCGTTATGGGGCTTGGGTGGCACGAGCTTGGTGATCTGAGGGGGTACGCCACCAAGGAGGAGATGCGTCAACGGCTGCTCGAAACTCGCGATGACAATACGTCCCAGACGAATTCGGCGCGGGCGGTCTGGCAGTTTGCGAATGAGATGAACCCTGGCGACGTTATCTTCGTGAAGCGAGGCCTGAAGGAGATCGTCGGCCGCGGCGTCGTCATGGGTGACTATGTCTATGACCCGGATGGCGGCGAGTATCCCCACCTCCGCGAGGTGTCATGGACGCGTCAGGGGAGCTGGCGAAGCGATCAGCAGTTCGCGATGAAGACCCTCACCGATATCACGGATTACCCCGACTCGGTGGCTCGCATCGAAGCGTTCTTCAAGGATAGCGAGGACGACGTCGACAGTGAGGAACCGCTGGTAGTCTTCCCGGAGTACTCCACCCGGCAATTCCTCAACGAGGTCTACATGCCCGAGGAACGCTACGACGCGATCGTGAGCCTGCTGCGCACGAAGAAGAACATCATCATGCAGGGAGCACCTGGAGTGGGTAAGACTTTTGCCGCCAAGCGCCTCGCGTATTCGATGATGGGCGTCAAGGATGCCTCGCGCGTCATGCTGGTGCAGTTCCACCAGAGCTACTCCTACGAGGATTTCATCGAGGGGTACCGGCCCTCCGGTGCGGGATTTGAGCTGGTCAAGGGCGCCTTCTACTCCTTCTGCAAGAAGGCCGCAGATGATGAAGAGAACGACTACTTCTTCATCATCGACGAGATTAACCGCGGCAACCTCTCCAAGATTTTCGGCGAGCTGTTCATGCTCATCGAGAGCGATAAGCGTGGGGATAAACTCCAGCTCCTCTACTCCCGCGAACTTTTCCATGTTCCCCGCAATGTCTACATCATCGGCATGATGAACACGGCTGACCGCAGCCTCGCCATGCTTGATTACGCGCTGCGCCGCCGCTTCGCCTTTGTGGAACTGCGCCCCGCCTTCGACTCCGACGGCTTCCGTGAGTACTGCTCCGGCCTCGATAATCCGAGGTTCGAGGCCCTGGTGCGTGAGGTGGAATCCCTCAACCGTGCGATCGCCGAGGATGAGTCCCTCGGCGAGGGTTTCTGCATCGGTCACAGCTACTTCTGCAACATGAAACCTGAGACGTGCACGGACTCGGCCCTCGCCTCGATCGTCGACTACGAGCTCATCCCGATGCTCAAGGAATACTGGTTCGACGAGCCCGGCAAGGTCCGCGAGTGGACCGACAGGCTGCGCAGGTCGCTGCGGTGATTCGCGTCCGCAACGTCTTCCACATGCTCGCCTACGCTTTCTCGGCGCTCAGCGAGCAAGGCTACCGCGCCGTGGCCACGGAGGACTTCGACAATGCCGCTGAGTTGTGCGCCGCCATCCTCGAGCGTGGCGTGTCCCTGCAACTCAAACGAGGCCTCGGGCAGGAGTACGTGAGCCGGACCGAGGCACGCTCCTCCCTGCGCGGCAAAATCGAGGTCACCGAATCCGTGAAATCGCAGGCGTTGCTGCGTCGCCAGCTGGTGTGCTCCTACGACGAGTTCAGCGTCGACACGACGATGAACCGAGTCATTAAGGCGACGGTCGCGCTGCTCGTGCGCTCGGACATCTCGAAGGCGCGCAAGAAGAGCCTGAAGAAGCTCATGGTCTTCTTCGCGGACGTGCGCGAGATCGACCTGCACACGGTCGACTGGGACATGCGCTTTGAGCGCAATAATCGTACGTACCGCATGCTGATGGCGGTGTGTTGGCTCGTTGTAAAAGGACTGCTCCAGACTCAGAGCGACGGCACCACGCGCATGATGGATTTCTTCGACGAGCAGCGCATGAGCCGCCTCTACGAGAAGTTCATCCTCGAGTACTACCGCAGGGAGCACCCGCAGTTGAACGCCAGTGCGTCCTTCATTGAGTGGGCGCTGGACGACGATGCCTCGGAGGGGCTGCCCGCCATGCGCAGCGACATCACGCTGAGCGCTCGCGGCCGCGTGCTCATCATCGATGCGAAGTACTACGCGGCCACAATGCAGAGCAACTTCGACAAGAAGACCGTGCATTCGGGGAACCTGTATCAGATCTTCGCGTACGTGAAGAACAAACAGATTGCGTTCGAGCGCGCGGGGGAGAGCGTCGAGGTGTCGGGCATGCTCCTCTACGCCGCGACCGACGAGGACGTCCAGCCCGACTTCAGCTATCGCATGAGCGGCAACCGAATCAGCGCGACGACACTCGACCTGGACCGGCCCTTCGAGGAGATCCGCGCACAGCTGGATGGTATCGCCGAAACGCTTACTGGTCCGTCAACTCCGGCTTCGTGAAGGAGCGGACCTGGGCAGCATCCGATTCTATCTCAGGGGCTGTCATGGTCTTCTTCGACGCTGCCTCGAGGGCGCTCACGGAGCGCGCCCGGGACAAGAGCCGGTTCTCCATGGAGGAGACAGCCTTGTTGTAGTAGTCCACGCTGCGCGCCAAGCTCTTGCCCAGGTTCTCCATGTGTCCCGCGACAACGCCGAGCCGCTCGTACAAGTCGCGGCCCAGAGCGATGATCTGGTCCGCTTGCTCGTTGATGTTCGTGCGTGCCCACGCCGTTGCGCACGTGCGCGCAACCGCCAGCAGCGTGACGGGGGAGCACAGGGCCACCCCGCGTGCCATCGCGTCGTCCAGGAGCGACGCGTCCGCGCGCAGCGCCGCCGACAGCGCAGCCTCGGAGGGGACGAATAAGATGACCAGCTCGGGGGAAGAACCGAGCAAACGTGCGTAGTCACGCGACGCTAACGCCTCGACGTGAGAACGCAGGGCCTTCGCGTGCGCCGCCAACTCCGAGCGGCGTCGGGCCTCCGCCATCTCACCGCTCTCCTCGATGCCGCATGCCCTCAGGTACGCGTCCATCGGAGCCTTCGCGTCGAGTGCCAGGAAACCCTGCCCGGGCAGGTGAATCGTCACGTCGGGGCGCCCGCGCTCACCCGATGCACTCTCCGCGCCCAGGCCTCGTCCCTGAGCGATCGAACCAACCGAGCGCTGTTCCGCGAAATCGACGTGCGGCATCATCCCCGCGGCCTCGAGGATGCGGGCCAGCTCGACCTCGCCCCACGTGCCGCGCGCACTGCGCGAGCGTAGCGCGCCCTCCAGGGAGGCGGTCGTGCGGGCCAGCTCGGCCTCGCGCTGGGCGGACTCGCGCAGCTGCTCGGCGAGGGCACCGTGCTGGCGCGCCCGCGTCTGTTCCATCTGATCGACGCGCTGCGTCATCTGCTCAAGCTGGGCGCGAACCGGGGCGAGCGCCTGCAGGACAGATGCATCGCCCTGGGAGCGAGCCTCGGCGGATTCGACGCGACGCGAGAGTTCCTCCGCGCGCGCCTGCCACCGGGCGACCTGCGCGCGCAAGGCGACCACATCATCGACCGGCTGCGACGCCCGGCGCGCCACCGCCCCCACGTACCCAAGCAAAGCACCCACAACCAGTCCAACCAGGAGAAAAACAAGTGACATACCCATAACGGCACGATACGAAGGGCCATGCACATCTGCGTCCCGCCGGACTGCAAGCCGCCACCAATCGACCCAACGTCCAACCAGTCGCCTATCCTGGGTGTAAGACTCATGGGGGAGGGGTATGGAAGCCGTCGATCCGCGCGCGATGCACGTCCTGATTCGCGATAAGGATGCGCCGAACTGGCAGGACCACACTTGGAAAGTCGCGAAGGCGCGCCGCGATGGGGATCGCGTCGTCGTCACCTACACCAACGGCAAACAGTATCCATACGGCGAGGATCGGGTACGCCTCTACGATCAGGTTGAGCGCCGCAAGGTCGACGCCCTCGATGAGATCCGGGTGTGCGGGCAGCGCTGGAACAACGTCGAGATCATCTGGACGCTTCGCCGCGCGGGTCACCCGCGTAATCCGCGCTACACGCTGGCGTATCGAAAAGCTGACGGCAAGCTCGCGCTTCGGCGCTACGGAAGCGACGAGGTGAGGGCGTCGTTCGCGACGCCGCAGCAACGAAAGAACGCCTCCATCCTTGACTACGTGCGCGAGGAAGTCCGCGCGCAGGCTCGACGTGCCGGGGCAACATTGGACACAAGCGGGCGCTATCCCCGGTGGGTGGGCGAGGGTGCGTCTGCACCGGCGGCCATTCTCGCGAACGTCTGGGAGCGGCTCCCGCAAGCGCCGCGAGGCTCCGTCCTCGAAGCGTTCCTCGCGGGCTCGACGTCCGCGACGACGGGGGCGAGTGACCATCTCCTCATGCCCTTCCACTCCAACATCGATCAACGCAACGCGATTCGCGCCGCGCTCACCCACCAGATCTCGATCATCGACGGCCCTCCCGGTACGGGCAAAACGCAGACGATCCTCAACCTGATCGCCTCCCTCATCGCCCAGGGTAAGACCATCGGCGTCGTCGCGGGTGCCAACTCCGCGGTGGATAACGTCATCGACAAGCTGACAGAGGAAGGCTACGGATTCCTGGTGGCCAGCCTCGGGAAAGCGGAGCGCGTTAAGGAATTCCATCAGCGTGAGGGAATTCTCGAGCAGCGGCGCGAGGCCTGGGCCAAGAAGGCGTCCACTGCCTCGCCGGGTGCATCCGCCCGTGCTAACGAGGCTGCGCTGCGGGCCGAGGAGGGGCGGCTCGTCGCCCTGTGGGAGGACGCGCGCGACATCCCGCAGATCCGAGCACGGCTGACCGCGACCCAGCGTGAGCGTTTCCTCTTCGAAGAGAAAGTGAAGGAAAGTCGTCGCCCGCTCGCGGAAATTTCGCATCTGGCCGTCGTTCGGCGCAGCTCCGAGACCATCGCTGACCTGCTTGCCCTCGCCCGCTGCGCGCCGAGGCCTGGGCGCAGCCCTCGGGGCTTCATCGAGCGGGTGCGCCGCTACTTCGCCTACGGATCGTTGAAGGGCATCGACCTGGAGGACCCGGATGTCCAGTCGGCGCTTCAACTCGCTTTCTATCAGACCCGCGAACGCGAACTCAGCCGTCGCATCGAGGAAGCGGAGGCGCGCGCGGCCCGCCACGGCCTCGTCGAGGTGAGTGCGCAGTACCGTCGCCGTTCCCGCGAGGCTTTGGACGCCGCCCTCCGGGACCGTTTCGAGCGCGAACGCCCGAGCCGTCTGAACCCCAATCAGTGGCTCAACCGGCAGACGGACATCCTCCTGCGCACCTACCCGGTGATCGCATCCACCTGCTTTTCGATCCGTCACAACCTGGCCGAGGACACCCTGCTCGACTGGATCATCATCGACGAATCGTCGCAGGTCCTACTCCCAGAGGGAATGGCGGCGCTGAGTAAGGCTCGCAACGCCGTCATTGTCGGCGACGCGCGGCAGATCGGGCCGATCTTCCAGGGCTGGAACGACAGCAAACGGCAACCGCCCGCGAAACGATTTGATGTGCGCTCGATGTCGCTGCTCGATTCCGTCAAGGCTATGACCGAATCTGAACAAGTTCCCAGCACCCTGCTCAAGGAACACTACCGCTGCCACCCCGCAATCATCGAGTTCTGCAACCGCATGTACTACGGCGGCCAGCTCATCCCGATGCGCGTGCCGACGGAGGATGCCCCCGATCCGCTCGCGATCGTCTACGCCGCACCGGGAAACCACGCGCGGCGGCCTGCGCGCGGGGGAAGCTTCTTCTCCCAGAGAGAGATCGAGATTATCGCCCAGCTCGAGGAGTTGCGGGTCATTCGCGAGGGGATCGGGGCGAACGATAAGGACGAGTCCGGCGACTTCGTCCTCGGCGTTGTGACTCCGTTCCGGGTGCAAGCGACCGGCCTGCGCCAGCGTATCCGCGCGGACCTCGGGGAAGGCCAGCACGCCCGATGGCTGGCGGAGACCGCGCACAAGTTCCAGGGGCGCGGCGCGGGAACGGTGGTCCTATCCACGGTCCTCAACGCGCACGACCGGGCCGCCGCGCGCGAGTTCTACGATGCCGATTCCATGACGAACGTCATCGTGTCGCGCGCCAAAGACCGGTTCATCGTCGTCACCACGCACGGCGGCGTCCGCCTGAGCCGAAACATTAGGACGCTGCTCGATTACATCGAAATGTACGACCCAAGCGCCGTCGTCCAGTCCGACATCGTCTCCATTTTCGATGTCCTCTACAACGCCTACAGCGCGTCGCTCGAACGTTACTCGCGCGCCAAGTGGGCCGACCGTCGGCGCTCGCCCGCCGAGAACATCGCCGACCAATGCTTGCGCGAGGCGCTCGCGGAACCCAGGTACGCTCGCTTCGGCTATCAGACCGAAGTATTCCTCAGGGACGCGCTGCCGAACACGCGTCGCCTCAGCGAGGAGCAGCGTGCCTTCGTGTTCACGGATAGCGCCCTCGACTTCGGGGTGTATTCGCGGGTGACCGGGCGCCTGGTCCTCGCCATCGAGGTCGACGGCTGGCAGTATCACGGCAGCAGCGAGCAGCAGCAGCAGCGCGACGCGCGCAAAGACTCGATCATGGCCGCGTACGGCGTTCCCGTCCTGCGCCTGCCGACGAACGGCTCGGGGGAGGAGCGCCTCATCCGCGAGGCACTCGACAAGCTGCTCTGATCGGTGGTCGGCACCCCGGTGGTTGGTGGTCGGTGTCCGGTTGGTGGGATGTGTGACAGCTGTGTTCGCTGCCCTGTGGTTCTCCATCATCCGCGTTTGACGAGGTCGGGGCGGGGTTGTGTGGCGGCGTGCACGTTCGTGCGGGTTGGGTGGGAGAATGTGCCATGGTGTTTACTGCATATTCTTGGTGTTTCATGTCGGTTCTACGCGTAATCTGACGGGAACAGGATGCGCTTCCAGCGTCGGAAGCGCCCAGGAGGAGCCCTCACAGGAGAGGTGTATACGTCATGATGGTCCCACCCCTATCCGAACGTCCCGTCACCGAGGAGGACGAGGAGCAGTTCCGCCGCGAGTCCACCCCGCGCACCTACACGCTGCGTGAGCGATGGGCCGATTATCGGGCTGATGCGAAGCGTAACCGGCCCAAGGGAGCTGGAGGGGTCTGGGTTTTTCGGATCGTTTGTTGTGAGAGGGTTGTTCTGAGTAGTCCTGGCTGTTTGTGGCCGGGCAGGATGGATGACTATGAGGAAGTTTTCGTAGCGCACGCCTTGAGCAGATTGTTGTAAAGCTGGAGAGGGCCGAGGCGTTGGGAGGTGAGGGCATGAGTACGGCCCAGGCTTGCCGCGTGCTGGGTATCAGCGAGGCGACGTTGTGCCGGTGGCGCCAGCGTTACGGTTTGATGAATCGGAGCGTGGCCAAGGAACTGCGTGAGTTGCGCGAGCACAACGCGCGCCTCAAACAGTTGCTAGGCCAAGCCGAGTTGGATAAGGCAGCGCTGCGCGAGTTGGCGGAGGGAAACTTCTAGGCCCGGCGCGCAGGCACGACGCTGTGAACCACCTTGTCGGCCAGGGGTTTTCTCAGCGTCTTGCGCGGGCGCGTTGCTGGGCTGTCGCGGTCAGCGTATTGCCGGGTTCGCGCGGTGGGTGGGGTGAAAACGCTGCGTGATCATGGGCCTGTGCGCCAGTGGATGAACGATTTTGCCGCCACGCATCGACGGTGGGGCTGCAAACGTGCCTGGGCGCGGGCCAAGAGTGAGGGCATTGTCGTGGGGCGTGATACGTTCGGGCGCTTGTGGCGCACCGAAGGGGCTGCGTGTGCGAGCGCGCAAAGCCTCCAAGCCCCGCGCCGCGCCGCACCTATAGCACCTGGTCAGGGCTAGCGCTCCTGGGCAGGTGTGGGCCATTGATTTCCAGTTCGACTCGGACTGG
>ERZ773263.2403-NODE-2403-length-10219-cov-7.168339_pt1 | contig 10219 bp, 8 predicted proteins | sample MGYA00511076_ERZ773263 | MGnify/ENA primary metagenome ERZ773263 (study PRJEB29015, sample SAMEA2738155) | human oral metagenome | biome: human oral; feature: human-associated habitat; material: saliva | place: China | collected 2195 ... | reverse complement strand
AATCTTCATAGGATACCTCTAATATCTCTATCCTATTTTAGCATATTACGCTTTTAGATGGACAAAGTAAAAACAAAAGATGGTATCTACCAAAGTAGAAACCACCTTATTGCACTATGAGCTGGTCGATTTTTTCCCAAACAACTTCTAAGCCTTGTTTTTTCTCAGCATTTACCGGAATGAGTGCATTCTCTTGAATTCCAAGGGTCATAGAAATCTTCTTTAAATTCTGTAACATTTGACTTCTGGATAATTTATCGATTTTTGTGCAGACCGCAAAGATTGCTAGATGTGATTCTTTGCCGTATTCAACCATCTGAATATCGTCATAGCTTGGAACCCTTCTTGCATCTAATACGATAATCATTGCTTTTAACTGATCTCTTTTCGCAAAGTATGGATCAATTAGCTTAGCGAATGCTAAAGCACTTTGACGGTCACTTGTCGCATAACCATAACCAGGCGCATCCGTAAATACAACCTTATTATCGACAGAAAAGAAATTCAAAAGTCTTGTCTTACCTGGCGTCTTACCAGAATATGCTAAGTTTTTACGATTCACTAAGCCATTAATAAGTGTACTTTTCCCTGCATTTGATCTTCCAACAAAGATGATTTCAGGTAAATCACTCACAGGCCACTGTGTCTCTAGTGCTGCTGTCTTTAGCAGGAAGGCATCATGGTATTGCATTAGTGTACCAGCGCTTCCTTAAGTACTTGTGAAACAGTTTCAACAGGAATAAATGTAATAGCCTTCTTCACTGTTTCTGGTACATCATCTAAGTCACGAACGTTATTCTTAGGAATCAAGACTTTCTTAATACCAACACGGTGTGCAGCTAAAGACTTTTCTCTTAAGCCACCAATTGGTAATACATTACCACGCAGTGTCACTTCACCTGTCATCGCAATATCACGATAAACTGGTGTATCTGTTAAAGCAGAAACAAGTGCGGTTGTTAATGTAACACCGGCTGAAGGTCCATCCTTTGGAACAGCACCCTCTGGCACGTGAATATGAATATCGTTTGTATCAAAGAATTTGGAATCGATGTTTAATTCTTTCGCGTGAGCCTTCACATAGTCAAGCGCAATGGATGCACTTTCCTTCATGACATCACCTAATTGACCAGTGATGACAAGTCTACCCTTACCTTCGAAATGATTGACTTCAATCTGAAGCACATCACCACCAAATTGCGTATACGCAAGACCAGTTACACAACCAATCTGGTTTTTCTTTTCTTTATTACCATATTCAAAGATGATCTTACCTAACCACTCACCAATTTGTTTCTTAGTAACTGTGATAGATTTCTTCTTATCACGTAGAATTGCTAGAACAGTCTTACGGCATAATGACGCAATGATTCTCTCTAATTGACGTACACCTGCTTCGCGTGTGTAATGACGAATCAAGTACAGAATCTCCGCATCCTTTAGCTTAAACTGCGCAGGCTTTAAACCATTGTTCTTAAGTTGCTTAGGCACCAAATAATCTTTGGCAATACTTACCTTCTCGAGTTCTGTATAAGAAGACAAATCAATAATCTCTAAACGATCACGCAAAGGACCAGGAATATTTTCTAAGTAGTTCGCTGTTGCAATAAACATAACCTTAGATAAATCATATGGTTCTTCAAGATAATGATCTGAGAATACAGCATTCTGTTCTGGGTCTAAAACTTCAAGCATTGCATCACTTGGATCACCCTTGTAATCAGCACCCATCTTATCTAATTCATCGATTAAGAATACTGGGTTTAATACCTCAGCACGTTTCATGCCTTGGATGATACGACCCGGCATAGAGCCAAGGTAGGTACGACGATGTCCTCGAATTTCAGCTTCATCACGCACACCACCAACAGACATCTTCACAAATTTACGATCTAATGCACGAGCAATAGACTTCGCTAAAGAAGTCTTACCTACACCCGGAGGACCTACTAAGCATAAAATTGGACTGTTGAGAGATTGTGTCATCTGCTTCACAGCTAAATACTCCATAATACGATCCTTGATCTTGTCTAGACCATAATGATCCTCATCAAGAACATTACGTACTGCCTTTAAATCTTCAATATCTTCTGTTGTTTGCCACCAAGGAACCGTTAACAGCCAATCTAAATAGTTCCGAGAAACACTTGCTTCTCCACTTCCTGGAGGCAACATCTCATACTTACGTAACTCTTCACGTGCTTTTATTTTTACATGTTCTGGATATGGATTCTTTTCAATCTTCTCACGTAAATCAGCGACATCATCTGTCATATTAGACACATCACCAAGTTCTTCTTTGATTGCCTTTAACTTTTCACGTAGGTAGTATTCCTTTTGACTATCATCAATACGATCTTTGACACGATCATTGATAACTGTCTCAAGTTCGGAATAACGTTGTTGCTTTTCCAACTCTTCAACAATCAACAATAAACGATCATTGACGTTTGTTGTTTCTAATAAACGCTGACGAGTTGCTTGATCAAATAAACTAAAGTACTGACCGAATTGGTCACCCAATGTTTCCGCATTAACACCAAGAGATAACTGTTGTACAACCTCTGGCGGGAATACTGCCGCAACCTGAGCCATTCCTTCAAGCTTATCTACCACCTTTTTCACCAATGCGTATTCTTCGCTTTTATCACCATAAGAATCGGTTAATGGAATGACATCTGCATACATTAGCTCTTTATTATCGTAAAGTTTTGCTAACTTTGCACGACGCATGCCAGTAAAAGTTACACGCATAAAACCTTCCTTCTTACGTACAACTTTGATTTTCGCAATTGTTCCGACTGTATATAAATCCTTCTCTGTTGGATTGTCTACCATAATATCATTCTGACAAACAAGCCAAACCATACTGTCGTATGAGGCGCCTGCCTCATTCACGGCATTGATTGATTTTGGTCTTCCTACTTCAATCATTACATCATGTCCAGGGAATACAACAATTCCTCTGGTACATACGACAGGTACACGAACATTCACATTTTCGCTCATATTCATACCTCCTGAATCACTTTTGAAAATAAGACGCGAGCAGCGTCTTATTAACATTCTATATTGTAAACGAATTACTTAGCAGTTTCTTCTACTTCGCTCTTCTTTTTACGTGTTGTCTTCTTAACTGGCTTTTCTTCTGTAGCTTCAGCCTTATCCGCCTTCTTTGTTGTCTTCTTAGCAGTCTTCTTTGCAGGCTTCTTACCACCAGCAGCATTTTCCTTAACAAATGCATACGCCTTTTCGTTACGTACATCACGCTTTAACATATCTACACTGATATATGCTTTTACTTGATCAACTGGCATATTATACTGTGCAGCGATGTTGTTGTATTCATTTTCAAGATCTTCTTCAGTTGGCTCTAAAGCTTCAACCTTAGCAATCTCTTCAAGAATCAATCTTAACTTAGCAGTCTTAGTTGCGTTATCAGTATATTCTGCACGAACATCTTCAATCTTCTTGCCCATCATGGATAAATACTGGTTGAAATTCATACCATACTGAGAAATTTGTTGTGCTAACTGTTGAATTTGGTTGTTAACTTCTTCTTCAACAAGTACTTCTGGTAAGTCGATTTCAGCATTTTCAACTAACTTATCCATCAATGCTGTATCAGCCTTGTTTTCAGCCTGAGACTTCTTGCCATCTTCGATACGTGTACGAATCATGTTCTTTAAGTCAGCAACTGTTTCAACGCCAGCAGCGTTTACATCCTTGGCAAAGTCATCGTTAACTTCAGGTAATACCTTAGTCTTAACCTCGTTAACCTTAACCTTGAATACAACTGCAGCACCCTTCAAATCTTTAGCATGATAGTTTTCTGGGAATGTTAGGTTTAAATCCTTCTCTTCGCCAGCCTTAACACCAACCAACTTCTCTTCAAAGCCAGGGATGAAGGAATGGGAACCTAATACTAAGTCATAGTTAGTGCCCTTACCACCATCGAATGCCACGCCATCCTTGAATCCTTCGTAGTCAATATTCACTGTATCGCCTTCAGCAGCGGCACCATCCTTAGTCTGAACTTCTGCATACTGTTCACGCATACGGTTTAATTCAGCATCGATTTCTTCATCACTTACAGTAACTTCATCAAGATTGTATTCTAATCCCTTATAATCACCTAACTTCACTTCAGGCATAACTGCAAATGTAAATACTAATTCAACACCATTTGCATCGACTGCCTTAATATCCAACTGTGGTTGACTAATAGGTACTAATTTTTCAGCTTCTAAAGCTGCGCGCATCCATACATTTGCATTATCATCTACAGCTGTGATGAATCTTTCGTTATCAGAAACACGTTTTTCGATTAAAGCCTTAGGTGCCTGTCCCTTACGGAAGCCATTGATAGATACATTCTTAGCAATCTTATTGAATGCCTTCTTTACTGCATCTGCCCATTCTTTACCTTCAATTTTAACTGTTAAATCTCCAACTGATTTTTCTTTGAGTGTCCAATTTGACATCTTATTAACTCCTTTTCGCTTTTTTATTGCTTGCATATTATACCAAAGATACAATATTTCGGCTATGTTTTTACTATATTACGGTCGATTTTAGCACTCGATCGCTATGCCTGCTAATATCCTACAAAGTTTAGGTCTGAAAGTCAATGTAATGTTTTTGCATATGCGAGTTGATTCGAGACCTTTTGATAGATTTCACCTTCATCCATCATATCAGATACTTGTTTTAACATTGCCAGTGCTAAATCCTCTGCTTCATCTACATCATAAGATAGTGGCAAGAATACATATACTTCGTGAATCAATAATGTTCTAGCCATTTCATAGAAGTCAGGATGATTATTTTCTAACCAGTCCTTTAAATAAGATTGTGCTTTTAAGAAACCTTCACTTTTATGTACAGGAACTATATCATCTGACCAGAATGTGTATTCAACACCATTCTTAATTAATGTAAACTCATCAGAAATCTCTTGTTCAGCCAACCCTTCAATTAATAATGCTGCTGCTTCAGGACATGGATCTTTGGATAAATAATCTTTAATCTCAACAAGACAATCTCTTAAGTTACGTGTCACCAATACACTCGCAGCAGCTAGCTGTGACTTTGGCTTCCCTTTCAGTTTTCTTAATAGGGAATCCAGACTATCTTCTCGAATCTCTTTTTCATCGCTCAGGCGATAATTCAATTCTCTTTTAAAACTCTTTAATTTTTGTTCTACATCAACAGGAATATATGGCATATTTAATTCTTTTTGAACCAAGAAATTCGCATCACCATATTTAGCGTGTTGAATTAAATCTTCTATCTCTGTAAGAATTTCATCGTAGTAATTTGTCATATAGCCTCCTAGACAAAAGATACCGCCGACTGATTGCCGACGGTATCTTTTCTATATGGCGTCCTCGAAGAGATTCGAACTCTTGACCACACGCTTAGAAGGCGTGAGCTCTATCCAGCTGAGCTACGAGGACAGCACAAATAATATATCAAAATATCTATCAGTTTTCAAGATTAAATTTACATTTTATATCGTTTTAATTCTGCAGATACTTGTTGTCCATCAAAATGTAAAATCATATACGATGGCTTAGAACCGTCACGATTATAACTGAGTGAACCTGGATTAAATAAGTGTATATCTTCAAACTGCTCATCATATGGAACATGTGTATGCCCAAAGCACACAATATCACAACCACGCTCTCTTGCATGGCGTACTAGGCCAAACAATGAACCATAACCAATGTCATGATGACCATGCACCAATAGAATGCGATGTCCCTCTACTTCAAATACCACTTCAGACTCATAATCTCCATAGTAATCGCAGTTACCTTGTACACAGGCATAGCCTTCTGTTAACTGCCTAGGTAGTTCACTATCACCCGCATGTAGGTAGGCATACGCATTTGGATACATTTTGCGAATCTGTTTTAAACATTCAGTTTGTCTATGAGAGTCACTGACCAATATAATATCTTTTGACATTTCATTCACCGTTGTACATATTATAATGAATCTTTGTCATACGTAAAAGAGATAAACATGTTAAAATACCCTAAAGGAGCATATTTCCATGAATATTTATCCCTACAACATGTATTTCTTATATGCCGCTTGTGCATTTCTCATATGTTATCTCATCGTATTTTTGTTAAAAATGATGAACTTTCAAAAATCAATGAAGACTACCAATGTTAGTATTCAAGCAATAAAAGCAAAAGTTGATCATCTACAGTACGTTTCAAACGCAATTCAAGAACAGAAGAAAGCAAAGAAAACAATGCAGAAGCAATTATTCAAGCTTCTTCTTCCTATCGCTGTTTCTATCATTCTTACCTATCATCAAGATGACGACTTAGAAGGTTTCAAAGGATATTTAACTGCTGGTAAGCGAGAATTTGCTAGACGTGGTAATAGCGAAATCTTCAAACGTATATTCACTCAATAAAGTCTAATACCGATGCTCAGACATCGGTATTTTCATATGTTTGATGTAATGCATCATATACTGCTTGTGCTACTTCTGAAGGTATTATTTTTGCGATATCTTCTACTGTTGCGGCTTTCAGATTTGTAAAATTACCGAACTCTTTCAGTAATAACTTCTTACGCTTAGGACCAACACCAGTAATCTCATCCAAAACAGATTTTGTCTGTGCCTTTGCACGAAGCTTTCTATGATATGTAATCGCAACACGATGCACTTCATCCTGCATTCGTGTTAATAAGAAGAATAGACCAGAATCCTTATCAATATCAAAGATATCTCCATTCGCATCCATCAACGCATTGGTACTATGCTTATCATCCTTCACCAAACCCATCAGTTTGATCGTATCTGATAAATCAAGGGAATCTAGAATTTCCTTGGCGGCATCAATCTGTGTTCTACCACCATCGACGATAATGCCATCAGGCATACGTGTACCTTCGTTTAGCATACGGAAGTAACGACGATAGATAACTTCTTTCATCGAATCTACATCAGAATTACCTGTATGTAGCTTATATAATCGATAGCTCTTACGATCTGGATAACCATCTTCGTATACAACACATGATGCAACTGTAAAGGCTCCACTAATATGAGAGTTATCAAATAGTTCAACGCGATTCATTGGATGTTTCGCAATGTCACAAAGCTGTGCTACAGCCTGCTCTGTTAACGTATCTTGTCTTGCGACCGCATTAAACTTCAAGTCTAATTGTTTCTTAGCATTTTCAATACACATATCCAAAAGTTTTACTTTATACCCTTTTTGTGGTTGGAAGATAGGCATATCTAATACATCTTGTAACGCCGTAACGTCTAATTCCATCGGCAACACAAGTTCACGTGCAGATGGATGATCTTGGTAGTACTGTACTAAGAAAGATGTAAATTCTTCTTCCGCTTCACCATAAAGTGGCCTTAACCGGAACTCTTTATTCAGGATTGTTCCCTCACGCACTAAGAAACCAGTAATTGCAAGATATCCCTTCTTTGTATACCAGGCAAATACATCGCGTGAACCACGATTATCTTTTTCAATATTCTGCTTATCATTTACCACATGGCGTATCGACTCTAGCATCTCTTTATATTCTTGTGCTTTTTCAAACTCAAGTGCTTGGCTAGCTTCTAGCATCTTTGTTTGTAGCTCTGCTTCTACATCTTTGGTATCACCATTCATGAAGCGTACAACTTTATCGCTCATCTCATCATAGACCTTTGGATCAATATCAAATTCACACGGACCAATACATTGATGCATGTGATAGTACAGACATACCTTTGGCTCTAAGTGTGTGCAGCGTCTAAATGGATAGAGTGACTGTAGGAGTTTTAGAGTTGTTCTAGCAGCAGTCGCATCTGGGAATGGTCCAAAGTATTTTGCCTTCTTATCTTTCTTCGTATCTCGTGCTATTAGTAAGCGTGGATACTTTTCTTTTGTCAGCTTAATATATGGATAAGATGAATCATCAATAAATTGAATATTATACTTTGGACGATACTTCTTAATTAAGTTAATTTCTAATACCAAAGCCTCTTTTTCGCTTCTTGTAACGATAAAATCGAAGTCATCAATATTGCTTACCATTTTGGTCGTCTTAAAATCGTGCGCACCAACAAAGTATTGGTTCACACGATTATGTAGATTCTTTGCCTTACCAACGTAGATAATTTCTCCGTTTTTATCCTTCATCTGATAACTGCCCGGTTCATTTGGTAAGTTCTTTAGTTTTGCTTTGATATACTCTTTATCCATTGTATTCCTTTAGTTTAATGTTACTACTGTTGCACCAGTTCCACCTTCTTGAGGCATTCCTAATCTAAATTCTCTAACTGACTTATCACTACGTAATCTCTCATGTACTGCCTTACGTAGTTTACCTGTACCATCACCATGAATGATACGGAATGTCTTAAGACCATGAATCTTTGCTTGATCCATATAGTCTTTCATCGTTTCAATCCCTTCATCTACACGCATACCAATTAGATTACATTCCAGTGGCATGCTTGCATAGATGTTATGTGAACGTATATGTACAGATGTATTTGTCTTTGTCTTTGGAATGACGTGTGAACTTGGTCGAATCTGATTTCTCTTTACATGAATTGTTCTACCATTAAGGCTTACAGTAATTTCTTTTCTTCCAATCTTAATTACTTCGCATACTTGATTGGAGGAACGTAGTTCTACCGCATCACCAACATGATAGGTGATATCGTCATAATTCGTTTCATCCACTGCTTCAAGTGGTTGAATCTTCTTTAACTGATTACGTACATTGAGCACTTCATGGTATTTTGCTTGTTCATTACGCAGCTGCGCAAGAATTTCATCAGCTTTATGTTGTGCTTCTTCGATATATTGGTTGGCTTCTGCTTGTGCATTTTTATGCCATTCATCTTTTTCTTTCAAGAGTTGATTACGCTCTTTTACCAATGATTCTTGTAAAGCTTTTACTTCTGCAAGCTTTTGATTGAGTTCATCATTTTTTAAAGTTGCTTCATTTAGCTGTGTTTCCAAACGTTCAATTAAAACATCTTCTTGAGACTTTGCTTGTTCTTTTAAGAAAGAAGCGTACTTAATAATTGATTTTGGCAACCCATATCTTTCCGCAATCTCGAACGCATTGGATTGTCCCGTTAATCCTTCAATAAAGCGGTATGTAGGTTCTAGTTTCTCTTGGTCAAATTGTACGCTTGCAACCATAATATCATCATGACGTTTGCCATAAGCCTTTAAACGGCCATAGTGTGTTGTTGCTACACAGGTGGCTTTTACATCTCGTAAATAATTCAAGATAGAAATTGCTAGACTCTCTCCCTCTTTAGGATCTGTACCAGAGCCAACTTCATCCATTAGTACCAAACTATTTTCTGTTGCACTGCGGATGATTTCTGCTTGTTTCTTGATATGCGCACTAAAGCTCGATAAAGATTCCACAACAGATTGATCGTCACCAATATCCACAAATACATTATCAAAGAATGGAATTACTGCACTTTCTGCAGTGACAGGAATCCCTACATAAGTCATTAATACAAATAAGCCAATGACTTTCATAGATACTGTTTTACCGCCTGTATTTGGACCTGTAATTAAAAGAATACGTTTTGGATCACGTAGATGATAGTTATTTGCTACTACCTTCTTTGGGTCAATTAATGGATGCTTCGCACGTATAATTTCAATTTCCTTTTGGTCTGTAAGTTCAGCCGCAACAGCATCATGAAGCTTACCCCATTGCGCTTTCGCAAAGATGGCATCTAAAACACCGCATGTTTCGATATTAGATATTTCTTCATCCGCAATCGCTGCAACACTTCTTGATAGCATCGTTAAGATACGATGAATCTCATCCTTTTCTTTCTCAATGAGTTCCATCTTGCGATTGTTCAAACCAACTAGTGATGCAGGTTCAATGTAGGATGCTTGTTTTGATGCGCTATCACCATGCAGTAAACCACCATACATGTTTTTATCTGATGCTTTCACCAAGATAACTGCACGACCATTTCGCATCGTCACAATAGAGTCAACCACACTATCTGAATGACTTGCCACAAATCGATTTGCTGCACTCGCGATTTCCCCATCGATACGTGATAAATTACTTCGAATCGACTTTAACTCTGGCGAAGCTTTATCCATTACTTCGCCATATTGATTTAAACAATTCCCTATCTCTTTTGCGATTTTCTCATGAACAATTAATGTATCATATAGGTCTTGTA
>ERZ773263.2401-NODE-2401-length-10222-cov-16.834956_pt1 | contig 10222 bp, 10 predicted proteins | sample MGYA00511076_ERZ773263 | MGnify/ENA primary metagenome ERZ773263 (study PRJEB29015, sample SAMEA2738155) | human oral metagenome | biome: human oral; feature: human-associated habitat; material: saliva | place: China | collected 2195 ... | reverse complement strand
ACCCGGTGTTCAACCTGTACAACCGCGAGTGGCCGACGATGACGATGATCGACGGCTCGCTGCCTCCCGCGAAGTTTGTCTATGGAGATCAGGATCGACTGGGTCATGCAATCGACTCGTTTGTGTCCCCGGGTGTCATCGTCTCCGGTGGCGAGATCGTGCGCTCGATTGTCTCCCCGCACACCTACGTCCATTCGTGGGCTCATGTTGAGGACTCGGTCGTCATGCACGGCACGCGCATCGGTCGCCACTCGAAGGTCGTCAAGACGATTCTGGACAAGAATGTCGTCGTCGAGGAAGGTGCCGAAGTCGGCGTGGATCCCGCCCGCGACATCGAGCGCGGCTACACGGTCACCGAATCCGGTATCACGGTCGTTCCCAAGGGGACGGTCGTCACCAAGTGAGCATGACTCACCATCTCGATGAGCCGGGTGCCCCGCTGCTGTTTACCAGCGGGGCACCCGGCCTCGTTGTTACTGACGTTGATTCGACACTGATCACCCAAGAGGTCATCGAAGAGCTGGCCGAGGTCGCGGGCACACGGGAGCGGGTCGCTGAGATTACGTCTCGAGCGATGAATGGCGAACTCGATTTCGCTGAGTCGCTGCGTGAGCGAGTTGCGACACTGCGCGGTGTTCCCGATTCTGTGTTCGGTGATGTTCTCGCGTCCATCACGCCCACGGAGGGCGCGCGCGAACTCATCGACGCCGTGCACGCCGCCGGTGGGCATTTCGGTGTCGTCTCGGGCGGCTTCGAAGAGGTGGTCGCTCCCCTCGCGGCCTCCCTCGGCATCGACTTCTACGCCGCAAACCGGCTGGAGGTCGAGGACGGTGTTCTCACGGGCCGTGTGCTGGGGCGTATCGTGACCTCCCAGGTCAAGGTCGAGTGCCTACGTGAGTGGGCCTCGTCCCTGGGTGTGCCCATGGCGCGCACGGTCGCAATCGGAGACGGGGCGAACGACATCCCCATGATGGACGAGGCCGGGGTCGGGATCGCTTTTTGCGCGAAGCCCGCGGTACGTGAGCGGGTGTCGGTCCAGCTCAACGTACCTGACCTGTCGCTCGCGATCACTCCGCTGGGACTCTCCCGCGCCTAGGTCGCCTTAGGGTTCGCGGGTGTCGGTCAGCTCGATGAGCTGGCCGTCCCAGCCGTCTTTCCAGACGCGCGCAAACTCGAGGATCTGCGCGGGGTAGATTGCCCCGTCGATGGTTGCCGCGGCCTCGTCGATATCCCACCAGCGTTGCGTGTCAATGACGGAACGTTCCAGCTCGGTCCACCCATCCCGACTGAGAGTGGTTGAAGGGGCGTGCGCGATGAAGAACCACTCGTCTTGGCGAGCGGTGACGGCCAGGAAATCGAACTCGGCGGTCCGGTAGAGAACGGGACCGACCAGATCGGATGCTTCCAGGCGAATTCCGGTCTCTTCGAACACCTCGCGCACGGCGGCTGCGCGGGGGTCTTCCCCCTCCTCGATGCCACCACCGATCGTGAACCACCAGGCACGCTCGGGCTGATCCTCATCGTGCCCCATGGCCAGCAAGACACGTCCGTGGTCGTCAAAAAGGAGGACGCGGGCGGCCTCCCGATGGGGGTAGCCGTCCGCGTCCACAGGCCAGTCGAGTGCGCTCATGCCTCCAGCGTAGCGCGACGACGACGCACTCCCCAGACGAGGAGCGCGATCGCCACTGCTGTCACCGGCAACTCGATCGCACCGTAGGTGAGGTTCCACGAGTCCTCGGGCGCAAGGAAGCCCACTCCGTTCGCCTGCGCGTGCAGGAGCACGGCACCTACTAAACCACCACACACCGCAAGAATTTCGACGAACGCGTTTCTCGCGCGCAGGAGCGCCCAAGCCAGGAAGTAGGCGAAGACTCCGGTGTAGATCGCATGCCCAAAGCCACCCAGCACCCCACGGATCAGGAAGGCTTGCCCCAGTCCGCCCGTGCCGTCTTCAAGCGCGCTCACGTAGTAGCCAATGTCTTCGCCCCACGCGAAGCCGAGACCGACGAGTCCACCCAGAACAGCCCCCTGAGCGGGGTGCCGCAGAGTCCTGCGGGCTGCAAGGATCAACATGAGTGCACCGATACCCTTCGCGGTTTCCTCAATGAGTGGTCCGCTCACGACTGACGTCATGACATCCGTGGTCTCCCCGCCTAGCGACGTCGATTGAACGGCAGCGTCGGTCACGCCGTTGCCGATGCCGGCAATGATGAGCGCACCTCCAGTCCCCCACACGAATGCCGCAATCCACGACAGAACCGATGGAGCGAATCGCGCTAGCCACACGAAGAAGACGAGGCCGACGAACGCGCTCACGCACGAGGCACTCACAGCTAGCGCCGCCGTAGAGGTGGTGACACCATAAATCGCACCGATCACTTCGTGGGCCATCGTCGGGATCCCGACGATGATCAGGATGACCGAGCACACGGTGAGAGTCCGAGACGAGGCACGGACATGTTGAGCATTAGTCACGTATGTTTCCTTTCTGTCGGCGCAATCATGGCCACTCCTCCTGTGCATCCTCTGTGAGGAGCCGGTGAAGCGGCCATGATGCGGCACGTCAGAATCGTCGCATACCTGTGAGCTTCATGAAGATCTTGCGTTGTGAGGTTGCTTCCTTCGCGAGTTCTCTCGATTCTTCGATGCGCGCCTGCTCGGGACCACGATTCTTCATGACGACCTGGTGCAGGCCGAGTGTGGCGAGCGCGTACATGAACTGCTTCATTGCCTTCTTCGCCAACGGCCCACCGTTGGACGCCCAGGCCAGGGCGGCACGGCGTGAGCGAGGATCGCACACCATCTGGATCTCACTGGGGACGATCCACCCCTGCGCCACGTAGGGCATGAGGCCCGCTGCGGCGTCGCGTCGTTCGCGCTTCATCGCCAGCGCGATGAACAGGAACCACAGGAGGAACAACGGGACGTGGATGAAGATATAGAAGGTATCGAACAGTTCTTCGTCACCCCCAGACAGGACGGCAGTGCCGTTCCACGTCGCGTGCAGGAGCATACCCGTGAACCAGCCGAGGGCCACAGCTCCGCATCCGGCGGCAGCCGAGCGGGCGCGTGTGACCGCCCACCCCGTCACCCACCCCATGCAGCTCGTGTACATGACGTGTCCGAAAACACCCATAACGACACGTTGGAAGAACGTCTGCCCGAGGTCACCGTCCGTCAAAACTGCTCTCACAAAGTAGGTAAAGTCCTCGACAACCAGGAATCCACAGGCAGCGAATCCGGCGTAGACAAGTCCATCGATGGCAGATGAAATGTGGGTACGACGAGCCCACACGATAACGAGAACGCCAAGACCCTTCAAAAGTTCTTCGACCACCGGCGCACCGACAACGACGGAGAAAATCATTCCTTGGACTTCGTCACCCGTTTGTTCAGTGACGGAATACTGAACATATTCATTTCCCATGATTCCGAAGAAAATGGACACACCGCCGCCCCACGCCAGCGCGGCAAGCTTCATCCCCAGGGGTTCAGGTTCGAAGCGGTCGATGAACAGAAGCACCGAGACGACGATAGCGAGAGGAACGATGCACAAGATAGCGATGAAGACCGTCACAATCGGGCCACTGGCCTGAAGGAAACCCAGCACACCGACGAGCATGAGCGCTGCTCCCGCACCAGCGACAACCGACTCAAAGATCGGCAGGGGTTTTTTCTTCGGCTTGGGCACCGACCACACCTGGGCGGTACGGGGCGCGAGCGTCGGATACTGGGCAGTCTTCGGCCCCGGCATCGAGGGGCCGGACTCGACAAAAGCCTGGAACCTGGGGCTGAATTGTCCCTCACCGGCAGCGCCCGTGGAGGGCGAAGAGACCGGGGTGTTCGATCCACTGCTCGGCGACGTGCGCGGCGTCGGGTTGGAGGGTGCCTCGGGGCCGGATTCCTTCATCGCATCGGTGGCAGATTCCTGCGTTATTGTGGGTGCAGACGGGGTATTCGGAGCATCCTCGGGCCACTGCGGCCCTGTTTCGCCGAGAGGAATACTGCGATCCGTGTGTACGGAGGACGGGGCCTTCGTAGATTCATCTGCAGTGGTTGTCTGTGTGCCGACGGGAGATTCACGTGTCTGCCCCGGATGCTGCGGGAGAGGCTCCCCGAAGGGAAGACTCCGGGCGGCTCCCACAGGGGACGAGGCCGGGGCTTGGCCACCCGCAAAGGGAGCCTGCGGACCACCGACCGGACGCGGCCCCATACCCATCGGACCCTGCGGACCACCGACCGGACGCTGCCCCATACCCATCGGGCCCTGCGGACCACCAACGGGACGCTGCCCCATACCCATCGGAGCCTGCGGACCACCAGCCGGACGCTGCCCCATACCCATCGGGCCCTGCGGACCACCAGCCGGACGCTGCGGTTGGATTTCAGGGTTCTGCGGCATCACCGTTGTCTCGGGCAGGAACGCAGCAGAGCGTCCCGGAGCGGCAGCCGGGTTCTGCGGCATGACCGTCGTCGCCTCCGAATCCGCAACCGAACGACGCGGCAACGGATCAGGACGCTGAGGCATGACCGTCGTCTCGGGCAGGAACGCACCAGAGCGTCCCGGAGCGGCAGCCGGGTTCTGCGGCATCACCGTCGTCGCCTCCGAATCCGCAACCGAACGACGCGGCAACGGTTCAGGACGCTGCGGCATCACCGTCGTCGCCTGCTGATCGACAGCCGGGGATTGAGGAGCGGAAGGAACTCCACCGCCGCCGGGCACCGACGTCGCTTTGCCTGCACCCGTACGCTTAAGGCCACCGTTGTGACCAAGGTCGCCTGCGCTTGGACGCCTACGCTCCGACAGCGGAGTCACGGCGCTTTCGGCGAAGCGCTGGGCAGCCGAGGCTGACAAAGCGACCTGCGAGTCGGGGGATTCGTGCTGAGCAGCCGATCCTTGGTCTGTCTCTCGGGATTCTGTCACGATCAGTCCTTCCGTACTCAGGCGTTCCGCGTGCGTGCGGTCACGGCTTGGGAGACAACATTTTGTTGATCGGCGATGGAGGTTAGGCGAAGGAATTCCCTTCGATTCTCCACTACCGTCGCAAGTTTCTGGCGGTCAGCATCGATACGCGCCGGGTCGGGGCCGTGCTGAGCCATGATGCACTGGTCGAGTCCGAGAGAAGCCAGGTTTGCCAGGAAGGAACGCATCGCACGGGTTGCATCGCGCCCACCTCGCGTTGACCACTTGATGGAGGCCTTCTGCACGCGCTTATCTATGGCCATCGTCACCTCGCCGGGGAGTACCCATCCGGTGCGTACGTAGGGGACCAAGCCCTTGCGGATTTTCGCTCGTTGCTGGCGCGTTGCTCTCAGCAGCAGGAGCGCCCACAGGATGAAGCCGGGTACATAGATGACACCGTACATGGTATAGAATCCCCGGTCGCCGAAATATGCTGCGCTGCCATTCCACGTCAGATGGATGAGCATGGCGCACACCCAAAAGATCGTGACGATGCCAGCCCTCATCCATCCGTTCTTGAACGAGAGCAGGGCCAGAGCCAAACCGATTCCGGTCATGGATGTTGCCATCACGTGCAAGAACGGACTCATCAGGCCGCGCAGAGCGACCAGCCACAGAAGGTGCGCCGTTCCCTCTGGTTCTCCGCGCAGGTAGTAGAGGATGTCTTCCGTGAACATGAAGCCGGCTGCTGACAATCCCCCGTAGATGGCACCATCGAGGACGGAGTTGATGTTGGTGCGACGAACGACGACGACGATGATCACGCCGATGGCTTTGAGGGTCTCCTCGACGAGGGGAGCAACGAAGGTTGTGGACAGAGCGTTCGCCGTATCAAAGTTGCCGAGTGAATAGTCTAGGTTCTTGCCCAGCGCGGTATTCACGATGCCAGAGGAAAGTGTTGCGATGCCCGCGCCCCACAAAAACACTGCGACCTTGGTTTTCCATGGCTCGGGGGCCCACCGGTCCAGGCGGTGCAGGAACGCGAGGACGATCCCCAGGGGAATGAGAGCAAGCAGAGTAGTTTTCACGAGCGCCAGGTAGCTCGCTGCCACCGGCGAGAGGAAGAAAACGGTAAGGCCAATCAGGCCGATAATCCCGGCAGCGGTCAGGACAATTTCAAGCCAGGGGAAGGAATGCTGAGCCTTCGGCGTCTGCCACACGGGAGCAGCTTCGTCGGGCGCGGGCGAACCAATGCTGCTGGCCTCACCGATGGCGGTGGCACTGAGCTTCTTGAGCCGGTAGTCTTCGCCCGGCCCTCCCCAATGGGCGCGTCGCATATCAGTATCCTCGTCCGCCAATGTGAGTATCGTCGTCAAAGTCGATGGGTTCCGGTATCGGAGCGCGCCCAGCGAGTCTGAGCAACTTTACCATTCGTGCGGAACGCAGGGCCCGAACCCCCGCGACGTCAACGTTGTGCACATTTCGCGTCAATTCGATGCGGTAGCAGGTCGCGTCGAGAGCCTCGAGGCGAGCGGCGGCCTGCGGATCCGAGGTTATTGAGCAACGTACCTCAGGAGTGAGTGTGTCACGGATGGCGCGTGACAGCGCCGACGCTCGCTCCAACCGTGCCGCGACCTCCACACGATCACCCCTACGCGAGGCCGTGGTTCGTCGGTCGAGGCCATCGGTCGTTAGCTGGTCACCGTCGTCGTGGATGGAGGCGCGCGCGACGTCACGCATAACCTCGGCCCCTCCCCCATTGAAAGGAGCAGTCTGTGCCAGGAGTGAGGCCTCGGAGGCACGGCGCAGCAGCAGACGTGAGAGCGCTTCACGCGAGGCGATAATGCGCTGGTGCAGACGGTCGAGCCTGCGTGCCCGACTGATCGCTGCTCCGACGCTGATTGCGAGCGCGACGACGACGAGGACAATGGCGACAAGAACCCAAGCGGACAGTGAGATCACGACAGCGATTCTCCTCGCTTTTTACGACGACGGAACAGATGACGCGTCCGGCGCGGGCCGGAGGTGGCGGGACTACCCATGTCGATGGCCAGTTTGTATACCTCGAAAACCTTGTCTGCGACGACCTCCCAATCGTATTGAACCGATGAGCGCTGGCCGGCGTCGGCCAGCGCGTCGAGCCGCGCCGGATCCCCCAGCAGGTCAATGAGGGTAGCCGCCAAGGCTTCGGAGCTGCCCGTCTCGAAGAGGGCACCCGCGCGCCCATCCTCCAGGACCGCGCAAAAGGCCGGAATGTCGGAGGCAACAACTGCGGTGCGCGCGGCCATCGCCTCGACCAGAACGATGCCGAAGGACTCGCCTCCCGTCTGCGGAGCGACGTAGACGCTCGCGCCCGCCAACAGGGATTCCTTCTCCTCGTCGCTAATGCCGCCCAGGAAGGACACTGATTCGCCGAAACGAGCCACGGCCTCGCGACAATCGGGGGCGTCTCCCCGGCCAGCGATCAGGAAACGCGTACCCGGGAAGCGCTCGAGGACAGTTTCGATTGCTCCGGCGAAGATGCTTAGTCCCTTACGCGGTTCGTCGAGACGCCCAAGGAACACGACGACAGGACTCTCCTCGGTGGCGGCCCACTGAGGAAGGGGCGTCGCTGTGCGGAACGAGGCGGTCTCCACGCCATTCGGGATGATGACCGCGTCACCACCGTGGTGTTCGATGAGAGTGCGTCGTGCCTCCTCGGACACGGCGATGCGCACACCAATGCGCTCCATGTAAAGCCTCATCGGGGCCGAGGCAATGGCGCGGGAAACCGAACGACCGAGCGCCGCGTGGAACGTGCCGACCAGCGGGGCGCGCGAGATCATCGCCGCAGCCATCGACACCGACGGCACAACGGGTTCGTGCACGTGGACAACGTCAAAGTCGTTCTCCTCCAGCCAGCGCCGCGTGCGCGTCATCGTCGTTGGCTTCACCGAAATGTTGGCAACAGAACCGTTGAAGGGAACCGATACCGAGGAGCCTGCGGATGTGATCCACTCGGGCAGGTCACGTGACGTTGACGGCGTCAGGACGCGCACGTCGTGGCCGCGTGAGCGGAGTTTGAGCGCAAGGTCGCGAATGTGGAAACCCACTCCCCCGGGCACGTCCCACGAATAGGGGTTCACGATCCCGATCTTCATCGGTTCTTCCTCTCGTGCTCGGCCCGGGCACGGGCTAGGCGCTGGGGGTCCAAGTCGTCGATGAACACCCGCTGCATCATGTGCCAGTCTTCGGGTTTATCCGCCATCATCGCGGCGAACGCGCTGACCCACGCCTGTGTCAGCGCCTCCACGCGGTTGACACCGGGGGCAAGGTCGGCTGGGACGGCGATGGGACCCACGCAGCGCACGCGAACGTCCGCCCCCGTCGGCGACTCGTTCTCGTAGGTAATGCACGCCGCGAAGAGTGGGCGTTCCAGCTTCAGAGCGAGGGCTGCGGGGCCGGCTGCGACGAGCGCGCGTCGCGTGCCTAGGTCCACTTCGATGCCAGAGCCGGAAATATCCCGGTCGGCCAGGAGGGGCACAATGACACTGCGTCCGCGTACGCGCTCGACGAGGGTAGCGAACACCGAGTCACCCTTGCCGACGCCGATGACTTCCATTCCCAAACCCTCGCGCAGGGCAACGAAACGCTGGAACAGCGAACGCGGCTCAACCTTCTCAGCCACCGTCACGATTGTCCGCCCGTTCGCACACACCCATGCCCCCGCGCGATCCCAGCTGCCCGAGTGCCCCAGAGCCAGAACGACCGGGCCGTCGACGCTAGCTGCGACGAGTTCCCCGAAGCCTTCGAAAGTGATGCCCTCTGCCAGCGGTGCCCCACGTCGCGAACCGAGCATGAGTTCCTCAGCGTAGTTGCGAATATGCGAGCGAACAGCGGCAACGACCAGCTCCTCCGTTGGCTCACTACCAGTGAGCCGAGCCATATTGGCACGCAGACGTGCGATGGACGCTCCCCCACGCCGCGCCGCGATCCCAGCTCCAACGTGGGCCGCGCGCATGACGAGGCCGAGCGGAAGACGGGGAGCAACAGTGAAAGCTACGGACAGGAGGGAAAAGGTCACGAGGCTCCCTCGTCGATGTGACGCGCAGTGAACCAGATGCGCTGGCAGACGGTCACGAAGGATGCGAACGCCACCCAGGTCAGGCCGACGGCCAGCACCCACTCGGGCGCTCCCAGACTCATGATCATCGCCGACCCCATACCAACGATCAGGCGATCCGTGCGCTCGGCAATACCGAGTTTGGCGACGACCCCGACCGATTCCGCGCGTGCGCGCGCATAGGGCACAGCAGCCGCACCGATGATCGAGCAGATGCCCGCGATGATCACCCATGTACGCACAGGGGAATCAGCCATGCGGAAGACCGCGAAAGCAGTCAACGATCCGAAGACCGCGCCGTCGGCGAGCCGGTCAAGCGTCGAGTCCAGGAAGGCACCGAAGCGCGTTCCGCCGGTCGTCATACGCGCCAGCGTTCCGTCGACCGAATCGCCGAACATCACGACCGCCAGGGCGATACCTCCCTGCCAGATCCAGCCCCGCGGGATACAGATGACCGCGACGGCCACGGACGCGACCGTCCCAGCCACCGTCACCATGTTCGGGGTCACGCCCATGCGCGCGAGCACGCGAGCCAGGGGCGTGAACACGGCCTTGGTGATCGATCGTCCGTGGTTGCCGAGCATCAGCCCTCCTTCGGCCAGGCGGCGGCAAGCCGGGCGCGCGCGTCCTCAAGTAGTTCAGGCACAGCCTTCGTGCGCGCGATGATGGGGAGGAAGTTCGCATCCCCCGCCCACCGGGGCACGACGTGCTGGTGAAGGTGAGCGGCAATACCTGCACCCGCAACCTCGCCCTGGTTCATGCCCAGGTTGAAGCCGTGCGGTCCAGCCACCTCGCGGCTGACCCGCATGGCGGTGGCCGTCAGCTCTCCCAGCTCCACGCGCTCGGCGTCGGTCAGCTCCGTGTAGTCGGAAACGTGACGGTACGGGCACACCAGCAGGTGGCCTGAGTTGTAGGGGAACAGGTTCATGAGCACAAAGCAGGTGGCCCCTCGGTGAACGATGAGTCCCTCATCGTCGGCCTTGCCCGGCGCACTGCAGAACGGGCAGGTTCTGTCGCTCGCATCGGCTGGTTTGCCTTCTCCGTGGATGTAGGCCATCCGGTACGGGGTCCAGAAACGACCGAAGCCGTCCGGGACGCCCGCGAGCTCGCGGGCGTCCTCGGTGGGCAACGGTTCGGGGTGCGTGCCCGGCTCCGTCATGGTGCTCACGCCTCGTCGAGGCCGTCGATCTGGTCGGCGTTGTTGCGCTGCTCGATGT
>ERZ773263.2399-NODE-2399-length-10224-cov-14.303373_pt1 | contig 10224 bp, 10 predicted proteins | sample MGYA00511076_ERZ773263 | MGnify/ENA primary metagenome ERZ773263 (study PRJEB29015, sample SAMEA2738155) | human oral metagenome | biome: human oral; feature: human-associated habitat; material: saliva | place: China | collected 2195 ... | reverse complement strand
GGCCACGTGGCGGGCCGCCGCCTCGTTGTCGCCCGTCAGGAGGATCGGCTCGATGCCGAGTTCGCGCAGCTGAGCAATCGCAGCGGGAGAGGACTCCTTGATCGTGTCGCGCACGATGAGCGCCGCAATCGCGCGGCCTTCGACGCGCTCGGGAATCACCAGGGACGAGGCCGTGGCCCCCTCGCGCTCTCCCGTTCCCTGTGTGGTGCCGGGCTGGGTGGGGGTGTCGGTGTCCCTACCCGCGCTGTCGCCGGACGCGGGTGCGCCGTCGGCGGGCGCGGATTCGGAACGGGAGGTGACGGTGCCGGAGTATCCGGCTGCGTTCACGACGGACTCGAGTTCCTCGTTGCTATGCGGGGAGGTCAGCGTGATGCGCGCGGACTCGGTGGCGAGGTTGACTTCGGCCTTGACGCCGTCGAGCTTGCCGAGCTTGCGCTCGACGCGGCGCACGCAGGACGCGCAGGTCATGCCGCCCACGCTCATGGTGAGGGTGGCGAGGGGCAAATCCGCGTCGGGGCCGGGAAGTGCGACGGGCGCGGGCGCCTCGAGCGTGGTGGCGACCGCCACCGAGGTAGAGGTTGCTGCGGAACCCAGGTTCGGCGCGAGAGCCGCGACGACCGCGGAGGCACCCGAGGCCTCGGCCTCACGGACGGCGTCAAGGAGAGAAGAGGGGACGTCCACTCCGAGGGAGGCCAGCCACGACGGGCGACCGACCAGCACGCCGCCGCGGGCGGTGAGGCCGACGACGCCGAGTCCGGGTTGGTTCGCGAACGCGGTCACGGGGACGAGAGAGATACCTCGGGAGGATGCACCCGACGTGATCGCGTGGGCGACGGGGTGTTCGGAGAGGGACTCGACGGAGGCGGCCAGGGACAGGGCCGAGGCCTCGTTCACCTCGGGGGAGCCGCCCGCGGAGGGAACCGCAACAGACTCAAGCGACATGACTCCCGTGGTAACCGTGCCCGTCTTGTCCAGGAGCATGGTGTCGATCGAGCGCGTCTGTTCGAGGATTTCCGCGTTCTTGATGAGGATGCCGAGCTGCGAGGCGCGTCCCGACCCGACGAGGATCGCAGTCGGCGTGGCCAGGCCGAGCGCGCACGGGCACGCCACGACGAGGACGGCGACGGCCGCCGTGAACGCGGCCTGCACGCTGCCGCCCGCGAGCAGCCAGCCGACGAGGGTCAGCAGAGAAACAAGGATGACGATGGGCACGAACACGCCCGAAATCTGGTCCGCGAGGCGCTGGACGGGTGCCTTGCCGGCCTGGGCCTCGGCAACCATGCGCCCGATCTGTGCGAGCGTCGTGTCCGAGCCGACGCGCGTGGCTCGCACCAGCAGGGATCCCCACGTGTTGACGGTCGCGCCCGTCACCGCGTCGCCGGGGGCCGCGTCCACGGGCACGGACTCGCCGGTCAGGAGGGAGGTGTCCAGGGCGGAGGAGCCGTCGACGATGATGCCGTCGGTCGCCACCTTTTCGCCCGGGCGCACTGCAAACAGGTCGCCGACCTGCAGGGACGAGGCGGGTACAACATTCTCGGTGCGCTCGCCCGTCTCGGGGTCGATGCGCACGAGCGTTGCCTCCTTCGCGCCCATGCGCAGCAGCGAACGCAGCGCGTCGCCCGCGCGGTAGCGTGCGCGCGCCTCCAGGTAGCGGCCCGTCAGCAGGAACACGACGATCATGCACGCGCCCTCGAAGTAGATCTCCGCGTGGCCGGCGTGCGCCGCGCGCGGGATCAGGCTCATCTGCATGCGCATGCCGAGCATCCCGGCGCCGCCCCACAGCAGCGCCCACCAGCTCCACAGCGTCGAGGCGATGACGCCGAGCGAGACCAGCGTGTCCATCGTCGTCGACCCGTGGCGACCCGCCGCGAAGGCCGCCCGGTGGAAGGGCCACGCGCCCCACGTGACGACCGGGATCGTGATCGCCGCGACGACCCACTGCCACCCCGTGAACTGCCAGGCGGGCACCATCGACAGAATCGCCGCGAGGATGCCCAGTGGCGCGGAAACGATGAGGCGTCGGAGCATGTCGGCGGCGTGGGCGCGAGTGCCCTCGCCGACCTGAGGAGCGGGGGACGAGGCCGGGGTGGCCTCAGGGGAGGAAGGGGCGGCCGCGGGAGTGGTCGTCACGGAGTCGGTGGACATGGGTACCCTCCGGGGGTATGTATCGGGTGAAAGGAAACGAGGCCGGGAAAGTGCCCCGACCTCGTCGGTGAGGTGTGAAAAACCTCAGAAGTCGCGCGCGATGCCGACCAGCTTAAAGCCGGCCTCGGAGACCGCGTCGCCGAGCGCGGAGTCCTCAAGCGCCTTGTCGGTCAGGACGGTGACCTTGGAGGTGCCGCCCGAGTTGAGGATGACCTCAACGTTCTTGACGCCCGGGAGCTCCGTGAGTTCCTCGGTGACGCTCATGACGCAGTGCCCGCACGTCATTCCGTCAACGGACAACTCGATAGTGCGGTCGATCTCGGTGCTCATGTTCTCTCCTTGAGGTTAGGACTTGATGAGGCGAGCGATGGCCGCGGCCGCCTCGTCGACTTTGGCCTGCGCGGCCTCGTCGGATTCGCGCGCCGCCGTGACGACGCAGTGGTTCATGTGGTCTTTGAGTAGGTTGACTGCCACGGAGTCGAGCGCGGACTGGGCGGCGGAGACCTGCGTGAGGATGTCGATGCAGTAGTCGCCCTGCGAGATCATGCGCTGCAGGCCGCGCACCTGTCCTTCGATGCGGCGCAGGCGTGCGAGGTGGTTCTCGGTGTTGCCGTGGTAGCCGTGCTCGTTGCCCATAGAAAGGAGAGTACCCCTAGGGGGTATAGGTGTCAAGGGGAGTGTGGTGACACTCCCTGTGGAGCTTGCGACACGCATTCCCCAAAGTGGCGCGACGAGGCCTCGCCCACCGTAGGGTGGGGAGAGGACACAGGTGAGGAGGGGATATGAAGCGACGCCCGCGTCGGCGCTACCACGCGATGCGCCGCGTGCCGCAGGCGTACCCCGGCCTCTACCTGCGCCTCAAAGTCGCCCCCATTCTGCCCGCCCTCGCAGCCACGGTCGCCGTCGGCGCCCTCGCCGAAATCTCCGCCCTGCCCGATGATCTGCGGGGGCGTGCGCGATCCCTCTCCGACGCCATGGGAACCGCGATCAGCGAGAAGTCTCAGAGGATCTTCTTCGATGCCCCGGGCCTGGACACCCTCCTCATCCGCTCCCTCTCCCACGTGGCGCGCCGAACCGCCACCGTCGGGCGTGCGTGGGCGCGCCTCGTCGTCGCAGTTGGCGCGGACAAAGACGGGCGCATGGCCCGCATGCGTCCCCTCATCCCGAAGCGCGGATACGACGCCCTCATGACGGGAATGCTCACCGTCGGCACCGCCGTTGGCGCCCTACGAGGCGGCGCCGTTCACGTTGCCCTCCTGCGTGACTCCGCCGCCGACCCGCCCTTCCAGCCCCCGCTGCCCGATCACCCCGAGGCTCAGATCCGCCGCGTGGATGCCCCCGAGACCCTGTCCGATATGTGCGCCGACATTGACGAGCTCTACTGGTCGCGCACCCTGGGACCCGCCGTGAAGATCACGCGTGTCGGCGAGGGGGAGGCTCGGCGCTGGCTCATGTCCCTGGTCGGGACGGAGTCCATGACCTTCCGCTCCACCCACAACCCCGCCGACATCGAGGCCAACATTCGCCTCATGCTCGGACTGGAGGCGTCCATGAGTGTCGGTGTCGTGCGCGCGCTGCACGCCGCCATGGAACGAGACGGTGTGCCCGCCGAGGAAAGGGCGCGCCAACCCGTCTTCGTCTGCGGTCACTCCCAGGGCGGGATCGTCGCGGCCGCGCTGGCGTCCGTCCCCCCGCACGAGGCAGAGGTCAACATCGTGGGAATCCTGTCCACGGGTGGACCCAACCGCAGGATCCGGGTGCGCCCCGACGTGGTCACCGTCGCCATCACCCACGACCAGGACGTCGTGCCCAGCATGGACGGCTCGCCCGACCGCGCCCCCGACCGGCGCGTCGCGGTGGGGCGGAGCCTCGTGCGGCCCCGGAATCGCCCCCTGTATTACGCGCACTCCTCGTCGACGTACACGGAGACGGTGCGGCTCCTCGAACGCAAGGTGCGCGTCACCCCGTGGGGCAGGCTCGCCTCGTCGATGGCGGCCCTGCAGGACTTCCTGCCTACCCCCGGGGAGGCCACGCGCGTCATGCACTACGAGATCTGGCAGGACCTCCTGACCCCCACCGCCGACAACACGTGGAATACGGTGGCCGCGTTGGAGCACAGAGGATCGTACGAACCCACCACCTACCCCATCGACTACGTGGCCACGGTCCCGCGCCTGCCGCGAGTCGCTCGTTCGCGCTCGCCGCGCCGCGGGACGTCCCTGGGAGCATTCCTTCGTGCGCTCCTCGCCTATCGAAAGGACAGGTCATGACCGACCCCAACGCCCCCCTGCGCGAGGTGCGCCGATGGATGCGCGTCTCGACCCCCGTCAACAAGGTGGCGGCCGCTGGATTGCGCGGACGCCTCCCGCAGATCTCGGGGCCGCTGGTTATCGGTGCCCTCGGCGTCGGCGCGATCGGCGCGGGCATCGCGTGGCGGGCGCTGGCCTCCACGCGCGGAACCGGCCGCACGCAGCGTTTCGTGGACCTCGCCTCTGCCGCCCTCGAATCCCGCTTCCCGACCTCCGGCGCCGAGGCCCCTTCCAGCGGGTTGACGCGCGAGGACGGAGCAGGGAAGCCGGGGAGAGTCCGGCGTGCTCGGCGAGCCATCAACGTCGAGGTGGGCGAGGGTTTCGGGCGCCCCTCCCTGGTGTCCATCGACGTGGTCGTGCCCGCGGGGGACACCCTGGTCGACGCGACCGCTGCTGCGCAGGCGCTGGACGCTATCACGCGCGCCGCGTGGAACAACCCCGAGATGGCGCCGGTGAGCGTGCGTGCCCGGGTCCTGGAGGCCCGCGGCGGTGCGGATGATCTGGAGGCTCCCGGTGCGCAGACCGATGCGGTCGCCGACATGAGCGCCCTCGGCTTCGCCGACGAGATCGCCCGCCCCGACGAGCTGTACCACCGCTACGGGCCGCCCGAGTGCGACCCCGCGTGGAGGCCGTGAGCGCTGAGGCCGGGCGTCGCCGAACGGGCCGGGCGACCGCGTGCGAGGCGGTCCCCGACGCTCTTGTTCGCTTCTTGACCGTTTGATAGTGTTGGTCCTGGCGCTATGGTTTTGTACGAGAGGGGACACAGTGGCCGGCGATCTTGTCATCAAGAGGGGGACCTCGAAGTCCTGCGTGACCGCACGAGAGACCTGTCCGGCAGACTGCAGTCGGTGACCGTCGCGACGGCGGGCGACTACATCTCCTCCGCAGTCGGGGGAAGCCCGCTCGCAGGACAGGGACGCAGCGCCGGCGAGACGATCGACGAGGCGGTCATCGCACTGACGCGTGACCTGGACGATTTCTCCCAGTCCGTGAACGATTCGATCAACGCCTACAACGCAACCGAAAACAAAGCGACGGTGAGCTTCCAGCACACCGACCACGGCGGCCCGGCGATGACGATGGATGACCTGCGACGCATGATGGAGGAACAGTAATGGCAACCTGGGCGGACATTCAGAGCTGGGAGCTCAGCCACGTGGAGGAGGCCGAGGACCTCATCGAGGCCGAGGTGCGCGAGGCGCGTGAGATCATCGCCGACCTCGAGCACGCCGCGAACGACATCCGATCTCAGGGCGAGGCGCCTGACCGTATGCGCCAGCGGCTCACCGAGATCCAGGACAAGCTGGACTCGCGCCTCAACGAACTCACCGAATACGCGCTGGCGACCGCGGAGCTGCACGGATACGTGAGCCGCGTCGTGGCAAAGCGGAAGTCCGCGTGGGAGGTCGCGGCAGAAATCCATGCCACGATCAGTGAGAACGGTGAGGCGAAGCTAGAAGTGGTATCGGGGGAAGAAGATCCCAGTCGCGGAAATAAGTATCTGGAGATGTGCGATGTCATTATTGACGCGATCGCGATTGCGACAGAGGCGGAGGATACCGTAGGGCCCCGATATAAGGCTCTGGCTGACGGGAAGTACGCTATGTCCGAGGGACGACACTCGGCATCTGCGGGCCTGGCTGACGACGCCGACCCCTCGTGGAGTCCCGAGGAGGTCTCCGTGTGGTGGGCGCTCCTGTCGGAGACCGAGCGCGAGGCGCTTATCAACAAGGATCCCGAAAAGTACGGCAATCTCAACGGTATCGACATGGCGTCGCGAGTAAAGGCGAATGAGCTTGCGTTGAATGGGTACTTCGACGCCGCGGGAAATCGTATTCCGGGACTACTTGAGAAAGCACAGAAGGAGTACGACGAAGCGAAAGCTGCATATGAGAAGGATAGGGATTCATTCTGGGGTAACCCGTATAGAGTTGATGCAAGCCTTGAACGCTATCGCAATGCTGAAAATAAACTGAATGATCTCAAAGCCGTCAAAGAAGCCCTTGAGGGTGAAGATATCTCACTTGTTGCTCTTGAGTTTGGTGAACGTGGAGAAAACGTGCGTGCGGCGCTCGCTATTGGAGATGTCGATAACGCAAAGCATGTAACGACCTTCGTTCCGGGTATGACCACGTCTTGTCGTAAGAGTACTGACCTCAACTTGAGGTACGCGCGTAACTTGATCCACGCAGCGGAGACTGCGGGCCGTGCAGAAGAAGGAAGTGTCGCAGCGGTCGCGTGGATGGGCTACGAAGCGCCGCCGGGTCCAGAGACAGGGGACCTGTCTGTCGCGTCTCCAGGCAAGGCACAGGCCGGAGCTGAGAAGCTGAACGGCTTCCTGACAGGAATCCACTCGTGGCGCTCAGAGCGGGGAATGGACGTGCACCAAACTCCGGTCACGCATTCCTATGGGTCCCTGACGGGCGGCTTCGCGATGCGTGATATTGGAGAGGGCGTCGTCGATGACTTCGTGTACACGGGTTCCCCGGGCTCAGCGGTGAATTCTGTCGGGACGCTGGGGGTAGACCCCGAACACACGTGGGTATCGGCGATTCCGCTACACGACGAGGTGCAGGGGATGGGGCTCGATGGTTACTTCGGTCGCGACCCCAAGGAGCTCGAGGGAATCGGGCACCTCTCGGGTGACGCGACCGGGGGAAACGGATACAACTCAGATCCAAACGCCGGCAAATATGCGAATCACTCCGCTTATTTCTATGAGGAGAAACCTGGCCAGCGTAACCACTCTCTTGACGACATCGGTGAGGTCATAGCGGATAAGAAGGGGCGGTAATGAGTCGGAAACAGCTGGTCATGCTACTGGGCGCCGCCTGCGCTTCGTTGCTTCTGGCGGCGTGTATTCCGAGCCTACCGGATGATGCTGAACTGTATTTTGGCCGCAGCAGTGGGAGTATCCCGATCTCCGAGAGACAGACGACGGAGGTTCACATCAGGGATAGCCTGCCCCGGTATCTGGGCATCATCGAGGAGGTCGTCGTTGAGTCCGGTGGCGTGCTCGGAGTCAGTGGCAAGAACCGAGTCGACGGTTGCCCAACGACGGACATGACCGACATGGATATCCAGTGGATGCTGATGTATATTCCTGCGATCGATTATGAGGATTTGCGTCGGATAGTTGTCGAGGGGGCGCAGCGTAACGGCTTCGCGTATTCGTGGGATCCGGTACGCAGAGATAAACTCAACCTTCGCACTGTTACTGTCGGGGATGAATACGGGAATAATCTGAGTTTCTATCACCACGAGGCTCTGGACAGCATTGTCATTGATTTGTATTCGGGGTGTATGTTCCCGTCCCAGCCTCTCGATCCGGACACCCCGCGGTGGTCATATCCGCTGCCTAGCATTGAAGAAATGTTTCCGAATCTGACAATCGTGCAGGCTTTTGACGATAATGGTGACGAGAATCCTGAGTTGCGTCCGCAGTCGGGAGCGCAGTCGGGGGAATGAACATGACAAAGAAATGGACCCCGGCACGCGTGGGTGCGTGGTGCGTCGTGGTGGTGGCCGTGTTGGGTGGGTGTCATGCAGCAAAGTCGCGCGATGCTGAGTTCGTTCCCTTTCCTCAGCGTGTGAGCATTGAAGAGTACACGAGCCGTCAGCTGCTGGAGACATCGAGTATGGCTGTGCAGGTGGCCGCCGAGACCGGTGGTGAGCTGACGGTGATGGGCCTGCCGTACGTACAGGTGTGTGGCAGTGGTGATACCCAGGGGTATCGGGTGGTTGGTTACACCACGGTGGCTCCGTCGATGTCCTTTGAAGGGCTTGAGAAACTGGTGACAGAAAATAAGCCCGATTGGGCGGTGGCCGTGCAGGTTGATGAGGAATTCGGCAGGGATGGCACTCGGGGTATTCAGCTGATCGACAACTATGGCGGCCTTGCTGAGTTCAAGTTTTCGGAGGACTCTATCGCCGTGAGGTCTCGCTCCGCGTGTTTGCCGACGGATAAGCCCCTGGATGATCCGGGTCAGTTCGTCCTACCCTCCGTGGAGGAGGCGTTCCCGGGCGTGCACGTGACGGTCAGCGACAACACGGATCCGAACCTGCACCCGGTCCCCACGCTCACCCCGGGCGCTCATGTCGCGCCCCAGTCCGGCGCCCAGAGTGGTGCCCAGTCGGGGGAGTGATGGTATGAGTTCTCGGTGGATGATGGCAACCGCTGCCGCCTGCGCGTCTCTGCTTCTGGCGGGGTGTGTTCCGGGGCTGTCGGATGATGCTGACGCCTACTTTGGGCACAACGAGGGGAACGCTCCCATGTCGGAGCGCCAAACGGTGGAGGCGTATCTGAAGGAGACGCTCCCGCGCTACGTCGACATCGTTGAGGACGTCGCAATGGAAGCTGGTGGGACGGTTGGTACAGCTGAGGAGAGTCGTAGTAGTGCCTGTGGGGAACAGGGAGACAACCTCTACCGTATTAGTTTTGGGCGTGTGTTTATTCCGCTGATTGACTTTGAGGATCTGCGTCAAGTGGTGTGGGAGGGCGCTCAGCGTAATGGTTTCGACTACTCGTCAGATCCAGAGCCCGTAGACAAACTCAAGAAACGGCGTGTTCAGGTCACGGATTCGGACGGCTCCTCGATTGAGTTCCTTCACTTTGACAATGACGTTATTTCCGTCAGTATTTCCTCGGGGTGTCGGCCTGCTGAGAAGCCCAATTATCGTAATGGGTACTTCCACGTACCCACGGTGCAAGAGTTGTTACCGGATGTGACGCTTGTTGAGGCATATGGAGAGGACGGCAGCGAGAACACAACGATATTCCGCCAGGCGAAGCCCGGTGGTGGGCAGTCGGGGAGCTGACGGTGGTGAAGAAGCGGACTGTGGTGAGCGCCGGTTTTGCTGTGGCTGCGGTGGTCGCTGCTGCTGTTGTGAACCAGGTGTGGATTTCACGCCAGGGTGGGCCTGTGTCATTTGGAGAGCGTCAGAGCCTGGAGGAATACATGGGGCACAACCTGTCGGAGGAGCCGCGTATGGCTGAACAGCTGGCTGCTGAGACTGGCGGTGAACTGCGAATTGCTGGTCTGCCGTACGTCCAGACGTGCGGCGTGGGGACGACACAGGGGTATCGTCTGCGTGGTTTCACCATGGTGGCTCCATCGATTTCTTTTGACCGGCTTGAGGAGCTTGTGAAGGCCCGCCATCGTGATGGGGTGACGGTGGTGTGGGTGCAGAACGAGTATCAGAAGGATGGGACTAGGAATATATTCCTCAACGATCGTGAGGGTAATTCTGTGCAGTATAAGTACGCGGAGAATGGCATTGTCATGAGTTCTCGCTCCGCGTGTTTGCCGACGGATAAGCCCCTGGATGATCCCGGTCAGTTTGTTTTGCCGTCGGTGGAGGAGGCGTTCACGGGCGTGCGCGTGACGGTTAGTGATAACACGGACCCCGACCTGCACCCGGTCCCCACGCTCACCCCGGGTGCCCACATCACCCCCCAATCCGGCGCCCAGAGCGGTGCCCAGTCGGGTTCGTAATCCCCGCCCCGGCCTCGTCGATATAGTCGAGAAACGGCGAAGGGCGGCGAGGCGTGGACCAGCCGCGCACCCGCCGCCCTTCGCGAATAGAGCTTAGGCCTCCCAGCGCGCCAGGCGCTCGGACAAGCCGATGTAGGTCGCGGGGGTCAGCGCGAGGAGGCGCTCCTCCACCTCGGCCGGCAGACCCAGGCCCGCGATGAACTCACGCATGTCTTCCGCGCCCACCTCGTGGCCGCGCGTCAGCTCCTTGAGGCGCTCGTACGGGTTCGCCATGC
>ERZ773263.2397-NODE-2397-length-10242-cov-1.967802_pt1 | contig 10242 bp, 10 predicted proteins | sample MGYA00511076_ERZ773263 | MGnify/ENA primary metagenome ERZ773263 (study PRJEB29015, sample SAMEA2738155) | human oral metagenome | biome: human oral; feature: human-associated habitat; material: saliva | place: China | collected 2195 ... | reverse complement strand
AGAAGCAACTGCTGACAATCGCCCGGGCCTTGCTGGCGGATCCTAAGATTCTGATTCTGGACGAAGCTACCTCGTCAGTGGATACCCGTCTGGAGCTCCTCATTCAGAAGGCCATGAGCCGTCTGATGGAGGGCCGGACCAGCTTCGTCATTGCCCATCGTCTGTCGACCATTCAGGAAGCCGATAAGATTTTGGTCTTACGTGATGGCCAGATTGTAGAACAAGGCAATCACGACAGCCTCTTGGCAGCCAAGGGCTTCTACTACGAACTCTATCAAAGTCAATTTAATCAATAAGCCCATAAGGTTAGGATTTTGTCCTAACCTTATTTTTGTAATTAGACTAGACAAAAAAGTGTCATAATAGTGCGGATTAGATAGCTTATAGTTTTATCGTCCAAGTGTTGCCTATCGGAAGGGGAGTCAAAATTAAGCTGAAATTTATCTCAATTAGTGATGTGCTTAATTTGGAGCGGAAAGGCTTTACATTAAGGGGTTTCAGGACTATAATGAAGGCAAGACGTATGATTGAATGCGTTTAAAAAATATCTGGAAAGGGGGAGAAGCATGGCTCATAAACGTTTGTTGTCTTGCACAGCCAGTGAGGTCAAAACTTTGACAGCCGCGGAACTTAAACAAGCCATTAAGGCCAGCGAAGGTCGTATTATCTTGGCGGAAACAGTGGTCACCAAGGCGCCGCTAATTGAAGGGGTAAGCAATGCGGAGATGATGCGGGCATTTAGTGCGGATATGCTATTATTGAATGAATATGATCTATCCACCAAATTTATCCATAGTTTGCCTGCAATGGACGCGCCCATTGCTTATCTCAAGGAATTAACCGGTAGACCTATGGGCTTGAACTTAGAACCGGTTGACCCAAGTGCTGAAGCGCTAGAAGATTGGATTGACCTACCGGAGGGCCGACGTGCCACGGTAGAGAACTTCCAAGCCGCTAACCGAGAGGGATTTGATTTCTTGGTCTTGACGGGGAACCCTTCGACAGGGGTTAGTCATCAGGCCATTGAAGCCACGGTGCGGCTAGCTAAGCAGCATTTCAAGGGGCTGGTCTTTGCAGGTAAGATGCACAGTGCCGGGACCGGCGAGAAGGTGGTCTCTGAAGCCCATTTGTTAGCCTATATGGCAGCAGGTGCGGATGGCGTCTTGATTCCAAGTGTGGGGACCGTGCCAGGTGTCAGAGAAGACCAGGTGGCGCGGATTGCTGAGCAGGTCAAGGACTTGGGCGGTTTAGTTATCTCAACCATTGGCACCAGTCAGGAAAGTGCCGATAGTGGGACCATTCGCGAATTTGCGCTAGCCAACAAACGCGTGGGTACAGATATTCATCACATTGGCGATGGTTCCTACGGACGCATGCCAGATCCAGAGAATATTCTGGCCTTGTCGCTAGCAATTAGAGGGAAGCGACATACTTATTTCCGTATGGGACAATCAGTATTAAGATAAAAAGAAAGTAGGAAAAAACAATGATGTCATATTTACAAAAAATGGGTCGCTCTTTGATGCTGCCTGTTGCCATCTTACCAGTGGCTTCCATTTTAATGGGGATTGGTTACTGGATTAGCCCTGCTGGTTTAGGTGTTCCAGGCCAAACCGGGACCAACCCAGTAGCAGTCTTCTTGATTCAAGCAGGTTTAGTCTTAATCGACAAAATTCCACTCTTATTCGCCGTTGGTTTGGCTGTTGGTTTAGCCAAAGATAAGAACGGGGCAGCCGGTCTCAGTGGTTTGGTCGCCTTCTTAATTATCACGACTATCCTATCTAAGGATGTTGTGGCTCAATTACAAGGGGTCAAACCAGAAGAAGTGGCTTTGGCTTTCTCTAAGAGCACTAATGCCTTCATCGGGATCTTATCAGGGATCATCGGTGGGGAAATGTATAACCGTTTCAAAGATGTTAAATTACCAACCGCTCTAGGTTTCTTCAGCGGTCGTCGTTCTGCGCCAATCATGGCAGGTCTTGTAGCATCACTTGCTGCCCTTGTCTTGCTCTTCGTATGGCCAGCAGTCTTCAGTGCTTTAGTAGCCTTTGGTAAGTCATTTGTTGGCTTGGGCGCAATCGGTGCTGGTATCTATGGTTTCTTCAACCGTCTCTTGATTCCAGTTGGTTTACACCATGCCCTCAACGCTGTATTCTGGTTCGACGTAGCTGGGATTAACGATATCGGGAACTTCTGGGGTAACACTGGTGTTCTAGGTCAAACTGGTATGTACCAAGCTGGTTTCTTCCCAGTCATGATGTTTGGTTTACCAGGGGCTGCTTTGGCAATGTACCGCAATGCCAAAGACAGCAAGAAAAAAGCTGTATCAGCCCTCTTAGTAGCAGCTGTCTTGGCTTCCTTCTTAACCGGGATTACCGAACCACTTGAGTTCGCCTTCATGTTCCTAGCACCTGTTCTTTACTTGGTGCACGCAGTCTTAACAGGGGTATCCTTGACAATTGCAGCCTTGTTACATGCCACTGCAGGCTTCAACTTCAGTGCAGGTTTGATTGACTTTATCTTAACTAGCCGCTTGCCAATGGCTAACAATCCTTGGCTCTTGATTGTCTTAGGTCTAGTAATGTTCGTTGTTTACTTCTTTGTCTTCGACTTCTTAATCAAGAAATTCAACTTCACCACTCCAGGCCGTGAAGATGACGAGTCTACTGAAAATGACCCTAACATGACCGTTAAAGCTAGCGACTTCAACATTCCTTTGTTAATTGAAGGTTTAGGTGGCAAGGACAACATTGAAGCAACTGACCACTGTGCTACTCGCTTACGTTTAACCCTAGCTGACACTAGCAAGGTTGACGAAGCTAAGATCAAATCTACCGGTGCTGTTGCAACGCGTGTCCTCAACAAAAAGAACGTGCAAGTTATTATCGGGACCGAAGTACAATTCGTTCACGATGCTTTAGCAGCACAAGTAAAATAAGCCAGTCTATTGATTTAGTAGATAAAAAAGCGTTGGAGCCCTGAGGCGGCCAACGCTTTTTCTTATGGCTTGACGAGAGAGGGCAAAAGGCTAGTTTTCTAGCTTCTGGCCTCTTCAGTTGCTGGTCACATTGTGTTAAAATAGATAGGTGATAAATCAGAGAAGGAGGCGAGCGGGATGGCCAAGCTTGCATTAGATACGGCGACGGAGGCACTGTCAGTGACAGTCATAGATGATGCGGACCGGGTGCTAGGGCATACCAGCTTAGCGGCAGGCAAACAGCATGGGGAGCGTTTGGTGCCGGTCCTGGCCCAGTTGCTGGAGGATTGCAATGTGGACCGCCAAGCCGTGGATAGCCTCTATGTGGGGGTAGGGCCTGGCTCTTATACCGGCGTGCGGATTGGGGTGACCCTGGCTAAAACCTGGGCGGACAGTCTGGGTCTAGCCCTCTATCAGATGTCTTCCCTGGCCCTGCTAGCAGCCCAAGCCAGCGTGGCAGTGGGAGACTACATTATTCCCCTCATGGATGCCCGCCGCTTGTCAGCCTACACGGCCCTCTATCAGCAGACAGACCAGGGACTGGTGGCGGTGACGGCGGATTGCCATGCCGACTGGCAGACCTGGCTGACGAATGAAGCCCGCCAGCATTTGCAGGCTGGAGCCCAAGTCCTGATGATTGGCCAGCATCTGGCGCCATTTGCTGAGGCCTTTAGCCAGGCCTTGCCAGATGTCAGCCTTAAGACGGTGGAAGGTTGGACTGCCTATCCTCATACCGACAAGTTCCAGGAAGTCGCCCATGAGCGAGTGGCAGAGCCGGCCCTCTTGGAGCCTGTCTATGGCCATTTGACCCTGGCAGAACAGGAATGGCTAGCCAAAGAAGGAGGCACCAGTGTCGACCATGCAGCACTTATCCACTATTATTCGTGAGTTTTGGCAGGAGCGGGTGCTAGGCCGTCAAGCCCAGGATGCTAGTCAGACGCCCAAGCGTCATGCAGCCCTTGACATTAGCCAGTTTCCGCCCCAAGCCTTGGGCGCGGGGGCCTATTTACGGCAATTAGTCGAAGAAGATTTGCCTGAGCTAGTGGCCTTGGAAGAACTCTGCTACGACGGTTTTCTGGCCTGGACCCTTAAGGATTTCCGGACCGACTTCCGTTATAATCTCTACGCCATCTACTGGGTACTGGAAATTGATGGCCATATTCAGGGCCTGATTTCTGGCCGTTGCCAGCAAAAGACCGCTCACATCAGCCATCTCTTCATCCACCCGCGCTTTCGGCGCCAGGGCTATGCCCGTCGCCTGGTGCAACGCTGGTGTCGTTGCGTCAGCCAAATCGGCAGCCGGCGGGTGACCTTAGAGGGTCGGGCGACCAACCAGGCCGCTCAAACCCTTTACCAGGGGCTAGGCTTTGAAATTGAACGCCTAGTGCCCAACTACTACCACACCATGCAGGAGGATGCCCTCTTCATGGTCTATGACTGTCAGCAATAGGAGGTGTCGGCATGGACAGCAAACATTATCAGGTGGTGCCCTTCACCGGCGCCCAGCTACCCGAGGCCTTCCGTCAGGTTATTATTGAAGGCAATCAGGCCTTGCACTGGAATGAAGCTCAGAGTCGGGACGACTTCCAACTGGACCAGACCGAGTATTACCTGCTGCTAGACCATGATCAGGTGCTGGGTTATGTCGGCCTCCACCATGTCTTAGATGAAGCCACCCTCAACCTAGTCTATATCCAACCCGACTTACGGGGTCAGGGCCTGGGGCGCCAGCTCCTAGACTTCGTCTTAAATCAACAGTTCCATCGGGGCATCCGCCATGTCTTCTTGGAAGTGCGCCAGGCTAATGCAACGGCCCTGGGCCTCTACCAGCAGGCCGGCTTTGAAACCTTAATCGTTCGGCCGCGTTACTATCAAGATCCGGTGGATGATGCGGTCATTATGCAAAAATTACTAAGTCGATCAGAAAAGGAGGGGGAGCCTTCATGAGTCAAAAAGTTCGGATTATGGCCTTTGAATCGTCTTGCGATGAGACCAGTGTGGCCATCGTCGAGGACGGCCAGACCATCTTAGCCAATGTAGTGGCTTCCCAGGTCCAAAGCCATATCCGCTTTGGCGGGGTGGTGCCAGAGGTCGCCAGCCGCCATCCTGTGGAACAAATTAGTCAGGTCACCCGTCTGGCCTTAGAACAAGCTGGCGTCACTTGGCAGGACATTGATGCCATTGCGGTGACCCAAGGGCCTGGCCTAGTCGGCGCCCTCCTAGTCGGGATTACAGCCGCTAAGACCTTGGCCTTGGTCCACGACAAGCCCTTGATTGCGGTCAATCATTTGGCCGGCCACATCTATGCCAGTCAAATCGGCCAGGAACTGGCCTTTCCCCTGCTGGCCCTGATTGCTTCGGGTGGCCATACCGAGTTGGTTTATATGCCTGAGCATGCCATTTATCAAGTCGTGGGGGAGACCCAGGATGATGCGGTTGGCGAAGCCTATGACAAGGTCGGGCGCTTGCTGGGCTTGCCATATCCGGCCGGCAAGCATGTAGACGCCTTGGCCCATCAAGGCCAGGATACCTATCCAGTGCCACGGGCCATGCTGCAGGAAGATAACTTGGACTTCAGCTTCAGTGGTATGAAGAGCGCGGTCATGAACCTGGTTCATAATGCCAAGCAAAGGGGGCAGGAACTGGTGACGGCTGATTTGGCCACTAGCTTCCAGCAGGCCGTCGTCGATGTCCTAGTGGGCAAGACCCTCAAGGCCTTGGCCCAATATCCAGTTAAGCAATTTATTTTGGCCGGGGGTGTGGCAGCCAACAGTGGGCTCCGCCAACGTATGGAACAAGAATTGGCCAGTCGCTATCCTGATGTGCAAGTCTTGATTCCGCCCCTATCCCTCTGTGGGGACAATGCGGCCATGATTGGGGCGGCTGCCTATCCGCTTTATTTACAAAAAAGATTTAGTCCACTGACCCTCAATGCTAAGCCTGGCTTATTCTTATAAGCTAGGCTATTTTTTCTTCTTGGGGGCCAAAGTTTGCGCACTAAGGGCCACTAAATCGTTTGTTAAGCCATTGGCATTTCACATGCAAAGCGTAATGTTTGTCAAATTGTAAGCGTTTGCTTTTTGGGCAAGAAAGTGCTATAATATACAATGTGAAATAGAGCACGAGTCGCAGGTAGCCAAGGAGGGGAGCAGGTGCGACCGTCACATCCAAAAATCAGTAAGTCAATACAGAAAGGAAGTCAAACAATGAGAGCAGCAGTAGTAAGTCAAGCCTGTGATGGAACAGTAGAAATTGTCGAACGCGAAACGCCTAAGGTAGGCCCAGGGGAAGCCTTGGTCGATGTGGAATATTGTGGGGTTTGCCACACCGATTTGCACGTGGCCCATGGGGATTTTGGTAAGGTGCCAGGTCGGATCCTAGGGCACGAAGGGATTGGGATTGTCACGGAAGTGGCACCCGATGTGACCAGCTTGAAGGTTGGCGACCGAGTAAGTATTGCTTGGTTTTTCCAAGGATGTGGTCGCTGCGAATACTGTACAACAGGTCGCGAGACCCTCTGTCGTAGCGTCAAAAATGCGGGTTACTCCGTTGATGGGGGCATGGCCGAGCAATGTTTGGTAACAGCGGACTATGCGGTTAAGGTGCCAGAAGGCCTGGATCCTGCCCAAGCCTCTTCTATTACCTGTGCTGGGGTCACCACCTATAAGGCCATCAAGGTAGCAGATGCTAAGCCTGGCCAATGGATTGCCATCTATGGATGCGGGGGCTTAGGGAACTTAGCCATTCAATATGCTAAGAAGGTCTTCAATGCCCATGTGGTAGCCATTGATATCAACCAAGACAAGTTGGACTTGGCCCTAGAAGTAGGGGCAGACGTAGCCCTCAATGCCAAGGACGTGAATACGGCGGAATACATTCAAGAACACTTCGGTGGGGTCCACTCTGCAGTGGTAACAGCCGTATCCAAGGCTGCCTTCAATGATGCCGTTAATGCGGTACGGGCAGCAGGTAAAGTGGTAGCCGTCGGTCTCCCATCCGAAACCATGGACTTGCCAATCGTTAAGGCTGTGCTGGATGGGATTGAAGTCATCGGTTCCTTGGTAGGGACCCGCAAAGACTTGGAAGAAGCCTTCCAATTCGGGGCTGAAGGCCTGGTTGTGCCAATCGTTCAAAAACGCCCACTCGATGATGTGGCGGATGTCTTCGCTGAGATGGAAGCCGGCACCATTCAAGGCCGGATGGTGCTAGACATGAAGCATCAATGCTCATGTGGCCATCACCACTAAGCTAATTTAAGCCAAGCAAAAAGGCACTGAGATTTAAGTCTCAGTGCCTTTTTAATTTCCCAATATATCATATATGATATATCGGGCAAATGCTAAACTTAGGCTAGAAAGTCTTCCAAGGCCAGGCTGGCGCTTTCCCAGGCTTCTAAGGCTTCAAGTTGGGCAGCTTCTGCCTCTTGCAGGTCTTGGTGGAGCTGGGCTAGCTGGCTCTGGTCATTGGCCAAGGCAGCCGTCTCCATCTGGGTGTGGAGTTGGGCGATGCGAGTCTCCCATTGGGCGTGGCTGGCGTCTGCCTGATCCACGGCTTCTTCCAAGCGGCGACGTTGACGCTTGGCTTCTTTCATGGCTTGATAGTCTTGTTGGGCCGGATTAGCTGAATTAGCTGTCTTAGGCTCAGTGCTAGCTTGGCTCTGGGCAATTAAGGCTTCTTCGGCCTTCTTCTCTTGATAGTAGTCATAGTCGCCTAGGTAGGTCTTGACACCTTGTGGGGTGATTTCAACTACTCGCCAATCGGTTGATGAAATAGCGGTCGTGGGAGACGAAGAGCAGGGTGCCATCGAAGGCAATCAGAGCATCTTCCAGAACTTCCTTGCTGTCGATATCCAAGTGGTTGGTTGGCTCGTCCAGAATCAGGGTGTTGTCGTGCTCGGTGGCTAGCAGGGCTAGACTGAGCCGGGCCTTCTCGCCCCCGCTCAGCATGGAGACCTTCTTGAGGACATCATCGCCCGAGAAGAGGAAGCTCCCCAGAATGGTCCGAATGACCTTCTCGTCGGTGGTGTCATGGGCCTGCCAGAGGGTTTCTAAGACGGTCAAATTCTCGTCAGGCAAGACCAGGTTTTGGTCGTAGTAGCCGATTTGAACGCCCGTGCCAAAGCGATAGGTCCCTGCCAGGGCAGGCAACTGGCCAATCAGGGTCTTGAGCAGGGTGGTCTTGCCGACCCCGTTAGGCCCCACTAGGGCGATGGCTTCTTGGCGCCGGACCTGGAGGTTGAGGTCCTGAGCGACCGGCGTGGCCTCATAGCCCACCGCCAAATGATCAACGTCCAGAACATCTTCACCAGAGTCCTTGGCTGCCAGGAACTGGATGCGGGGCGCCTGCTTGTCTTGCTTAGGTTTGTCTAGACGGTCCATTTTCTCCAACTGCTTACGGCGGCTTTGGGCCCGTTTGGTCGTTGAAGCCCGCACCAGGTTACGTTGGACGAAGTCTTCCAGTTTTTGAATGGTGGCTTGTTGGGCGGCATAGGCCTTCTCCTCAGCGGCCAGACGCAGGGCCTTCTCTTCCACATAGTAGCTGTAATTGCCCTTGTAGGTGTGGAGACGATGATGGCGCAGTTCCAGGACCTGGTTGACTACCTTATCCAGGAAATAACGGTCGTGGGAAACCAGGAGGAGGGCGCCCTTGTAGCCAGTCAGGTAAGTTTCTAGCCAGGCTAGGGTAGTCATGTCTAAGTGGTTGGTCGGCTCGTCCAGAATCAGCAGGTCATAGTCCATAAGTAGGATGCGGGCCAGGGCAAGGCGGGTCCGTTGCCCCCCGGATAATTGGCTAACCGGCGTGGCATAGTCAGCTTCGTAGAAACGGAAACCGTGTAGAACGGTCCGGATATCGGACTCAATAGCATAGGCATTGCGTTGGGTTAGGGCCTCCTGGAGTTGGTCGTAGCGCTCCAAGGCAGCCTGGTAGGCTGGCGCTTGGGTGTCATCAGACAGCTCAGCTAGTCGCATGGCGGCTTCCTCAGCTGTCTGGCGTAGGGCCAAAGTCTCCTGGAAGACCGCTAGCATGGTATCCCAGATGGACAGGCTGTCGTTCCATTCGGTCCGAACATGTTGGGCCAGGTAGCCGATTTTTAGGCCTTTGGCCTTGGTGATGGAACCGTCCGAAATCGGCTCCTCGCCCATGATTTGCTTAATCAGGGTGGACTTGCCGGCCCCATTACGGCCCACCAGGGCAATACGGTCTTGTGTTTGGATATTGAAGGAGACCCCTTCATAGAGGGTGTCATCGGCAAAGCGCCGCGCCAGGTCATTGGCTTGTAGTAGAATCATAGCAGGCGATTCCTTTCTATCAGTGTCTCTATCATTATACCTTGAAGATTCAGGACCTTCAAGGAAAGAGAAGGGACGTATTCTAGGAGACCGGAGGGCGGGTTATCGTCATCTTGTTCTTCAATATTTTAGGCCTAGTTCGGGTTAACCCGAACTGGGTAGAGAATATTGAAAAGCAAGAAAGTTATAGGCAAAGGCGCCGTTGCCTGTATCTCAATATGGAAGTGTAGAAAACATTGAGAAACTTAAATTAGTCCAAGTATTTTTTAGTGGAGACAAGGCTAATGTTTGGGACAAAAGAGAGAGTTAGACGACGAGAAATCTGTTGGAAGCCTGGCCTAGCCAAGCTAGAGCCGATCCAACTCCAAATGCCCACTTTAGGTTTTAATGCCGAAAGGCGATTAAGAGTTCTCGCCACAAAGACCGAGAATTTAATTATCTTGCTTTTCAACATTTTACGCCGAGTTCGGGTTAACCCGAACTCGCATCAAAATACTGAAAAGCAAGAAAGTGAATGTGAGTCCTGTTATTGCTGTGCTATCAATGTTCATCAGAATAATATGGTCAGAAATGTAAAATGACCAGAATAATTTTTGTTGAAAATAGCCTAGCCAGGCGGAAGCCTGGCGCTGCCAGCTAGCTACTTTAGATTCAAAGACACTCAGAACCCATAGACGCTAAATCCAAAACAATCTTGCTAATCAATATTTGGCACCGAGTTGTGGTTAACCACAACTCACATCAAAAAACTGAAAACCAAGAAGTTTATAGCGACTCCTGCTATGGCTGTTCTACCAATAGTCACCCCCAAAATATTAAGCAAAAGCTAAATTGCCACAAAATATTTTTGCCTCAAATCTTATCAGGCCAGCCACAAAAAAAGAGCCCCCAAGGGGGCTCGTGTCTATTTAGCTAGCAACTTGTGACCGATCATAGTCATAGAGACGGGTCAGGACATAGGCCAATCCGCAGGAC
>ERZ773263.2396-NODE-2396-length-10242-cov-45.764602_pt1 | contig 10242 bp, 5 predicted proteins | sample MGYA00511076_ERZ773263 | MGnify/ENA primary metagenome ERZ773263 (study PRJEB29015, sample SAMEA2738155) | human oral metagenome | biome: human oral; feature: human-associated habitat; material: saliva | place: China | collected 2195 ... | reverse complement strand
AGGTTCTAAATGAAGATTTTGTTTCCAATTATTAGCTAGCATTTACAAGCTCCTTATTAGTTTTGAAGAAGTATGCTGTTACTGAGAATGAAACGATGAATGATAATGCTAAACCAACACCAAATGTTGACCAGTGGTTTGCAGGAATTGATAAGAATCCTGGAAGACCAGCTGCTCCTAATGCTGATGCAAATACTTTGTTTAATCCAATCCATGCACTTCCTACAGCACTTCCTGCAATAGCTCCGTAGAATGGATATCTAAGTCTTAAGTTAACCCCGAACATAGCTGGTTCTGTAATACCTAGTAATGCAGAGATACCAGATGCTGATGAGATTGACTTCATTTTTGTATTTTTAGAGAATACTAATACCGCAAGAACCGCTGCACCTTGCGCTACATTAGACATAGAGGCTATTGGGAAGATAAATGTTAATCCTGTTGCAGCTAGTAATTGAGTTTCGATAGCTGAGAAACTTTGGTGTAATCCAGTGATTACGATTGGTGCGTATAATAGACCAAAAATACCAGCTCCTACGAACCCACCTTGCATGTATAACCATTGTAATCCTTCACCTAATAAAGTACCCGCCTCACGAAGTACAGGCCCCATCCATGCGAATGTTACGAATCCAGTTACGAATAATGAAACTAATGGTGTAGTTAAGTTATCTAACCATGATGGAGTTACACGACGTAAAAATTTTTCAATTGTAGCTAATAACCAAGCAGCTGCAAGAATTGGTAATACAGTTCCTTGGTATCCTACTTTAGCAATCTTAAATCCAAACACATCCCAATATTGAAGTGCAGTTACTCTTTGTAAACCATCAACTGCTTGACCACTTTGATTAACGATATCTAATGCTGGTGCAAGAAGTTGGTTTGTAGTTGGATCTAATTTTCCAAATACATAGAAGTTCATTACATCTGGGTGAACCATTAACATTGCAAGCGCAGCTCCTAGATATGGATTCCCACCAAAACGTTTAGTAGCAGAGAAACCAATTAATACTGGTAAGAATACGAACGGTGCATTGGCAAATACGTTAACCATATCTGCAAGACCTGCAATACCAGGGTTAGCCTCAATAACCGATTTTCCAGTGTAGAATAAATCTTTCGCTGTTAATACATTGTTAATCCCCATTAAAAGACCACCAGCAACAATCGCTGGAATAATAGGAACGAAAATATCACTTAACATTTTTACAAAACGTTGTAGTGGATTTCCTTTTGGTTTTTTACTAGCAGATTTTTCACCTTCATCCTCAGTAGCTGCTCCACCTTTGTAAACTTCGTTATACTTAGCAAAAACTTGTTGAACTAGTCCACTTCCAAAGATTAATTGAAGTTGACCGTTGTTAAAGAATACACCTTTAACTCCTTCAATATCTTCAAGTTTTTCCTTGTTGTATTTATTCTCATCATTTAATTCTATGCGAAGTCGAGTTGCACAGTGAACAACAGAGCTGATGTTTTCTTCACCGCCACTATGTTCAACTACTTCAGTTACAACTTTTTTTAAATCCATAGTCATTTCTCCTTTTTATTTTTTAATTTATATAATAACTTTTAACAATTACCGAAAATAATGGTAACGTTACTTTTTTATTTTAATTTAATCATACATGTTTGTCAAGAGAAAAAGTAACGTTACCATATTTTTTATAAATTATAACCTTCTTGCTTCAAAGTGCTATTTTTTATAACTATAAAATAGGAGGCTCTTATGGATTTTTCAATTAAAAATCTATTTACTAGTATATTAAAAAACATTAACCGTTATAAATTCACTTATATTTCAACCACAGCTATTATTCAATTTATTTTAATCTGTGGTTTGTGGATAATCGTCAAAATCTTCCAACTAGCCCTTACCCTCGCTGGTGAAGAACATTTAGATAAGAACAATATTCTAAACATATTAATCAATCCATATAGTTTTGTAATATTAAATATATTAATACTTATAGTAGTATTCTTTATGTTTATTGAGTTTTCAATACTTACCTTTACTATTTATGGACAATTAACTGATAGACAATATTCATTTAAAAATATATTGAATAATGCTTGAAAAAAAACTAAAAATCTAGCCTGTTTTCAAACTTTATTTTTTATAATCTACTTCCTAATAACTATACCAACTATCAATCTTGGTGTTAAATCTGTTATTGCAAAAAATTTATTTATTCCGAAATTTATAAGTAGTGAAATTATGAAGACTAACAGTGGCTTATTGTATGGGGCTTAATTATGATAGTTTTTTCTTATCTGAATCTTAGACTAATTTTCACACTCCCACTAACTGCTGTAGGTGATGAAAAAATATTAGACAATATAAAAAGAAGTTGGGAGCTTACAGAAACTAGTAAAAAAAGAAAAAGACATTTTAGAAAATCATTATTCGAAAAAATCTAAGCAGCAAAATGCTGCCTAGATTTCTTTAGTGATTTTTTCCCATGCCCCACACTTGACAAAGAGCCCAAAAAACAAAAATAGGAGCAACTCGTCTAAATAAATTTCTGTGAAATCAAGATTTTTCGAGTCACTCCCATTCTATTTAAGTAACAAATATAACTTGAGCTTTTTTAGCTTATATTAGTCTTCTTTTCTTTCTCTACGGCGTTTAGATGCTGCTAATAACCCACCAAAGATTCCTAATCCTAGACCTGCTAATCCTGTGTTAGTTTCAGTCGCTCCAGTATTTGGTAATTTCTTACTAGTTATATTAGTTGAAACCTGTTCATTAGCTGAAGTCTGTTCAGGTGATCTCTTCATTTCAGATGAAGCACTTTCACCTTTTATTACTTCAATAGGTACTTCTATTGTAATGATTGTACCATCTGATAATTTAAGCTCCACTCTAGCTTGTGTTTTTCCTAAAGCTAATGTTGTTGGTTTTTCTATATTAATAACTTCTACACCTTTTGGTAAATTAATTTTTGCTAAAATATCCTCATCAGATATTTTTTTTCCTTGTTCGACCATAACAGTTCCGTTGATTAATAATTTTAATGAATCTTCTATATCTAATGATGGAAGATCGAATACTAACCCCTCTTGATCAATTTGGTATAAGAATAATCTTAAAGCTTTTTCTACAGATTCATTGTCTTTTGCTTTGTCTATCGCTGCTGTTGCCGCTTGTGCTTTCGCTTTTGCTGCTTCTTTCGCTTCTTCTTTTTCTTCTGTTGTTGAGTTCGCTGCTGTTTCGATTTCTGCTAGCTTAGCTTCTAATTTCTCCGCTATTACTTGCTTAGCTGCTTTCTTCACTTCTGCTTCTGGTTGAATTTGGCTTATTGCTTCTTCTCCTGCTTCTTTTGCTGAAGTTACTGTCGCTTTGTCTGCTGCTTTGTCTATATTTGCTTTCGCTTCTTCTGCTTTCGCTTTTGCTGCTTCTTTTGCTTTTTCTTTTTCTTCTGTTGTTGACTCTGCTTTCGCTTCTATTGCTTTTTCTTGCGCTTTTAATGCATCTTCTATCGCTTTCTTAGCTTTGTCTTTTTCCGCTGTTGCTGGCGTTACTGCTCCAACTTTTTCTACTCCATCTTCTTTGGCTGTAGTTACAGATTCATTGTCTTTTGCTTTGTCTATCGCTGCTGTTGCCGCTTGTGCTTTCGCTTTTGCTGCTTCTTTCGCTTCTTCTTTTTCTTCTGTTGTTGAGTTCGCTGCTGTTTCGATTTCTGCTAGCTTAGCTTCTAATTTCTCCGCTATTACTTGCTTAGCTGCTTTCTTCACTTCTGCTTCTGGTTGAATTTGGCTTATTGCTTCTTCTCCTGCTTCTTTTGCTGAAGTTACTGTCGCTTTGTCTGCTGCTTTGTCTATATTTGCTTTCGCTTCTTCTGCTTTCGCTTTTGCTGCTTCTTTTGCTTTTTCTTTTTCTTCTGTTGTTGACTCTGCTTTCGCTTCTATTGCTTTTTCTTGCGCTTTTAATGCTGCCTCAATCTCTGCTTTTGCCGCCTCTCTTGCAATTGCTAATATTCCAGCATTTTTTGCAATTGTAACATTTTCTTCAATTGTCGCATTTTCAATTTCATCTATCGCTTTTCTTGCTTCCTCAGCTATTCTTGCTTTAGCTATTACTTTCTTATCTTCAGTTAAATTAGGATCACTATCAATTACATCAGTTACATTTTTAGCTGCTGTTTCTATCGCTTTCTTATCAGCAGATTTATCTATATTTCTTAAACGCGTTGCTGCATCATCTAATTTTCCTTTTAATTTATTTATTTCAGTTTGAAGAGCAGATGCTTCTAATTTCTCTGCATTATCTTCCTTATCTAATAATGTTTTTACAGCATTTTTTGCATTTTCTATTTGAGAGTTTAATTTTGCAACTTCAGAATTATATTCTGCAATACTCTCTTTAGTCTTACCTGTTGTATCTACTGTTTTAAGTGCTTCTTCAACTTTTCTTAATTCTATTTTTTGATCTTCTGTTGCTTTATCTACTAATTTCGCTCTTTCCTCTTCTAACTTTTTATATACTTTATCAACTTTTGTTTGTGCTTCTAAAGCTGCCAATTTAGTTGCATTTTGCCCAGCTTCTTTCACTGCTCGCACTGCATCTTTCGCCTTATTTAGTTCCTCTTCTAGACTAGTAAACTGATTATTATATTTGGCAATACTTTCTGGGGTTTTTTCATCTGTATTTGCTCTCACTAGTTTGGCTACATCTTCTTCTAATGCTTTTATTTGTTCCGCTGTTGCCGCTTCTACTAAACTATTTTTAGCTGCTTCTAACGCTGCTTTATTAGCTTTAACATTTTCCAATGCTCTTGCTACATCTTCAGTAGTAGAGTTTATATTATCAATTACAGCTTGTGCATCAATCACTGCCTGCTCTGCTTGACTTTTTGCAGTAGTATAAGTATTTTGACTATCTTTTGTTTTACCATCTGTTACTCTTGCTGTTGTTTGTTGGTTTATGAAATCATTTAAATCATTTTTAGCTTGTTCTAATGCAGTTGTGTCCCCTTTATCCTTCAACAAGGTAGCCGCTTTATCTAATTCGGCTTTAATTTTATCAACTTCGATTTGAGCGTAAGTAGCTTCATCTTTACCTGCATTTACTGTTTTACCTAATACGTTTTTAGCTACTTCTTTAGCTTTCTCTAATTTTGATTTCAATTCATTATATCTATTTCCATATTCAGTTATACTTTCCTCTGTTTTTCCATTAGTATCAGCAGGTTTTAGTGCATCTAAATCATTTTGTAATTTCGTCTTTTGAGCATCAGATGCTGCAACTACTAAAAGTGTTCTTGCCGTTGTTAATTCAGCTCTTGCTGCTTTTACATTTGCCACTGCTTGTGCAACTTCATCAACAGTTGATGTATCACTCTCTATAACTGCTTTTGCCTTTTCAGCTTCTTGTTCCGCGACAGTTTTAGCTTGGTTATAAGCTTTAACAGTTTCTGGAGTCTTACCTGGAGTTGGATCTTCATTTACTAAATTATCTAAGGATGCTTTTGACCTTGTTAGGGCTGACTTATCAACTTTTAATGCTTTTTGTTTCTCTAAGGCAAATTTTAATAAATCTTGATAATCTTTAGTAGAAGTGTATTTCCCAGGTGTCAATGCTTCTTTTATTGCATCCAGTTGATTTTGATAGGTTGCTTGTGTTTCAGGAGTTTTTCCTCTTTTATCTTTATCTACTGTTTCAATTAATTTATCGTAAACTTTTTGTAGAAGAGATTTAGCTACTCTAGTTGTATCTTGTGCAATTGAAAAATCAGCTCCTGTAACAGGTACAGAATACTTGTCATCCCATGCTTGATAACTCATACCAGTACGATCTTGCTCTGCTAAGCTAATTCTAACCTTATAATGATCAGCTCCTTTAGGAAGTGTAATAGGTTTACTAGTAAATGTCCCCGCTTTCCCATTTGGCAAATTCTTCGCTTCTGCCATCAATTTTTCTGCTTCTCTTTTTCCTATAAATCCTGGGCGTGTAGTATTATCGACTCCAGCATCTATAGTAGTACTATTTGAAGCTTTAGAAATTTTAATTTTTGGGGCGTTCGTTCCATCTGTTGCTTTCGTTACAATTTTCTTATTGTCACTTACACTTCTAGAAGGATCAAAAGTTGTTTCATAAACTGGTGTTTCTTGATTACCTGATATACTATATACTTGAACTTTGTACTTAGCTTTAGAACCATCACTATCTCCAACATATCCTGGTTTAAATTTAATAACTACATCTGAACCTTCTGCAGTTGAATAAGCTGTGAATATTTTTTCAATCCCTTTATATCTGGCAACATTTTTAGTAATTCCACTACCTTCTCCTCTTGGTTTATACTTACTGCCATCAAAAACTTCTTCAGTTCTATTATGTCTAGTTCTACTCTTCGATAATAATAAAGTATATTCCGTATCTCTATCAAATGCTTGTTCTTGTAACCAAACTGTATCATCAAGTGTTGAATTGATAGTCTCAAGAGGATAGACTCCCTCTTCAGTTCTTCTGGCAATGGCAAAAACTCCTCCATCGACTGCTTTCCAGCCACCAAATTCATCAATTTCCTTCACAGCACCTTTTTCAACTTTCTTGCTAGCACCTAAGGTATTCATCTCATTAGCAAGTTTAGCATTATTTTCTACTGTAGCATTTAAACCTAATAGCTTTTTAGCCAATGTTTTCAAATCAGCATCTTCGTCTGGTTCTCTGTACGTTTGATTTGCTGATGGATCATTATCCGTAGTTGTCCCATCTGTTCTAAAAGCATTTTCTTTGTTCAGTGCTTTCCCATTACGCTCATCTCTAATACCTGAATTTGTGATAGAGTTAGAGTCTGTCGCTTTCTCTGTGTTTTCTGCTTTTTTACCGACAGTTGGTTTTCCATTTGTAGTATCTACTTCTGGTGCTACTTTTTTCTCTGTTGGTTTTGTTTTTAGTTGTGTTGTTGCTGTAGCTAATCTAGCTTGTGCTTTTGTTAATTCAGCTTGAGTCGTTGCGTTATTTAAGACTGTTCTTACTTCTTCTAAAACTGCTTTTAATCGGTTTACACTTTCTTCTGTTTTAGAATCATATTTTCCATTGCTAAACTTTCCATCAATTTCTTCGATTAATTTTGTTAGTGATGTTCTATCTAGAGTTTCTTTTTCTGTAGCATTTAGTTTTGAAGCTACTGCACTAGCTACATCTTCTTTAGTTGTATCTTTTGCCACTGGTTGTTCTATGGCTACTGGAGCTCCTACAACGTCTTCTGAAATATTAGAATTGGTTGTATTGTCAGATATTGTGTTGTTTGATACTTCTTCACTCGCCTGTGCTACTGCTCCAGCACCAAAAAAGATACTCGCTCCTATCACTACAGATGCAGTACCTACTTTAAATTTCTTTATCGAATATGACTCTACTTTTGTACCTTCTTTTGTATTTTTCAAATAATGATTGTTTTTACCTATCATTCTTTATTAATCTCCTTATTATATTTAAAATATTAAGTTAGTATCAATCTAAATAAACACTCTTTTGTTTAAATTACCGTATTTATTAGCACCCAGCGCGCCAATAATAATAATAATAATAATAATAATAATAATAATTATAATTATGATATAACTGGATTTATCAAAGTTCACAACAAAATATAATTCTATCATCGCTAACTCTTAAAACTCCATATTATTTCACAATAAATAACTTTACTAATAATTATATCAAATTACTTCTTTCTCGTCCAATAAACAGTATAGAATATATTGAACAAAGTTTCCAGAAATATAAAAAAGGGACTTTAGTCATCCCTAAAATTCCACTGTTTAAAATTATTATATAATATCAAATTAAAATGTAATTAAAATTTTTGAAATTTTCCTACTGTTTTTTCTATTCCGGTATATACAACTCTCTTTTTAAAATATTATTTTCTTAATATCTAGCATAGGATAACGAATACTCAACATATTTAATTTTTGATGCGAATCATTTTCTTATTAATCTAGTATTTATTTTATTTATTCAATAATATAATACTATGCATCCATATTTTCACAGCACCATACTTTATTACCTCTCAATAAATAATAATATAAATTTTATTTTCTTATTATTTTATAAACCGTTTTCTTAATTGATTTTATTAGATTATGAGAAAATATTTGTGTTATAATTTTTTCACAAATAATTTTATATTGAATTTTATATATTTATATCTTATACTTGTATATGTAAATAACAAAAGGAGCTATATATATTATGAAAAATAAAAAACTTGTTATGACTATTTCTTCAGTATTAGCTACAGTTGTTCTTGCAACAGGATGTGCTCAAAAAACTGAAGAAAAAAAAGAAGAAAATAAGAGTGGAGATAATAAAATAACTCTTACTTACGATCAACTTAGATCAAGAGAAAATACAATGGGAGCATTATGGTATCAAAATGCTGCTGAAGTAGATGCATTATACCAACAAGGTTATAACGTTGCTACTAATAAACTAAAAGAGTTATTAAAACAACCTACTGCTAAGCCATATTCTATCGTCCTTGATATTGATGAAACAGTATTAAGTAACATACCATTCCAAGTGAAAATGGTTAAAGATGGAACTGCATTTAATCCAAAATTATGGGACGAGTGGGTACAAAAAGCAGAAGCTACACCAGTAGCTGGAGCAAAAGAATTCTTACAATTTGCTGATAAAAACAAAGTTCAAATTTACTACATCTCAGATAGAACAGATGCTCAAGTAGATGCTACTATTAAAAATCTCGAAGCACAAGGATTACCTGTTCAAGGTCGCGATCACCTAATGTTCAAAAAAGAAGGTGACAAGTCTAAAGAAGGTCGTCGTCAAGAAGTTATTAAACATACTAATCTTGTTATGTTATTTGGGGATAACTTAGTTGACTTCGCTGAATTTTCTACTAAATCAGAAGCTGATAGAGATAAAATGTTTGAACAATTAAAAGCCGAATTTGGTGATAAATTCATTATCTTCCCTAACCCTATGTACGGATCATGGGAATCAGCAGTGTACCAAGGTGAGAAAAAAGACGCTAAAGGTCAATCTGAAGCTCGTCTAAATGCACTTAAAGGATACTAGTTTCAAAACAGACTAACTCTAATAATTAACATAAGTGACTAAAAATATATTTTTCTAAAAGTATAATTAAGTCACTTATGTTTTTTTTTGTTTTAAAAATCCTTGATTGACAATCACTATCGGAGTATAATTATAAATAGAAAGCTTTTTCAAAGCTTAAATCATTATTTAAAATAGGAGTCTAAAATGAAAAAAAATAATATTAAGTATGTCCTTATACCTGCTTTTGCAGCTGCAGCGTTATTCCCTGTACTAGCTAACGACAATCAAGCTAAAGCTAGTGATGATAAAGTTACTACAGCTTCAAATGTTAGTAAATCAGAGAGTACTAGTGAGAAAACAACCAATGTTCCTGCTACTAACAATGTTACAGAGGTGACACCTGCTACTCCGGCTAGTCCAGAAAGTAATGTAAACTCTGCTACTCCAGTAACCAATGTAAACCCTATGGCTGTAAACAACACTGAATCATCTAACAGTGCTAGTGTTGAAAACAAGGAAGTTGCTAAACCAAAAGTTCCATTTACTGTAGCTGAATATAAACAAAAAAGTGCGTTAGAACTTGCGAAACTAATTCGTGAGAAAAAAGTTACTAGTACAGAGCTTGTTGATTTAGCTTACAAAGTTATTGCAGAAGAAAATCCTAAATTAAATGCTGTACTTACTACAGAAAATGGAAAAATACCTCACGCTATTATTGAAGAGGCATATAGAACCGCTAAAGAAATTGACAATCGCATTAGTGCTGGTAAACTAGCTGCTAATCCTGTAAATTGGGAAGAACAACCATTCCTAGGTGTCCCAACTTTAATCAAAGGTCTAGATGAATTAAAAAATGGTGATTATACTAAAGGAGTATATCTAAATAAAGGGAAAATCGCAGACAAGAATGGTCCTGTAGCTGAAGAATTTGCTAAATTAGGTTTTGTTATCCTTGGACAAACTAACACCCCTGAACTTGGTACTAGAAATATTACAGATTCTAAATTATTTGGACCTGCAGGTAATCCATGGGATCCTAGTCGTAACACTGGGGGCTCTTCAGGAGGAAGCGCCGGAGCTGTAGCTAGTGGTATGGTTCCTATAGCTAGTGGTAGTGATGCTGGAGGATCTATTCGTATTCCTTCTTCATGGACTGGTCTTATCGGTTTAAAACCAACTGGACATGTTGTTAAGTTTCC
>ERZ773263.2393-NODE-2393-length-10263-cov-4.136168_pt1 | contig 10263 bp, 11 predicted proteins | sample MGYA00511076_ERZ773263 | MGnify/ENA primary metagenome ERZ773263 (study PRJEB29015, sample SAMEA2738155) | human oral metagenome | biome: human oral; feature: human-associated habitat; material: saliva | place: China | collected 2195 ... | reverse complement strand
CCACGCTCACTCTTATCTCTCGTCATCATATTGTAAAGTATAGCTTATGCTTTAAGTGATGTAAAGCACCCTATTCTACACTAAAATCTTCCCCAAGCACTTCAATATCATGTCGCATATCTTCTAACGTAGACGTAATTTTCTTTGACAGCTCTCGTGCCTCGATAAACTTCTGCTTAGCTTCATCCAAATTAAAATCGTCGCCTTGAAACCACGCAATTCGCTCGTTTAACTCTGTCACCATCTGTTCAATTGTCATTTCGTCGTTCACTATCTTCAATCCTCGCTTTCATAATTATATCCTTTGTTGTAATCTTAACAATACTACCAACCTGTAAATCACCGCTAATCATAGCGTAGCCACGCCGTAACGCCATTTCTGGATTATATTCAGCAACAATCTTTTGTTGCGACAATGTTGCATTTATAGCATCCCTGACCTGATTTGACCACTGCTCGAGAGCGTCTTTTTGCAACATTGTTGCTCTAAGTATCTGCTCATCAATAGCTCTCTGAATTTCATCTTTTACACCAATTAACCGAAAATGTAGATGCCTGACTAATTCATGTTTATCTGGAAATAGCAGCTGAGCAACATTACTAGGTGTTGCAGCTCGCACATCCGCCGCCAGATCACATAGACTCTCATCAACCTCGTGCCCAATGCCGGTTATTATGGGCACGCGACTACCTGCCACCGCCCGAATCAGCCGTTCGTCATTAAAACTTGCCAAATCTTCAGCACTACCGCCACCACGAATTAAAGCAATTACCTCTGGCGGTTCTGCCATTTGATTGAAATATGAAATTGCCCGTATAATCTGATCTGCCGCGCCGTCACCCTGAACATTAACATTAGCAACAATAAATTTCGCACCACCCCAACGATCTCTAGAGATTTTCATAAAGTCCGCGTAACCTGCCGCCTTTGTACTAGAAATAACAGCCACCCGATGTGGATAACGCGGTAACGACCGTTTACGATTAACGTCAAATAGCCCTTCGGTAGCCAATTTCTGCTTCAGAATGTTTAAACTCCGTTTTAGATTACCCTCGCCTAGCGGACGAGCATCTTTAATATTCAAGCTAAAGCTGCCATTATCTCTAAGTGTTGGCATCGCCCGGACCACCACTTTCATACCATCCTCGATTGGCGTCCGCAAATTACTAAAGCCCACAAAACAATTAACCGATCCTTCCTCATCCTTCAGAGTAAAAAAGGCATATTTTGGCGGATACGACTTAAAGCTAGCAACCTCACCCTCAACTTCAACCGCGCCCGCAAAAGCCACATCAAACGTCTGATTAACTACCGCCAGGAAATTGCTAACGCTAAACCTGGGAGTCATTTGGCTTGCCATATTTAATCAATGCGTGCTGGTAAAAAATATAGCCAAAGACAATAGTGCCGGTTAGTAAAATTGCCCTCGTTAAAATAATTCCAGCAATTGCTAAGTCCGGTGGCGTTCCTGCCATGCTTAAGAATATGATCATGATTGTCTCGTAAACCCCCGTACCACCGGGCGTAAATACAAAAAGTGCCGCTAATCCCGCAACTCCATAGCCCACCATTAAGATTGCTGGATTAACAAAAACCCCCAACGACATAAACGCTACTGTAAACATTGCCACGTCAAAGGCTGTATAGACAATTCCCCAAATCATGGGCTTCTTTAGCAGCTTTGGATGATTCGCCAAATCCTGAAAATCATCTTGCATGTCAACAAAGAAATCTTCCACCTTCTGAGCATTCATAATCCGTCGTTTTTTACCGAAAGTCACATATTTTACTAGTGTATTAATAAACTTCGAGACACCTGCGGCCGTTGTCTGCATACGCCGCTTGGATGAAAATATAAATATTAATCCAAAAGTCAGCGCCAGCACCACTATAATCAACAAGAAGCTCGCCGCTACGATATATCTATTGACCTTACCATCAATAGCCAGAGCCAGCACGGCAATCACCAATAGAATCAAGAGAGATAAAAATCCTGTCACATAACGAATCACCTGGGCAAATGTCGAGCGCGCCGAACTCACCCCCAGCTTATGCATCCGCCATGTTGTATATGAAATTCCACTAACGCCCCCCGACGGAAAAATATGGTTAACCAGGTTCAATTCTAGGGCAATCCTTGTCTGTTCTACTCTGGAAATATGGTGAATAAGATTCTTATCCCTAAGATAAGAGAAGATCATTTCACCGCCAGCAAAATACACAATAATTTGAAATGGTAATAGTAAGAATAACAGCCATAAATCTGCGTTTAAAAATAGACCCCACGCCTTTACTAGCTCATGTCGTGACAGGAAAATAACAATAGCTAAAACCGCTAACGTCAAGACGCTCATAATGGTTCGCGGCGACTTAAATAATTGCAAGACCTTAGGTAGCATAACCTTCATTATACCACGATAAATGGTATAATTACGATATGTTCATCGCTATCCTTGGCCGACAACCAGAAATCTCTATCGCCGAGTTAGAGGCGGTTTATGGCGCTGAAAAAGTTAAAAAAATCTCTAGTCAAGCTGCTACAATCGACTCCGATAACTTTTCTGTTGATAACCTGGGCGGAACAATCAAATGTGGCCACGTCGTAAGCCGCGTAAGATCACAAAAATCCGACCACCACACCCTACTCCAAACGTCTAAAGTCATCGTTGAAAAGTACACAAAAAATCTTTCACATAGCCAGAAAAAAATAACTTTTGGAATTAGCTTTTACGGCAATAAAGTAGATCCCCGAAATATTCAAAAAATCGGAATTATTTTGAAAAATTCCCTAAAAAAATCTGGCGTTAGCCTACGTCTAATTCCCAATAAAACCGCCGCCCTCTCCACGGCCACCTCTCATAATAATAAACTTGGTAGGTCTGAAACAAAGATTGAGATTATCATAGTCAGAGCTATGAATGGAGATTTTTTGATAGCCGAAAGTAGTGGCACTCAAAATATCAATTCATACGCCCAACGCGATCGCGAGCGCCCAAAGCGTGATGCCTTTGTCGGAATGCTTCCGCCTAAGCTAGCGCAAATTATGATCAATTTATCCGGCGCTCAATCCGGAAACTACCTTTGGGATCCGTTTTGCGGTACGGGAACCGTTCTCCAAGAAGCTACCTTACTCAGCATCAACTCCTACGGCAGCGACCTCAGCGATAAAATGGTCGATTACGCATCAGAAAACATGCGCTGGCTGGAAAAGACTTTTTTCACAAATACCGCCTGGCAAGTTTTTCAAGCTGATGCCACCTCGGTCAAACTAACCTCCGAGCAAAAACAGCAAATTACCCATATTGTCTGCGAAACATACCTAGGTCAACCCTTCTCCGCCCCACCCAGCCCCGCAAAGCTTAAAGAGGTGGTTGGAAATTGTAATCATATTATTAGTGAGTTTTTGAAGAACATACATGATCAAATTCACCCAGAATCGATGCTGTGTATAGCCGTTCCTGCCTGGCAAAATCAACATGGACAATTTACACATTTGCCCCTGATAAAAAACCTAAGCAAACTTGGATATCAGCCAATTACCGATAAAAAACTCCTGTATCATCGTCCAGATCAGGTAGTTGCCAGAGAAATTATGATATTAAAGCCCATAGACATGACTAAAACCGCTTGACAACTGGCTTTATTTTCGATAAACTAGAACAGATTGTTTTTAGAAAACTATAAGGAGTAAAGAATGTCAAAGGTTAAAGCTGGCGGCTCTAGTAAGAACATCCACAACAATGCTGGTCAACGTCTTGGCGTGAAGCGATTTGGTGGCCAAAAAGTTACTGCTGGACAGGTCTTAGTCCGCCAAACTGGTGCCACAAAGATTGCTGGTGACGGTACATACGTTAGCCGCAATTTTACCATTCACGCTGCAAAAGACGGTGTGGTTGGCTTTAAGCAGGTTAAGAAAACCAAATTTACTGGTAAAACAGAGCGCCGAACACAAGTCGTTGTTCTCTAATGTTACAGAAACAGACTGTTAAAATAATCCCCAGGTGCGGGGGTTATTTTAATTCTCAGCAGAGTCTTTTAATAAGCTCTCGAGAAGAGCTACCGCGCCGTCCCTATGCATACCACTCCTCTCCTTGCCACCCCTATAATGTGTAATCATACTGTCCTGTCTATCTATATTGAAAGTACCATCCATCATAGCGATTGCCAATACTAGAACATATTCGCGACTAAACATTTTTTCAACCCCGTAATAACCTTGCTTAAAATTCGGTGACTTCAAATTGCCAGCAGAATTAAGAAGAACCCTACTCGCCAAAGACTCTGGGCTATCTTCTATCAGATCATCCAATTTACCCTGAAGGTATTCAAACAACCGACAACGTGTAAGATGATCCTCTCTGAGATTATCAACCATTTCCGTAGTATCAAAAATCCGCTCGGGGTTAACTATTTCCCCTAACTTAGGATCATTGGATGACAAAATACCAACAACACCCCCTGCAGACTCTATACTATTTTCCGACAGCTCAACCAACTCAGGATTAATCGGCTCCATTAATTTTCTGGTTCGTTCCGAAAATTCCTTCAAATCATTTTCCTTCTGCCATTGCTCCAGAGTCGCCCATCTATTAGCGACAGACGAATCTCTACTGCCAGACAAATACCCTTCTCTTGACATCATTCTATTAACCCTCGGCAGCCTTAATCACCTCGATAGCCTCTAAAATACTCTGACGACGCCTATTAACTGATGGTAAATCGCTATCAATAATTTCGTTAATCACCTGGGTTATCTGCTTCTTATAAGTTTCCTCTCCCCATCTGTCATTCTGCCACTGCTCAATATTATTTCTTATTCTTATTAATTTATCCAACAAGCCATTAGTTGTATTACTCAGAACCGTATTATCCTCACCCATCTGCTCTACATGCTCAGTTAGCTTAACCAGACGCCTACGCTCGTCATCATTTTTAATCTTCTTTTTTAAGTCTTCCAGGATGTCATTTATGTTATTCTTAAATTTATTCACAGACTTAGATCTAGAAGCCTCAAGTTCTCTAATTCTACCCGACGTAGATGTTATCATCTCTGAGATCGCAGGATTATTCATTGCCGTTGGATTATATTTAATTAGCCCCCTAAGCCGATCCAGCTCTCCAGTTATATATTTATCCTTTGCAAAAAACTGATTATTATTATCTTCGGTAAGTTGTTTAAAACTGTCAATCGCAACCTTAAAGTCCTCAGATAATATGTCTGTATTGGCTTCATTCGTCTCCATCGACTTTTCAACCACTGGGTTTTCAACCGATTTAGCTGCTGGCAAATTTACTAAATCAGCGCTTGCCCTATCCGACTCTACCGTCTTTTTAACTGGTTCGGTTGCCACCAAATCCGCTGGGTTAGCACCTACCTTGTCTGTCTCCGCTGGCTTTTTAGCTGGCTCAACCGCTGGCAAAGCCACTGAGCCATTGACTTCGGTTGCCCTGATCAACTCCATGGTCGGTTCAGGTATCTTCAAAGCTGGTGAACCGACGCCAGTCTTATCCGTCTCCACTGGCTCTCTAACTGGCTCGCTCGTTTTTACCTTATTCGTATCTATCGGCTTTTTAATTCCAGCAGCCTTAACCGCCGTGCTTCCTATCTTAGGACTGACTTCATTAATTGAAGGCCTCTCGAAATCAGAACCATCCTTTTCTATGACCGAACTATTGCTTGGGATTTCTGCGCCTGAACCTGATCCCACCTCTGGAGCTAAAGACTCAATCCTCCTACTATCCGGATGTTTCTGCCGCCAAATCTGCTCAGCAGCCTCTGCTCCTTCTTTAAGCATTTCCTCAGTAGTTTTTCCGTAAAGTACCTGAATATAGGACTCCGTAAAGACCCCATTTTCTTTTAGGCTTCGAAGAATATTCAATGGCACAATCCCAGTTACAGGAAAATACTCTTCATTAACTTTAATCGTTTTATATACTTCCACAAACAATTCAGTCGGGCCAGCACCTTTCTCTGGATCAGTGTTGCACACACACAACATAGCGCTAGGAATCCAACCCCCCTCATATATAACATCCCCCTTGTCTTTACCGCTACGAATAACAGTTAATGGACGTTTTTCAATATCTAAATCAGTATGGAAAGTTGCAACTATATAATCTCTCAGGGTTTTTCGTTGTTCTTGTTCAGGGTTCTGTGTTGGTTTTGATTTTTCCATATATGTTTATTTTATATCAAAAAACTGACAAAAAGTCAACCCCCCAACAGAGGTTGACTTGCTTTTACTGAAATAATTTTCTATTTAACACCTAAATGGTGTTTTACGCGCGCTACCACGTCACCAATAACAACCTGAGATTTCACCAAATAATCATCAACCCCTAAACTCTCGGCCCGTTCCTTATCCTTCGGCTGACTAAGTGCCGTTAGCATAATTATCCTTACATTGGCGGTTTCTGGAGTATTACGTAGAATATCCAGAACATCAAATCCACTGATTTTCGGCATCATCACATCCAATAAAATTAAGTCCGGACGATATTCTACGGTTGCAGACAGTGCATCCTCACCGTTATTCGCCTCCCTAACATCAAAACCTTCAATTTCTAGCCGAGACCTATACACCGCAGATAGTGCAATGTCATCCTCAACTAGTAAAATCTTCTTTTTCTGCTCGTTCATCCTACCTCCATTTTATGTCGTATCTCATAAAAACACAAGCTCTATAGCGATTTTGCCTTATCCATCTGTGGATCACGATTATTATTAACGTCATCCGCTGACAAATCAACCTTCACATCAGGCTCTATGCCTGTCTTATCTATGTTACTACCCTTTGGCGTGTACCAACGAGCTTCTGTAACTTTCATCTGTGATCCGCCAGGCAACCCTATTACAATTTGAACACTACCTTTACCGTAGCTCTTTTGTCCGACCAACTTTGCTTTATCATAATCACGGAGTGCCCCAGCGACAATCTCACTGGCACTGGCACTGCCGCCATTAATCAGCACCACAGTCTTCATATTACCCAGAATTGGCGAGCCAGTCGTATTAATAGTCTTAACAATTTCAGAACCGCGCCGCTCAGTCATCGCTACTTGCTTATCTAGCCAAAGACCCAATAATCCTTGTGCCGCACTAACTGTACCGCCCGGATTATTGCGCAGGTCTAGAACAACCTTCTTAACGCCTTTTTCAACAAATTCAGAAGCATATTTTCGAGCCAAGCTTGCTGTATCATCACCAAACCGACTCACCTTCAATATGCCAATTTCCCCATCAATTTTTGATTCGACGGCAGGCGAAGTTATGTTTTGGCGTACAACTGACACTTCACGATTATGACCATTGTTTAACAAAGTTAGCTTTACAGAGGTACCGACTTCACCACGAATTTTACTAACAACCCTATCAACATCCCAGTCAGAAACGTTTTCATCATTAACTTTGACAATAACTTCACCCGCCTTAATGCCAGACTTTTGAGCTGGGCTGCCCTCAAGAGGTCTTATGATAGTCGGCCTGCCGTTCCTTGAACCAATTTCCGCGCCAATTCCGCCACCAATATCGCCACTCAAAGATTTCTTAAACTCCTTCGTCTCATCTGGATCCATGTATGCAGTATGTTGGTCTCCAGCTGCCGCCACTAGTCCTCGACTGGCGCCATGGATAAGCTTCTCGGTGTCTAGTTTACCGTCATAATTTGCGAGTAGCTGCCGATACGTCTCCTGAACACTTGATAAATCAATCTTTTCCCTCGACGTTCTAACGCCAAACAATGGCGCTACTGAAGCAGAAAATTGATCAAAGCGCGTCCCAGCAACAAAACTAATAGTCGCTACAATCATTAGCGTTAAAAACCAACCCAGGCGCTGTTTATTTTCTCCCGTAACCATATACTTTTTCATTATACTACAAAACGCCCGCCTAGCACGAGCGTTTTATGGATGTATAAGATTTTAGAAGTAGACGTAAGTCAATCCTGAAGCCGAACGCGTGTAATATCGATATAGGCCATCCCAGGTAAAGTTGTAATCACTAACAGTAATCGTACCATCGCCATTTACTGACTCAACATACATAACATGACCATAATAACCAATATCCATCACTGCTGCCGAACCTACTTTTGGTGTTGAGCCGCTGGATATGCCATGACGAGCTGCTGTTGATGGCCACTGATTAGCATTACCCGCACCGCCGAAGTGAGGCACATACCGACCAGTGCTGTGAATCTTCCAAGCCACATAACTCACACACTCGCGAGTATATAACCCCCACGGGTCAACATAAGCGTCAAGTGGTGCATTAGCCCAAGCACCTGGATAACCGCCACCGCCTGGAATGCCGCCCGGGATTGATACACCACTTCTACCAAGAGTACGTCGGTTGGCCGCCGCCTGCTCTTCACGCAGCTTCGCAACCTCAGAGTTACGCTTCTGTGCCAACGCGGCATAATTATTCTGGTCATTCTTTGTGTCAGCGATAAGCTTTGCTTTCTCGGATTGCTTAGAAGCCATAGCGTTGCGCTGCAATTCTTGATCGCGCAACGTATTCTCGACAGATTTCTTATTTTCTTCCAGCTTTTTCTGCAAAGATTTAATCTCTTTAATTTTATCGTTAAGAGAAGATTTCAATGAACTTCGCTGCTCCTGCTTATCGATATAATCACTAATATTATTTGAGCTGGCTAACATCTCCAACGGAGAAATCTGATCGTCAACATATAGGTCTGCTAAAATCCGACCCATAGCCTTCCGATTTTGCTTAATAGACGCTTCGTTCTTTTTTATCTGTTCATTTAGATTATTAATCTTTGTCTGGCTATCAGCAATTTGCGCCTGAATAGCCGCAATCTGACCATTAATCTTGTCTAATTCTGACTGCAGATTGTCAGCCATCTGACCCAGGCGTGAAGCCTCAGAGTTATAACTGTCTGCTTCCTTTTGCTTTGCTTGAATTTCGGCATTATAATCACGCGCCAATACATGCGACGCCAAGCCAAAAATGCCCGACCCAGCGAGCAATACAGACATCGCCACCAGAGACGCTCTGCTGACTAGTGATACCGAAACTGGTGTGGTGGACCGTAGTTTCATACACCTATATTAGCATAAGCGTAATCCGATTGTCAAGGATATTTTATAGTTTAAGATATTTACGTGTTGCCACCCAAGACGAGGCTACGCCAATTGTCGCACCGACCAAAATCATACCTAAGAAAACCAACCCGCCATAAACTGTTAAATGCCCTAAAAGATTATCAACTGGAATACCGTACTTCGTCATTGGGTCGTGAGCAAAAAACAGTAAACTATAGCCAGCAACTGTGGCGATAATTGCTGCAATGAACCCATACATTATTGCCTCAACAATAAACGGACCCCTAATAAAGCTGCGTTCAGCACCAATTAACTTCATCATTTCAATCTCATCTTTGCGGTTGAAGATTGCCATGCGGATGGTATTAAAGACCACCAGTGAAGATATCACCACAAACACTACTGTAGCAATCGAACCGCCTATACTAGCCAGTCGTACCCAATTGCCAACTGTCTTAATTGCCTGCTGACGCTCACCTGAGAATGACGGCTCCCTGCGAGGATCTTTATATTTTTTATACAAATCATCGGTTTTAACAAAATTATTTAATGACTGTTGATTGTTCAACTCTTTAACAGAAACACGAAGCGTCGCCGACATTTCGTTGCTAGATTCGCGAATTGCCTCTAGTGTATCTGGGTCATCCTTATTTTGCTCAGCCTGCTTTTCTCTAGCCTCTACTGCAGAAATATACTTTACACTGTCTACGTTATCTAGTTTTTCAATACGAGATTTGATAGTATTTATGGTCTTTTCAGGAGTATCACCCTTCAAATAAATTGACATATCAGCACGTTTAGAGACATTTGAGACGGTATCAACCAGAATCTGTCGTGCCGACAAAGTCATAAATACAATTATTAGTGTCACACTCATCACCGCAGTGGCGGCAATAGTTAGCCAGGCATTACGACTAAAGTTATTAATACCATACCGACACATCCGCACAAAAGTCAACCAGCCCCGTCGGCGTTGACGTATACGAATATTATCCTTACTTTTACTGGATTTAGATGATTTCATTATTGCTTATAACTCCCCCTCGCCTGATCAGAGGTGATTTTACCATGATCAATTGTAATAACGCGCCGCTTCAATTTGTTAACAATCTCCACGTTGTGAGTCGTCAAAATAACCGTCGTACCATACTTGTTAATCTTTTCTAGCAAGCGAACAATATCCCAGCTGTGCTTCGGGT
>ERZ773263.2392-NODE-2392-length-10264-cov-5.561074_pt1 | contig 10264 bp, 10 predicted proteins | sample MGYA00511076_ERZ773263 | MGnify/ENA primary metagenome ERZ773263 (study PRJEB29015, sample SAMEA2738155) | human oral metagenome | biome: human oral; feature: human-associated habitat; material: saliva | place: China | collected 2195 ... | reverse complement strand
GCCTCGTCATCGTCCTCAAGCGCGACGCCGTCGCCAAGGTCGTCCTCAACAACCTGTACAAGCGCACCCAGCTTCAGGACAACTTCCCGGCGAACATGCTGGCCCTGGTCGACGGTGTGCCGCGCACACTCAGCTTGGACGGTTTCGTGCGTCACTGGGTGGCCCACCAGATCGATGTCATCGTGCGCCGCTCCCGTTATCGTCTGCGCAAGGCCGAGGAGCGCTTGCACATCCTCGAGGGCCTGCTCAAAGCCATTGACGCGCTGGACGCCGTCATCGCCCTCATCCGTCGCTCCCCCACAACCGATGAGGCGCGCAGCGGACTCATGGGTCTGCTGGGCGTTGATGAGGCCCAGGCGGAGGCGATCCTCTCCCTCCAGCTGCGCCGTCTGGCCGCTCTTGAGCGCCTCAAGATCCAGCAGGAGAGCGAGGATCTGCGGGCCAGGGTTACCGACCTGCGGGAGATCATCGCCTCTCGGCAGCGTCAGCGAAGCATTGTCTCGGACGAACTGGCCGAGATCGTGAGGAAGTACGGCGACGAGCGGCGCACCCGCATCGTGCCCTTCGACGGTGAGATGAGCATGGAGGACCTCATCCCCGAGGAGGACGTCGTCGTCACCATCACCCGTTCCGGTTACGCCAAGCGCACGCGCACGGACGCCTACCGCTCCCAGCATCGCGGGGGCAAGGGCGTCAGGGGTGCCGCCTTGCGGGAGGACGACGTCGTCAGCCACTTCTTCATCACGACGACGCACCGCTGGCTGCTCTTCTTCACCAATCTGGGTCGGGTCTACCGCGCCAAGGCCTATGAGCTGCCCGAGGGAGGACGCGACGCCAAGGGGCAGCACGTGGCCAACCTGCTGGCCTTCCAGCCGGGCGAGGAGATCGCTCAGGTCATGGAGCTGGGGACCTACGACCAGGCCGACTACCTCGTCCTGGCCACCCGCCGTGGTCTGGTGAAGAAGACCCGCCTGAGCGAGTACGAGTCCAACCGTTCCGGCGGCGTCATCGCCATCAATCTGCGCCAGGATGAGGAGGGGCGCGCCGACGAACTCGTCTCCGCGGGCCTGCTGTCGACCGGTCAGGATCTGCTGCTGGTCTCCCGTGGGGGGCAGTCCCTACGTTTCACCGCCGATAGCGCGACTCTGCGTCCCACCGGCCGGGCGACCTCCGGCGTCACCGGCATGCGTTTCCGACAGGGAGATTCGCTGCTGGCCATGGACGTCGTCGACCCCGGGTGGACCGACGCCGATCTGTTCGTCGTGACCGAGGGGGGGTATGCCAAGCGCACGCTCGTCACTGACTACCCCGTGAAGGGGCGCGGTGGTCTCGGGGTGAAGGTCGCCAATCTCGTCGAAACCCGCGGTGACCTCGTGGGCGCGCTCGTCACTGTTCCCGGTGACGAGATCATGTGCATCATGGCCTCCGGCAAGGTGGTGCGCTCGGCTGTGTCCGAAGTCTCCCGGACCGGGCGGACCACGCAAGGTGTGACTTTCGCCAAGCCTGATGATGGCGACCGGATCATCGCTGTGGCCCGCAGCACCGAACGTGAGTTCGATGACCAGCTCGCAGTCGACGCTGCGGGGTCCGAAGCCGGATTCGCCGAGTCTGACGTGGCGGTTCCTACGAAGACGGCCACCATCACCGCTGCGCCGGAGGAGGCTGAGGCGGTAGGCTCGGGCGACGACGAGAGTGAGGTTCAGGCATGAGTCAGTCGGAGTCCTTCCCGCCCGTGGGGGGAGACAGCGCGTCCCCGAGCGCCGCCGGGAAGTCCGGGAACGGGAAGAAATCCGCCAAGACGATCGCCGGTCCACGGCGCGTGCGCCTGGCGCTGACCCGTGTCGACCCGTGGTCGATCATGAAGGTCTCCTTCATGCTGAGCGTGGCCGTGGGCATTATGATCGTCGTCGCGGCGATCTTCGTGTGGCTCATGCTCGACGCCCTGCACGTGTTCTCCACCATCAAGGAGCTGGCGAGCACGATCATGGAGTCCGAGAACAATGCGTATTCGGCACTCGTGGAGTACCTGGCCTTCAAGCGCGCGGTCTCGATGGCCATCATCATCGGTGTTGTGAACGTGGCGTTGACGACGGCGCTGTCCACAGTGATGGCGTTCCTCTACAACTTGACGGCGACGCTCGTCGGTGGGGTTCATCTCACACTGGCGGACGAGTGATCTGATTTGAAGGCGATCGACGCGGTGGGATACCCTCTTCCGCGTCATCGGGCCTATAGCTCAGTCGGTTAGAGCGCATCCCTGATAAGGATGAGGTCGCTGGTTCGAGTCCAGCTAGGCCCACCACCGGTTGAACGGAGCAAATTAATGAGCTTCGCAGCTAAATCCCTGATTGCACTTAGCCTAGGTGCTTGCGGTTATGCCCTCTGGTTAAAAACCGCCCCTAAACGTTGGCAAGCGCAACCTTGGGTTGAAGTAGCTGATCCGGCCTAATGGGGCTATGGCGCAATTGGTAGCGCACCTGCTTTGCAAGCAGGGGGTTACGGGTTCGAGTCCCGTTAGCTCCACCCTTTGACATTGTCGTACTATTCCGGGTCCTGCAGTCGCTGCGCGTCGGCTGCGGGGCCTTCATTCTCATCGGTGCGGCGGTCGGCCCATTCCTTCACGGCGCCGCGATGACCGGGTCCACCGGCCCCGGATGCTCCGGCGACGATGGCGTTCGGACGCTTCCTGGTGGGCCTCGGCGCCGGTGGAGCAGCGAGGCCGGACGGACGGGTAGCCGGGTGGTCGTCGGCAGCGGTCGAACAAGGAGCGGATGCGTCTCGTCCGCCAGTGGACTGCACGCGGGTCGGAAGCCACAGGTCCGTCGTCAGCGATGCACACCGGTGGACAGAGCAACACACGGGCCGGTGCTCACGGTGGTGGACGAGCGTGCGGCTCCATCGCCGGACTCTCCCCACCTGTGGGCAGGCCTGTGGAGAACGACAGCGCTGTTTTTCCACAGGTGTGCGCACAGCTGTGGATGAATGACAGTCGTGTGCTTCCCCAGTTCCACAGCTATGGACAGACCTGTGGAGAAGTGTTCGACCGGTGCGGGTTCCACGGGCCCCGCTCACACGAGTGCTGCGCGCAGGCAGATCAGACCGACGAGCAGTACCGCTAAGCCCGCGGTTCCCCACACCCCGTAGGCGGTGCGCCGCTCCCGAGGCGCCCACGCGTACAGCGCCGCGATGAGCGCCCCCGTCGCGAGTCCGCCCAGGTGCCCCTGCCAGGAGATGTACTCCCCCATGAAGGAGATGGCCAGGTTGACGGCGAGCAGCCCGAGGATCGCTGATGTGTCCCGACCGAAGCGGTGCTGAATGATGAACAGTGCTGCGAACAGTCCGAAGACCGCTCCCGAAGCACCCACCGTCAGACCCCACCATGAGGACATCGTCACTGGCGAGGCCAGCCAGTAGATCATGGTCGATCCGCCGACGGCGCTCAGCACGTACAGAGCGGCGAAACGCCACCGCCCGAGCACCGGCTCCAGGGCGCTGCCCAGTACCCATAGCGCCCACATATTGAAGGCCAGATGCCAGAGCGAGGCGTGGAGGAAGGCGGTCGTCACGAAGCGCCACGGTTCGCTGATCGCTGCCGCCGGTACGAAGGCGAACCGGTTTTCGAGCGGCTGATGGGTCAGCTGGATCAGGTAGACGGCCACGCAGGCGACCACGAGGATCTTGGTGACCAGCGCGTCGGTGACCGCGCGTCCACCGAGTAGGGATCGTGCTCCTCGACGGGAGGACCTGGCCCTGCGGACGCAGTCGACGCAGTGGACGCCGACGGCGCTCGGCACTTGGCACTGAGGGCATGCGGGCCGCCCGCAGCGCTGGCAGCGCACATAGGTCACCCGGTCCGGATGACGAGGACACACCGGAAGTTCGGCCGGTTGATCGGTGGCGGGCTGGGTCATGGCTTCTCCTGTCGGGCCATAGAGGTGGGAACGGGTTAGCGGGGCGGGAGGCGGTGATCGAGGATCGGGGTAGGGATACGGCGACGCCGCCGGTCCGCGGGCGGGCCGGCGGCGTCGCATTGTGCAATAGCGGTGCGCGCTTTGCGGGCTCGGGTCACTTCGCGACGGTGACCGAGTCGATGATGACGTCCTCGAGGGGGCGGTCGTGCGGATCGGTCGACACTGCGGAGATCGCGTCCACGACCTGGCGGGAGGCGTCGTCGGCGACCTGGCCGAAGATCGTGTGCTTGCCCTGAAGCCATTCAGTGGCCGCCGTCGTAATGAAGAACTGGGAGCCGTTGGTGCCCTTGCCCAGGCGACGGCCGGCGTTGGCCATGGCCAGGATGTAGGGCTGTGTGAACGCCAAAGACGGGTCGATCTCGTCGTCGAAGACGTAGCCGGGACCGCCGGTGCCCGTACCCAGGGGATCGCCCCCCTGAATCATGAAGTTCGGGATGACGCGGTGGAAGATGACACCCGAGTACAGGGGCGCGTTGGACTGCTCGCCCGTTCGCGGGTCGGTCCAGGTCTTCTCACCAGTCGCCAGGCCGACGAAGTTCGAGACGGTTTCAGGGGCCTGCTCCGGGAAGAGCTCGAGGCGGATGTCGCCGAGGTTGGTGTGCAGTGTCGCTTCCATGGCTGCATGGTCGCACGCGCGGCACGGACGAGGACGAGACGCTCGGCTGTGGACTCACCTGTTCACCCCAGGCAAAACGAGTACCCGGATCGTGGGTCGGGTGGGCCATTGGTGCGACGATGAGCTCCAAGCGACCTCATCGTTCCGACCAGGGAGGCCATCATGGCTTGCAGGACCTTCGAGAAGAAGATCGACACCGACCATCTCCGTCAGGAGGTCGCCTCCCTCGCCGAGAGCATCGCGGTTCGGGCCGAACGCGCTGCCGAGTGGGCGGCGCCCCGCATGGGCCGGGCCCGCGCCGAGGTCGTCAAGGCCGCCAAGGAGGCTCACTCCCGTGCCCAGCCCGTTGTGGATGAGGCCCGTACCCGCGTGGTCGAGGACTATGCCCCGGCCGCTCAGAGGGCTGCCGTCGCCGCTCAGGCCGCGGCCGGCGCCGACGGGGGTACGCTTACTGAGCGCGCTCAGCGCATCGCCGCCGCCGCGAAGAACGCGGCACTCGAGATTCCGGAGGTTCCCGTGAAGAAGAAGCACCCCGTCCTCAAGACGCTCGGTTGGCTCACGCTGGCCGGTGCAGCCGCGGGCGCCGTCTACGTCGTATGGCGCCGCAGCCAGCCCGTGGAGGATCCTTGGGCCGAGGAGTACTGGGCCGATTCCGACGAGGGCGAGGCCGTCACCGTGGGAGACGCCGCTCCTGCCGGCGAGGCGGCGGCAAGCAACCAGTAACATCGCATGCCACCGGGTGCGGTCGGCGCCGTTCCCCTCATTGCGGGGCGCACCGACCGCACCTGTGGTCGCAGGTCTTCTTCAACGGGCCCGCATTCGCGGGCGTGGGCGGATAGGCTTGGGAGCATGAACACTGCCGTTCCCGCACCTGTGACGTCTCTGATTCGGGGAACCAACGAGTCCGCTCCCCTCACGATGCCGCAGGTGGGCCTGGGCACCTACAAGGTCGACGTCGATCAGGCCGAACGCGTGGTGGCCGACGCTCTCGCAGTTGGCTATCGGCATATCGACACCGCCCAGATGTACGGCAATGAGGCTGGAGTCGGCGCCGCCATCGCCGCCTCGGGGATCCCGCGTGACCGGCTGTGGGTGACCTCCAAGCTCGACAATCCCAATCACCGGCGCGATGACGCCCTGCGCAGCTTCGACGCCACCATGCGCGACCTGCGTCTGGACGTGCTCGACCTCTTCCTCGTCCACTGGCCGCTGGCCGACTCCCCCGGCATCGACCTGGTCGATACCTGGCGCACCATGATCGAGATCCTGGAGTCGGGGCGGGTACGCGCCATCGGGGTATCCAATTTCCAGGCCGAGCATCTACACGCGATCATCGAGGCCACCGGTGTGACCCCGGCCGTCAACCAGATCGAACTTCACCCCTACCTCGCCCAGGAGCCGCTGCGGATTGTGCATCGCAGCCTCGGCATCGTCACCGAATCCTGGTCGCCCCTGGGACGGGGTCGGCTGCTGAAGGACCCGGTCGTCGTCGACATCGCGGCCGCGCTCGGTCTCGCGCCGGCCCAGGTCGTTATCCGATGGCACCTGCAGCACGGCCTGGTCGTCATTCCCAAGACCACTCACGTTGAACGCATGCATGTCAACGCCGATGTGTTCTCCTTCACCCTGTCGGACGAGCAGATGGCGGCGCTCGACGCCTTGGATCGGAACCTGCGCACCGGATCCCACCCCGACACCGTTCAGCGGCAGATGTAGGACGCCACAAGCGACGGGCCGCGTCCCTCCCGCGATCTCACTTCCAGCGCAGGAGCCCCAGGAAACCGAGCATCATAATGAGAAAACCCACGTAAAGGTTGCCGTTCTGAAGCCAGTCGCCGGCGTGGCTCTTCGTGAAGTACGGCAGCGGGTACTGGCCCTTGAAGAGGTAGGTCACGACGACCCACAGCAGCCCGATGACCATGAGAGTCACCATGCTGGGGGCGTACCAGTTGGGGCTGCCGGTGCGCCTGACTTTCACAGGGACGCGGGAGACACGATTCGCCGCGGCCCGTGATTCCTTTTCCGCGGCGGCCGCCTTGGCGGGGTTGCCCGAACGCTTGGGGTCGGACTTCTTCGACTTGGCCACGCGGGCCTCCTCACTGGCGGGTCGGTTGGGGACCCGGATCCACGACCGGGTTCGCACCTAGCCTAGGGCATACGGGAGTGAGATCCGTCAGGCACGAGTCGCATGCGGGGATGCGGCCCCTAGACTGGCCGACGGCACATGACTCCCAAGCCACAGGAGGACTTGATGGCATCCCATCGTCAGCAGACGAGGTCGCGCCGTCCTCGCTCGGCGCTCGATCGCGTTCTGTCGGGTTTCGGCGAACTCCTCATCACCGTCGGGCTCGTCGTCGCTCTTTTCCTGGTCTGGCAGTTGTGGTGGACCGGGATCGCCGCCGGACAGAAGGCCGAGGCGCACACGGCGGCCTTCCACGAGACCCAGGTGGAGTCCCCCAAGGTCGAGGGCGTCAAGCACACCGACGCACCACCGGCGTTCGACCCCGCCGACTACGGCCAGACGGTCGGCATGCTCGTCGTTCCCAAGTGGTACGGCGTGACCAACAACAACATGCCGATCCTTGAGGGCACGGGTAGCGACGTGCTCGACCAGGCCGCGGCCGGTCACTACCCCGAAACTCAGCAGGTCGGCGAAATCGGCAATTTCGCGCTCGCCGGCCACCGACGCACCAACGGCAATTCCTTCCTGCGGATCGACACCCTCGAGGAGGGCGATGAGATCATCGTCGCCACCAAGGACACCTGGTACGTCTACACGGTCAGTTCGCACGAAATCGTCGAGCCGACGCAGGTCGACGTCATCGCTCCGGTACCGGGCGACCAGAACGCCCAGCCCACGGAGCGCTACCTGACTCTGACGACCTGTCACTCCCTGACCACCGGCGAATGGGGCAACGACCACCGGTGGGTTGTTCACGCCAAGTTCTCCTACTGGATGCCCCGATCCGAGGGACGCCCCGCCTCGGTTCTGAGCGACCCGGAGGTCAACTGATGTACGGATGGATCTGGCGGCATCTGCCCGGCCCGGCCTGGTTCAAGGCCATTGAGGCGCTGGCTCTGACGGCCCTGACGGTACTCTTCCTGTTCGAGGTCGTCTTCCCCTGGGCCAACGAGACATGGAACCTTTCAGGCGAGGCGACCGTCTGAGAGGGGCTCGAGCAGGGCCCGCCCGACCCGTCGAACTCACGGAGATCGGCTCAAGACCCCCGCAGGAAACTGAGAATGCGCACCGCGGCCGACTTTCTTTCGGACGGCCGCGGTGCGCGTGCACGCCGAAGACGCGGCAGGGCTGAAGCGAGCGGAGCCCCCAAGACGGCTCACGGTTGCCATGGCCTGCTCGCTCCGGCCGCCGCCTCGACCCGAAGCTCCGCTTCAGTTCCAGTGCCGCCTCAGTGCCGTCAGTGCCCGTCGTCCTTCTTGTCGCCCTTGTCGCCCTTGTCTCCCTTGTCGCCGCCCGGCGTGAGGGACGGAGCGGGGGTCGGGGTCTTCGACGACGGCGTCGCCACAGGGGCCGTGGGCGGCGCCGCCTTGTAGACGTAGTGCGTCACCTTGAGGGAGACGGACTTGCCTATCTCGATGCTCTGGTTCTCCCCGGGGTCGACGGCCGTGACGATGTACTGGTCGTCCTGGGACTGGTCGGCGGTCTCCGCCTGCTGGGTGTCCGAGTTGGAGTTCAGGCCGGCCGCCTTGATGGCCTCCTGCGCGTCCTCCAGGGACATACCGATGACGCTGGGCACCGTCGTGCGCCCCGAGGAGACGACGACGGATACGGTCGAGCCGCGTGTCACCTGGGTGCCCTTGGCCGGGCTGGAGCGGATGACATCGCCCTCGTCGACGCTGCCGTCGGACGGGTTCTCGACGGTGACGTCGCCCCACGACAGGTTCGCGCCCTCGATCGTCTTACGCGCCTCGGACTGGCTCATCCCCGTGACGTCGGGGACGTAAACCGTGGCCGAGCCCGATGAGAAGCTCACCGTGATGCTGGTACCCAGGAGCGCCGATGTACCGGCTCCCGGATCCGAGGAGACCGCCTGGCCCGCGTCGATCGTATCGGAGGAGACGTCGTCGCCCTTGACGAAAACCAGACCGGCGCTCTCGATGGCGCTCTTGGCATCGGATTGCGACATGCCCGACACATCCGGCACGACCGCAGCGGTCGCCGTCGCCGTCGGCGTTGACGTAGCACCGCCATTGCCGCCGGGGAGCCTGTTCGAGAAGATCATGCCGATGGCGATGCCCAGCAGGATGAGAAGAGCAAGGGCGAGGAGCCACACCCACCAGCGACGGCGGGGCGTGTCCTCAACGGTCTCGTCCGGGGTGGTGGACTGCGGGACGGGCGCCGGCGGTGCCGGTGCCGAAGGGGACGGTGAGGGCGCCGCCGGCGAGTTCATAACCGAGGTGCCCTGCTGCCAGCTGTCAGTGGCCGGGGCGGCCACGGCCAATCCGCGAGAGGCGGCCAGGAGATCAGCGCGCATGTGGGCGGCGTCCTGGTAGCGGTCGTCGCGGGCCTTGGCCAGGGACTTCAGGACGACCCGGTCGAGGGACTCGGGCACGTCCGCGGCCAGGGACGACGGCGGCTTGGGGATCTCGCGCACATGCTGGTAGGCGATCGCGACCGCGGAATCCCCTGTGAAGGGGGGTTGACCGGTGAGCAGCTCGTAGAGCAGGCAGCCGGTGGAGTACAGGTCGGAGCGGGCGTCGACGATCTCTCCGCGCGCCTGCTCCGGGGAGAGGTACTGGGCGGTGCCGACGACGGCGTGCGTCTGGGTGACCGTCGCGGCGGAGTCCTCGATGGCGCGTGCGATGCCGAAGTCCATGACCTTCACGGCGCCGGTGGAGGTCAGCATGATGTTGCCGGGCTTGATGTCGCGGTGCACGATGCCCGCACGGTGGGAGTACTCCAGGGCGTCCAGCACGCCCGTCGTGATCTCGACGGCTTCCGGGATCGGGACGGCCTCCCCGTCGCCGAGGAGCTCGCGCACTGTATGACCCTCGACGTACTCCATGACGATGTAGGGCACCGAGCGGGCGGAGCCGTTGGGGTCGGTGAGCTCCTCCTCACCGGAGTCGTAGACGGCGACGATGGTCGGGTGGTTCAGGGCCGCGGCGGATTGGGCCTCGCGGCGGAAGCGCGCTTGGAAGGTGACGTCACCGGCGATGTCCGAGCGCAGCAGCTTAATGGCGATGATGCGTGACAGGCGCTTGTCATAACCGAGGTGCACCTCGGCCATGCCGCCACGCCCGATGAGGTCCCGGACCTCGTAGCGGCCTGCGAGGACCTGGGGGAACTGATCGGTCACAGTGCCTCCTGTGGTGGGGTGACGGACATGACGGCCTGCTCGTACGGCATGCCTGACTGCGCTGACGTAAGGGTACCTACAGTGGCGACAATGACGATAAGAGCGAGGACTGCGACGGCGACGATGACGGCCAGCCGGACGCGGGCCTGGGGAAGGCCGAACAGGCCCCGCCCGGAGGCATGACGCGTTGGACGGGGATCCGCGTCGAACCAGCCGGCCGTCGTCCGCGTGCGCTTGGCGGCGGGCATCGCACGGGTCGACGTACTCGGGGCATCCTGCTCATCAGCACGGTGACTGGGCTCGCCGCGCCTGGCGCGCGCCCGGCGTCCGCGCCTGGGAACGGACTCCGATCGGGA
>ERZ773263.2391-NODE-2391-length-10264-cov-7.666765_pt1 | contig 10264 bp, 9 predicted proteins | sample MGYA00511076_ERZ773263 | MGnify/ENA primary metagenome ERZ773263 (study PRJEB29015, sample SAMEA2738155) | human oral metagenome | biome: human oral; feature: human-associated habitat; material: saliva | place: China | collected 2195 ... | reverse complement strand
TTAAAGCAAGTGCGAATGTTCCTAAAATAGCTGTTGTTACAACCATAAGAACTAACGCCATCATTCCTTTAGGGAAATCAGTAGAAGGTTTTTTCATCTTATTAACATAAGGCGAAATCTTCTCACAACCACCAACCGCAAATACTAAAATCGCTATTGACGTAACATATTTAACATCGAATGTTGGCATAAATGTATCTAATGACCAGTCGATGTTATATGTTTTAGCTCCTGTAATAGAAGGTGCAGTAATAGCCATCAATATGAATAATAATGACATAATAAACATTGATGATCCGGCTAAAGTCGCAAGTTTTTTGATGAAGTTAACTCCTCTTGCTGCTAGGAATAACGCTACTATGAATATAACTAGTGAAATAATTTGTACATAAGTTATATTCATTTTACTAATACGGTTATCTCTGAATACTGCCCAACTAAACGCTGCGATAATACGTGATGGTTTTTGAGAAATATAAGGCATATGTACTACCCAAATTGTCCATCCAGCATAATAAGCTAGTAATTTACTGTGTGTTTCTTTAATCCAAGAACTAACACCTCCACCAGCATCTTTAAATGTAGATCCTAGTTCACCAACGATTAGTGAATATGGAATAAAGTAAATTACGAAGATTAAAACCCATGAGAAAATAGATTTAAGTCCGCCAAATTCTGAATATCCGTTAACGATATTACCAAACGCCCAAACAGTAGAGAAGGCCATGAACGCTAACGTATACCAAAATATCTTTTTAGCTTCTCTCTCCATATAATCTTCCTCCTAAAATATTTAATTTTTAATTCTGCATTAAGCATTAATAAAAATATTAGCATAGTACATACAAATATTCAAGTAATATCAGTATTTTTCTAATAAATTATTCTATAATTTCTACTAAGATTAAGAATTTTTAGAAAAATTATAGAAAATATGTTTGAACAATCATTTTTTAGAATAATTATTTTACAGAAAACAAGCAATATAAGGATATTTAAAATCTCTGATAATGAAAAGGATAATTGATTTTCATTTTAAATAATAGTGTTAAAATACATATTTTTCTAAGTATAATAGATTATAGCCAAGGTATATTGTAAATTATGAAAATTATTAGAAAATGAATATATACATTAAAACTAAAAATTTATTTTTTAATAAACATATATATTTCTAAAATAGTGTTTTAAAATTTTTATAAAAAAGCTTGATATTAACGATAGTTTATTAAATTTATTATACGTATACAAGAAGATTAAAAACTTGACAATGTTATAAATTAATCGTAATATATGTGTAGATAATAGATTGTAATTATTTATTATTAATTATTCATTTATAATTTTATATATTTATATAAGATTGTAGATAAAAGAAAGGAGAAAAGTATATTAATGAAAAAAATCACAAAAGTAATTAAAATGAGTGTTACCGCAATATTTACATTCATAGGATTACTATTTGTATCTTCATTAACAGCTAACGCAGCTGAAGGTAAAGAACTTACAAAAGTTGTTACTGATATTTCTGTTACAGATGCAGGAAATAATGCAGTTAAACCTGATGCTAATGGCAATTATAATGTTACTACTGATAGAGCATACCGTTTTTCAGCAAACTTTGATTTAACGAATTATAACGGTAACTTATCAGAAGGGGATTATTTTAATTTAAAAATTCCTAATTCAGTAACTGTCCAAAAATATTCGGCTGATATTAAAGATACAAAAACACAAGTCGTTATTGCCGAATCACAAGTAACACCAAATGCAAACGACCAAGGTGGTAATGCTAAAGTAACACTTAAAAATTTCTCTGAATATCTAACTACTACTAAAAGTAATGATATAAGAGATATAACAGGTCATTTTACTATTGATTTCTTATTCAAAAAAGATCAAACTAAAACACCTGTGACTTTTGATAGCTTAGCTGTGAAAAATAAAATAACACATACTTTTACATCAACAACTAAAGACGGAGAAAACAAAGGTTATGAAAACTTTGCTAAAAATGGTAATGATGTTGTGAATAAAGGATGGACTTCTGAAAAATTAGCAGCTGTAGGTTCTACTTCTAAAGGAAATATTTACTCACCATGGCGCGTTCGTGTTAATACTGGGAAAAAAGACTATGGAAGCAACTTAGCATTAGTAGATGAGATAGTAACTGATACTACACATGCAGCTATTCAATATATTCCTGAATCATTAACAGTATATAAAGCTACTATTAATGATGGTACTTCTGAAGTGCCAGCAGGTGCTGTTAAACTAACTGAAGGTACTGACTACACAGTTGAGTGGAACAGCAATTATACTTCTTTAAAAGTAATTTTTAAAGATGGTTCACAATCATACTATGTTACTTATAACACTACAACTCCTGGAGACGGAAGTTTAGTAGGAAATAAAGTTGCATTACTAAAAAACAATACTGAAGCACTTCCTCAACGCAATAATCGCTTAATTTACGGATATGTAAGTGAGAGATTATCAGTATTAAATGAAGTGATTAATGCTAATCCAATTTACAAAATCAAAATTAATAAAACTGATAAAGTAAAAGTAACACCTGTTCAAGGAGCTGTATACACAATTATAAATCCAGAAGGAGTAGTAGTTGAAGATGTTACTACAGATGAAAACGGAGTGGCAGTTTCTAAAGAATTATCAAAAGATTATTTAGGAAAAGTGTTCACGATAATGGAAAAATTAGCACCAAAAGGTTATAAACTAGATCCAACTGTTTATACAGTAACAATTGGTGAGAATAATTCAATTATCAATCTTCAAGATGAACCAGAAGATACACCTCCAACTCCGCCAACACCAACTCCAAACAAACCGGTTAAACCTAATGAACCAGGTAAACCAAATAAACCTGGTAAACCAACTACTCCAGTAGTAAAAGAAAAAGCTAAAAAAGCTGTTCTTCCAAAAACAGGGGTAGAAACTAATAGCTTAGCTGTAACAGGTTTAGTTATCGGATTAGGTGCGTTAGCTTTAAGACGTAAAGCAAATAAATAATATAATAAGACGAACTTAGGAAACTAGGTTCGTTTTTTTATTGTCTTTTGATCAGTATAGAAAAGGGTAAAATATAGCAAAATTTTTCTAACCTAAAAAAATTTGTATCCATTATCATTCCATTAGTTATATTTTAAATAGATATTGTAATATAATATTATTCCAAAATGTTTCAAAAATTTTCATTGAATATATTAAATTTCCCCTTGAATTCGTTTTCGATATAAACTATAATGATTTTTATAAAAGTTTTTATAATTTATATAAGGAGTTGAGGGTACTTTGAAGAAGCGGAAAAGTACATTAGTAAAACTTATTATATTTATGATGGGGTTAGTAACAATCTCATTATTAGTAACAACAGTTTTTATGAGAGGATATATAAAAGATCGTGAAGAAGAGATTATTCGTCAAAAAATTAGTGCTACAGCAAAGTTAATTGCGATGGATAAGAGTATTCAAGAAGCGGTCAAAAATAGAAATCAAGAAAAGTTCATTCAACATTTTACATTGGCTGCTATGGAAGAAACACGAACAGATTTTATAGTAGTAACTGATAAAGATTTTGTTAGGTATTCTCATCCAAAAGAAGAGTTGATAGGCTCTAAGTTCTCGAGTATTGAAGATATTGAAGCAACATTTACTCAAGGTGATCATTACAGTAAGCAAACTGGACCACTTGGGGAAGGGGTTAGATTTTTTACAGCCCTAAAAGATGAAAATGGTAATAATATAGGAGTTGTCTGTGTAGGATATACTAAAAGAACAGTAGAAAACCAAATCCTAGAAGCGCAGAAAAATTTATTCTTCTCATTATTAATTGGTCTTGGGGCTGCAATAGGGTTATCATTCTTATTTAATAAAAAATTGAAAAAGATTCTTCTGAATTTAGATCCCGAAGAGATTGCACAACTTTACATTGAAAAAGAGCTAATAGCTGATCATGTTTCAGAAGGAATAATTGGGATAGATAAATACAAAAATATAATAGTTATAAATAGTAGTGCAAATAATCTATTAAAAAAAGCTAAACTATCAAATGAAATAAAAATTAATGAAACTCTAAGTGCTGAGATTTATAATTTGTTATTTAGAGATATTTTGGAAACGAGAGAAAATAGTCAAGATGAACAAATAGTAATTAATAATATGGATCTATTATTGAATAGAAATCCAATTTACTATAAAGGTAGGTTATATGGCGCGGTAGTAACTTTACGTGATCAATCAGAAATGAAACAGCTTATTACAGAACTAAGTGGTACAGAAAAATATAACGATAGTTTACGTGAGCAGAGTCATCATTTTATGAATAAATTACATGTTCTTCAAGGATTGATAGAGTTGAAGTCTTATGAAGAAGTTGAGAAGTATATAACCTATTTAAAACAAGATTACCATGAAAAAATAGGTCATATTACTGAAAATATAAAAGTACCGTCAATAGCTGGATTTTTACTTGCTAAAGCGCGTGAAAGTCGAAATAAAGATATCCAGTTAGTGGTTGATTCAGATTCATTATTATATCAACATAATGGTTTAGAAACAATATATAATGAATTGTTAATTATATTAGGCGTACTAATAGATAATTCAATAGATGCTTTGAAAAATAAAAATGATGGAAAGATAATTGTTTATCTTTATCTAAATCTAGAGGAAAAAGTATTATTATGTTCAATAGAAGATAATGGAGCAGGAATTAAGGAAGTGGATAAAAAAAGAGTATTCGAGAGAGGATACTCAACAAAAGGAGAAAATAGGGGATACGGTTTAGAGGCCGTTGAAACGATTGTTAAGAAACATAACGGCTTAATAGATGTAGACAGTAAAGAAAACAAGGGTACTAAGTTTAATATAGAAATACCCGTACTGGAGGATTAAAAGTGAGAGTATTAATAATTGAAGATGATTCCATGGTAGCTATGATACATAAAGAATACTTTAATAGAAAAGAAATCGATTTTACGCTAGACCATGCGTCATCACTTAAAGAAGCAGAATTATATTTAGAAAGTAATATACCAGATTTGGTAGTTTTGGATAACTATTTATCTGATGGAAAAGGGGTTAGTATCCTGTCTAAGTTAAAGAAATATCCTGTAGTTATGATAACAGCAGCTAACGATATTCAAACGGTAGAAGCGGCGTTATCAAGTGGGGTAGTAGATTATTTAGTCAAACCTTTTACGTATGAAAGATTTTCTCAAGCGATTGATAAAGTATTAAACTTCAAGTCGTTGATGTCTAAAGAAAAAGTTAATCAAGAAATGTTAGATGATTATTTAAGTACTACTAAAGAACATGAAGACGTTGAGGAATTACCTAAAGGATTATCAAAAATAACGTTAAAGAAAATTGTTGAAAATTTATTAAGTAGAAATGAAGGATTTAATACACAACAAATAGCTGATGATTTAGATATTTCCAGAATAACTATAAGAAAGTATCTAAACTATATGGTTAATATGAACGTGTTAAGTGAAGATGCTGAGTATAGTACTTCTGGTAGACCGGTATCGATTTTCAATGTAATCTGTAAGAAAAGATTACAAAAATTGTTATAGAAATACCTATAGTTTTTTTATGATATACTGAAAAAATAAATCTTAAAAATTATAAATATTTCTACCAAAACAACGTTTACAATATACAAAAATAATTAATAATAAAAATAGCTGATTGATAGAGAATGTCTCTAAATCAGCTATTTTTTTATCTATTTACTTAAGTTACATAACTTATAATAGTTATTTATTGTTGGAATATTTTTTTATAAATGTTATAGTATAAAAATATAATCGTGTATTAGTACACGGAATTATAAAAAGGAGATTATATAATTTATGAATTTTTTAGATGTTTTTGTGAAAACACTAGCAGATCAAAAAATTAACACTGCTATTATTTCAAGTATCGCAATTATATTATTAGGTTATTTTTGTCGTAAGAAAGATTTATTTAAAGATAATACTGCAAAAGTACTTACAAATGTTGTTTTAACAGTATCTTTACCGGCATTAGCTTTCAAATCATTCTTAGTAGATATAGATGAGAAAAAATTAACTCAAGGTATTAACGTTCTTATTTGGGGAATTCTTGTATATATTGTATTAATTATTTTAAGTAAACCTTTATTTATGAAGTTTAAAGGTGATCAACAAGATACGATGCGTGTATTAGCAATCTTCGGATCAACAACATTCTTCGGGATTCCAATTGTAACAGCAATCTATGGACCAACTGGTACATTATATGCTTCAATTTTTAACATTGGATATCGTATTTTCTTATATTCATACGGATATATCAAAATGAGTGGTCTTAAAATGACTATGAAAAATGTTAAAACTATGTTCTTAAATCCAATCGTTATTGCAACATTCTTAGGGTTATTTATTTGGTTATTCCAAGCGCACTTACCGCAAGTTAGTGTTAATGTAGTCGATGCTAAAACTGGTGCAAAAGCTGTAAAACAATTTGCATTCTTACGTTTTGACCAAACTTTACCACAGTTTAACCAAATCTTAACTTACCTTTCAGGACTATGTTCACCATTAGCATGGTTAGCTATCGGGTCTACATTAGGTTCTGTATCATTTAAAGAAGCATTATCAAATAAACCAACTTGGTATTATACATTTGTTAAATTAATTGCTATTCCAGCTATTAACATAGCAATTTTAGCAATTCTATCAGTTACTCACATTTTACCAGTTGACCTAACTGCTTTAGGAACTATCGTAGTAATGATGGCAACACCACCGGCAACAGTAGCTGCAGCTTATGCAATTAGCTTTGATAAAGATGCAGTTCTTGCTTCTAACGCTTCACTTTTAGGTACTTTAGGAGCAGTTGTTCTTACTCCAATATGGATTGTTATTGTTCAAATTATTGGAGCATTAGGAATTTTCCATTAATAAATAGAAAAATTAATAAAATAAGCCAAAATGCAATTGTAAAGCGAGGTGCCTATTGTAACTTCGCTTTACTAAAATATATAAAATGAAAGAAGGATTTTTAAAATGACATTAAAAGTAGTATGTTATGGTGTAAGACCAAACGAAGTACCATTTTTTGAAAAACTAAACAAATATAACTTTGAATTAAAATTAGTAGAAGAATTATTAACTCATGATAATATTAATACAGCAGAAGGAATGGACGCTGTTATTTTACGTGGTAACTGTGTAGCTGATAGACAAAATATTGAGAAAATGTCAGAATATGGAATCAAATATGTATTTACACGTACAGTAGGATTTAACCATATTGATTTACAAGCTGCAGCTGACTACAATATGAGTGTAGCTCGTGTCCCTGGATATTCTCCTAATGCAATTGCAGAATTATCTTTAACATTAGCTATGTCATTATTACGTCACGTTTCTCACACAGTAAACAAAACTTCTAAATATGACTTCCGTGTTGATGGAACAATGTTCAGTAAAGAAATTCGTAACTGTAAAGTAGGAATTATAGGAACTGGTAAAATTGGTTTAACAGAAGCAAAACTATTCAGTGGATTAGGTGCAGATGTTTATGGTTACGATGTATTCCAAAGTGAAGAAGCAAAACACGTTGTTAAATTTGTTGAAATGGATGACTTATTAGAAAAATGTGATATCGTAAGTTTACACGTTCCTTATTTCCCTGGTAAAAATGATAAGATGGTAAATGCTGAATTTATTTCAAAAATGAAAGATGGAGCTATCTTAATCAATACAGCACGTGGTGAGTTACAGGATAACAAAGCTATTTTAGAAGCTATTAAATCAGGTAAACTTGATGGATTTGGTACTGATGTATTTGCGAATGAAGCAGCATTCTTCTTTAAAAACTTTGAAAATGGAGAAGAAATCTCAGATAAAACAGTAAGAGAATTAGTTGATTTATATCCAAAAGTATTAGTAACTCCACATATTGGATCAAACACTGATGAAGCTTTATCTAATATGATTGAAATCAGTTATGATAACTTAAACGATGTATTAACTTCTGGTTCAACTGCAAATGCAATAGAATTACCAGCAGCAAAATAATACTAGCGCAAGAGACTAAACATAAAAAGTTTAGTCTTTTTTATGTATATATGTGATATAATTAAATCAATAGTTAGGAGGAAATGCTAATGAGCTTTATTGATAAATTAGTACTATTGTTTTTATTGGCTGGACATGTATTAGTTCCGTTAATATTTTTAATAATAATATTTTTTATGAAAAGAAAAAGAAAAAATTTGAATAAACAAATTACACCGATTCCTTGGACAGCATTGCTTATTGTACAAGCTGTTTTAGATTTTACTATTTTGCCTATTTGGATGTTTATGGGATTATTTGTTGGGGTTATGACTACAGATTCGCCAAATAGTAGCACATTATTTGCGGATGCGTCAATGTTTGGTTTATTTGCAACAGTAATTTTAAATATTATTACACTTATAATAACTATAATGGGCTTAAATAAACAAAGAAAAGAGGAATATAAACAACCATTATTATGGTTATATGTTCTAGTTGTTATATATATACTAATAATTCCATTTAGATTTCTGTCTGGATTATTCCATTGGTTTTATTAATAATAGTGAAATATATGTGAGAGATTATCATGAAGATAATCTCTTTTTTAATAGCTTGATATATGATATAATAAACAAAATATTTAGGAGGAATTTCTAATGGTATTGAGTGATATATTATTTGGATTATTACTTTTATTTATATTGTCAGGATATGTATTAATCCCTTTAACTTTTTTATTAATAATATTATTAATGAAAAGAAGTAGAAAAAGAAAAAAACAAAATGGATATAATATTAAACCTATGCCTTGGTCAACGCTACTTGCAATACAATTTGCTATAGCTATTACTATTTCTCCAATATGGATGTTTTTTGGATCACTTATAGGGATAATGACTACAGATTCACCAGGAAGCACTCCGCTTTATTTTTATGCAACAGTAATATGTGCTATAGCAACTGTGATTTTAAACGTAATTTTACTAAGAATATGTATAGTAGGAATAAATAAACAACGTAAAGAGGTAAATATAAAACCTACATTATGGCCATATACTTTAATAATTATATATTTATTAGCAGTTCCGGGTAGATTTATTTATGCAATTTTCCATTAGTTTTATTGGAAATATGTGTTATTGAATGAATACATACGAGAGATTATCATGAAGATAATCTCTTTTTTATATAAATATATGATATAATTAGATAAATATATAGGAGGATTAACAAATGAAATTAGGGATGTCGTTTTTAATGGTGGGGCATGTATTAGTACCGTTAATATTTTTTATAATAATATATTTAAGTAGAATTTATTTTAGACCAACACCATGGGTAAAGTTGCTTATTGTACAAGCGGTTGTAGATCTTACACTTTTACCATATTGGATTTATAAGGTACTGCGATTACTGAGTACAGTAACATTTTACTAGTAATTTTAACGGTAATTTTAACCATTATTTCTCTTATGATAAGTGCGATAGGATTTAATAAACAACGAGTATCAGAAAATAAAAAACCTATGTTATGGATTTATGTTCTTATTGTTTTATATGTATTGATTCTAATGTAGAAATTTTTTGAAAACATGTTTGTGAAATTATATAAAAATAAGAAAAAATAAAAATGGTTTTATTAAGTAATTGATTTGTGAAAATGAAGTAAGAGATTATCGTGAAGATAATCTCTTTTTTGTAAATATATGATATAATGAAGAAAAGAGATTCTTGAGGAGGGTGATAAATCATGGGTTTTTTCTTTTTTACGGTTATATAATAATATCAATTCTTATATTTATAATATTTTTTGGAACAATTTTAATTATAAAAGCTTCAGGAGAAAATGTATATTTGGAAATGCCATGGAATAAAATCCTTGTAGCATCTATAATTGTCGGGTTAGTGATTTCACCAATTTGGATATATATGTGTTTATTTCTTAGTGCATTTCTTAGTGCAGCTGGTAATGCTGATGCAATGAGATTTACCGTAATAGCAAGTTTTATAACTATGATCATATACATAATAATAATAGTTTTTTGTGCAGTAGGTAACGATAGAAAGAATAAAATAATACAAAGAAATAATAGGAATTAGTTGTTATTTCAGTTTTAAATAAATACTTCAAAAGACTATCAGTAAGATAGTCTTTTATTAATGGCTTAAGCCAGTTGAGGAGGCGAAGTCTCCGAAACAAAAAACCA
>ERZ773263.2389-NODE-2389-length-10270-cov-2.408713_pt1 | contig 10270 bp, 7 predicted proteins | sample MGYA00511076_ERZ773263 | MGnify/ENA primary metagenome ERZ773263 (study PRJEB29015, sample SAMEA2738155) | human oral metagenome | biome: human oral; feature: human-associated habitat; material: saliva | place: China | collected 2195 ... | reverse complement strand
AGATCTGGGCGATGGTGCCGGTACCGGAGTATAAGTCAAAGACGGTCTTTCCTTCAATGCAGTCTAGGTTATTTCGATTCTTCTGACCGTCAAAATGGTCTCGCTTCTTCTCTTTGCCGTCGGAGTGACTTTGTTCCTGCTCTTCATCTGCCCCCTCCGGAAGGCTCAGAACCGTCGACAAGTCGATATTCTCCCTTCCCCTTTCGTTCCCGCCGATAAATTCTCTCACTGTTTCATAGAGAACTTCCGCCCCAAGCGAATTGGTCTGAAAGAAGGAGAATGGTGTAATGTCAAAGCGCAGACCCAGGATCTCTTCCGTCAGGAAATCTCTGCCATAGAGAAGCTCCGTCCCCTGGTCTTCTATGGCATCCGCCGGAGAATCATTTTTTGTGTGTAGAATGCCCGCCAGTTCATCATCCCAGTTGTGACCGAGCAAAAGCTGCTTCCAGTCACCAAGCAGCTTCTTCTCCTCCTCTTCTGTAAAAGGCCTGCCCTCCCGATCAACCCGATCTGTTGAAGTTACAAGATCGACCATCAGCATGCCGGTTCTCTGCGCCCGACGAACCAAAAGGTGACGCAGGTAACCTTCATGGCGTATCTTGTGGTAAAAACCCAGTCTCCTCTCTGTAAAGAAATCCAGAGTCAAACGCAGAAGATCCCGCATATCCCGGCTGATGATACGGCACCGGTCTACGGTGACAATATCATAGAAGGATCCCCGCTTGTGCATCCCCAATGCCAGCTGGCCTCCCTTCGTTTGATCTCCAAAGGAAAATTCCATCTTATTACGATATTCCTGACGGGCCGGTGAAGCCGTCACCCCCTCGAAAATCCGATCAACTCCCTCTCCGAAAAGAGGCTGCATCAGATGCCGTATCTGATCTTCCTTGAGCTTCCGCTGATCTTCATAAGGCAGGTTCTGGTAGCTGCAGCCCCCACACTCTGCAAAATGCGGGCAGGCCGCCTGCTCTAACTCATTGGGAGCCTTCTTTAGAACTTCAAGCAGAATTCCCTGGCTCTTGCTGCGGCCGGCTTTCTTAAGGCGAAGGCGAATCCTCTGCCCGGGGAGAACATGCTTCACGGTTACCATGCGGCCGAGTTTTGCCCCCTGGCCAACGGACTCTGCCAGCTCCACCTGCCCCTTATTGGGAAAATCGACTCTCCTTACGATTCCCTCTGCTTCCTGTCCTCTCTTCACTGCGCAATCCTCTTACACACAAACACAAAATATCATTGTCTTCTATAATCCATGGCTTCTCTGAACGGATCCTTCCGGAGGATATTGCTGAAACAGGCATCTCTCCTGCGTCAAAGAACGCTCAGAAAAACACAAATGAGGCTATGCGTCTCTGACGAAGATACCGGCCTGTTCCTGCTGAAAAAGTGAAATTCAGCGTTTGCCTTCTTCTTATCTTATCGAACCGGATTGGTCAGAAGCTCGAATCTGGTCATAAAATTCAACTCATCAAAACGGATATAAGAGTAAAAATTATTGAAGAAGAAATTATCGGACCTGCAAGTCCACTGTATTCCATAGACCAAACTCGTAACATCGGCATTCTTGCGGTCACCGGGCTGAAGCCATAGCTTCTTCCCGAAAACACGAGCCAGTTCTCCCTGATCCAAAGACCGCATCAGATTAATCCCCTCGAGTTCAATCTGCAGGCCCTTCTCCCGATCAGACTGACTTCCGTCTTCTTCAATGCCAAAACCGATTACTGTGCTGTTCTCCAGAATCTTATCCTCTTTCCTGCCCGCATAGAAAATCAGACTTCCGATAATCTGGCCGTTTTTAACCAGCAGGTAATCCGGATAAGCCCCATCAATATCTCTGTGCTCATATCCCCTGGGGATCGTACGGCTTTGATCCCAGGCATATCTCTGATAATCCCCACTGGTCAGATAGTCCCGGTACTCGGCTCTGCCCGCATTTTTCCGTCTGCAGTAGATGTCATAGCCCTCCGCGTGCAGATCCTCTGCCGTCGTCTGGTCCATGACAATCTGTGTCTGATTGATCTTAAGTCCCGGCGCCTTGGGAGGCAGACCAATAAAGAAAAAGAGCAGCATAAAGTAAAAGACCATAAAGAAAGCGGCCAGAAGAGCCAGAAGAGAACGGCCTGTTCTCTTTCTCGCATTGAAGATGGAGACGGCAATCGGAATGATCCCCGCCCTGCCGATATAGGAGAGTTTATCTCCCCCCCGATAGACGGCATCGTAGATGATGAGACCTGCGATGACAATCATTCCCCCGTAGATCAGGATCTCCGCAACCGATGGTCTTCCTGTCTTTGTCTGGTCATTGACCGCGTCATCGATCGCCCTCGTTCCATCCGCCCGTTTTTGTTTCATCTGGTAGACTAAGAACAGATAAATGGCGATATAAAAAAGGGCCAGACCTACATAGCTGGCGATCAAGACACTTCTTGCATCCATCTTCTCTCCCTCCTCCGGTGTTTGCGCGCTTCCTTGTCCTTGGCCACAGGTCAAATCTTTCCTGACCGATCGTCATCGGGTCCTCATCCTGCTCATGCACCGAATTCGCCCCTTATTAACATAGAAAAAGGATTTCCCATCCCATGGATCGGAAATCCTCAGTGTAACATATACTGTGATCCGTTTCTCACACGCCCTGCCCTGTGAGCTCACAGGCAATATACACCGGAATGCAGGCTCCGCAGGGATTTTGATGCCGACATTCCACTGTCACAAATCAAAGTCGGATCAGTCAGCGAAGCTGCTCTCATCCTTGAGTTCCTCTTCTGCCTCCTTCTCGAGCTTCTCATCAGCATCATTCTTGGCGGCGAACTCCTCGCTGTCCTCGTCCTCGAAGAAATCATCGTCATCGAACTCATCATCGATGTCGTCCATGAACTCTTCTTCATAATCGGGCTTGAAATACTTATACACTGCATAACCGACACCGGCGACAAGAGCTGCTAATGCGGTCAAACCAAACAGAGTCTTAAATGCCTTCTTCATAGCGATATACCTCCTGTATACGTGCACAACTTTTCTTATTCCTGATTATAGCACATTGCCTGATAAAGCAATGATTTTCAGAAAAATTTAAGATTCCATCCGCATCTGAGTCTACATCAAACCCATAGGAACATTCTCCGAATCCATATCTGAGTCTGTTTCAAATCCGTATCGCTTCTATCTTCATCTCCATCATCACATCCCCCTTGCGTTCCTCCCTGCTCATATCTTCTGCAATTTCGCAAAGGTCGCAAACATCTTCTTACTGCCGACCCGGTCGAAGTCAACGGTCACCTCATAGTCACGTCCACCGTCCACAAGAGAAGTGACCTGTCCCTCCCCGAACTTCAGGTGAAAAACACGGTCTCCCACCTGGTAATCCAAAGGCTCCTTGCCGCCATCTCCGAAATTCTTCGCGGCGGCCGCGTACTTCTGAGCCGATGTTTTCTTGTGAACCTCCGACGCGTTACCGCGGGCATAAGCGACGGAACCGTAACAGGGGCCCTCGGCGTTCTCCCACGCAAAAGCGTCTGACCGATTCCTGTCAGGCAAATTTCCGTCAATGGCCTCGGCAGGGATCTCCTCGACGAATCGACTCAAAGACGCGTACTGCATCTCTCCCCGCACCATGCGCATGCGGGCCGCTGTCACCGTCAGATGTTCTTTGGCCCGTGTAATTCCCACATAGGCCAGGCGACGTTCCTCCTCAATCTCCTCATCCGCATTCTCTGCTGTGATTGACATATAACTGGGAAAGAGTCCGTCCTCCATACCGACCAGGTAGACATTGGGAAATTCCAGGCCCTTGGCGGAGTGCAGAGTCATCAGGGACACATAGTCGGCGGATTCCTCCAGCTGATCAATATCAGCGACCAGAGAAACCTGCTCTAAAAAGTCATTTAAGCTCGGCTCTTCTGTCTCCTGCTCGTAGAGAATGACCTTGTTGATCAGCTCATCGATATTATCGATTCTGGCTCGGGCCTCATCCGTCCCCTCCGCTTTCAGCCCTTCCACATACCCGGTCTGATCGATGATATAGAGAAGACTCTTGCTGATGCCCTCCTGCGCCAGAACCTGTCTGGCACGCTCAATCAGAGATATGAAGGCAAGAATCTTAGCGGCCGCTCTGGCCAGTCCCTGGATCTGTCCGGCCCTGGTCATAGCCTGGTAGAAGTCAAGGCCATTGGAATTGGCATAGGCCTGCACCCGATCCATGGATGTGACCCCGATGCCACGGCGGGGAACATTTAAAAACCGCCGCACCGCAAGGTCATCCTGCGCATTGTCAATGACTTTGAGATAGCTGACCAGGTCTTTGACCTCCCGCCGGGCATAGAAGTTGACGCCGCCGAAGATCTTGTATGGAATGTTGTCGGCCACCAGCTTCTCCTCCAGGAGGCGGGACTGGGCATTGGTCCGGTAGAGAATAGCGCAGTCCCTGTAGCTGTATTCCCTGCGGCGGACTAGGGATGCAATACTGTCGGCCACAAATTCCGCCTCCTCATAGGCGGAGTCAAACTGCTTGAGAAGAACCTTCTCTCCCTCCCCCGAATCCGTCCAGAGGGACTTGTCCTTGCGGCCGGTATTATTGGCGATCACCCCATTGGCCGCTGTTAAAATGTTCTGGGTAGACCGATAATTCTGCTCCAGTTTGATGACCTTGGCATCCGGATAATGCTCTTCAAAGTGAAGGATATTATAGATATTCGCGCCGCGAAACCTGTAGATGGACTGGTCGTCATCTCCAACCACACAGAGATTGCGGTAGCCGTCCGCGAGGAGCCTGACCAGTTCAAACTGAGCGGTATTGGTATCCTGATATTCATCCACCATAATATAGTGAAAACGGCGCTGATAGTACTCTCTGACCGTGGAATCCCCTCGCAGAAGCTCGACTGTCTTCATGATCAGGTCGTCGAAGTCCAAGGCGTTGTTGGCCTTCAATCTGGCCTGATACTCCCGATAGACCTGTCCCTGACGGGTCCGGTTGAAATCTCCCGCGGCCTCCTGCAAAAACGCCTCCGGTCCGATCAAATTCTCCTTGGCATGTGAGATCACAGAGAGGAAGGACCGCTCCTTATGGATCTTCGTGTCGATGTCCAGATACTTACAGACGTCCTTTATCAGAGACTTCTGATCATCTCCGTCGTAAATGGTAAAGCGGCTGTCATAACCGACCCGATCGGCAAAGCGGCGCAGGATCTTCACGCAGGAGGAGTGAAAGGTTGCCACCCAGACAGCTTCCCCTCCAAAAGAGACCAGCTTGTTAATCCTTTCCCTCATCTCCTCAGCCGCCTTATTGGTAAAGGTAATGGCCATGATCTGGTAGGGGGCCACGCCCTTTTCATCAATCAGGTAGGCCGCCCGATGGGTCAGAACCCGGGTCTTTCCGGACCCCGCCCCGGCCAAAATAAGGACGGGGCCCTCCGTGGTGAGGACTCCGTCTCTCTGCTGTTCATTTAGTAAGTCCAATATCTTTGACATCTGATCTCCCCATCGACCATAGGATCCAGAATTCGCGGTGATCCTATCGTCCTGAGCAATGAAAGGGCTCTCACAGATCAGAGCTGACTCTCTCCAACACTGTGTTATAGCCGCCGTCTCCATAGTTGAGGGCCCGGTTCACCCGGCTGATCGTCGCCGTAGACGCCCCGGTCTTCTCGGCAATATCCATGTAGGTATAGTTCCTGCGCAGCATGCCCGCGACCTCAAAGCGCTGGCTCAGAGAAAGCATCTCGTTGACGGTGCACAGGTCCTCGAAAAATAAATAGGCCTCTTCTCTGTCCTTCAGAGTCAGAATTCCATCGATCAGGCGATCCGTATTTTCATCTCTCATCTTCTTACTCATGCTTATCCCCTTGTATTCCTGTCGCCCGGTCCTCTTTTTCGATAGAAAATCCCGGCGGTTGCCTTAAAACAACTACCGAGATTTTAGCACGCTAATACGTGACATTCAATCTGTTCGGCTGATCGGCCCTTGATCGCATTCCGGCCGATCCGCCATCGATCGCATTCCGGCCGATCCGCCCTTGATCGCAGGACATCTCAGCGGAGAGCAACTTCCCTGTCAACTCTTAACCGAGTCTCCCTGCTTATAGTCACAGACTATTTCAGAGGAGAACCACTCCCCTGTCAGCCGCCGCCTTCAGATCCTCCTGGGGCCAGATGGAGACCTGAACCTCGCCGATATGGCATTTGCGCAGGAAGAACATGCAGATACGGGACTGTCCGATCCCGCCGCCGATCGTATAGGGCAGCTTTTTCTCGAGAATCGCCTTCTGGAAGGGCAGCTCTGCTCTTTCCGGGCATCCCGCCTTAAGAAGCTGACTTCTGAGAGCTTCCTCGTCAACACGAATTCCCATCGAGCTCAATTCCAGAGCAATGTCATCGACAGGATAGTAGACAATGATATCTCCGTTCAGACTCCAGTCGTCGTAATCAGGGGCGCGGCCATCATGCCTGTCGCCGCTCTTTAGCTGATCGCCGATCTGCTCGATAAAGACAGCGCCGTGCAGCCTGGCAATCTTGTACTCCCGCTCCTTTGGCGTGCAGTCAGGGTACCTGTCCTCCAGCTCCTGTGTTGTCACGAAGCTGATGTCATCAGGCAGAAAGCATTTCACATAGTCGTATTTATTGGCCACATACTTCTCCGTGACATGAAGGGCCTCATAGACATTTTTGACAATCTTATGCAGAAAATCTCTGTTGCGGTCACCCTTGTCGATAACTCTCTCCCAATCCCACTGATCCACATAGATGGAGTGAATATTATCGGTGTCCTCATCCCGGCGGATGGCGTTCATGTCGGTGTAGAGCCCCTGACCCGGGGCAAAACCATAGCGTCCAAGAGCATATCTCTTCCACTTGGCCAGAGAGTGAACGATCTCCACCTCGTGATCATTCTGCTCCTTGATTCCGAAGGCTACCGGGCGCTCCGTACCATTTAAATTGTCATTGAGACCGGAGGACGGCTCCACGAAAAGGGGCGCCGTCACACGCTGTAGGTTCAGCTCAGCGGCCAGCTGGTTCTGAAAGAAGTCCTTGACCTTCTTAATTGCAATCTGTGTGTCCTTGAGACCAAGGGCTGACTTGTAGCCCTCGGGGATCTGAATACTGCTCATGTTTCCTCCTCCGCCGATTTGCTCAATTGATATGCCATATCATCCTGGACTTATAACTCACAGTTCCCAACGGTTCTCGGGAAGGGCAAAACATCCCTGATATTGGCTATCCCGGTCAGATACATCACCAGGCGTTCAAAGCCCAGACCAAAACCCGCATGACGAGTCGATCCGTACTTGCGCAGATCCAGGTAGTATCCGTAGGTCGACTCGTCCATTCCGTTCTCTCGGATGCGGGATAAGAGCTTGTCGTAATCATCCTCGCGCTGAGAGCCGCCGATGATCTCCCCGATCTCGGGAACCAGGCAGTCGACAGCGGCGACTGTTCTGCCATCCTCATTCAGCTTCATGTAAAAGGCCTTGATCTCCTTGGGATAGTCGGTGACGAAGACCGGGCGCTTGAAGATCTTCTCTGTCAGGTAGCGCTCGTGCTCCGTCTGCAGATCACAGCCCCAGAAGACCTTGTATTCGAACTCATCATTGTGTTTCTCAAGCTCCGCAACCGCGTCCGTATAAGAAATGCTCCCGAAGTCTGACCTGACCACATGGTTCAGGCGGTCGATAAGCCCCTTGTCCACAAAACTGTTAAAGAAGGCAATTTCTTCCGGACAATGCTCCATCACATAAGCGATGACATACTTGAGCATGGCCTCCGCCAGCTCCATAGCATCCTCCAGATCGGCGAAGGCAATCTCCGGCTCGATCATCCAGAATTCGGCCGCATGCCTCGTCGTATTGGAGTTCTCCGCGCGGAAGGTGGGTCCGAAGGTATAGATCTTCTTAAATGCCTGGGCGAAGGTCTCTCCCTGCAGCTGCCCTGAGACAGTCAGGTTGACGGGCTTTCCATAGAAATCCTGCGTGAAATCAACATTGCCCTTTTCATCCACAGGCACGTTCTTTAAGTCCAGAGTCGTCGCCTGAAACATTTCTCCGGCTCCCTCGGCATCCGAAGAAGTCAGGATGGGAGTATGGGTATAGACAAAATCCCTCTCCTGGAAAAATTTATGAATGGCGTATGCCGCCACGCTTCTCACCCGAAAAGCCGCTTCAAAGGTATTGGTTCTGGCCCTGAGATGGGGCAGGGTGCGCAAATACTCTAAGGTATGGCGTTTCTTCTGCAAAGGATAGTCCGGAGTGGACGGCCCCTCGACCTTGATCTCAGTCGCCTGAATCTCAAAGGGCTGCTTCATCTCAGGAGTCAGGGTCACCAGACCGGTCACCCAGACGGCCGCCCCGACATTCTGGTGAGAGATCTCCTCGTAATTGGCAAGCTTATCCGCGGAAAAAACCACCTGTACAGGGGTAAAGAAGCTTCCGTCATTTAAGACCATGAAGGAGAAATTCTTGGAATTTCGGATGCTTCTGACCCATCCTCCGACGGTCACTTCTTTTTCTCCGTAATCCTCATAGTTCCGCTGCAGCGTACGGATATCCAACTTCTCAGCCATCTTCCTCTCCTTCATCTTGGAAAACATAAAAATTAAGCTATAGTTTAGACCATACCGGCTCCCATTTCAACCAAAGCCAAGCCCGCTTGCTCCCTTGCTCCGGCCTCGGTACTTCCTTCTCTCTGCCCCCAGCCTTTTCTTCTATACTCCGACCTCTGTCATACACCCTTGCTCAGATCCCTGTCGGCTCTGCTATTTTTTCTGCCGATTTCTATCCTTTTCCTTTCTGGCTCTTGCCATTCTTCCTTTCTGGTTCTTACCATTCTTCCTTTCTGGTTCTTGTCTCTTCCTTTCTCGACTCCTGCCATTTCCCCTTGACAATTCCCCCTTATGTGGTAGCCTGATTGATGTAAATATATCGCTGGGGGTGCCCTGTGGCTGAGAGAAGCATATGCTTCGACCCTTATTACTTGATCCGGATCATACCGGCGTAAGGAAGCAAGATTCCCACCCCCCGCGAAACAGTCAAGGGAGGTTTTTTTATGTCTTTACTCGCAAATGTCGGCGCCGACGGAACTTATTCTCTCACGGTCTGGGGCTATACCGCCCTGGTCATCGCTCTGATTGCCATTCTTCTGCTGGGCAATCTTCTCTTTGGAAGAAAGAGAGCCTTTTCGGCCAGAGAGATCTCCTTTGCGGCCATGGCCATCGCCCTTGGCACGGTTGCATCCATGATCAAGATTTTCAATATGCCCATGGGCGGTTCCGTCACCTTACTCTCCATGCTCTTCATCGTCCTGGTCGGTAACTGGTATGGCATTGGCATGGGGTTGTCCGCGGCTTTTGCCTACGGGATCCTCCAGCTGCTCTTAGGGCCTTACATCATCAGCCTTCCCCAGATGATCTGTGACTACATTCTTGCCTTCGGTGCCCTTGGACTCTCCGGGCTCTTCTCCAGGTCCAAAAATGGTCTCATCAAGGGTTATATCCTCGCTGTTCTCGGCCGCTATTTCTTCGCTGTGCTCTCCGGCGTCATCTTTTTCGGCGTCTACGCGGAGGGGGTCAGCTTTGCCGGACATGATTTCTCCGGGCAGCCCCTGCTCTACTCTCTGTCCTATAACGGTCTCTATCTCTTCACCGAGGCTGTCATTACCCTTCTGATCATCGCGATCCCGCCGGTTCGCAAGGGACTGATCCGAATCCGCGAGATGGCTCTCGGAGAGGCATAAGGCAAACGCGGGCCTCTTTTCCAAAAGCCTTTTCAGGCGGCCCGCCTTCTCAAAAGCTTTTCTCAGGCAAGCCACCTTATTAAAAGCTCTTCTCAGACAGACCGCCTTCCCAAAAGCACCTCTCAGACAAGCCAATTTTCAAAAGCTCTTCTTAAAAGAGATAGTCCTCGCCGTTTAGTGTAGCCCGATCATCCGCTTCCAGAGGGATGATCAGGCATTTTCGTCCGTCCACAAAGCTGGTCTCCACCTCGTCCAGACGCTCATCCGGCAGCTTGACGACAACGTCGATGGACTTACCGTCCCTCGCAATGACGCCGGCGGCCTCCAGCTGATCGGTCAGTTCGACCACCTTCTTCTGCAGACTCTTCTTCTCCTTGCGAACCTCATTGTCCTTGAGAAGCTTCGTATCCAGCAGGTCCTCTGCATTCGGCGTCTCCTCCTTAAAGAAGTCCTCAAACCTGGCGCCGACTTTCTCGGACCTGTCCTCTTCCATGCCGGACTCCTTTAAGATATCAAGCAGATCCTCTTTTGTCAGCGGCAGAGGCTCCTCATC
>ERZ773263.2388-NODE-2388-length-10277-cov-7.334279_pt1 | contig 10277 bp, 10 predicted proteins | sample MGYA00511076_ERZ773263 | MGnify/ENA primary metagenome ERZ773263 (study PRJEB29015, sample SAMEA2738155) | human oral metagenome | biome: human oral; feature: human-associated habitat; material: saliva | place: China | collected 2195 ... | reverse complement strand
CAGCTTTAACTACTAAGAAAAACCAAGAAGAGGCAAAAGTAAATGAAACTTCAAAGGAGCTAGCGATTGCTACATCAGCAGCTCAAGAAGCAAAAGAAAACAAGGAAAAAGCAGATAAAGCTGTCGAGACCCTCAACAAACAAATTACAGCAATTAAAAATCTTACGATTCCTCAATTGCCTCAGGATGTCATTGATGCCTACAAGGCTTATCTAGCCGATGACACAGATGCAAATAAAAATGCATTAAACGATGTTATTCAAAAATGGTTCACCGGTAGTAAATATGATTTTGGAACTCCAGAGACGGAATATTCTCCTGAACACCAGAATATTGTTATCAAAGGTTGGCCAAATAAGGATATTGTTTTGCCTATAGATGACTCTGAAGTCGATTTGGATAATCTCACAGATAAACAGATTGAAGCTTTGAGTCAATATTATGTGCTTCTCGCAAATAATCTGCAAGATCAAGTTTGGGGTAGTCACCATTATATTGTCACTGAAGAATCTGTTCAAGGTGTCAAAAACATTGCAAAAGCCTATGCTGAAGAAAATAAACCTTACAGTTCAAATCATAGCGATACAGCTTTAGCTAAAGACGGTCTGGATTCAATCGTATGGGCTGGAGAAAACATGAGTTTTAATAATACTTTGCTTGGATATGGAGCATATTATTCAGAGGCTAAAGAAACTCGAAAAGCTACAATGTCTCAATTGTATCGTGAAGTTTATGATGCGGTAATTAGTTTCATTACGAACGATGTTCATGCCTACTTTGGTCACATGAAGCTAATGATTGGGGAGAAAGTTCCTACAAAGACTCGTGCTGTAGGGACCGCTAATAGCTTTACTGCTAGTGGTGTTGGACGCATGCACTTTATTGAATTCAAAGGTCAAGATGCACATCTTGAATATGTTAAAGATGAACAAACTGGTGAATACCATTTTGTAACTGTTGACGATTATTATGATAAGGGGATTGCCAAACCTCTAGCTACTCCATTTGACACTTCAAAGATGGAAGATGAATTAACAGTTGCTATAGCTAAACAGACTGTAGCGAATACAGCAAATGATTCTGCACAGAAACGTTTGGAAAAAGCTAAATCGGAAAACGATTCAAGTACAAAAGTTCTCAAAGATACCACAGCAAAATTAGATGCTTTGAAAGCTACTCCCGATCAAACGCCTTCAGCAACTACTAGATTGGAAACTGCTACACAAAATTATAATGAGGCACAAAGCCAATTTAATAAGGCTCAAGATGCACTCGATCAATTAAATGCTGATATTCAAAGTAAACGTCAAGCTTTAGCAAATGCAAAAGATAATTTAGAGCAGGCTACAATAGCAGAAGTAAAAGCTAAATCTGATCTTGAAAAAGCAAAAGTAGAAAATCAAAATGCAGATCAAAATCTAAAACAAACTCAAAAACTTGTAGCAGAATTAATGTCAGTTCCTGATCAAACTCCAAATGCACAAAAGAAATACGACACTGCGAAACAACAAAAAGAAGAAGCTGAAGCAAGATATATCAAAGCCCAAACAGCTCTGGATAACTTAAATGCAGACCTTCAAGTTAAGCAAAAAGCATTAGAAACTGCAAAAGAGGAGCTTGAGAAAGCAAAAGCAACAGATAAGACTGCAAGAAACAATTTAGATGAAGTAACTAAAATTCATGAAAAACATTTGGCAGCCTTAACTACTATACGTCAAACGATTGCAAGATTAAACTCAATCTCAGATAAGACACCTCTTGCACAAAAGAATTTAGATGAAGCTTCTCAACAATTGGTTGCTGCCAAGACTCGTTATGCAAAAGCACAAACAGCTGTTGAAAATCTAAATGCAGATATTCAAACAAAACAAAAAGTTTTAGCAGATGCGCGTGCAGAATTGGATAAAGAACTTAAAGTTCTTACAGATCTTAAAGCTGAAAAAGCCACGGACGAAGCAGAACTCAGAAACCGTCAGAATAAAGTTGAAGAGTTAAAAGCTAAAGAAAGTCAAATTAAGGATGAAATTTCTAAATTAAAGACTAACTTAGTTGCTTTAGAAACACTTTTAGATCGTCTTGAAAATGCTGATACATATTTGAAGAAAGCAAAAGATGCATATGACAGTGCGGTTGAAGAGCACCGTTTAGCACTTGAGAATGTAGCAAGAGAGGAAGCTAAACTTAAAACACTTCTACAAGATCAATTGGATGCAACTGCACAATATGAAGCGGTTAGGGAAGCCTATTTAAATACTCGTACAAGACAAAGCGAAGTCTTTAACGATAAAGTAGATCACAGGATGATTTCTCTGAATCCTACGTCAGAAAAGAGTATACCAGAGAATACTTCTAACGAACGAGTATATAGCTATGCTGGAAATCAAGCTAAATATGCTGCAAATAGAGCCTTGCCTAATACAGCTTCAATTGAGAATTGGTTAGCGGTTGCAATGGGAATTGTTCTTTGTAGTTTTGGTATTTCAGTATCACGGAAACATCGTGATTAATAAAAGTTAGTTAAGTATTTCTTATTGTAGGAATGAATAAAAGTTTATCATTCAAAATTTGATTTTTACTAATGATGTTAGTGAAACTAGATATATGAAAAAAATAATAAATATCTTTAGATATTTATAGGAGGAAAAATAATGAAAAAAATTATTGCTTTAGTTGTTTTAGTACTTGCGGTTGCAGCTGGGATATTCTTTTACTTGAATCAAAATTCAGGACCAGAGAAGCAAATTATTGGTACTTGGTATGATAGTAAACACGATTCAACTATCGTTTTCAATAGCGATAAAACTCTAGAAGTAACAAATAATAAAGACGAATCTAGAGATGGAACTTGGAAAATCGCTGGGAAATACGTCAAATTAAAAGTTTCAAGTGCAGCGAGTGCTAAAGCTGAATTACCTGGAAAAGATGAAAAAGAAATAAAATATTTAAAGATTCAATTTAATTCAATTGAAACTGTTAACAGTGATTTTCGTGTAGCAGACGGAACTTTTGAAAAACAGTAATATAAATTGGGTATATATCTTAAATATAGTTAAAAGATAAATAATAAAAGGATTTAGAATTAAAGTTATTGTTAACGTGATTCTAGGTCTTTTTATTGTTTTTAATTTAGTATTTAACTAATATTTGTATCAATTCTTTCGTTTTGAATTTTAACTTTTTAGGTGACAAATAACTCAGTCACAACAATAAAGTAATTGTCGCAATATACCTACTGTTAAGGTCAGTAATTATTGTCTATTTATTACTTCTTAACTGATTCCGTCACTATGATAATATGATGCCTCTAGTTGACAATATGTGTGATATAATTAACCCGATACTTAAACTTTTTATATGGTGGTGATTATTTAATGACTTCGACTAAAGCAGTATGTAAATTATGTCATAAGTTATTCAATGACGATGAGATGAGTAGGGAACATTACCCTGCTAAAAGTGTTGGAAATGAAGATATTGTGTCGCTAGACATAGTTAAAATGATAGATACTTTTCATCCTAATCAATTAGAAAAAATTAAATTGAGGATGTCAAAAGGTGAAAGTTTAGAACATATTTGTGCGGATATTTTTGATAATGAATTAACTTCTCAATTATATGTAGAGGGGCGTACAGCAAAAACTTTGTGTAGAAAATGTAACACATTTTTAGGTAAATATGATGAAGCTTATTTGAAATTTTTTTCTCATAATGGAGATGAAAAAGCTATTAAAGGGTTTAACATAAATACAAAACTGAAAATTATAAAATCTATTTTTGGTAAATTTCTCTCTATTCCAGAAGCTATAAAAGAAGAATTTGATTTTCTTGACTTTCTTAGTAATGAAAATGCAGAAGAGTATAATGGGAAATGGAAATTGTATTTTGTTAAAAGGGATTCTTCTAGTGATATTATAGGATTAAAAGATATAGATACTGGAAAAATTGAATTCGATGAAGGAATAGTATATGAACTATCAGATGATAAGTTTATATTTAACCTTATGAATTTTGATAAACATACATGTTTTAAAATGAATAATATTTTTGACATACTTGATAAAGATTATAAACTAATAAAAGGAGTTGGGAGTAACGGTGGTTACCACGCACAAATGCTACTATCTCGTTTACTAGAAGATATTAATTGATTTGCCAAATAAATTAATCAATAGTTTAAAAGTTGTGTGTGTTCTTAACAGAAGGAAGGTAAATATGAAACATTTAGTAATTGTTGGGCACCCTAAAAGGCAATCTGAAGAAATAGTTATCTCTCATAAGAAGTATAAAATTAGTTTTGATAGAATTAAACAAAAAGAGAAAAATGAAGATCCCTTTATTTGGAACGACAACTTCTTTTATACATTTTGTCATACAAATGTTTCTTTGAGTCAAGATGTTAGAGACTGGATTAAAGAAGGAGAAGATGTTTATTTTATATTTGTATCTAAGATTCAAGAGAATAATAATAACGATATTCTAGAGATTGACACTATTATAAAAGCGAAAGAATTATATGAATGGCCGGAAAAAGGACAAAGAGATAAAGAATCACTTCCGGAAATATTTAAAGACGAAATAAAAATATATCATTTGCCAAGTTGTTATAATGGAAACTTGACTGAACATAATAAAATAAAACTATTTACCTGTATAGGTGACGAAAAAGAATCATTTTTACCTATGGAGAAAAATAAGGGAGAAGCTGTAGATTCATATAAACCGTATACATTAGATATAGAAATTTCTAAAAAACTTCTACAATTAATAACCGTTGAAAATAACAGTGCTTACTATGTTGTCAAACAGACAACTCCCAGATTAAAAGATAATCAAAAGGAAGAAATATTTAAAAAGGTTTCAAATAAAATTTTTGAAATAATAGAAAAATGTAAACAAGATAAAACTGCACATCTAAAAGGTAAACAAATAAAAAAATATTATTTAGGCTTTAGAAAAGAGGATAATGATAAAGAGTAGGCCTTCCATCCTCAAATTTCTGTTGTGTTTCAATCTCATCACTTAGCAAGTAGATTGGTGATTGAAGATTTACGTATTGTTCTGCTGTTTGATTTGAGTAACCGCCTTTGCGATATTGTGGTTTCATTTTCATATGTTTATACCTTTCTATATGAAACTTAAAAAGTGAAAAGAGACAAGCTCGGTTTTACGTCAGGAGCTAGACTTGATAATTTTTTCCTTTCTTATCTTTAAGGAGATTCAGTAGTCGAAATTCGGAACAATTTCAAAAAAAAACGGATAATCAGATTGACTACCGTTTTAATGATTTATTAATCATAATCTTTCAGTTGTTGCTGTAACATCTTTTGATATTTTTTGAAATGGGTTGTTACAGTTTTATCGCTGATTCCTAAAAGATTTGCTAGTTTAGTAGAAGGCAGGGGGTTTTCAGTTAGTTTACTAATCATAATTATTCTATCTTTTGGATTTAAGTCTTCGATAAAGTTGATTATGATAGCCATCATTTCGTTTTGTAAGTAAACTTCTTCCCCGTTAGGATTAGTATCAGCAATTAACTCATATAGGTCTGTATTTCTTCCATCAATGGAAATATTTTCATCTAGACTTCTGAGCTTGTGGTAGCGATCACGACGATTGGCATTAGCAAATGCTTTACTGTCATTACGTAGAAATTTATCCCAGTGTTTTATCGCTTCTTTATCTTCTGGAGTAAGACGGTCATTAAATGTGTTTGTTGGCATATTGGCCTCTTTCTAAATCCTGAGTTTGGACAGAAAGAAACTAGTATGAGCTTGTACTGAATACCGATAAGTGTTAAAAAGGCACACCGAAAAAACGGATAAACAGATGTATGCATAACTCGACTGTTATTGTCTGAGTTTTCATATTCGTTTCAATCCGTCCGTTTGGTGCGCACCAGTTAGGACTATTAATAAAATTTAATTACAAGATTTTATCTTGCGATTGTAGTATACTTGAAAAGAAAAATAATTTGGTTTTATGCTCTTTGTAAGAAAAAATAATGGAGATGAAAAATGGCAATTCCTGATGAAGAAAAATTAGAATGTATAAAAATAATAAGAGCGAATAAATGGTATACATTTGATGAAGCTGAAGAATATCTTCGTAAACATTGGAAATCTGAAAATGCTACTGATGGAGATTATCTAAGAATGAAGAGACAACAAATTCAAAAAATTATTGCTTCTGATATAATTGGTAGTTACTTTGAAATTCATGATAATAAAAAAGAGTACACTCAGGAAGAATGGACTCAAAAAAAAATTTATGGTTGGGATGAAGTTACAGAGTACTGGTTGGGAGATGATGAAATAAGTAGAACAGATGAATTACATGTATTTCCTAAATACGATTATCTTTTTCCAGAGAATGTTTCTAGTATCATTTTGTCGGACTTAGATGAAAAATTAGAAATTGAAAGAAATATACATCTGAGAGAAGTTTATGAGGAAATGAAAGATTTTGCGAGAAGAGGAAAAACCTCTTATATTATGACAGAAGCATATTTATTTGCTTTGAAACATGAGATTGAGAGAAGAGAGTATTCTATAGTAAAACGACCAATTATATCTACTAAATCTCCCAAGGAGATTAAAGCGATGTTTGACACGATTCGAAATAAAGATGATTTAAGAGACTGTGTTATAAACATATTGAACGAATTTAAAAATCAGATCAAAGATGAAGTGTTAATACATCAAAAAGCAAGAGAGGTTGAACACAATAGATTTAAAGAAATCCAATTTTTTTTAAAAGGTTGGAAAGATATAATTGATAATGTAGATGAAATTTTTAAATATCTATCAAATGAAGGTTACTTTGAAAAAATGAATTCATATTTACAATTATTTAACGAACCTTATTTGTATGAGTTGGACTATAGTAAAAAGCTAGAAAAAATTAATAACAAGTATATTCAGTCATTAGATGATAAACAAATAAGTATTGAATTACTAAAAAGAATACAAACAACTGTTTACACCTATGAACAATATGAATTAGAAAAGTTTAAAGACTCATTAGAACAAGATAATGAATTAATACGAAGTGCTAGTTCATTTAGATATGAATTTAGTACAGTATTACACAACATAATAAGAGAAAAATCTTCTAATGCACGTTTTATTAGAGAAGCTCTGATTAGTGCAGGAATTAAATCTCACTAAAAAACTAAATCCAAACCATTTAGAAGCCTATATTAAAGCTATCAACGAAAGACTTAGACAAATCCATGCTTATCAGTCTGAAAAAAAGCTGTTTGAGCTAACTCAAACAACTAGAAATATACTCACTTAATCAGAGGAACAACTTTGTTGTACTGACTTTACAATAGGGGAAATTCATTGTTGATCTCCTTTAATGGTAATTCTATTTTATAATAATACTAACATTCTAGAAATGAACATACTAATGTCCAAGTGATAAAAGTTTATCATTTTTTTATTTGACAACTCTACATAAACGTAGTAATCTAAAACGGAAGACAAATCAAATATTTTTGATATGAGGTGGTTGTTATCAAAAGTTTTAAAAAAGAAGCTCAAATTTTTCAAGCTCTAGCTGATGAAAAGCGATTGTTCATATTGGACTATTTAAAAAGAGGAGAGACATGTGCCTGCGTTCTTGTAGATGAATTGGAAATTGCCCAATCTGCTCTATCGTATCACATGAAAATCCTTTGTCAGTCTGGTATTGTTGCTAGTCGGCAAGAGGGAAAATGGAAACATTATAGCCTAAGTGAATCAGGAAGGAATAGTGTGTTAGAGCGGTTTGCAGTACTTACAGATACACAAACGGTGGTTGAACGAAAATGTAGCTGTTATAGAAAGTCATCTTAATTATGACTTTTCATTTTAGACTACATATCAAAAATATTTGATATAATGAAAGGAGATAAAATGTGGTCATTTATTCAGGAAGAAATTCTAGGAATGAAATGGTTAAATGAATTAGTGGGTAGAGCCTTATCATCACTAGGGTTTGATGTAGGATCGAGGCTGGGCGGTAGCTTACAATTTTTTATTTATGATGTTATCAAAATTACGATTTTACTCTGTCTATTGATTTTTACGGTTTCTTATATTCAAAGTTATTTTCCGCCAGAACGTAACCGAAAAATTTTAAGTCGTTTCGATGGAATTTCTGCCAACATTATTGCAGCATTATTAGGGACGGTAACCCCATTTTGCTCTTGTTCTTCAATCCCTTTATTTATGGGATTTACAAGTGCAGGCCTTCCAGTTGGTGTCACCTTTTCTTTCTTAATTTCCTCTCCTATGGTTGATTTAGGAAGTTTAATCCTCTTGATGAGCATTTTTGGAAGTAAGGTTGCTATTATCTATGTTATTCTTGGCTTGGTTATTGCAGTTATTGGAGGTAGTTTGATTGAATGGTTAGGTATGGAAAAATACATCGAAAATTTTGTGAAAAATGCTCAAATGCCTCTCTTAGAAGCTAAAACACTATCCTATAAGGAAAGAATAGATTTTGCAAAAGAACAGGTTATTGATACTCACAAAAAAGTATTTCCCTATATTTTAGTGGGTGTCGGCATTGGTGCAGTTATTCATAATTGGATTCCAGAGGAATGGGTGACGACGATCTTGGGTAATCATAATCCGTTTGGTGTTATTTTGGCGACTCTTATCGGAATTCCAATGTATTCAGATATTTTTGGAACAATCCCAGTAGCAGAAGCCCTATTAAATAAAGGAGCTCAGCTTGGGACAGTTTTAGCATTTATGATGGCCGTTACAACACTTAGTTTACCGTCTCTTATTATGTTAAAGAGAGCAATTAAACCGCAACTTTTAGTGACCTTTATCGCTATCTGTTCTATCGGTATCATTTTAGTTGGTTATTTATTTAATATAGTACAACAGTTTATTTTTTAGGAGGAAATACTTATGTCACAAGTTTCAGATAATCAAATGATGTTTAAGGTTTTAGGATCTGGCTGTAAAAAATGCCAGACTTTGGAAGACAATGTTCGTCAGGCTTGCCAAGAGGAGGGTTTAGAAATCACGGTTGAACACGAAAGAGATTTTGTAAAGATTTCTAGTTATGGTGTGATGTCTACACCTGCATTAGTTCTTAATGAAGATGTTGTATCTTCTGGAAAAGTATTGACAGTTGAAGATGTGAAGAAAATCATTAGGGAAGTACCATATGTTGACTAATTTAATGGTATTAAATAATAGGGGAGATTTTTATGAAAATTAACCAATCTCCCACTATAACATAACTAAAAAAGGTAAATATATGAATCAAGTAACCATTTATCACAATCCAAATTGTGGAACGTCTAGGAATGTCCTAGCTATGATTCGAGCAGTAGGAATTGAACCACAAATTATCGAATATCTGCAAACACCACCAAAAGAAAAAGAATTAAAACAGTTATTAGTGCAGATGGGTATTAGTGCTAAAGAATTACTACGTACCAATGTCCCAGAATATGAGAAGCTTCATTTACAAGAAGCTAAATCGGAACAAGCTATTATAGATGCGATGATGATAGAACCAATTTTGATAAATCGTCCAATTGTTGTAACGGAAAAAGGAACTCTATTATGCAGACCATCAGAGAGAGTATTAGAAATTTTACCTAAATCATTGGATAAAGATTTTATCAAAGAAGACGGTGAGATTGTTTGTAGTATCTGATAAATAGAAAAAGCCCTGCCATTGAAATGATAGCAGGGCTCAACTTCAATATCCAAATGATATATTTATCTAAAAAAGGTAGAGTTTTTATTGATTTGTAGTGCTATTTATTGAATTTCAAAAATTCAAAAGTCACTTAAAATCAATAATTTGACGTCAATTGACGTGTAATGAAAGCCTTACTTAAGCTCTGTGAAAACTAGATGAGGTAAACTTTTGATATTCCGCTTCTATTTTAGCTTATGTTTAATGAAAGTTCACCTTGTTTTCATGAAGTTGATTGAAATTGGATGAGATTTTATCTTTTAAAAACTCGATAAAATATTGATTTTAAGCGCATTTTGAAAGTTATTCAAATAGAAGTGTTTCCAAGCAGAACTTAAGAAAGCTTGTAAAGCATCAGATAATAGAAGAATAAAATTTAATATAAAAAAATCCCATCAGAATATTTCTGGTGGGGTTTTTGGTGGGGAACCAATCAATTTTGATTGATTTTTAACCTTTTATAATAACAGAAAGTGCTGTTAAAACAACCATTTCACTTCAAATCATGTTGATAAATCATTCCCACTCTACAGTTGCAGGTGGTTTACTTGTGATATCGTAGACGA
>ERZ773263.2387-NODE-2387-length-10279-cov-14.058099_pt1 | contig 10279 bp, 9 predicted proteins | sample MGYA00511076_ERZ773263 | MGnify/ENA primary metagenome ERZ773263 (study PRJEB29015, sample SAMEA2738155) | human oral metagenome | biome: human oral; feature: human-associated habitat; material: saliva | place: China | collected 2195 ... | reverse complement strand
GCTGCAATGAATGAAAAAAGGAGCATAAACGGAGCTCGTATGGCCATGCGAATAAGCATCATATAGGCCATTTGGACATTGGTAATATCGGTTGTCAGACGAGTTACCAAAGACGATGTTGAAAACGAATCTATGGTAGTAAACGAGAAGGTCTGTATGTTATAGAACATATCGCGTCGAAGATTGCGCGCAAAGCCGGTAGAGGCATGCGCGCAGGTAATGCCGGCGGCGCCTCCCGCAATGAGTGAGCAAAGCGCCATGAGAGCAAGAATTGCTCCGGAATTCATAATTGCCGCAACATCGGCACCGGCGCGAAGGGTGTCTACCAAATCTGCGGTTCTAAATGGTATCAAAACTTCAAAAACCGTCTCGATAAATACAAGAATGGGTGTCAGTATACTTGCGTTTTTGAACTCTTTAATGCTTTTTGCAAGCACGCGCATGATTTGCATAATAGTGAAGTCACTCGTATCGGTAATACCCGTGCGCTTCTGTTGTTCTTGTGCAAGAGCGGCAATTTGTTCGGCGGATGCGAGTTCTTGTTCCAATGTATCCTCTGATGTCAGGATGTCTGACATAAAATATCTCCCTTCGTTTGAACTCTGTGCATTTTTATGTCAAAAAAAGAAGTGTTTTCTATTTTTACCACGTATACAAGGGAATAATCAGGCAAAATTCTTTTTTCTTTTAATTGTGGAGAGAAGGACACGCACGACAGATTCCGCATTGGCCTTGGGCAGATTATGAGGCATGCCGGGTACAAAGAGAAGATGAGCGTGTGGTATGGCCTGAGCGATTCTCAGTGTTTCCGAGGCAAGAATGTCGTCATATTCACCTGCCATAATGGTAGTGGGACACTTGATGGAAGAGAGAGATTCAGCCGGTATTTGTGGCTCCGTGTACATAAGTTCAATGTGTTCCGCTATTTTTGCCGCTTCATGCGGGCTTGGAACCGGATAGCCGTCCTCAAGGGTTGCACCTTCGTATCCGCATTGTGCCCAATGCCTTTGAGCTGCTACGTATTCAGGAATCCAAGAAATGTCTCCGGCGCCTTCCGGAATGAGGTTGGCTCCAATTGCGGTAAGACTTGCAACCTTATTGGCATAGTCGCGAGCAAGGAGCAAACCTTCGATGCCTCCGTCAGAAAATCCAAGAACGTGTGCGCCGGTGACATCCAGATCGTCCAACACGGCCGCGGCATCTGCGGTCATACGTTCGTAGGTAAACGCACCGGAGCCACGGGTGCTTTCGCCTTGATCGCGGGAGTCCATCGCAATAACGTCGTATCCTCTATCTACCATCGCATCGATAACGCGGCCAAAAATGCCATGCTCTTCTCCGTTCCCATGAAGCATAAGGATGGGAGTGCGCGAAAAGAGGTTCTTCTCGCTTCCCGAATATATAAAGCTCGCAATGGACGCTCCGTCAGGCATGGACGTATTGTGCCGCTTGGCAAGGGGAGCGGTTGGCTTTTGGTACGGCCGTGGACGGTATACGGGAGGAAGAGATGCGGTCTCCATCACTGTTTCTTTTTCTGTTGGCTGGGATGCGCTTTGAAGAAATCAAAGCGGGGTGGAAGCTCTTCGATCATATGCGTTTGAGCATCTTCCCCAAGTATCTGGGCAAGCTGCTTGGGACCTTCCATGGCATGTTCCCACGAGAAGAACACTTCAGGTGAGAAGTTCATAGCCTGAGCGATACGCTCGCATCCGGCAGGTACTGCCGGATGCATCAAAAGGGTTACGGTGCGTAATACGCAAAATGCGTCCGCAAGAGCCTGTTCGTAGGCAACGTTGTCTCCTTTTGCGGCTTTTGAAGCCTCGTCCCAGCGCTTGTTTTCCGCACGGGCGAACTCTTCAACGGCGCCGAGAGCACCGTGCGCATCAAAATCGTGCGCCATACGCTCGAAGGCAAGCGTGGTACGTACGCCCGCTTCAACGACATCGGTATGAGGATCGACGGTTGGAAGATGTCCGGAGCAGGCGTTTGCGGCACCATAAAAGCAGCTACGAGCCAAGCGGTTAAAAATGTTCGTGAGAAATGCCGATTCTTTCAGTGCCGGATCAACAACTCTGGGATCGTCTTTCGTAAGAAGATCGGGAGTGCCGTCTTTGCCGGGCCTTGAGACGGAGGTGTCAAAGGCTTTTGGCGAGAAGGACACCGCACGCTGGTCAAGGCCAAGCGAGAGCCAATGTGCGCGGAGCTGTTCGGGAGTGTAGAAATCAAGGAGCTCCTCGGCCATGGGAGGCTTAATGGCTCCTGAGCTTGAAGCTTTTTTATTCATGAAGAGGATGTGGTAGTTTGCTACCGGAATATCGGTGGTAAGACCCCAGTCAAGAGCATCCCATAGGGGGTTTTGGACAACGCAGTAGAAAAAGATATTGTCTTGGCCGATAAATTGATAGACCTGAGCGTCATCGCTGCACCACCAATCATGCCAGTCGTCGCTGGCATAGCGATGCTCACCGGATGCAGCATCCGCATCGAGACGAGCGCGGGTAAAGGTAATGGGCGCCCAGAGGCTCTCGGTCCATACCCAAATGGTGAGGTCTTTCAGATCGTCAAGATCGGGAGCTTTAAGGCCCCATGAGATATTTCCGGTCATGCGATAGGGAAGAAGCGTTTTGCCCGTACGGAAACGAATCCCCTCGGCGTCAAGAATGTCACGCGCACAGTCGCGGTCTTCCCAGTTTTTAAAGACAAGGGTAAAAGACTGACCGCTCTTCTCGGCTTCAATGAGTTCATATGCGGGAAGCCTGTCGCAGACGGCATCAAACGCCTCGCGGAACTTCTCCTGGATATACATCATAGGAGCAACAAGGGTCTCGCGAATTGTGCCGGTTACAACATTTCTAACCTGCGGGTCTTTCTCCCAGCGGTCGGTAAGGTCACGTAAAAACTGCTGGTATTTTGACAAGTCAAAGTACCAGCTTGGCGCCGGCCTGAGTTCCGGCTTTGTTCCCGTAAGCTGTGAGACGGGAGCAATGAGCTCTTCCGGGTCAAATTGATGTCCGAGTTCGCATTCCTCGGCATAGGCCTTATCGGATTTGCAACCTTTAATGGGACAGCGTCCAATAACCTGACGTCCGTTTAAGAAGGTATGCGCTTTTGTATCGTAAAACTGCTTTGTGGAGCGTTTGGCGAGCGTACCTTTCTCATAGAGGCGGTGCATGATTGCATCGGCCATCTCTTCATGGATGGGAAGCGAAGGCTCAAGCGCGGAGCCTCCGTAAAAGTCCAGTGAGATTCCATACGCGTCAAGAGCACGCTTTTGCAGTGTGTGATTGGACGTTACATAGTCAAGAATCGTTCCCTTATATGCTTCTCGTTCAACCTTTTTACGGTAGCCTTCTGCGATAGGAGAGCCATAGCAGTCGGTTCCGGAGACAAACAGTACATTTTCTTTGCCCAGGCGATCGCGGAGGAAGCGTGCAAAAAAATCTGCCGGAACAAAGACGCCTGCAATATGTCCAAAGTGCAGATTTTTGTTGCCGTATGGCATGCCACCGGTGATAACGGCTCGTTTGGGAAAGTGTGGACGGCAAGAAACGTTCGTGCTATCTGTCATGAAAACCTCGCAGTTTAAACGTGTGCAGAGATGCATAAAGAATCGGTAGATACAATAAAATTATTTCACAAATCAGGCTCTTTTGCGCTGCCATTTTATGTTGCGTGGTATAAGGTATTCGCACAAACAAAAGAAGTCGATACTATACTTAGGCGTAAGATGCTAGGGTTAGTCGAAGATATACTCATATTAGCGGGGGAGCGCGATGGCAAAAAAATCGCTGGTAAACAGTTTTGACTTTACGGAAGCTAAGCCACCAAAATATCCGTTTTCCCCGGCAGCCGTTGGGCTTCTTATGATTGCCATACCTATCGCTGCGTATGGTATTGGAATGCTTTATATTCCTTCGGAATATCGCCTATATCTTCAATTCATCTCATTTCTCTGCGTTTTTGCGCTCGTAATGCTGTGGAACGCACGCATCAATGGGCGCACAAAAGAAGCACTCGGTTTTCACATGAGTGGATGGCATTCATTTTTTTCCGGGGTTTCTCTCGGAGTTGTGCTTGTCGTGGTCTCAATCGGCCTTATTTTTCTCTGTGATGGGTTTTCGCTTGGAATTGATGAGGGATATCCCTTATGGTATGCCGCATGTGTCGTTCTTGGGTTTTTAATACAAAGCATCGCTGAGGAAGTTCTCTTTAGAGGATATGTGCAAAACGGTACTATTGCCGCAACTAAAAATCCGTGGATAGGTATTTTTGTACAGGCTTTCCTGTTTGTCCTTCTCCATGGCATTAACGCAGACATTGAGCCGCTTGCGCTCTGCTCGCTTTTTGCGTTTGGCGTGCTCTTTGGATTGTTATTTGAGTATTCCGATAGTGTTTGGTTTGGTGCAGGCGTTCATTTTATCTGGTACATAGTGCCGACGCTTCTCTTTGGTATGCGCATCTGTGGATATACCGGCATCTCTTCAATTTTGCTGTCAACTCCGCAAGGACCGCAGATTCTTTCCGGCGGTGCGTACGGACTTGAGGCAAGTGTCCTGACGCTTCTTGTTGCCGTTTCAAGTTGTGCCGTATACGTGCTCATCATTCAACATATCGAGAAGAGCTCCGTGAAGAAGAAAAAGAAGGCTCCATCCCCAAAGAAGACCGCGTCTCAGAAGAAGGCCACGTCCCAAAAGAAAGCGACATCCCAAAAGAAGGCCACACCCCGTGCTTAGCAAGGAATCGACCATACATATCGCGCCGGAAGACAGCATACGTTCCGCTGCCATTTTGCCCGGTACGCCTCTTTTACTTCATGCGTGTTGCGGACCGTGCTCGCTTGAGCCGCTTAAGCTTTTGAGAGAAGAGGGCTTTGAGCCAACCATTTGCTGGACAAATCCTAACATTCAACCGATTGAAGAACATGAGCATCGCCTTAAGACGCTGCTTACATGGGCACAAGAGGTGGCTCATGTTGAAGTTATTGTTGCGGGAGATCCTCGCGAAAGCTGGGAGCGCTCGGTTGCTCCTGCAGCGTTTGATCGAGAGAGGCGCTGTGGGGCCTGCTATGCGATTCGACTCAAGGAGAGTTGTCGTGTGGCACGTGAGCGAGGTTTTTCTTTCATATCAACAACATTGGCCGTCTCGCCCTATCAGCTCTTTGATGTGTGCGGAGACGAACTTGTGAGCATTGCCCATTCCTATGGACTTATGCCGGTCTGGCGTGATTTTCGTCCGTATTATGCTGAGGCAACAAAAGAGTCTCGCGAATTGGGAATGTATCGACAAAACTATTGTGGTTGCCGGTTTTCGGCTGCCGAAGCAACTCTTGAGCGCCAAGAGGCGCGTGACGTAAGAAAGGCTGCTAAAAAGCATGCGTACTGATGATTTTGATTATGACTTACCTGATGAATTGATCGCTCAGACACCGGCAGAGCCGCGTGATTCGTGCAGGCTTTTGGTGTTGCACAGAGACGACGGCACTATAGAGCATCGGCATTTCAGGGACATCGTGGAGTACCTTAACCCCGGCGATTTGATTGTTGCGAACAAGACCCGCGTTATGCCGGCGCGCCTCGTGGGCAGAAAGCGTGAAACGGGGGGAGTCTCGGAAACGCTTTTGCTTAAACGGCGAGAAGACCTTGATCCTTTGGGGCATCTTTGGGAGTGTCTGGTAAGCCCCGGGAAACGTCTGAAACCTGAAGCGATTATTGAATATCGTGCAGGAGGACTCCATGCGCCTCTAACGTCGCCGGTGGTTTTGTACGGTGAGGTCGTTGATTTTGTGGAGGGCAGTAAGGGAGGGCGCCTTGTGCGCTTTGAAGCTCCCGGAACCCAAACGCTTGATGAGGCCATTCATGCTGCGGGTCATGTGCCGCTGCCGCCCTACATTACCGATTATGAGGGCGATCCCGAAAAATACCAAACGGTCTATGCAATGCAAGACGAACATTCCGCGGCGGCTCCAACAGCGGGACTTCACTTTACTCCCGAGCTTATTGAAGACATCAAAACGCATGGCATTATGTGGGAATCCGTTGAGCTTGAGGTGGGTATCGATACGTTTCGTCTTGTGGAAGAAGACGACCCCACACAGCATGTCATCCATACCGAGCGATATCACGTTTCACAAGAGGTTATCGATGCCATACGTACCACAAAAGCAGCGGGACATCGCGTAATTGCCATAGGTACGACGAGTGTACGCTCGCTTGAAAGTGCCTGGGACAGTGACGCATGTGCCTCAAACCCGGCAATTACCGCAAGATATTTCGAGGACGCTTCAGGTTCTGCTCGCATTACGAAAACAGGAGATCTGGTTGCGCGTGAAAATGCCACAACCAACCTCTACCTCATGCCCGGATCAACCTTTCATGTGGTGGATGCCATGGTGACAAACTTCCATGTACCACGCTCAACACTCATGATGCTCGTTTCGGCGTTTGCCTCACGGGAAAGCATCATGTCCGCCTATGACGCTGCCATTAAAGAACGATATCGCTTTCTTTCGTTCGGAGACGCCATGTTGATTGTCTAGTCTGGATTAGCCGGCCAAGATTTTCCATACGAGAAGCACAACCAAAGCGACAAACCCCAAAACAATGGCAAGAAGAAGGAGTCTTTGTTTGCGGGTACGTACTCTCAGAGTTTTTTCTTCGTAAGCGAGCTTTTCAACTTCTCCTTGGGTCTGTTCAACAGCAGAGAGCTGAGAAGAGACGGAGTTTTTGAGTCGCTCGGTTTCTTCCGGTGACGTTTGAATGGCTTGGGCATCTTCCAGAATAGCCTGTGCTGCGTCGTACTTCTCGGCAGCGGCATCAAAAGCATCCTGCGCCTGCTTGATATTGTTTTGTGTCTCGGTAATGTTGTTTTGAGCAATACGCTCACGCGCATGGGCTTCCGTTTGGCGCTTCTCAAACTCATTTTTTCGCTGCTCATATTCGGCATGAGCCGTATCGGTTGCGCTCTGGGCAACTTCGAGTGACTTTTTTTGCGTCCAAAGGTGAGTTTGGGCCATTTCAATGGTACTTTTTGCTTGTGTGGTAATAATATCCAGTGACTTTTGAGCTTCAGATTCGCGGAGTTTCTCTGAGGCAAGATCATTTTGTATTCGAGTAATGGCGCCATTGTTGGCGGCCGGATCCTCTTTCAGCTCTGCAAGCTCTTCTTGCAATTTATGCTGGCGCTCCTGTGAGTTACTGAGAGCGCGTTGCGCGGAGGCAAGAGATTGGTCCCTATGCTCCGTAGCGTCTTTCACCTGAGATTCTGCGGCTTTGATAGCTCGTTTTGCTTCGGCTACCGTTCGGGAGACATCATCAAGGCGCCCTTTGGCCGTCTCGGAAAGATTGCGATATGGCCTGAGTTCTTGTTCGTCTTCGGCAATGAGGGCTTCGAGTTTGCTTTGAAGTTCCGAACAGGTTTTTGTGAGGGATTCAACGAGGTCTTTTTGCCGTTTCATTTCTGCGGACGTTTCGTTAATGATGGCTTGCTGCTCAGCAACAATTGAGTCATAGTTTTCATGTACATATATGCGGTGATCAAGCTGCCCTTGGTCAGACGTAAGAACGCTTTGCATTTCTTTCATTTTGTTCCGAGCATGAGCATGTGCCTTTGCGGCCGATCTCACTTCTCGTACCGCCGAAATGCCGCCTGCTACAGCATTTTGAGCTTCTCCAAAAGCACCACTTACGGTATTGACTACATTTCCCGCAAGATTTTCCATGTTTGTCTGAGCTTCAGGAGAAGGTTTGTCTTGGCCTGACTGCTCGTTTTCAAAACGGACGGCGCTGTCATCTACAGGTTCTTCATATTTTACAGGTTCTCCATATATGTCATGTTCCGCACTGACTTCAGGATCATTTTGGCTATATCTATCTTTTTCAGACATATTGCCCTCCAAATGCCATGATAAAGGTTTAATTAGGAACTATCTTATCGCACAAAGCGTGATAACTTTCAGTTTCTTGGATATATACAAAGTAAATTGTAGTGTGATTTGCTAGGATGTCGTATAGTGGGTTATGGAAGATTTTTCCATACATTGGAAAATTGAAAGGGGAGTCCACCTATGGTTTCAAAGCAGACTACTATCACCAATGCAACGGGTCTTCATGCTCGTCCAGCTTCCGTCTTCGTAACAGAGGCAAAGAAGTTCGAGAGCAATGTGACGCTCAAAAATGTTGACAAGGATTCAGCTCCTGTCAACGCCAAGTCCATCATGATGATTTTGGCAGCAGGTCTTGGCACCGGCACAAAGATTGAGATTGCTTGTGACGGTCCCGACGAGCAGGCAGCTCTTGATGCACTTATCGCCCTTGTCGATGCTGGTTTTGGAGAATAGTTCAATAGTTTTTTGGGCAAAATCCTACAAGAAGCTCGGCTTCGGTCGAGCTTCTTTTATATCTCGAGATATACGTGTTCGGCGACAACGGCACGTACAGGAGGGTTGAGATGAATAGAAAGAGTTTTGTTTTGACATGGTTTGCAACGCTTGTGGCAACTTTGGTTGCGGTTGCATTTGTTCCGGGTATGTCGGTTGTTGGAGGGAACTGGGCAGGTCCCATTGCATTTGCATTGGTACTTGCGTTTCTTAATGCCTCAATTAAGCCGGTTGTGCAGCTTCTTTCACTTCCCATTACCCTTTTGACTTTAGGGATTTTCTCTTTGGTCATCAACGCTTTTATGCTTGAGTTGGCGAGTTTTCTTTCGCGTCATGTGCTTGGAAATGGTGTACTTATCGAGGGTTTTGGTTCGGCATTTTTAGGTGCAATCGTAATCTCTTTGGTAAGTTCGTTTGTGGCAGGCTTTATAAAGTCAAATTAAAGGTTTGCTGAATCAGGTTCGCTGGAGTTGGGTTCGCTAGAATCAGATTTGTCAGAATTGAAGTTTTCCCACTTGTGTGCCTTTTGGGGGCGTGGGAGTTACGTCAACTGTGCCAGCTACGTCCCGAAAAGTAAACTACGTCTTGAGCAGCGGTTTTCTTTGCACCCTTTCGAGACACGACTTGAGATACAACCGACCGGGACAACCTAGATTGGCCGAGATACATCCGAGTGAAATGCGACTGAAATTCGATCTATTTGAGGTGTTTGCGGGTGTTTTTTGAAAGCGAAATGCGTGTTTAGTGGTGATTTCTCGTCAATTTGAGCGTTTAGTGGTGAATCAAATCACCCGTAAACAGAGTTTTTGGCGGGTTTTTCAGAATTTGTGATTCACCGGAATGTATGTATGGAGTTGTCTTCTAACGCTCTAAGGCATTTAGCTCCTGTTAAAACCCATAGCCTTACATTTTTAAATTACTTTTAAAATTTTAGAAATTTTTCAGCATTAAGGATATTTCGTGAAAAGTCCTCTTGTATCCAAAACAGTATAACTTCTGTTTCAAAATGTTACGTAAAGTGAGCAGAGCTAAGAGTTTAGGAGGGCTTATGCGAAAAAGAAAGATCCGTGAGACTGTTCTTTCGGCGCTTTTGGCATTTTTACTTGCATGTCCAACTCCGGTACTCGCGCAAGTTGCGCTTGGAGTGAGTGGCACCCAGGCACAAGAGAGTGCAAGCCAACCCGAAGATGCTTCCAGTGCCCAGGAAACTGATTCCACTGAAAAAGTGTTATCAGAAGAGGCACAGGTAGAAGACAAGCAGGCGTCTCAGGGGAGTGCGACTGCTGAGACAAATGCTGAGACAAATGCTGCCAAAAAAGACGGCACAAAAGATGACGGAGTTGTACCTGAAGATTCATCTAAGGCCAACACTTTGTCACCTACCACTTCAAACAATTCCAATGAGAAGCAAACGCTTGCTCAGGCAACGTGGAGCGCAGCTACTTCTGACGGAACTTCGGTGACTGTATCGGGTAATCTTCCACAAGGCGGCAAGGTATCCGCTGCTTTAGCCAGCGCATCAATTGCTGGCGAGAAGACCGTATTGGCGTATGACATTACTATCTACGATGCCAACGGTACAAAATGGGAGCCAAATGGATCGGCAATTGCAGTAACCATTTCTTCTCCACGTATGCCAAGCGGCTCTGTTTCCGTATGGCATGTTCCTGACGGGTCTTCCGCTGAAAAAGTAGTAGATACCAAGGCAAATACCAATAGTGTGTCATTCCAGGCAACTGGTTTTTCGGTATATGCCGTAACGGTTCCAAATACTCATTTCACACAAACCTATCGCTTTCATGTAAAGGACGCTTCGGGAACCGATACTGTCGTATCAGAGCAGAAACTTTCTGATGCAGAAAAGCTCACGCAGCCTGCTACTCCATCCGGAAATGGAACGTTCTC
>ERZ773263.2380-NODE-2380-length-10298-cov-24.008396_pt1 | contig 10298 bp, 10 predicted proteins | sample MGYA00511076_ERZ773263 | MGnify/ENA primary metagenome ERZ773263 (study PRJEB29015, sample SAMEA2738155) | human oral metagenome | biome: human oral; feature: human-associated habitat; material: saliva | place: China | collected 2195 ... | reverse complement strand
TGACAGTGACTTCATCTTACGTGATGTTATCGCTAAACGTGGATTAGAAGGAGAAATCTGGCAATACTTCACATGTCTTCCAGATATTCGCTCAGTAGGAGTTATGGGAGATGTCCGTACATATGACTACACAGTTGCAGTTCGTGCCGTAACAAGTATCGACGGTATGACAGCAAGCTGGGCTCACATTCCATTTGAAGTACTTGAAGAAATCTCAGCTCGTATCGTAAACGAAGTTGCTCACGTTAACCGTGTAGTCTACGATATTACAAGTAAGCCTCCAGCAACAATAGAATGGGAATAGATTACAAATATAATTTGAATGGAGAATCCTAATTTAACTGCGTTTTGAGTTGTTATAAATGTTGCAAATCTATTTAATTCAATTAGGTTCCCCACCAAAAACCCCACCAAAATATTCCGGTGGGGTCTTTTTATTAAAATCTTTGATTTCTTACCTTATCTATGCTAAAATATAAATAAAAAAAGAGAGAGCCGTTTTAAAGACGGTGGCTCTGATTTAGTTATTATATAACCATCTTACCTTGCCAAAGTTTAAAGATGGTTATTTTTTATTGTCTTTTTTTAATGCTACAATACATGCACTGACTACTGAAACAATTAATAGATTTATTCCAATAATCGTCTGTACAATTTCATAAGCTGACAACTTGCTACTCCTTTCATTAATATATATTATTTTGAAACAATATATATTATTTTGAAACAAAAAGAATATTGGAACGTAATTTCTGGTGAAGAAATTTCTTTAGATAAGGTTGAGAAATTGAGTATTTCTGAGCTAGATGTAGATTTGTTACCGAAAGAAAATATTTACTTTGAAATCGTAAGTGCGGAGCTTGAGGATTATGTTAAAAAGTTTGATACGGAATATGTTTTGTGATATAATGTGATTAAGCCTTGTTTGCCAAGGATAAGATATTTTAGTACAAGCCTTATAAGTTAAGGACACCCGCAGGATGTACTTTTTGAGTGCATCTTAATAAAAAAAAGACTAACCGTTTTGGTTAGTCTTTTGTTATGTTTTATGGACGCTCTGTGCGAACTTCTCCAGTTTTAGAGTTCACCCATACAGTGTAAGTTTCTTGTTTTTGAACTTTGCGAACTTTTGTTACAGGTACAGTTTTTGTACCAACTTTAACTTTTTTAGTTTCACGTACTTTACGTACGAAGATTGTCTTAGGATCTTTTACTGTAGATGGTACCGCTAATAATTCATCACCAATTTGTGAGTCAGTTAGATCACTATACCAACCAAGGTGTTTAATTAGTGTACCTTGACCGTCAACTAAGTCGATAAAGTCGTCGAACAGTTGTTTAGTTTCGTAAACATCTTCGGTTGTATTTTCTGTATATTCTTCATCTACAGTAACTGTACGTGTACGAGTTTCTTCTTTCCAAGTTCCATTATCTTCTTTTGGAGTAGTTGGAGTAGTAGGTTCATCTTTTGGTTGAGTACCCACTGGAGTAGTTGGTTTTTCAACTGGTTTAGCTGGGTCTGTTGGTTTTGTAGTATCTACAGGTTTAACAGGTTCAGCTGGTTTAGTTATGTCTACAGGTTTTGTTGGTTCAGTTGGTTTAACTGTATCAACTGGTTTAGTAGGTGTAACGGGTTTAGTTGTATCAACTGGTTTTACAGGTTTAACGCTGTCAGTTGGTTTAGCAGGAACTGTAGGTGTTACAACAGGTGTAGTTGGTGCTACTTCCGCAGTTTCATATTCAAAGCTTACAGAACCTTTGATAGCGTGAGATTTCACAGTTTTAGCGAATTCCACACGGTCGCTAACAACAGCTGTGTTAGGTAATGTTTTTACTGATTTAACAGCTGGTGCTTGTGTTCCAAAGTTTACTTGAATGTCTTTTACTTGTCCTTTAGTTAAATTACCAAAGTTAACAGTTTTAGCTCGAGTTCCGTCAACTGTATATGTTGTTTTAACTTTTTGAACATCTTCATGAGCAGTAACACGGATTACAGCACCTTGCTCATTTTCTAATACAACAGCACTTACTTTACCAGTCTCTTGTTTTGGTTCAGTAGTTACTTTTACGTCGTTTTCAGCTTTAACATTTTGATTGACACTAGCTGTTGTTACTGTAGTTAATGCAGCCGCTGCTAGTAGGTAAGATACGGCTTTTTTCGATTTTTCCATAATATCCTCCAAATTTCTATAATTTGTCTTCCTATGAAAATAGGAAAAAATTTATTTTATATAATGTAATTAAGACCATTATATCAAAAAAAAAAAAAAAACGCAAGCTTTTTTTACATGAAAATAATAAGATTATTATGAATTATTTTAGATAGTTTTAGAAATGATAACTAACTATTTTCTGTACACACAAAAAGCACTTTTCTAAATTTTTTAGAATAGTGCTTTTCTTAATATCTTTAAAGCTAACATTAATGAAATTATTGTTAGCTTAATATTATATTTTTATTTTATTAAAAACTTTTTCTTTATAGTTTACTCATCATAGAAATCCTCTCTATTAATACAGAAAGTGTAAATTAAAAATAACTACTGTATCTTTTATCAATGCTTTTCTTATTAATTTTAGATTAAAGTTTATTTGCCTCTACTATTTTACTACATTTTTCTTATAGTTATATTCATTTCTCAATTTCAAATATTAGTTCCTCCACTTCTGATTCTTTTGATTCTATATCTGACCATATTTTCCCTGCCATATTAAACTCTTTTAACTCTAGACATTTCTCAAATCTAGAATTTAACTCTTCAATTTCAGATTTTAACTCTACTACTTTTTGTGAACAAAGTTCTAAAAATCTTTCTTCACAATAATATTGAGATTTATATTCATCGAATAGCTTTTTATTAAAAAATTCCTTTTCTATATCCCCCTCAAGATTTTTCTGAAAAACAATTAATTCATTGATATAGTTAGAATTTGCTGTAGATAATCTTCTATAAACATCATAAAAGGGTTTTTCCGCTAAAGTTAAGTGCCTATCTTCCGTAACTCCTGACATACCTGCAAAATTAATTTCATAAATCAATTTACAATCTTCTTTTATAATATCATATGCTCTCTCTCCCAAGTTATTATCATTCAATGAAATAATTTCTATAAATTTATCTAGATACTGTTCAAAAGCAATATGAAAGTTCTTAAAATAAACATTTGTAACTTTTTTTTCATAGATTCTGTTACTATCTTTAGAATCGTATACAACTTCAGAATTAATAAATTCTACAAATAAATTTGCAACTTTTATCGCTTTCTCAGACTTACTAAAATTGTATATTGCCTCACCTAAAATATCTACATTAGCTTTTTTATAGTTTTCTTTAATAAGTAAAGACATTAGCTCACTATCACCATACTCCTTAATAGCATCTTCACAAGCCATATATCTTGCATATGGGATATATTCGATTAAATTTTTATTCATTATAGGATGAGTTCTTTTATCTTTCAAAAAATCTAAACAAAAATTAAATATTAAATTATAATAAATTTTCGAATCGGAATTTAGTATATCCTCCATATTCCCCCAAAAAATCTCTAAAACTGATAAAAACTCCCTATTTTCTCTTTTTAACTGTATACTCAAATTATCGTCAATAGTTTTTGTTTTAACCTCGGGTTTTAACTTCATATTTTCTTTTATTGATTCAGCTATAGTGTAACTTAACAAATCTTTCAACTGCGTATAGTCTTCATTCAGAATATTCTTTATAATCTTTGGTTTATTTTTATACAAATCTGTGCACGTAATTCTCTTTTTTAAATCCTTATATAGGGGTTTCTCTCTTAGAAGTTCCCTCTCATTATTTATTATTTTAATCTTATTATTTAGTCGCTCTTGCGATAATTTACAAAAATAATTTAGTATATAACTCATATTCTCACCTCAAAAAACGGAAATTTTCAATTTAAATTTTATCATATTTTCCTGAAAAAATCAATAGTTTTGGTGGTATACTATTTACAGGTGGAAGATAAGAGTCCTATAAATTAAACGGAATAAAATAATAATGAAAAACCACCGAACTAAAAATTTTATATTAATATAAAGAAAGGGCTGCTTAATAGCAGTAACGGTGATAACTATTTTAGAAAGCACAAAAATAATTCAAGTTGATATTCTATCGAATTTTGGAAATACCAGGTATCAAAAAATATCAAAAGATATGTTTTTAAAAGATATTCCAGATGAATTATATGAACTTTGGTATTCTCCAGATAAGTTTTCATTTATAAGACTTATCGATTTAAACAATATTCAATATCTAAGTAATAATGAACTATCTGAATATTATTCTCAGTTAATAATATTAAAAAATAAACTAGAAACTATATTCAATGATATTTCAATACACTCAGATATATCATCACAAGTGTCTACCAAAGATAAGATTAACTTGTTACAAAAAATATTTTACGTCATTAGAGGAGGGAAAATATAATGGCTAAACCTATTTGGAACAAAACACTAGCGGAGGTTTTAAAACACCCCACAGTACAAGTCGTACTAACAAGTAAAACAACTGGTAAGGAGTATTCAGCAGATGTAATTCGTCAACTTCCTGTATTTTCAACAGGGGGAATAGATGAAGTCGAAGGTGGATTTAAATATTCCATTGTAGATACAAAAAACAACTTAGAGTACACAATTAAAGCACCTCAAAAAGTAGATGTTAAATTTAGTACAGTTCTGGTATTTAAAAATGTACGTGGAGGTGCTACATCAACTGGAAATGGCTGGTACTCAGCAGAATCTGTTGAATTAGCTAAACACAATGAGTAAGTATCGCAGAATTATTAGAAAGCACGATAGTAAATATCAAAACCATCAGATTATAGCGGTGGTTTTGATAATAGCTATCTGCCTTTCATTGGTACTTACATTTATATTATATAACTTCTTTAAAAAGTACTTACTTTACAATTTTATTTTATCTATAATTCTACTGTCATTAATTATTTTTTGCTTAGTGATTTCACTTAAAAACAGAGAACAAGTTTCTGTATTAAAGATAGATAAAATGAATAAGGAAGCAAATAAATTAGCTAATAGAATAAATAAGTTATTTAACGATAAAACAATAACTGATGTACTGAAACTTAGTAATTCTACTAGATATGGCGAAGAAATGCCAGAAATATACGTATTTCTTGATAGTTCTTTAAAAGAAGGTTTTATAGCTATAGAAAATATTTCAAATTTCGACAGGGCTGACCGTGATAAATTTGAACAAAAGATATCTGGGGTATTGTCTGGGAAGTATCAAAAATATTCTGTTGTAAGCTCTGAACTTACTCTTGATGATAGTTTCATATTATTTTACTTTGAGGATACTATAACATCAGAGAGATTAATTATTAATAATACTGGTGATATAAAAGAGAATGTCTCTGAATGTGAACACCATATTAGATTGGCTAAGAATCTTGTGTGGCAATGCAATATTACAGCACATTTGTCAATCATTGCACGCACACGTGCAGGTAAGTCAGTTCTTGCTGGTGAATATATGGCTAGATTAATGCTCTTACAGAACTGGATTGTTGAATATAATTCAGCAAAATACGATAGATACGTTAAAGAATTCAACGGGAAAAGTGACCCTATTGAAATTGTTGAACGTGCTGAACATTGGTGTTCTGTAATGGATAATAGACTACAAGAAATCAATAATGCTGGGAAGGATAAATACCTAGATATGAAAGATATGCCTAATATAGCCATTTTCTTTGATGAACTTGGTAATTTAAACGCTTCTCTTGAATCGCTTGATAAAACAGATAAAACACTAAAAATTACATCTAGATGGATAACAGCAATTAACAGACTTTCGGCTACAGGAGCAAGTGCAGGAATTCATATAATTGCAATATCTCAATTCGCAACTAAAGAAGGATTTTTACCCTCTTTAGCAAGAGTTAACTGTTCTGATGGTGTAATTATGCTAGGTGGAGCTGCTGACTCTCCAACAGAGAGACAATATTTAATGAGTGGTTTCGCAGACCTACCTAAACGAAGTTACAAAAAAGGGCAAGGAATTGCCAGAATACAAGGAGCGGGAAGAAAATGGGAAACACCCCATTTTTATGAAACCCCGTTCTTTAAAAAAATATAAATTCAGGAGGCATAACAAATGCGAAATATAAAACAATATAAATTCAGGAGGCATAACAAATGCGAAATATAAAACAATATAACATTGTACTCAATGATAAAATTTTAGAAGAAAATGGGAAACACCCCATTTTTATGAAACACCTTATTTTAATAATTTATAAATTCAGGAGGCATAACAAATGCGAAATATAAAACAATTTAATATTGTACTCAATGATAAAATTTTAAGAGAATATGCACGATTATACGATGAATCACTTCGTGCAATTACGCGAGAAGAGGATTATAACAATGATAAAATCAGTAAAATAGAAGAATGGATATTTAATGAATATCTATTCCTTGTGGATATTGCCAAAAGTACGTTTGATGTAGAATTATTATCTAATGCTTTTATTAACTTATATATTTCTTCAGAGAGATTTTACGATGAAATTATGGAATATTTCTATGATACAAAGGGTTTTGAAGAGAAGCTAATTCAAATATCCGAATTTGAACATCGTTTCAAAATCAAATATAATTTTGCGAAATCATTAATGGATAGCTATGAATGTTACGACACTTTTTTCGCATAATTTACTATTTTAAAATTATGGAGTTAATTATTAATTAATTCCTAACGCCTGCGTGGAACAGGGCTTGTCAATGTTCCACGCAGTAAAAAACCAATAAAATCAATACTTTAAGTCGATTTTCAAAAAAAATAAAATCGAGAAAAATCAAGAGAATAATTAAAAGAATAATTAAAAATCGATTTTAAATATTCTCAGAATAGGAGATAATCCATGATAAAAAAAGAAGCAATTTTAAAAACAATAATGCTAGTTCAACAGTTAGACCCTGCTTATTGGGATTTATGGGAAAATAAGGACTCAATAACTACAGCAAATAATGGTGATTTAAGACCACTTTTAGATGAAATCATTTCAAAATTAAAAAGTAATGATATTATACCATCTGAAGTATATTCCATACTTCATGATGAAGACTTATACGAAGATAACAGTACACTTAAACCAAAACATATACATATACTATTTAAATTTGAAAAAGGTGCAACGCTTAACAATATAGCATTAGCTATTGGTATAAATCCACAATATTTAGAAAAGCTTAAATCTGGAAGGTATGGTTACGATAATTGCTTGGCATACTTGATTCACGCTAAAGATGAAAATAAACATCAATATAAACCAGAAGATGTATTAACTATTCTTGGTGAAAATTATATGGATATATACAAAAAAAGAATTAATACTTGGTTTAAAGGACGAGCAACGAAAACAGCTAAAGAAACAAATTTAAGTGTTGACTGGCTTATCTCTAAAATTGCAAATGGTGAGATAAATAAAGATAAAATATTGCTTACCAATGAATACTATACTATATATTTACATCATAAAAGAAAGGTTAATGAGGCGATAGACACATACAACGAAAAGAAAACTATAAAGACTATTAATGACTTAGAAGATGGACAATTTAAAAAGACTATTATTTATATACAAGGTCATAGTGGTATTGGTAAAACTAGATTTGCAAAAGAGTTAATAAAAACAATTAAACATCTTGCATTTCACTATTCTGGAGAAATCTGGGAACACTGCATTACAGCATCAACTAACGCATTTGATGAGTTTAACTCACAAGAAATATTATTGCTTGATGACATACGTGGTAGTAGTATGAATGTTTCAAATTGGCTTAAACTCTTAGATCCGTTCTCTATTTCACCCATTTCTGCACGCTATCATAATAAGCAGGGAATTTCTAAAGTTATAATTTTAACAGCACCTCATGCTCCCGGCAAGTTCTTTTACGAAGCTGAAGATTCGGCGGGTGAAGATTCTGACCAATTTTATAGAAGAATAGATTTACAAATAGAGGTTACTGACAAATTCCTATTATCTACCCCATATAAACAAGTAATTCCAAAAGAAGAACGGAAAGGAATATGGTATAGAAAAAATACAGAGTATCTATATATTTTCTCAAATCCAAAATCATACAAGAAAGATGAGCTAAAAAAAATAATAATTAAAAAAATTATTAGAAATATGCATTGGACAAAAAAAGATTATCCTTCCGCCGACCAAAGCAAAAAAGGATAACCGAAAGATTAAATAGCAATATTACTATTTATTGTTATTATCTCAAATTTAAAAATAAATATCAAGGAGATTATAATAAACATGTTAAATAATTGTACAATAAGTAAAACGGAATTAATGAAATTAGGTTATAAAGAACATACTTCAATATCAATTATTAGACAAGCGAAGCAAATTATGGTAAAACAAGGGTATGCATTTTATAACAATAAAAGATTAGGACGTGTTCCTAAATCAGTAGTTGAAAATATATTAGGAATTTCTATTCAAGTAAATAATACTGCGGAGGGAAATTCTAATGGCACAAACTAAAACAAAATATACAGGAGTATACAAGGATGAAAAAGGTAACTTCTTTTATCAGACTGAGCTTGGAATTGATAAAATAACTGGGAAAAGAATCAGAAAAAAAGGAAGAAAAGACAAGAATGGAAAACTATTTTCATCAGCAGTTGAAGCATACAAAGAACTTACTAGAATAAAAAATGAGTATCATGAGGCACAGGGCTACTCTAACTATAGAATGTCTTATAAACAATATATGGATTCTATCTATATTCCCTATTATAAAACTACAGTTAGTAAGCATACATTTTCTATTAGAAGAAAAATTCTCGAAACTATTCGAGATAGATTTTCTAATACTATGCTACGTTCCATTTCACTGGAACAAGTACAAAATTATAGAATGTGGCTTCTTTCAGATGAGGAAGATGGTGGAGCTGGATTTTCACAAAGTTATGCAAGTTTAATATTTGGAACTTTTAGAAAATCACTAGATTACGCTCTTGAAATGGGATATGTTGAAACTAATATCTCAAAAAAAGCTAAAGCAATACCAAAAGGAAAAGCTGTAGTTCCATATTGGACTAAAGAGGAATTTGAGGCTGTTATTTCAAAAATATATATCAAAAATATATATGAACATCTTAATTTTGTAATGTTATGGCTGTACTTTACAACTGGAATAAGAGTTAATGAAGGATGTGCGTTAAAATGGTGCGATATAGATTTTAAAAATAAAAGATTAAGAATCCATAATATGCTCATCATTAACACTAAACAAGATTGGTATATTAATTCATATACAAAAACTGATGCAGGTAAAAGAACAATAACTCTTGATAAAGACACTTTAGATATTTTGAAAAAATGGAAGAAAACTCAAAAAACAATTGGTTTAGGCAATGAAGATGATTTTATTTTCTCTTACGATGGTTTACCTATGATTAAATCTACCATATCAAGAATAATTGCTAGATATTCTAAACTAGCTGGAGTCAAAAAAATTCAAGCTAAAGGATTAAGACATAGTCACGCTAGTTATCTCATAAATGAATTTAATATATCTATATTGATATTATGCAAGAGACTTGGTCACTCATCGCCAGAAATAACGTTAAAACACTATTCACATTTGTGGACTGGTGCAGATGAACATATCGCACTAGAAATGGAAGGAAATATAGTATATAATAGACCTAAGAAAAGCCTTATAAATTTTAATGGTAATCAAGCATTAAAATCAATTTAAGGCAACCCCACCAATTACCCCACCAAAACTAGCTTTTTTATCTTTAAAAGTTGATATACGGGGACTCACGGGTAAGAATCTACTATTGAATGGGAATAATTAACAAGAGTAATTTAAGTCAAGAAACCTTGCTATAACTGACTTTTAGAAATTATATATAGATTAAAAATAAGATAAAATACTTTGGATTGTCTCCAAAGTGTCTCCAAAAAGACTCTATCAAAAATTATTGATGGGGTCTTTTTATTAAAATCTTTAATTTCTTACCTTATCTACACTAAAATATAAATATAAAAATAGATAATCAAGAATAATACATTCAACACCAAATTTTATCAAAATAGCACCATTTCAATTTCTTGTGACTACTTGTATGATACTTATTATCTGTGTTATAATTAAGTGGAATTATAATTTTAAAAGGAAAATAATATGGATTTAATAATTAAAAAAATAATAGACAAGAAAGAAAAAGAAATAATATCAAAAGAGGTCCTTTACGACCTTCCTGAATGGTTTG
>ERZ773263.2372-NODE-2372-length-10323-cov-5.556681_pt1 | contig 10323 bp, 7 predicted proteins | sample MGYA00511076_ERZ773263 | MGnify/ENA primary metagenome ERZ773263 (study PRJEB29015, sample SAMEA2738155) | human oral metagenome | biome: human oral; feature: human-associated habitat; material: saliva | place: China | collected 2195 ... | reverse complement strand
TTGGGGCATTTGTGTACACTGTTGCGACGCGATTCGCCGAGGCGTCAACCCACACGAACCCCCGAAGAGCCTAAGAAAGATATGAGTTTAAGGATCATTTGGCAGGAGAATTCGGCAGGAGAAACCATGCTCGATAGGTCATGGCGGTATTTTCCTGCGACTTTATATGCCCCATGCTTGGCTAGGCTACGTTGCCCCGCGTCCTTTTGATGGGCTTCTCGTGTCTGGTTCTAGCTGAGTGAGTGATATCTCTCCAAAATAGTTTGCTATGGCTTACTGATTCATGTATGATGTACGAGAGGTTAGTTAGATAACTCTTACTCGAAGACGATTGGAAAGGTAGGAACACACATGGTCGGACTTATGGGACGAGAGGCCTCCTCCAGGCGTGGGCTGCGACTTCTCGTTGCACCCACCCTCCTCATCCTCGCGGGCATTCTCGTGGCCTATGGCATGCTGACGGGATGCTCGCAAGGCGAGGCGCCATCCACCCAGAACGCGGGGAAGAAGAAGCCCGTTGTCCTGACCACCTTCACGGTGATCCAGGACATGGCCCAACAGGTTGCGGGTGACCACCTAGACGTGCAATCCATCACCAAGCCGGGCGCCGAGATACACGACTACGAGCCGACTCCGGATGACATCACCCGGGCGGAAGGGGCTGATTTGGTGCTCGACAACGGCCTCGGTCTCGAGCGCTGGTTCGAGCGCTTCATCGCCGACTCCCACGCCAAGCGTGTCGAGCTCTCGAAGGGCGTAGAGCCGATGGAGATAGCCGAGGGGGAGTACCAGGGCAATGCCAACCCTCACGCCTGGATGTCGCCCAAGAACGGGCAGATCTACGTCGACAATATCGTGAAGGCCTTCAGCGAGCTCGACCCTGACCACGCTGACGAGTACAAAAGCAACGGAGAGGCCTACAAGGCCCGTATCCAGAAGGTTGCCGACGAGCTCGAGGAGGGTCTCTCGAAGCTCCCCGAGGGTAGTCGCACGCTGGTGACCTGCGAGGGGGCGTTCTCGTACCTATGCCGTGACGCAAAGCTCAACGAGGTCTACCTCTGGCCGGTGAACGCCGAGAACGAGGGCACACCCCAGCAGGTGGCGAGCGTCATCGAGAAGGTTCGCTCTGCCGGGGTTCCCACCGTGTTCTGCGAGTCGACGGTGAACCCCAAGGCGATGCAGCAAGTGGCCGAGGCGACGGGGACGAATCTCTCAACCGACGCCGACCACATGCTCTATGTTGATTCGCTTTCGGATGCTGACGGCCCCGTCCCCAGCTACCTCGAGCTCCTGAGGCATGACGCGCGCGTCATCGTCGAGGGCTTGTCGAAGGGGCGATCATGATGAGTGCCTCGGGAATCCAAGTCAAGAAGCTTAGTGTGCGATACCCCCACGCGGCCTCATGCGCGCTTAAGGATGCGAGCCTGTCACTTTCTCCGGGCAGCCTGAGCGCCCTGGTGGGAGCTAACGGCGCAGGAAAGTCCACCCTCTTCAAGGCGCTCGTGGGTTTGATCCGCCCCCAGTCCGGGACCATCTCCTATGACGGATTGGGGGTGCGAGAGGCCCTCCGGCACAATATGGTAGGTTACGTCTCGCAGCGGGACAGCATCGATGACACCTTTCCGCTGAGCGTCGAGGACGTTATCATGATGGGGCGTTATGGTCATATGGGCATCATGAGGCACCCATGTGGCGAGGATTGTCGTGCCGTCTCCTCCGCGCTCGAGCGCGTGGGACTTTCCGACCTCCGCCACAGGCAGGTCTCCGAGCTCTCTGGCGGACAGTCGAAGCGCATGTTCGTCGCACGGGGAATCGCGCAGGGTGCACGCTTCATGCTTTTAGACGAGCCCTTCGCGGGCGTCGACAAGCGCTCCGAAGCGACCCTGATGACGCTGTTGGAGGAGCTTGCCCGTGAGGGCACCACCGTGCTGGTTGCCGTCCATGACCTGAGAATGGCTGCTACGGCGTTCGACCAGGCGGTGCTGATCGACCGTACGGTCGTCTGCCAGGGACCGGCCGATGAGGTTCTGAGGGCCGACCACGTCGCGCGGGCCTTCAGCGTGGACGCGCACACGGCTCAGGGGATGGTGGCCTGATGTCGACGGTGGGGCTCTTCGACCTCCTCTCCCACGCCTTCATGCAGCGTGCCCTGATTACGGGCTTGGCCACGGCCTTGGTCTGTGGTGTCATCAGCTGCTATGTGATCCACATGGGTTGGTCGCTCATGGGCGATGCCATCTCGCACGCGGTGCTTCCGGGGGTCGTTATCTCGTACCTGCTGGGACTTCCCTACGTTGTCGGTGCGCTCGTGTCGGCACTTCTGGCTGTCGTCCTTATTGGCGCGGTGAGGAAAAATCGCATCATACGCTCCGACACCTCCATGGGCATCGTGTTCACGACCCTGTTCTCTTTGGGCACCGTGCTCATCTCCAAGGTTCCGAGCCAGGTGAACCTCTCCCACATCCTGTTTGGCAACCTCTTGGGCGTTACGGTGGATGACATGTGGCAGGTGATCGTTCTGGGTGCCTTGGTCCTTGCGGTCGTCCTCGTCCGGAGGCGCGACCTTGCCCTGCTCGCCTTCGACTCGACCCATGCGCAGGCGATAGGACTCGCTCCCCAGACGCTCTCGACGATCTTGCTCGTTGCGCTTGCGGTGACCGTCGTGGTGTCGCTGCAGGCGGTGGGCATCATCCTATCGGTTGCCATGCTCGTCACCCCTGGCGCGACGGCCCGCATGCTCTCTGACAGCATCTGGAGGATGCTGTGGCTTTCCCCATTGGTGGCGGCGGTGGCGGTCTTGGTGGGGGTCTGGCTGAGCTACGTGTTAAATGCGTCATCGGGAGGGATGATCGGCGTCGCGCTCGGGATCGAGTTCGCGCTCGCATACGTCTTCGGCCCCCACGGGGCGCTCCGGAGGGGGTGAGGTCTCGACGTCACATCTCGCCGCCCTCGGGCCGGTGCGCCACCTATAGAGGCGCCTCCTTACGGGGCGCCTCTCTGTTGCGCAAGAACGTATTGGCATATCGTAGTTTCTGAGGAATGGAATCCTGGATGTGGGTAGACTTATTGAAAGTCATTCCTAGTAGCAGAGGAGCCACATCATGTACAAGCAGATAGAGTTGTCCTATTCCTTTGACGCACTGGAGCCGCATATCGACGCGCTGACGATGGAGACGCACTATTCCAAGCACCATGCGGCATACACCAAGGTCCTGAACGAGGCCGCAGAGAAGGCGGGCGTCCTTGACACACCTATCGAGGTCCTGCTCGCTTCGTTGGGGACGATACAGGACGAAGCCCTTCGCCAGGTCATCCGCAACAACGGTGGCGGATTCTACAATCATAACCTCTACTTCTCCATCATGTCGCCAAACCCAGCCCCTGCGCCGGAAGGTGTGCTGAAGGCGGCCATCGAGAGGGGCTTCGGTGACGTGGACTCCCTGAAGGATCAGCTGAAGAAGGCGGCGCTTGGCCGCTTTGGCTCCGGGTGGGCATGGCTCAACTCCGGCAAGGATGGTTCCCTGAGCGTCTCCTCCAGTCCCAACCAGGATAACCCCCTCAGCGAGGGAAGCGAGTCGGTACCTATCCTTGGCATAGATGTGTGGGAGCATGCCTACTACCTGAAGTACAAGAACCTGCGTGCCGACTACGTGGACGCCTTCTTCGAGGTGCTCGACTGGAATGCCGTTGCCGAGAGGTACGCTAAGGTCGCAGGCTAGGTTCTTCGGTGGTGGGGCAGCGTGTGTCCCCAATCCTGCACCAAGCTATGTGTTAGATGGGTCCCGCGTGTCGTGTTGAAGGCGCGCGGGACTTTTCTGTGCGCGGCCGGAAGGGGACGGCTCAACCCTTGAACGAGGTGCGGGGTGAGCGGAAACGGTCCAACCCATAAAGCGAAAACGGTCCAACCCATAAAGCGGAAACGGTCCAACCCATAAAGCTCCTATGGTCTAACTGGTAGAATCAAATCAAAAGGCTAGCTATCACCCCTTGATTGAGGTGCGACGGAAATGACGTTTGGCATTTGTGAACCGGATGGATATCTGCCAAGAGTGGCAGACATGCGACTCGATGACGCACTACGCAGCTCAGGTGCGGTTCATATCAAGGGGCCCAAGTGGTGCGGCAAGACGGAGACCGGAATTCATCACACGAGGAGTCAGGTATACCTTCAAGATCCTGATAAAAGCCCTGCGCTCCTTGCCATGGCTGACTCAAAGCCCTCGGAGCTTCTCATTGGCGATAGGCCCCGACTGGTTGATGAGTGGCAGATGGCTCCACAGCTTTGGGATGCCGTCCGCTTTGCCGTGGACCGCGAGAAGGTGAGAGGAGTCCTTTTTGACAGGGAGCGGGACACGATGGGGGTCGTCTGATGCAGATCTTTGCGAACGTCAAGTCGCTCAGGCGCGAGCGCGGTTTTCTCGAGTCGAAGTCCTACGAGCTTCCCCATGACGTGCGCACGCTTCGTGACCTCATCATCGCGCTGGTGGACACGGAGCTTAGCGCGTACAACCGGCGTGAGCCCGGTGAGATGCTCAAGGCGCTTCTGAGTCAGGACGAGATCGATCGCATGGCCGAGGTGGGCAAGGTGGGCTTTGGGCGCATCCATGCGCAGGCGAAGGCGGACCGCAACAAGGCCGAGGAAAACGCCTTGCAGTGCTTCGAGGACGGCATCATCCGTGTGGTCGCAGGTGACGATGAGCTCACCAGCCTCGATGAGCCCGTCCCCGCCCAAGACGGGGTCACGTACACCTTCATTCGTCTCACCTTCCTGGCTGGTAGCATGTGGTGAGAGCTGCGAAGGCACCGTACCCTGCGGCGCACGCCCCGCACGTACACTCCGAATGCGTCGTACACACCATGGCTGTGAGGAGAAGACGATGGCACGAAGCCGCCCGAGTCGCCCAAAGATAGAGATTCCAGCAGAGGAGGTCGAGCGCCTGCACGCGCTTGCTCGCGGAAGGATCGGGCTTGCGTCTGCGATCGCAGCTGTCGTCTTGGGCAACCGACGTCTTGCCACGATCCCGGAATCGCTGGCTGGGCTATGGATGCCTGACGGCGTTCATGATGCGGGTGACGAGTTTCTCATGGCGTTTGAGGAGGCCTTGGGCAGGCCTGTGTGCGAGGTGCACACTGTGGACGACTTCTGGACGCCCGCCGTCGCGTGGGCGTTTGGCGAGGTGGTAGGGCCTGAGGTCTGCATGTTCTTGCGCCAGATTCTCGACCTTGTCGCGGAAGGCGCCTTTGGCTTCGGCTGGCTGAGGCGCAGTTGCCACGCACGGGACTTCGCGCTGTATGCGTACAGCGCCATGTTCATTCTTGCGGACAATGTGGGGGCGATCTGTTGCGGACGTCCTGTGGCCGAGCTGCTATACAGGGACTACTCCGACATATTCACGCACTTCGAGTTTCTTATTGCCATCGCCATTCGCAACGGTGACGCGGACGTGATTGCCTACCTCAAGGACGCGATCTATGGCGACAACGCGGCCAGTGCGCTCGACCATCACCTGGTGCGGGGCATCGTCCGCAGCGGCAACGAGGAACTGGTGGGCGACCTGCTCAGACTGCTTGACGCGGCGCAAGAGCAGGAGGGCGTGCGTCAGGCCATCCTGGAACAAGCGGATTGCGGGACGAGGCGCACGTTGGAGCGCATCCTGTCGCATTGCGTCGAGAGGGACCTGTTCCGCTTCAGCGCCGCCCTGCGCGCATTTGGTACCTGGTGCGGACTGCCCCTGCCCGCGATGAAAGGAAGACGGCTTGCGCGCTTCGCAGAGCTGGCGTTGCGTGCCCTCGACGACAAGGCATACTGCCTGCAGCTGCTTGAGAGCGACAACATCATCGAGGTGCACCTGGGGCTGTGGGCCTTAGGTGTTGATGACCTGGCGCTGGTCACGCCCCAGCTAGAGCGTCTTGTCACTGACCCTGTGCATGTGAGGCGCGTCCTGGGCTGGTACTTCATACGCAACATAACGGACGACGCGTATCGGATGTCCCTCGCGATGCGCCATCTGGACGAGCGCGATCCCGAGACCCTCGCATGGGTCATAAGCAACCTCGCGGTCCTGGACCAGGCCCTGCGCGGTCGCTACAGAAGCGTGGACGCGCATATTGAGCCCCTGCGTCCCTGTCCTGACGAGGCGCTCCCAAGTGATGCCGCCGAGCGTGCGCGGCTGTTCTTTCAACTCAAGGGCATCGCCCAAGAGGTCGGCCGCAAGAAGCGCACGTTTTCCGACAGCCCTTACGCCGAGATTACCATCACTCTCTCTGTGGACAGGGTCATCAAGTGCATGATGAGCGTAGCTCTCTACGATATGAACCCCGCGCTCGTACAGGAGCTTTACGGCATGATTGACCTGATGAACGTGGACCTCAGGTGGATCTTGGTCTACACCTTCCTCTCGCCCGACACCGTTCCTGCCGACCATCAGCTGCTGCTCGACCTGCTGGGCGACCGTACCGTCGCCACGCGCCAGCTGGCCGTTGACCGGCTGTCGCGGATGAGGGTTGGCGAGCGAGACTTGGACGCCCTCGGCAACGTACTCTCCTCGAAGAGCTCATCGCTGCGCGAGGGCGTCATGGGCATCCTCACTGCGCAGTCGTGGGATAAGCTTAAGGGTGTGACGGTGCGGCTGCTGCAGGCCAACAACGCCTATCAGAACCAGGCTGGCATCGAGCTCGTGCTGCGGGCGCGCAAGGAGAGGGATGCCTCGGCGGATGCCGCCGCGTTTGCAGACGATGAGGCCCTGTCCCTCGCGCTCGGCGAGCTTTCATCCCGCGACGTTCCCGCCCAGACGAGGGTCCTGCTCGATGGCCTTGGCCTCGGAGAGTCCGAGACCGAGGCATACACGCCCGAGAACGGCTATGGCCTGTACGACCCCGAAGAGGCTCTGCCCTTCGAGGAACGCTACGTGGACCTGTTCGAGACCGCACCCCTTTTCCAGGGTGGCTCAGAGAAGGCGTATGCAGGTGAGTGGCAGGCTGTGGTGCCCCCTGGTGTCCAGGATGTCGGTGCTCCAGACCCCGGTGCCCAAGGCCTTGATGCCTACGACCCCGCTCGGCGTGATAGCTTCCTCTCTCGTGCGCTCAGGGCGCTGTTCGGCGACGAGGGTTCAGTTGCTGATGGAGAACCAAAGGCAAAGGGCCCGGCCGGCGCAGCGCGAGAGCTCGTCACCCAAGACGGCACCCACTTGCTCACACCACCCAGGCTCAAGGACTACGCTGACTATGAGGGTGCGGCCGACGCGCTTTTGCGTATCGCGGGCGTCATCGAGCGACACGAGGACTATGAGTACGAGGTCGAGGGCTGGAACGGCGCACGCGAGACGCAGCTGCTTGGCTCGACTAGCAACTATGTTTTTCTGCCCGTGGGCCGCAAGGCACGATGTGCGGCGGATAAGGACGCCCGTCTTGGCATGCTGCCCTTTGCCGACGAGTTCAGGGAGGCAATCGCTCCTGTCACCACGGGCGCGGCGCAGGTACTGCGCGTCGTGAGTGCCACGCTGGATCGCGATGAGCCTCCCAGCACGCGCTATCAGTTCGTTGGGCGGATGCTCTCGCTGAGGGAGACGTACGACAAGACGATCTGGCCGTGGGAGATAGATCAGTTGGGAAAAGGCCGCGCACTTCAGGCCGAGCAGGTCCTGTGGCTCTCGCTCTTCGAGGTTGACCAGGACGAGCTCGTGGGGGAGGCCCTGCGCCTGTACCGAAGCTTCCTGCGCATGTATGGTCGCTGCGCCTTCGAGAACTGTCTGCGACGGGTCTCTCAGATGTCGTGCTATGACTATGGCAGCTCGGACTTCTATCCCATCAACGCGCGATGGCTGCGGTTCTGGCGTATGGTCATACGTCGGCTGGAGCTCACAGACGAGCAGTATAGACGCTGGTTCGAGCTGGAGTATTGCGTGGAGAGGGCAAACGGGAGCGCATGTGACATCGAGTTTGGCCTTGACCTTAAGGACTATGCGCGTGCCCTGGGGCAGTCGATGATCGGCGAGGGTGCCTTCTATCGCTTTGTCTTTACTGCTCCCGCTGTTGCATGGAAGCATGTGGCTCCGAGGACCAGTCAGGCCCGTCGTGAGCGGGCACGCATGGTAGAGCGCTATCCCTTCGTCCAGGACCTGTGCGATCGCGCCATATCGCGTATCGTCGACGTTGAGGAGCGGCGCGGGGAGCTGGAAACGCCTGTCTCGAAGTTGGCCTTCCGTATCGTGCAGGTACAGCATGACGGGGCACGTCATTTCTGCAACCTACTCAAGGCGCTGGGCAACGACACGCTTACCCGAGACTGCAGTCGCTCGAAGCGAGACATGCTTATCGACCTGCTCGAGGCCTGTCAGCCCGCTCCGGAGGATACGGCAACGAGCCTCTCTGTGCTGCTGAGATCCGCCGGCATCAGCGATGAGCGCCTCGTGCAGGCGACGATGCTCGCGCCCCAGTGGGCCGGGCTCGCGGAGCAGGTCAGCGGCTGGGACGCCCTGAAATCGGGTATCTGGTTCTTTCATGCGCATGTCAGCGAGGACTTCTCGGCCGCAAAGGAGACCGAGGTCGCGCGCTACTCGTCCATCTTGCCCCATCAGTTCAATGACGGCCAGTTTGACCGCGAGTGGTTTTTGGACGTGCACCAGCGTTTGGGAGATGCGCGCTTCAAGGTGCTCTATCGTGCAGCCAAGTACCTCTCGATTGGCAATAGCCTCCATCGACGCTCGCGGCTGTTCGTCGATGCGGCACTGGGAAGGGTCGACGAGAAGGCGCTGGAGGAGGAGATCGAGCAGAAGCGCAACCAGGACAAGCTGCGCAGCTATCCGCTCATCCCGTACGAGGGCACCCCGCAGGAGACACTCCATCGCTACCAGTTCATCCGTCACTTCGAGGCGGGAAGCGTGCGGTTCGGGGCGATGCGCAAAAGCAGCGAGAAGCGCGCGGTCGAAGCTACCCTTGCCAATCTGGCGCGCTGTGCTGGGTTCTCGGATGTTGATCGCCTCGTCTGGCGCATGGAAGGCACCCAGATCGAGGGCATGCGCGAGAGCTTCGAGCCCCATGTCGTGGAAGACTATGAGGTCTGGATCGCGTTCGATGATATGGGGTGTGCCTCACTGGCGGTGCGCAAGGGCAAGCGCCTCCTGAGGAGCGTGCCCAGGGCCATTGCCAGGGATCCCTATGTCGTGGGTCTCAAGAGTCAGGTGAAGGATCTGCGTGCCCAGCAGAAGCGCGGCCGTGCCATCCTGGAGAGGGCGATGGTCGAGCAGAGCAGCTTCACTGCCGATGAGCTTCCTGGCATCCTTGCGAATCCCGTTATTGGAGCCATGATGGAGAGGCTCGTGCTTACCGACGGCACGCACAGTGTCTGGGCACGGAACTTCGGGAATCTGGACGCCGGTGTCCTGCGCATTGCCCATCCCTTTGACCTCAAGCAGCAGGGCGTCTGGTCCCGCCTCATGGGCGAGGTCTTCGAGCGCGCGGTGGTGCAGCCGTTCAAGCAGGTATTTCGTGAGCTCTATCTTCTCACTGCCGACGAGCGACAGGAGCGCACCATCTCGCGGCGCTACGCTGGCAACCAGATCCAGCCGCAGAAGGCCGCCACACTACTCAAGTCGCGCGGGTGGACCGTTGACTACGAGGCTGGCCTGCAGAAGGTCTGGTACGACCAAAACCTCGTGGCATGCATGGTGTCCTATGCCGACTGGTTCTCTCCCGCTGACATCGAGCCACCTGTGATCGAGGAGGTCAACTTCTTCAGACGCGGCACGTGGAAGGCCGTGCCGCTCGAGGAGATCGCTCCCATCGTGTTCTCCGAGACGATGCGTGATGTTGATTTGGTGGTGAGTGTCGCCCATGCGGGCGCCGTCGACCCCGAGACCAGCTCCTCGATGATCGAGATGCGCCGTGCGATTCTCGGGCAGCTGCTCGATCTTTTGAAGGTGAGGAACGTGGACGTGGACGGCTCGCATGCAAAGGTCCACGGCACCCTGGGCAACTACTCAATCCACCTGGGGTCGGGCGTGGTACACAAGATGGGCACGGGCATGATCTGCATGCTTCCCGTACACTCCCAGACGCGCGGTCGCCTGTTCTTGCCCTTTGCGGATGAGGATCCCAAGACCGCCGAGGTACTCTCGAAGGTTCTGCTGCTCGCTCGTGACCAGAAGATCAAGGACCCAGAGATCCTGAGGCAGATCACGGAGTGACTGGGGAGTGACGATGTCGAGATCCCAAGGGCTGGAGCGGTTTCTCGGGTGCTTGAACGGCTGGACCTGCGAGTCCGCACTGCCACTCGGCCCTGAACGTGACGTGCGGTACGTTCACCGTCGACTGGCAGTGTGAGTC